>Ga0224547_1000006_pt1 | contig 56200 bp, 42 predicted proteins | sample 714P21014metaG_FD_179908 | JGI IMG/M metagenome (GOLD analysis project Ga0224547, IMG submission 179908) | Peat soil microbial communities from Stordalen Mire, Sweden - 717 P2 10-14 | ecosystem: Environmental > Terrestrial > Soil > Wetlands > Peat | place: Sweden: Norrbotten County, Stordalen...
TCTAGGTGACGAATCACACCGACCGGCCCGAGGTCGTCCACTGGCATGGCCTCTTTACGCCGCCCGACACGGACGGGGCCATCGAAGAAGGGACGCCACCCATCGCTCCGGGCTCGAGTGTGCGCTACACCTTTACGCCGCGCCCGGCCGGCTTTCGCTGGTATCACACCCATACCATGGCGATGAATGACCTCACGCGCGCACAGTACAGCGGACAACACGGCTTTTTGATGGTCGAGCCTCGCGACAATCCCGCTCGCTACGATCAGGAGTTCTTTCTTGCCCTGCATGACTGGAACGGTCACCTGCTCGCGAACGAGGACGGTGCGATGAACCCGAGCTACGCGGTCGCCACGATCAACGCCAAGGCGATGGGGTTTGGCGAGCCGCTGCGGGTTAAGCAGGGGCAGCGCATCCTGCTGCACGTCCTCAACGCGAGCCCTACCGAGGTCCACTGGATTGCGCTCGCCGGTCACAGCCTGCGAGTGGTGGCGCTCGACGGCAATCCGGTACCGACCTCGCGCACGATACCGATGCTGCGGCTCGCGCCCGCGGAGCGCGTCAGCGCCGTGGTGGAAATGAACAATCCGGGTGTCTGGGTGCTCGGCGAGGTGCGTAAGCACGTGCAGGCGCTCGGCATGGCCGTGGCCGTCGAGTATGAAAGCAAAAGCGGCCCCGCGCGCTGGGAGCAACCGTCTGATCTCGTCTGGAATTATGAGCAATTCGCGGCCGTGCAGCCCGCTGACCGCTCATCCGGGCCGCCGATCCTCGTTCCGCTCGTGTTCGAATCGAAATTCCGCGGCCATGGCGCCATGGAGGCTTGGACGATCAACGGCGATTCCTATCCCAACGCAAAGGTGGCGCCTCTCATCCAGGGCAGGCGTTATCGGCTGCAGTTAGTCAACAAGAGCTTGGACGATCATCCGGTGCATTTGCACCGCCACAGTTTCGAGCTGCGCACCCTCGGCGTGCCTCTCGCGGCGGCTCGCGGTGCAGCGCCGCAGGATATCCTTGGGATCATGAAGGACGTTGTGCTGATCGACGCGCAGACCCGTGCGGAAATCGAGTTCACAGCCGACAATCCCGGCGCCACCCTATTTCACTGTCATCAACAGAACCATATGGACCTTGGCTTCATGATGCTGTTCGAGTATGCCTGACCGAACTTCCGATTCTAGGCGGCTCGCCGTCCTCCTCGCGATCGCGTTCTTGCCGCTTTTTGCGCGAGCCCAGGCCAATTACGAGATCCAGGTTTACGGGGCCGAGACTGTCCCTCCGCAGACCCTGATGGTCGAACTTCACTCGAATTTCACCGTGGAAGGCCAGCAACAAATCGTCGGCGGCGTCTATCCGACGTACCATCAGGAACACGAGACGGTCGAGCTCACTGAAGGTCTCAACGACTGGTCGGAAGTCGGGTTCTACATCTTTACCAGCGAGCAAGACGGCCGTGGCGTGCAGTGGGTGGGAGATCACATTCGCCCGCGCATTCGAGTACCGGATTCCTGGGGGTGGCCAGTGGGTGTGAGCCTCTCGACCGAAATCGGCTTCCAACGTTCCGCCTACTCGACTGATACGTGGACCTGGGAAATACGCCCGATTATCGACAAGACCATCGGCCGCTGGTATTTCGCGGTCAACCCCGCGCTCGAACGTACCTTGCATGGTCCGGACGTCAATCAAGGCCTTGGCTTTGCGCCGAGTGCCAAGATCAGCTACGACTTCACGCCTGTCGTGAGCGGCGGCATCGAGTGGTACGCCGACTACGGCGCAATCAGCAATATTTCTCCCGTGCACAACCAGCAGCAACAAGTCTTCATCGTCACCGACCTCAACGTGTCCCCCTTGTGGGAAATAAATATAGGCGTGGGTATTGGCGCGACCGCGGCCACCGACCATTTGATCGTGAAAGCCATTCTCGGCCGCCGTTTCGACTGGGGCCGACATTCGGCGATCGATTAAGCATGTATTAGGGACTTAAGCGCTTCCGTCGCCGCAGCGAGGGTTAAGAGTGCCGGGCCCGACACCGGTCAATAACAGCGCCAAATGGTTCAGGCATGCACCTTGTCATTGTCCGCGTAGATCAGGCGGCCTGGCCCAAGCCGTGCCATGATTTCGGGCAGGCTGGAGTCGGCGACGGCGAAGCAGCCCTGGCTGCGACCAAGCCCGGTTCATATTCTGACGGAGTATTCAATGCGCTCAATATCCATCCTTGCCACTCTTATGGCGACGTGCCTCGCGTTTGCCCCCAATCCTGGACTATCCGCGCCCGCACATACTCACCCTGCCCCGCCTTCAAACTGGGCGGTAGGGCCACAATATGACTCGACGCATGTCTACGTTGCGCCAGAGGACCTCGACCGATTCGTGGCGAGCTTTGTTGCGACGTTTGGTGGCACGGCCTCAAAGGCAGGTACCACTACAGTCACACCGACGCCCAGCGAAACGGTCCTGCGATTCATCCTTTCGCCCGTAGGCACGTTGTCCATATTCGGCTTCAAGACACCGATTCCTTATCCATTCGGCGCCGAACGTACGGGCTATCTAGTGGTTGATTTGGACGCCGCGGTGCGCGCGGCCCAGGCCGAGGGTGCCGACATAATTGTGGCGCCATTTCCGGATCCCATCGGACGGGACGTGGTGATTCAGTGGCCTGGTGGGGTCAACATGCAACTGTATATGCACACGACGCCACCGTCATACGAGAAGCTGCAGACAATTCCGGAGAATCGCGTTTACGTTTCGATGGGCAAAGCCGACGAATTCGTCAAAGATTTCCTGCGCTTCTCTCGTGGAAAGCTGGTGTCAGATGACCCACACGCGCCCGGCGCGGAGATTGGCCGCCAGAACGACACCTATCGCTCGGTGAAAATAGAATCTCTATTCGGCAAGCTGCACGCAATCATAACCGACGGACATCTGCCCTATCCCTATGGCCGCGAATTGATGGGTTACGAGGTGGCCAGTCTTGCGGACACGCTCGAGAAAGCAAAAACAAGCGGCGCTACTCAGCTCGTCGCGCCGTTTCGATCACGCGGTCGCGATGCGGCCATCGTGCAGTTCCCGGGCGGCTATATCGCGGAGATTCACGCCTCGTACAGCAAGTGATCGCACTCTGATAGAGTTCGATGGTGGATCGAAATGTAACGAATAGAAAGCATCAGGAGTTCATCGCCTTGCACGGACACTGGAGACAAGGTTTGGTGTTTTGTCTTGCCTTGGTTAGCACGTCAATGGCGGCACAGGAACGAAGCCCCGAATCATTCGAGAGCGTTTTCATCGGGGCGTACGATGCCGATGCATGGAATGGCATTTTGTTTGATGCCAAGGCGTCTGGCCAGTCCTTGCCATTTGCCATTCGTATCGGGTCCAAGAGTTCCGGGTTTCTTGATGGAGAGCGCGTCTTCAATGCTGTTAGCCTCGTAGGACCTCACGCACCTGACGGTTCTTATTCATTGATCGGCTGGCGTCACTACCCGCGTGCCGCAACCGTCTCCCTGGAGTGGTCGAGAACTGATGAAACGACGGTCGTGGGGCGCATTACGGCGCCTTCGGACATACGCCTTGTCATCGAGGCCTATTCACCCGACTCACCGTACTTTACAGGGGCTTATGGCATAAGCTCGGACGGAGACGAGATCATCGGGGAACATCATCTTGACAATGTCTTTGGCTCGGCCGCTGGCTTCTCAGTAGTCACCGACCGGCCTGTATTGGGCCGCGGCATTTTTTCCGATGTCGGCGAGTTGCGCAAAGCGATGGATGCAGGACAACTCGCGAAGGAAGGCAATCACAACAAGAGCGGCGCAGCCGGCCTCACCTTTCCTAGCGATGCTCTCAGCGGGGCAGCGGGGCTTGAGTTTGTGACTGGTGGAATGTCTACCGCTCACTTCGTCGCGGCGATTGGGTGGAACGCTTCTGAGCTTTCACAGCAAGCACACCGGCTGCTGCAACCGGGAAGAATTGACACGATCCTAAATCAGAAAGCAGAGGCCTACGACAAGAAGCGGCCGCATATCCAGGGTATGTTTGGAGGGGCACCAGAGGCGATTGGAAATTCTATGTTTTGGAACACGCTCTATGTTCCTTCCCTAGGCTTGGAATTCCCGAGCATTAGCCGAAACTGGGCTCATGGATTTGGAGGTTGGGTCGTAGGAGAATGGGACTGTTTCTTCGGTTCACTTCTAACCGATGTGGAAGATCCTCGGCAAACGTCAGCTTCAATACGCGCCATCATGGTTGCGCAATCGCCGAACGGTGTTGTCCCCAATGTCGATGCAGCCTCCGGCACCAGTCCGGACCGCTCGCAGCCTCCGGTCGGTGCATATGTTGTGTGGAAAAACTACCAGCGGCACGCCGACTTGGACCTCCTAAAGTGGGCCTATCCGCGATTGAAGAAATGGCATGAGTGGTGGTTCAAAAATCGCGGCGATGGTCAATCTTCGAGGGATGGAAACCGCAATGGCTTACTTGAGTGGGGCAGTGATAAGGGTTCGACTTTCTCAGTAGGAGGGCGCGGCTTTCTGCAGCAGGCAAAGTGGGAAAGCGGGATGGACGACAGCCCGATGTACGACGACGCCAAGTACGACGCGAATACGTACACAATGGATCTGGACGACGTTGGGCTCAACTCTCTATACGCGCTCGATTCAGAATGTTTGGCCAAAATCGCTCTGATTCTCGGCGAGGTCGATGACAGCCACCAGTTTGCGGCTGACTATGATCGGATCGAAGGATTAGTGCGCCAGAAGTTGTGGAATGAAAAAGATGGCATGTACGAGAATCGGTTCTGGGATGGACACTTTTCGAAAAGACTTTCACCTACTAACTTCTATCCGATGCTGGCCGGAATCGCTACCCCGGAACAGGCCAAGAGGATGGTCCAGGAACATCTGCTTAATCCACGAGAGTTCTGGGGTCAATATGTGATCCCCACCGTCTCACGCGCGGATCCCGCTTTCCAAGATCAGTATTACTGGCGAGGTGATATATGGGGGCCAACAAATTACCTCGTCTACGAGGGATTGGACCGTTATGGGGAGGATGAGGTGGCTCTTCAATTTGCCGAGAAAAGCTATCAACTGTTCATGGATGATTGGAAGACCCACCAGCATACCGACGAACAATATTACGCTTGGGGCGGGAGTGCCGGGGGTGACACTCACTACACTTGGGGGGCGCTTCTGTGCCTAATTTCGATGGAACAATTCATCAACCAGAATCCATGGGACGGACTTCGGTTTGGCGCGCTTCAACCTTCTGAGAGCGGCGTGCTTCACAATGTCTATTGGGATAATCATCGCTATGACATCGAGGTAGGACCGCAGTTGACTTCAGTTACGAGGGATGGAGAACTTCGCTTTAGTGCAGATGCTGGTGTGGTCGTTCGCGATTACAAACCGGAGTCAAACAGCTTTTCGTTCGCGTTGAAGACTTTGCAACCAGTCACGGTCACTACGCGAGAATACTCGTCCGGAACGCTATCTCTCAAAGTAGATAATCTGCCCGTTCAGACTCTGATGGTTCAACACGGCGCTGTTACTTTTGCAGTCGCCGCAGGATCGCACCGCATCGTCGAGGCAAGGACTGGAGATCGACAATGAATGCGACGACTGACACGAGCAAACTACATGAAGAATTAGACGCCCCGTTTATTGTCACGGGCCAGCAAATTACATTCTATGCCGAGAATGGCTACATCAAGCTCAAGCATGTCCTATCGCCGGCGCTGTTGGAACACTATCGGGAAGCAATCAGCGCCCGCGTCGCCGAACTGTCCGTCGGCGCCGCTCCCATCGAGCAGCGTACTACCTACGGCAAGGCATTCTTGCAGATCATGAATCTGTGGACCATTTCCGAAGAGATAAAAGAATTCGTGTTTGGCAAACGACTCGCACGCATCGCAGCGGAGCTGATGGGAGCGACGGGAGTACGTATCTACCACGATCAGGCGTTATACAAGGAGGCCGGCGGCGGCATAACTCCCTGGCACGCGGACCAATATTACTGGCCTGTGTCGAGCGACAAGATAACGACCGCATGGGTTCCCCTGCAAGATACACCGCAAGAAATGGGACCAATCGCTTTCTGCGAGAAGAGTCATCGCTTTCAGAATGGCCGCGATCTTGAGATCAGCGGCGAGAGCGAGCTTACGCTGAAAGAGGCACTGAAGACCTTCAGTATGGAAGACAGTGGGCTCGAACTAGGAGATGTGAGTTTCCATTCTGGCTGGACATTCCATCGCGCCGGCTCAAACACGACCGACCGACCGCGCGCGGTGATGACAATGATTTACATGGACGAAAATATGACTCTCGCGGCGCCGAAAAACAAGAATCAAATCATTGACAGCGAGCGTTGGTGCCCAGGTGTTCAGACAGGTGAAATGGTCGCTTCGCCGCTGAATCCGGTGCTCTACTCGAGCAATCCTGAGCCGTTCTCGATGCCTGGGGCGATCGATGCGGTAACTTGCAATTCTTTCGAGACGTAGCGTAGCGTATGTCTTATCGAAAGGAGACCCATACTATGAATCCAAATCAAAGAATTACAGGATTTCTGACGTTGTGCTCTGTCGCGATCCTCTTTGTGGCCTGCGTAAACCAGATGGAGCCTGCCAAGAATGCTCTCGACAACATCAATACCACTTTAAATTCCGTGTCGGCGGATGCGCAAAAGTACGTACCTGACCAATTCGCCCAAGCCCAGAGTAAGGTGGCAGGACTAACCGCATCCTTTGAGAAGAAGAACTATGCGGCGGTAGTCGCCGGCGCGCCCGCTGTATTGGCCGAGGTCAATGGATTGGCCGGTGCCGTAGCAGCCAAGAAGGATGAGACTGTGAAGGCGTTGGGAAATGACTGGAGATCCCTTTCCGCTTCCGTTCCACAATCGCTTAGCGCGGTGCAAACACGTATCGACACCTTGTCAAAAACCAAGCATGTTCCGAAAGACATTGATCTCGGCGCGGCAAAGTCCGGACTTGCAGATGGCACTTCGGCGTGGGACAAGGCCCAAGAGGCTTTCAAATCAGGTAATCCTGCGGATGCGGTAACCGCAGGTAAAGATGCTCAAGGCAAGATTGCATCGGCTGCAGCCGCAATGAAACTGAATTCGCCTTAAGAGCCCGATTCATTACTTTATATTTCAATAAGTTACAAGATACATGTAATATAAATTATTAATCGTTGCTCAGAGCGAGCCGCGCGTGGCGGCAGGCGTGAGCAGGACATTCGCAGTTCCGAGTATTTTGATCGCTGGCAGATCGCGCGTACTTCCGTCTCGGATTGCAATCTCGACGTCGCGCGCTTGGCTGGGGGGCACCGTTGCAGCGGATAGTCCATGTTGGTCGAAGACCGTCGTGCAGACGGCTCTGATGCAGTCCTGCACCACAAGATAGTAGCCATAGTCGGTCAACGTGTAAGTCGCGGAATCGTTGTAAAGTCGCGCCACAATCTTGCCGATGCTGCCGCGTTCCGCTCCAGCCACGGCGCGTACTTGATCGAATCGAATTTCCGCGACGCCTATGCGGTTTTTTGCCTCAGGATCTGCTTTATCCAAATTCTCGACATGAAAGCGCTCGAAATCGACCGGCTTTTGCTCAAACGGCGCCGCGGAGACTTGTGCAACCGGTGCAACCGGTTCTCCGCGCTTGGCAATGACGACGATGACGACAATCGCGACGATGGCGACGCCAATGGCAGAGAGGCTAAACGTTCGAGTTTTCGGAAAAAGAAACGCCAGTGCCACCAAGATCAAGACCACGATCCATAACATTGCCTCTATTTTCATTCGAGCGCCTCAACCCTCGGCTGCAATTTCCTAATACCCCGCCGCTTGCCCATCGCGCCGCGGATCGCTCGCGGCGACATACCCCTCGACTGCCGGATCGCCCAAGCGCCAGATGAATTGACCGGCGCCGAAATCCTGATAACTGTCTTGAATGACTTCGATTTGATGGCCTAGCTCGCGCAGCTTAAGCGTGGTCGCGCTCGGCATCGCCGCCTCGACATTGATCGACAGACCTTCATTGAACCGCCAGCGCGGCGCGTCACAGGCCGCCTGCGGCTGCTGCCGGTACACCAGCATGCGCACCAAGGTCTGCAGATGTCCCTGCGGCTGCATATTGGCGCCCATCACACCGAAGCTCATTTGCGGCATTCCATCCCTGGTGAGGAAGCCCGGGATGATGGTGTGAAACGGCCGCTTGCGCGGCGCGACGCAATTGGGACTCGCCGCATCGAGCGAAAAGGCGTGGCCGCGATTTTGCAGCGACAAGCCCCATTCCGGTACCACGATCCCTGAGCCGAATCCCATGTAGTTGCTTTGAATGAAGCTCACCATCATGCCGCGCTCGTCCGCAGCAGTGAGATAAATGGTACCGCCCATATCCTTATGACCCTCGCCGAACACTTGCGCGCGTTTCGGATCGATGAGTGCGGCGCGTAATTTAAGATACTTTGGATCGAGCATCTCCACAACCCCGCGGCGCATGGCGATCGGGTCAGCGACATGCGCATAGGTATCGGCGAATCCCAGCTTCATCGCTTCGATTTGCAAATGCTGGCTCGCGGCGCTATCCACCGCATGCGCCGCGACATCCACATGTTGCAGGATGCCGAGCGCAATGAGGACCGCGATGCCCTGGCCGTTCGGCGGGATCTGGTGCAGCCGGTGGCCATAGACATCCATGCCGATGGGCTCGACCCACTCGGGCGAAAACGCTTCGAAGTCCGCGACCTGCATCGCTCCGCCGTGTTTTGCCGCATGCGCCGCCGCGGCCGCCGCGATTTCGCCGCCGTAAAGAGCAGCGCCTTGCGTCTGCGCGATCAGCTTAAGCGCTCGCGCCGCGCCCGAAAATACAAAGCGCTCGCCGACGCTCGGTGCGCGCCCGCCAGGCATGAAGACTTCGGCAAACCCGGGGAGGCCTTTTAGATCCGGGACGGCGGCCGCCCACTTTTCTTGCACCACCACCGGAACCGCATAGCCGCGTTCGGCGATGTCAATCGCGGGCGCGAGCAGATCGCCGAAGGCCAGTTTGCCGAAACGACGCGACAGCTCCACCCATCCCGCTATGGCGCCGGGCACCGTCACTGAGTCCCAGCCGCGCATCGGCGGCTGGCGCGCAGCGTTGCCATATTTTTCCCGAAAATAATCCAAGCTCCACGCCGCCGGCGCGCGGCCGGAGGCATTGAGACCGTGCAATTTCTTGCCGTCCCACAGAATGCAAAAGGCATCGGAGCCCAAACCGTTGCTGCAGGGCTCCAAGATCATCATCGCGGCCGCGGCGCCGATGGCTGCGTCCACTGCATTGCCGCCGCGTTGCAATAGCGCCAGGCCTACTTGAGCGGCCAACGGATGCGAGGTGGATACCAGGTTGCGCGCGAACACAGGCAATCGGACCGAAGTGTAGCCCGTGCGCCAATCGAAACTCATCGGGCTACTCGGCGGCCACGGTCGGGGCAGCGCCGGCGGAGGGCCGCCGCACCAAAAAGCACAGGGGTATCAACAACACGCTGAGCCATGCCGAAGCATAGAACAGGTCCAGGGACGACAATAGATAACTTTGGCCGATCATGCTCTGTGTCATGGCGCCCGCAGCGACCTGATCGCCAAAGCCTAGCTGATGCATTCGCGTCAGCGTTTCTTGGTAGGCCGGTGCGTACTGCGTCACCGTATCAGCCAGCTGGGATTGATGCAGCGCTTCGCGCCGGTCCCAGAACGTGGTGATGAGCGAGGTGGCGAAACCGGCTGCAGTGATGCGCAGAAAATTCGACAAGCCCGAGGCCGCGGGCACCTTCTGCGGCGGCAAGCCGTCGAATGCCACGGCGAGCATCGAGACAAAGAAGATTCCCATCGCCAGACCCTGCACCAGTTGCGGCGCCACGAACACGAGGTAGCTCGAGTCGGCCGTGAGCTGCGCGCGCATGAAGTAAGAAAACGCGAACAAGCCGAAGGAACTGGCGGCGAGCACGCGCGGGTCGAAGCGGCGCATCAACTGCCCCATCATCATCGAGGTGAGGATGGCGGTGATGCCGCTGGGAGCGGACACGAGACCCGCCCAGGTGGCGGTGTAGCCCAAATTGCTCTGCAGCCACAGCGGCATCAGCACGACGTTGCCGAAAAACACGGCATACCCTAAACACATGGCGAGCGTGCCGAGCGCGAAGCTGCGCGACTTGAACAGGCTCAAGTCGACGATGGGATGCTTCTCGGTCAGTTCCCAGATGAGCCAGGCCGCGAAGCCCACGACCGTGACGATGAGCAGAGCGACGATGAATGGCGAGTGGAACCAGTCCAGATCCTTGCCCTTGTCGAGCATGATTTGCAGCGCTCCCACCCACACGAACAGCAGCGCCAGGCCGATCCTGTCGATGGGGATTTTGCGCGTCGGGGTCTCCTGCGACTTCAAATTATTCCAGCACATCCAGGCGCAGAACACGCCCACGGGCACGTTGATGAGGAAAATCCACGGCCAAATGTAATTGTCGGATATATAGCCGCCGAGCAAGGGACCCGCGATGGGAGCCACCAAGGTGGTGATCGACCAGATGGTTAGCGCCGTGGTGCGCTTATTGGGCCCGAACACATTGATGAGCAGCGCCTGGCTGCCGGGAATCATGGGCCCGGAGACCGCGCCCTGCAGTACGCGAAACGCGATCAGTGAGGGCAGGCTCCAGGCGAGCCCGCAGAGTAAAGAGGCAATCGTAAAAAGCACCACCGACACCACGAAGGTGCGCACCACGCCGAAGCGTTGCATGAGCCATCCGGTCAACGGCACGGACACGCCATTCGCCACGGCGAAAGAAGTGATCACCCAGGTTCCCTGATCGGTGCTGACGCCTAGGTTGCCGGCGATGGTGGGGATGGACACATTCGCGATGGACGTATCGAGGACCTGCATAAAAGTTCCCAACGCAAGGGCCACCGCGGTGATGGCTTTGCGCCCGCCGATCAGCGCCGGCGCGGCGCCAATGGTGGCGGCGTTCGCGCTCACTGGCGCGCGGCCAACATCAGCGCGTTCTCGCCCGGGCGCGTCTTATTGCGGCTGAGCTTCGCCGGTTCTTGCGCATGTGGTCCGGCATTGTCCGCGATGATGGAGGCGATCAAGGTATCGACGCCTGGATCATCGCCGGCGCTGATCTGCTTCGGCAGCGGCACATTGCGCACGGCGGTCGACATGAGCGGACCCGACGCATTGTGCAAGTCGACGCGCACGGTGGTCGAGAGTCCGATGCGCAGCGGATGCGCCTTGAGTTCATTCGGATCCAAGAGGATGCGCACCGGCACGCGCTGCACGATCTTGATCCAATTGCCGGAGGCGTTCTGCGAGGGCAAGAGAGCAAAGGCATTGCCACTGCCGGCCGCGATGCCGGCCAGATGTCCGTGATAAGTAACCTGGTGCCCGTACAAATCGGTCCGGACCGTGACCGGTTGGCCGGCGCGCATCCGCTCGAGCTGCACTTCCTTGAAGTTCGCATCCACCCACACGTTCTCGAGCGGCACGACCGCCAGCAACGGCGTGCCGGCCGCGACCCGCTGGCCGACCTGCACGGAACGTTTGGCGACGACGCCGCTCACGGGCGACGTGAGATCAGTGCGATGCAGGGCGAGCGCGGCGTTGCGCACCGCGGCCGCCGCCGCCAAGACTTGCGGATGATTCGCAATGGTGGTGCCGTCGATCTGCGCCACGGTTTGGCTCAATTGCTCGCGGGCCGCCGCGACATTGGCGCGCGTCGTCGTCACCGCATCGCGTGCATGCGAGAGCTCCTCGGCGGAAATGGCGCCGTCCGCGATCAGGCTGCCGCGGCGCTGTAAATCATCATCGGCGGTGCGCTCGGCCTGTTCACGCTGCGCGATCTGCGCGCGCAATTCCTGGCCTTGCGCAAAGAGCCCCCGCACTTGACGCACCGCGCGCGCGAGATCTGCTTCGGCATTCTTCTCGGCGATTTTCGCATCCGCCGGATCGAGCTCGAGCAGCGGTTGGCCGGCCTCGATGAGTTGGGTATCGTCCACATTGAGCGACAGCACCGTGCCGGGGACTTCGCTCGTCACCTGCACCACATCGCCATTCACGTAGCCGTCATCGGTGCTTTCAAAATAGCGGCCGTCGAAGAACCAGTAGCCGCCATAGCCTAAACCGCCGAGCAAGACCACGGCCGCAAGAGCAAATAACCCTAAGCGCCGCGCGCGGCTGGGTGCCGGCGTACTCGATGCAGGCGATGTAGGCGCTGCGGGAGCCGCCGGGGGCGCGGCGGCCGGTGCGGTCGAGGCGGAAGTCTCATTGGGGTCTTTCGTGTTCATGGTGTTACCCGTGTCAAAACTTGAGCGGAATTCGCTGTCGTACTAAAACTCAAGGCGCGCGCATCGAAGCTGCCGCCGATGGCGGAGAGCAGCGTCACCCGTGCAACGGCTTGATTCGCGACGATGTCGACCATCGTTTGGCGCGCGACGAGCACTTGAGTCTCGGCATTGAGGACGGAGAGATAGCTGGCAAGGCCCGCACGATAGCGCTCCTCGGCCAATTTGTAGGCCGCTTCATTGGCCTCCAAGGTCTGCTGCTGTTCCACCCGTTCGCGCGCCAAGGCGTCGATGCGCGTGAGCTGATCCGCCGTTTGTTGAACGGCGCGCAGCACCGTATCGTTGTAACCTGCGATCGCGGCGTCCAACTGCGCCTCACTGCTCTTATACTGCGCACGCAGACGCCCGCCATCAAAGAGCGGCAGCGAAATCAAGGGACCCGCGCCGTAGCCGCGCGCGCTCCACTGCACCAAGTTGTTCAGGCCAAACGCGCCGATGCCGGCGAGCGCCTTTAAATTGATGTCGGGGTAAAACGCGGCGCGATCGGCGAGCCGCGCTGAGTCTGCTGCCTCAACGCTCAAACGCGCGGAGAGCACATCCGGCCGGCGCGCGAGCAAGTTGATGGGCAACGCCGTCGGCACCGGCAGTGCCGCATCGAGATTGAGCACCGGGCGTTGAATCGAGGCGTAGGCATCCGCACCCTGCCCGCTCAGCGCGGCCAGTTCGTGCACGGCAAGATCCGCCGCGGCTTGCGCTTGATCGCGCGCCACGTGGGCCTGCGGCAGCTGGCCTTCGGCTTGCCGCAACTCGAGCTGGGTGTCGACGCCCGCGGCGACGCGGCGGCGCGTGATGGCGACGATGTTTTCGCGCTGCGCAGCCGAGCGCTCGGCGATGTCCGCCAAAGCGTTTTCGCGATACAACTCGACATAGGCCTGCGCGATGGCCGTGCCGAGCATGAGCTTCGCGTTCTCGACGTCCAGTTCCGCTGAGTGAGTTAGCGCCTGGGCTTGATGCACCGCGTTTGCCTGCTTTCCAAAGAAATCCAGATCCCAACTCAACGACGCGCCCGCCTGGCCCATCCAAAAGGTGTGTCCCGCGAGCGGCGGCGGAATGATGTAGTTCTGCGGTGCGCGCTGATACAGCGCGCTGGCATCCAGGTTCGCGGAGGGCAGCAACTTCGATTGTGCGATTTGCGAACGCGCCAAGGCGTCCGCCACGCGTGCCTGCGCTTGCGCCAGGTTCGGACTACCCTCGAGTCCCGCGCGAATCAAACGGTCGAGCTGCGGATCGTCGAAGGATTTCCACCAGCCGTCGGGGACCGGTTCCACCGCCGCGCCGGCCAAGCCCACGCGTGTGTTGGCGAACGCCGCAGGGTGCGATGATTCCTTCGGCGGCAGTACGCATCCCACGAGAAGGACGCATAAGAACAGCAGAGTGCTTTTGAATGACATGGCTTTTACGCCTCGGCGGCCACGATGCTCGGATTGGTATGCTCTTGCAGCGTGGTATTGAGCTTGATCAGCAGATGCAGCAATTCCTGAACCTCGGCTTTGCTGAAATCCGTCAAGACTTCGTTGAGCTTGGCGACGACTAAGGGAATCAGCGATTCAATCGTTTCGCGGCCGGCCGGCGTCAGCTGCAGCTCCACCTTGCGCCGATCTTTATCCCGCCGCACGCGCTCCAACAGACCGCGCTCGGCCAGCTGGTCGATGATGCGCGTGAGCGCACCGCTGTCGTGACGATATAGACTGCAGATGGCCTTCGGGTTGACCGCGATGCCATCGCGCAGCGATGACAACACGACGTACTGGATGAAGCTGAAGCCGCGCTGCTCGATCATCGGCTCCATGATGTCGAGCATCAAAGAATGCGCGCGTTTCACGAGATACCCGACGCTCAGCTGCGCCTTGTAGGTGGAGACCCGATAATGCTGCTTGGACATTTAATGCCTCGGCAATTACTGCTTCGGCAGCCATTATGCGCCCTCCAGCGCCGCTGTCAACTCGCGAGAATTACGATTGAAATCCATTGCTTACAGGTGAAATGGCGCGGCGCGAGGCCGGCTGCTTGATACCAAAAAGGCATAAGCAAATCAGCTAAATCGCTGCTGCCGCCGGTCCTCGCGGACGGCTTTAAGCCCTATTCCTGGGTGTCTGGCCGCAGCAGGCACCAGGCAGTGCTAGCGCTAAATCCTAAGAACGGATCTGATCGACTTCGACGCCGCGCTTCGACGGCGGGACGATCCCGCGCGGATCATGCCCCGCATCCTGTGCGGCGAGCCCGCCGACGGCGGACCAATCGAGGCGCTCGCCGCCCTGGGCAAGCAAGCGTAAAAATCGATCATGCAGCAGGCTTCCGAGCGGCATGGGTACGCGAAGACTCTCGGCGGCGGCCAACACGAGCCGGATGTCCTTGAATCCGAGAGGTGCAGCGAAGCCTGCCGGCTCGAACTTGCCTTGGGCGATCAGGGCGCCGTAGGTTTTGTATGCCGGTACGTTGAACACCGTGGAGGTGAGGAATTCGACATACGCGCGCGGGTCGATCCCGGCCTTACTGACGAGCGCGACGGCCTCGCCGAGGGCCTCGATGGCGGAAGCCAGCAGAAAATTGCCGCTGAGCTTGACGAGATTCGCCGCCGACGGCTCGGTACCGATCGGAAATGTGCTCTGTCCCATGGCGCGGAACAGCGGCTGACACGCATCGATCGTCGCGGGATCGCCCGCGCAGACGATGAACAGCTTGGCCGCAGCCGCCATGTCCGGTCGCCCAAACACCGGCGCCGCAACGTAGCGCTGTCCGGCTTGCGCATGCGCCCGCGCCAAGCGCTTGGAGAGCGCGACACTGATCGTGCTCATGGAAAGATGAATCGCGCCCTTGCGCAGTTGCGCGGTGAGACCTCCCTCTCCCAAGGCGATGGCGGACGCGGCGTCATCATCCGCCAACATCGTGATCACCGCGTCACCGTCGCACACACCGGCAAGATTGGCTGCCTCGTGGGCGCCGAGCTCGATGAGCGCGCCGCTTTTACCCGGAGTGCGGTTGAATACTGTTACGTCGTGGCCGCCCTTTACGAGATTGGACGCCATCGCCGCGCCCATCTGTCCGAGTCCAATGAATCCAAGTTTCATAGCATCGTCTCCCTCGATCGAGCGGTTCATCCGCCCGGTCTGTTACCTGGGCTCGGACCGTTGAAAGACGGTTTGGGTCCGCTTGCCGTCACATCAAAAGCAGCCTAATTGTCTCTTGCTCGGACGAGCATAAAACGATGGTCTTCAAATAGCGAATACCGCAGTCTCGCTCGACTCGCGAAATGTTGCGTGGCTCTCGCCCAACTTGCGCTCGGCGCTCGGCGGGTACCCAAATTGACTGCGGTAGCACTTCGAGAAATGCGGCGGCGACTGAAATCCGCAGGCTGTGGTGATATCCATTATCGGCATTGCCGTTTGCAGCAACAATTCCCGTGCGCGGCGCAAGCGCATTTCGAGGTAGTAACGCTTCGGTACGCAGTTCAAATCCCGCTTGAATAAGCGCTCGATTTGGCGGCGCGACAGGCCCGTAGACTTGGCAATTTTCTCGAGCGACAGCGGCTTTTCGATATTCTCCTCCATGAGTTGCGCGACTCGAATCAATCCACGGTGCGATACACCAATCTGCGCCCGCAACGGAATGTATTGGCGATCCGTGTCCTTGCGGACTCGATCGACAATAAATTGCTCGGAGACCAACTGCGATACCCGGGGCCCCAATTTCAGCTGAATGAGGTTCAGCATTAGATCCAGGGGCGCCGTGCCGCCGGAGCACGTGAAGCGATCACGGTCGATGGTGAACAACTGATCGTTGATTCGAACCCTGGGAAATTCTTCTCGAAGAGCGGATAGATTCTCCCAATGAATGGTCGCGGAGAAATCATCGAGTAGTCCTGCACGTGCCAGCGCGTAGCCTCCTGTGCACAGGGCACCCAGCGGCACCCGTCGGTCGGCCAGCCGCCGAAGCGCGGTCAGTAGCGACGGCGATACCGCTTCGCGAACATTGACACCACCACAGACGAACAAAATATCGACCGCTCCCAACTTATCGAGAGCCCCGGTCGGGGACAAATTCAATGCGCTGCTGGCATCCGTCGCCAGTCCGTCCATGCTGACGACCGACCATTGGTAGATCTCTTTGCCAACCAACCGATTTGCCATGCGGAGCGGCTCGAGCGCATTGGCCACGGCGATCAACGAGTAATTCGGCAATGTCAGAAATGCGTACTTGCATTTGCGCAACACGGCTGGCGATTCCAAGGAGCCTCCGAAGGGCAATTAGGACGAGCTTTGAGGCGCCTATTATGCCACCGCCGCGTAGCTCGCGTCGGTTTCCGACATGTTTTGTCGTCTTTTAGACATATCGCGGCCGTTGCGCCGCACTTCCAGGCATCCGGTCCCGCGACGGCCTGTCGCATTTCCATAAGGGATTGTCGCAATTGGCGTCTTGTTCGGCGGTGCCCTGGTTACACTGCGGGACGCATTTGCGTTTGGGGGGAGATCGAGCACTTGAAAACTCATGCCCGTGTCGTGGTCATCGGCGGCGGCGTGGTAGGCGTCAGCACGCTGTACCATTTGGCATTGAAAGGCTGGACTGACGCGGTGCTGCTGGAACGCTCCGAACTCACGGCGGGATCCACCTGGCATGCGGCCGGTTTGCTGCCGCTGTTCAACATGAGCTACACCGTCGGACAGCTGCACAAATACTCGGTGGACCTCTACAAACGATTGCCGGCAGAAACCGGCCAAGATGTCAGTTTCCACGTCACCGGGAATTTGCGGCTGGCCACCTGCAGCGAACGCATGGATGAGTACCAGAAGTACTGCGGTACGGCCAACACCATCGGTGTGCCCTTTCAGGTGATCGGGCCCAAGCAAGTGCGGGATCTGTGGCCCCTCATCGAGCTTGGCGACGGCGCCGCCACGTCGAAAATCGTCGGAGCCCTCTATCATCCCGATGACGGCCACATCGCGCCGGCGGATCTCACCATGGCGCTGCGCAAAGGCGCACGCGCCCGCGGCGCGGAGATCAATGAGCAGACCGAAGTCACCGCGGTGAAGCGTACGCCCTCGGGAGAGTGGCATCTGACGACCAGCAAGGGCAACATCGTCGCCGAGCACGTGGTGTGCGCCACGGGCAACTATGCGCGGCAGACCGGCCGCATGTTCGGCCTGAATGTGCCCAGCATTCCGGTCGAACACCAATACATCGTTTATGACGAGTCGCCGGAACTCAAAGCCTATCGCCAGGCGGGCGGCCGCGAACTCGCGGTACTGCGTGAATCGGATCAATCCTATTATTTGCGCGAGGAGCGCATGGGTTGGATTCTGGGTCCTTATGAGTCCGGTGCGCCGGCACGATTCGCCGATGGCGTACCCGACTGGTTCGGCAAGAGCTTGTTAGAAGGTGACCTGGATCGCCTGCTGCAGCACGTCGAGGCCGCGCAGCGGCGCGTGCCGTCGCTTGCCAACTGCGGCATCAAGGATATCGTCAATGGACCCATCGCTTATACGCCGGACGGTAGTCCTCTGATCGGGCCCGCATGGGGCGCGCGCAATCTGTGGCTGAATGAAGGACACAGTTTCGGCATCACTGCTGCGGGCGGTTCCGGCTGGCAATTGGCGGAGTGGATAGTCGAGGGCGAACCCGGCATCGACATGCTGGGCGTGGATCCGCGTCGCTATGGTCCGTACACGGGCAAGCGGTATGTGGTTCAAAAGAACGAGGAAACCTATCGCAACGTCTTCGTGATTCATTTTCCCGATGAAGAGCGCGCCGATGCGCGTCCCGCCAAGACCAGTCCGGTGTATGACAAGCTGGCGCGCATGGGTGCCGTGTTCGGTCAGCGCTACGGTTGGGAACGCGCCAATTGGTTCGCACCCGCGGGCGTGCCGGCCAAAGACAAATGGAGCTTTCGGCGCTCGAATTATTTCGAGCATGTCGGTAACGAGGCTCTGCGTCTGCGACAACATGTGGGGGTCATCGATCTGACACCCTTTACCAAGCACGAGGTGACCGGACCCGGCGCGGAGAGCTGGCTCGACGGATTGGTTGCGAACAAGGTGCCGACAAAGATCGGCCGAATTGCCCTGTGCCATGCGCTGACTCGCCGCGGCGGTATTCGCTCCGAATTCACCATCACGAAAATCGCCGAACAACACTTCTACTTGGTCAGCGCCGGCGCAGCCGAGCGCTACGATAGCGACTACTTGCAGCAAACGCTGCCGCGCGACGGCAGTGTAACCTTGCAAAACGTCACCATGAGCCGGGGCGTTTTTGTGCTCGCCGGACCGCGCTCACGCGATGTGTTGGCGAAGCTGGTCGATACGCCGCTGGACAACGCAGCGTTCCCGTGGCTCACGGGGCAGCTGGCCGAGGTCGGTCTGGCTACCGAGGTGTATCTGCTGCGCGTAAACTTCGTCGGCGCCTTAGGCTGGGAGCTGCACTTCCCGATCGAGTACGCGCATCATTTGTTCGATGCACTATTTACCGCCGGCAAGGAATTCAATATCGGCATGGCCGGAATGCGCGCCATGGAATCTTTGCGGCTCGAGAAGTCCTATCGGATGTGGGGCAGCGATCTGACCCCCGACTACACGCCCTACGAAGCGGGTTTGGACCGCTTCGTCCGTCTCAACAAGGGGGCCTTCATCGGCAAAGAAGCGCTCGAGAAGCAACTGGCTGCGGGCGTACCGAATCGTTTCGTCACCTTCGAGGTTCATCGCGTTAAGGATGCGGATGCTCTCGGCAATGAACCGTTGTTCGATTTGAAAGGCAACATCATCGGACGCGCCACCGCAGGCTATTACGGTCACGCACTGCGCAAGAGCCTTGGCCTGGGATATATCAAACCGGAATTTGCCGCCGTGGGCAGCGACATCGAGATTGAGATTCTCGGTGAGCGCAAGCGCGCCACCGTGCTGGTCGATTCGCCGTATGATCCCGAGAACAAGGACCTCAGAGCCTAGACTTGAGGCTGCGCCACCCATGAGCAGACAATCATTCTCCGGGCTTTCTCTCGTCTGGCGCGGATTGTCGCGTCACACCGGCTGGCAGAAACAGTGGCGCAAGCCGGAGCCGAAGGCACGCTACGACGCTATCATCGTCGGCGGCGGCGGCCATGGTCTGGGCGCCGCATACTATCTGGCCAAGGAACATGGATTGACGAATATTGCGGTGCTGGAAAAGGGTTGGATCGGCGGCGGCAACACCGGACGCAACACCACCATCATCCGTTCGAACTATTTGTTCAGTGAAAGCGCGGCGCTCTACGATCACTCGGTGAAGCTCTGGGAGAACCTCTCGCAGGCCCTCAACTACAACGTCATGTTCTCCCCGCGCGGCGTCATGATGCTGGCGCACACCGTACACGACGTCCAGGTGTTCAAACGTCATGTACATGCGAATCGTTGTAACGGCGTCGACAATGAATGGCTGGAGCCCGCCCAAGCCAAAGAATTCTGCCCGCCGCTCAATATAGAAGCCAACATCCGCTACCCGGTATTGGGCGCGGCATTGCAACGACGCGGCGGCACGGCGCGGCACGACGCCGTTGCCTGGGGCTATGCGCGCGCCGCCGATGCGTTGGGCGTCGACATCATTGAGAATTGCGAGGTAACCGGCATTCGGCGCGACACGAGCGGCGCCGTCGAGGGAGTGGAAACTACGCGCGGCGTGATTCACTCGCGCAAGGTGGGCGTATCCGCGGCCGGTCACACCAGCGTCGTTATGGGCATGGCCGGCGTGCACGTACCCTTGGAGAGCTACCCGCTGCAAGCATTGGTTTCCGAACCCATCAAGCGCATATTTCCGTGCGTCGTCATGTCCAACACCATTCACGCTTACATCAGTCAATCGGACAAGGGTGAACTGGTCATCGGCGCAGGCACTGATGCCTACACCTCGTATACCCAGCGTGGCGCGTTGCATATCAACACGCACACGTTGGATGCGATCTGTGAATTATTTCCCAACTTTCGTCGCTTGCGGATGATGCGCAATTGGGGCGGCATCGTCGACGTGACACCGGACCGATCGCCCATCATCGCCAAGACGCCGGTGCCCGGCCTGTATGTGAACTGTGGATGGGGAACCGGAGGATTCAAAGCGACGCCGGGATCGGCGCATGTCTTTGCTTGGACGATTGCCCGGGATGAACCCCATCCGATCAATGCGCCGTTCACTATTGAGCGTTTCCGCGACGGTTACCTGATCGACGAGGCCGCGGCAGCCGCCGTGGCTCACTGAGCGTCGCACTGTGCTGCTCATTGTCTGTCCCTACTGCGGTAAACGCCCGGAAATCGAATTCACCTACGGCGGACAAGCGCACCTCGTAAGGCCCGCCCAACCCTCGCAACTCGACGATCAAGCGTGGGCAGAATTTCTATACATGCGCAGCAACACCAAGGGTGTGTATGCCGAACGCTGGCGTCACGCACGCGGATGCGGGCGTTTTTTCAATGCACTGCGCGACACGACGAGCGACCACTTTCTGGCGTTCTACAAGACCGGCGAGTCCCGGCCTGCGTTGCCCGCGGCCGCCCCGACCGAGCGCAAAATGTGATCACGGACCTTCGCATGGCAAGCGGCGGACGCATCGATCGAACGCAACGCGTGAGTTTCGAATTCGACGGCCGATCCTATGAAGCTTTTGCAGGCGACACCCTGGCATCGGCATTGCTCGCCAACGGCGTGCATCTGGTCGGCCGCTCCTTCAAGTACCATCGGCCGCGCGGTTTCTTGGCCGCCGGGTCTGAAGAGCCGAACGGCCTGGTGACGGTGACGCGGGATGCGGCGCGGGTTACGCCCAATCTGCGCGCGACCCAGGTGGAGTTATACGATGGGTTGATCGCTGAGAGCCAAAATCGATGGCCCAGTTTGCAGCGAGACTTCGGCCGCATCAACGATGTGCTATCGGCGTTTTCCCTGCCGGCTTCTACTACAAGACCTTCATGTGGCCGCGCAAAGCGTGGAAATCACTGTATGAACCTATGATACGCCGCGCCGCTGGCTTGGGCCGCGCGCCCGTTCATGCAGATCCCGACCGATACGCGCAGCGCTATGCGCATTGCGACGTACTGATCGTCGGGGCAGGTCCCGCAGGCATTGCGGCGGCCTTGAGCGCGGCCGAGAGCGGCGCCCGTGTCATCTTGTGCGATGAGACGAACGAGTTTGGCGGCAGCCTGCTCACTGACACCAGCGCCATGATCGATGGTCAAGAAGCGCTCGCCTGGGTGCAGCGCAGCGTCGCGTCGCTCACGCAAAACAGCCGCGTGACCTTGTTGCCGCGTACCACCGCGTTTGGTTATTTCCCGCACAATCTCATCGGCCTCAACCAACGACTCACCGATCATCTGGCCATTGCGCCCGTGAATCAACCGCGCGAGCGACTGTGGCAGGTTCGTGCGCGGGCGGTGGTACTCGCCACCGGTGCGATCGAATGTCCGTTGGTGTTTCCCGGCAATGATCGCCCCGGTATTTTGCTGGCGGGGGCTGCTCATACCTATCTCAATCGATATGGCGTTTGCGTGGGTACGCGTGCGGTCGTCGTGACATCGGGCGATGAAGCCTACCAAGCCGCCCTCGATCTGCATGCCGCGGGTGTCGTCATCGCTGCCATTGCGGACCTGCGCTCCGAAGTTGCCGGCGCCCTCCCCGACGCCGCGCGCCGCGCCGGGATAGATGTACGTCCCGGCTCTACGGTCCTCGACACAAAGGGCGATTTGCGCGTCAGCGGCATCACCCTCGCCCGAGTGCAGAGCGGGAAAGTGCAGGCAGCGCAGAACATCCGATGCGACGCGGTATTGATGTCAGGCGGATATACCCCGAGCGTGCATTTGTTTTCGCAATCGCGCGGCAAGCTGCGATGGAACGACGACCTACAGGCCTTCGTCCCAGGATCGTCGGCCGAGTGCGAACAATCCGCCGGCGCCTGCCGCGGAATCTACGGCCTGGCCGAAGTGCTGGCGGATGGTGCGAGAGCCGGCGCCGCGTCGGCCCCGGAACCCAATCATGCACAGCGTCGCTTCAACGTCGACACCTTGAACCGCCGCAGCAGCGCCCACTTGGGTGCGTTACCGCAAATGAGTCCGCCCAGCCGCGGGAAATCTTTCGTGGACTGGCAGCACGATGTCACCACGCGTGATCTTGCTCTAGCCACCCGCGAAGGCTTTCAATCGATCGAGCATGTCAAACGCTATACCACAACCGGTATGGCCACCGATCAGGGCAAGACCTCCAATCTCAATGCCATGGCAATCGTGGCAGAGAACCTCGGCATCGCCATCCCTCAAGTCGGTTTCACCACGTTTCGCATGCCGTACACGCCGGTCAGCTTCGGCAGTCTTGCCGGTACCTCACGTGGTGATTTATTCGACCCCGTGCGCACCACGCCAATCCACCCTTGGGCGCAGGCTAGATCTGCCGTGTTCGAGAACGTGGGTTTGTGGAAGCGTGCCCGCTATTTTCCGCGCGGCGGCGAAGACATGCACGCTGCGGTCGCGCGTGAATGCCGCGCGGTACGCGGCGCCTGCGGAATATTCGATGCCTCGACTCTCGGCAAGATCGAAGTCGTCGGCCCCGATGCGGCCGAATTCATGAACCGTTTGTACATCAATAATTGGTCCAATTTGGGGGTTGGCCGCTCGCGTTACGGGATACTGCTCCGCGAAGACGGCTTCATCTATGACGACGGCGTGGTGGCGCGTATCGGCACGGATCGATTCCATGTGACCACCACGACCGGCGGTGCGCCGCGCGTTCTCGCATTGATGGAGGATTATCGTCAGACCGAATGGCCGGAACTGAAAGTGTGGCTCACCTCGACCACCGAGCAATGGGCCGTCATTGCCGTTCAGGGGCCGAAGTCGCGACAGGTGCTCGATGGCCTGGTTGAGGGGCTCGACATCAGTGCCGCGGCATGGCCCCACATGAGCGTGGGCCGCGGACGAATTTGCGGCGTGCCGATGCTGTTGTTCCGAGTCAGCTTCACGGGTGAATTGGGGTTCGAAATCAACGTACCGGCAGATTTCGGCCTGAGCGTGTGGGACGCGGTCCATGCCGCAGGCCAGGCACACGGCATCACCGAGTACGGCACCGAGACCATGCACGTGCTGCGCGCGGAGAAGGGCTATATCATCGTTGGGCAAGACACCGACGGCACCGTGACCCCGGACGATGCCGGCTTAAGTTGGGCAATCGGTAAAAGCAAAGCGGACTTCGTCGGCAAGCGCTCTCTCGAGCGCGCCTCGATGAAATCTACGGATCGCAAGCAGCTGGTCGGTTTGCGCACGAAGGATCCAGGCCTCACGCTCGAGGAAGGAGCGCAAGTGGCCGCGAAGTCTGGCCAGAAACCACCGATGGAATTGATCGGCCACGTCACCTCGTCTTACGCCAGCAGCGTGCTGGGCCATTCGATTGCGCTGGCGTTGATCGAGGGCGGCCGGGCGCGTCTAGGGCAGACCCTATATGTGCCCATGCCTAACGGCGATCTTGAAGTCGAAGTCACGTCACCGGTTTTCTACGATCCCGCCGGAGCGCGCATCAATGCCTGAAATTACGACACGCAGCCTGCCGCCGATGCCGCAGCAGGAATGGATAAGCGCATTGCCGCCTGCGATGCGATTCATTTTGCATGCTGACGTGGGCGCGCGATCGGCGGCGGCTACGGTCTGGGGAGTCGCCTTTGCCGAGCAACCCTGTCGAGCAATCGTGCAGGGCGCGCGCGCAACACTGTGGCTCGGCCCCGATGAATACTTGCTGTTGGGTGGCATCGATGGGCAGGTTGCTACCAATGAGTCCCAAACTGCCGCAGCAGCAGGCGCACTTGAACTCGCCCTCGCCGACATACCCCACGCTCTGGTCAATATCAGTCACCGGCAATTTGCGCTCGAGGTGAGCGGCCCTCACGCGACGACCATTTTGAGCGGCGGTTGTCCCCTTGATCTGGACTTGAATGAGTTCCCCGTAGGGATGTGCACTCGTACGGTATTCGCGAAAGCCGACATCGTGCTGTGGCGAACCCGGCAAGATGCGTTTCACGTCGAGGTATGGCGCTCGTTCGCCGGCTATGTAAGCGGGTTGCTGCGCGAAATCGCAGTGGAGTTCTACGGCACATGAGTGCGCCGGCTTGCGCTGTGACGGTGTGCGCCCCACAGTGCCATACTCAAAGCTTTGATCGGGGAGAGTGACGATGGACGAACCGAACACGCAACCCAGTCACGCGGCGCGACGTCCCAGCGGCCGCGATGCGAAGCGAGCTGCTCGGACCGCCCGCGCATCGGCGTCGATCCCCTACATTACGCGCAAGATTCCTTATTATGAGGTCCTGGACGAGGAAGGCCTCGTGACCATGGAGCACAACGCCGATACCATTCTCGAGGAGATCGGCATCGATTTTCGCGACGACGCCGAGGCGCTCGAGATCTGGAAGGCCGCTGGGGCCGACGTGCAGGGCGAGCGGGTGCATTTCGCCCGCGGCATGTGCCGCACGCTGGTGCAACGCACCGCACCGCGCGAGTTCACTCAGCATGCGCGCAACCCGGCGCGCAGCGTGGTGATCGGCGGCAAGAACACCGTCTTCGCTCCGGCTTACGGCTCTCCATTCGTGCGCAATCTCGACGAAGGCCGACGCTATGCGCACATCGAAGACTTCCGCAATTTCGTCAAGCTCGCTTATCTATCCACCTCCCTGCACCATTCGGGCGGCACCATTTGCGAGCCGGTAGATCTGCCGGTCAACAAGCGGCACCTCGATATGGTGTACAGCCACCTGAAGTACAGCGACAAGGCCTTCATGGGCTCCGTGACGGCGCCCGAGCGCGCCGCCGATTCCGTCGCCATGGCGAACATCGTGTTTGGCGACGAACTGAACGATCCGCTGACCGGTCGTCCAAAAACGACGATCATCAATCTGATCAACGTCAACTCGCCGATGACCTACGACTCGACCATGCTCGGTGCCGCCAAGGTCTACGCACGCGCGAATCAAGGGTTGATCATCACGCCTTTCATTCTGGCCGGCGCGATGTCGCCGGTCACGGTGGCCGGCACCGTCGCACAAACTCTGGCCGAGGCGCTGGCGGGACTTGCATTCGTGCAATTGGTCAATCCAGGCGCGCCGGTGGTGCTGGGTAGTTTTGCCTCGTCGATCTCGATGCAATCGGGCGCCCCGACCTTCGGAACGCCGGAACCGGCATTGGTGCTGTACTCAATGGCCGCGCTGGCGCGGCGCCTGGGAATACCGTTTCGCTCCGGAGGCAGCCTCTGCGCATCGAAGATTCCGGATGCTCAAGCGGCCTTCGAGTCGGCGAACACCTTGGTGCCGACCTGCCTCGCGGGCGTCAATTTCGTGCTGCACACCGCCGGGTGGCTGGAAGGTGGTCTGGCGATGGGCTACGAGAAGTTCGTCATGGACGCGGACCAGGCCGGCATGATGCATACGCTGCTCGCCGGCGTGGACTTGTCGGTAAACGGCCAGGCACTGGATGCCATGCGGGAAGTTGGGCCCGGCAAGCATTTCTTAGGTTGCGCCCACACCCAGGCCAATTTCGAGAATGCGTTCTACCGCTCGCCGCTCGCAGACAATAACAGCTACGAGCAATGGCAGGCCGAGGGCTCGACCGACATGGCGAAGCGCGCGAATGCGATGTGGAAGAAGCAGCTCGCGGAATATGTTCTGCCGCCGATGGATCCCGCGATCGACGAGGCGCTGATCGAGCACATGGCGAAACGCAAGGCGGCATTCCCCGACTCGAACGTCTGATCTGAGCGCCAATGGCCGAGAACATAACGAGATCCATCAGAACAGGTGGATGCGTGTGCGGCGCGACAGCTATTTCGGACGGACAGTTTATCGTCGACTTTCCTGCATCGTAGCCGCCAGCGGTCCATCGTTCCCTTGACTAGCCGACCGCTTACCATTTCCGTCAGTCAATAGTGCGAGCCATGAGGCGTCCTGGCGGTGCCGCAAGCCCATTTCAGCGTTCCTGCAGCAATGTCGACGACCTTCTCGCCGTCGTGCGAATTGCGTCACGCCCCAGGAGGGTGGGAAAAAGCAAGATTGCTCGAATCGATGACTTTCTGAGCACTAACGCCAAATTGCTGCACCGAACCACTATTTGATCCAGCAATGGCGATGGAAAGGAGACGTTCATGAGCAATATGTCTGATTGCCGGTATCGCCACATCGTGACCGATTTGAGTGACTGTGAAGACGCGATCGACGAACTCTTCAACGGCGTCACCGACGACGGGCAACCATTATCGGATGACGAACTGCGCGCCGCTCGACGGCTAGTCACATCCTGCATCAATATCGTCACACAGGTCGCGGACATGGCACACGTCGAGGTGGACCTTGACGCTGTCGAGCAATCAATCGAGACCGTGTTACGCAAAGCGAACAGCGCCCCACTCGAGGCTCGTTACGATGCCCGCGACGCGCGCGTATTATTGTCGAAGGTTGCGAAATGAAAGCCGCCATCAACGCGGTAGTGAGAGCGTTGAGCGCCTAGGCGCTATTGGCGGAACTCTTGAGCCGGAGCACTTAGGTTCAATCTATCCAAATTGAGAGACAGCGGCCGATACCATTGAGGCCTTCCCAGAAATCACTCCGTTTTCGGCGCGTCTGCGCGCCGCGGACGGCGGCCGCGAGTCTCGCTTTGGCTGGTGGATTCCTTCGGCGCCGGTAAGTCCACCACTTTACGCAGGTTCGAGTACGTGGCGGTCTTGTGCGGAATCGCCATGGCGTCGACGAAAAGCTGCTGAAAATGCGGCTCGATGGCCGTCTCCACTTTCTCGATGCGCCTGACCAACGCTTCGATGACGGGGCGTGAAGTGCAATCCAGCAAGGCGATACGCGCGCCGGTTCCGGCAGCATTGCCCGCCGAGCGTACTTGCGCCAGGTCGCAGTCGGGAACCATGCCGAGAATCATCGCGTACTTGACGTCAATGTGACTGCCGAACGCGCCGGCAAGCCGGATGCGATCGACGTGATCGATGCCGAGCCGCTCCATCAACAGCGCGATGCCGGCATACAACGCGGCTTTCGCAAGCTGGATGGCGCGCACGTCGGTCTGGGTGATTTTCATCTCAACTGCGCCCTGATGCAGCAAATAGGCGAACGTCCTGCCGTTCTCGACGATTCGGGGCGAGCGTGCGGACAAGCGTCCGTCAAGGACGCCGTCTTGGTTGATGATACCGGCGAGGTACATCTCCGCTATGACCTCGATGATGCCGGATCCGCAGACCCCCGTGACGCCGGTAGCTGTCGTGGCTTCGTTGAAGCCCGAATCGTCGGACCAGAGATCTGAGCCGATGACTTTGAAGCGCGGCTCGAGAGTCTCGCGGTCGATGCGCACGCGCTCGATCGCTCCCGGTGCTGCGCGCTGGCCGCAGCTGATCTGGGCGCCTTCGAACGCGGGGCCGGTGGGACTTGAACAGGCGACCAGACGCTGACGATTCCCCAGCACGATTTCAGCGTTCGTACCCACATCGACGAGCAGCGTCATCTCGTCGGCGAGATCCGGACGCTCGGAAAGCACCATGCCCGCGGCATCCGCGCCCACATGTCCGGCAATGCACGGCAGCACGTAAATTCGAGCGTTGCGATGCAATTTGAAGTCGATGACGTTTGCCCGCAGAGTGAGCGAATGATCGACGGCGAGCGCAAACGGCGCACCGCCGAGTTCCACCGGATCGATCCCGAGCAGCAGGTGATGCATGATCGGGTTGCCGACCAACGTCGCTTCGAGGATGTCCTCGTGCGAAATGCCTGCCTGCCGCGCCACGTCCACGGCGAGGCCGCAGAGCGCTTCGCGCACGGCCACCGTCATCAACGCTGCGCCGCCAGGATTCATCATCGAATAGGAAACCCGGCTCATCAAGTCCTCGCCGAAGCGGATCTGTGGGTTCATGACTCCCGCGGAGGCGATGACCTCGCCGCTCAGCAAATCGCATAAATGCGCGGCGATCGTGGTCGACCCGATGTCGACCGCGAGACCATAAGCCAGATTGTGCAGGCCGGCCCAGACGCCGATGATTTGCTTGGCTGCGTGCACGGCCACGGTGACCTGCCACGAACCGGCACGCAAAGTGCGCTGTAGTATTTGCAGCACCGATAAATCGCACACCAGATCCGTCAATTTCCATTCAGACTCGAGCGCCTCATACAGGCGCCGCAGGTCTCCGGATGGATCATGCATATCCGGCTGCTGCACTTGCACGTAATGCAGGCGCACCACCGGATTGAGTTCGATGGCGCGCACGTCGGCTTCCTTGCGCACCACTTGACGATGCACCTGACTGCTCGCGGGCACGTCAATGACCACATCGGCCTCGACGCACGCCGAGCAGGACAGACGTCGACCTGCCGCCAGCGGAGTTCTCCGTGAGAAGCGCATTTCCGATTCGCTGAAAGGCGACAAACTCGCGCTCGACGAGGAGATGCCATGTTTGGCGAACTCGCCCTCCGCGACCAGGACCTGGCAGCGTCCGCAAAGACCGCGGCCGCCGCAGACGGAGTCGATGTCCACACCCAGACTGCGCGCAGCCTGTAGCAGCGGTGTCCCGACGGGGAAGTTACCGCGCTTGCCGGAAGGCGTGAATACGACGAGCGGGTCGCGAGCTGCCATGCTGTGCTTAAGTTTGAGCCGGTCGCCGGCGAAGACCGCCTTCGCGACGCCCGCGTGGAACCTCACCGGCGACGCCCGCCGGCGGCGCTTCGCGGAAACGACGAATCCAGCGTGCGCAGTCAGGATCATGTCCGAGCATGACGTCCGCACCCATGCAGGCCCGGATCACTTCAATATGCAGCGGATTGGTGATCGCAGAAGTCATGCCGGCAGCCATGGCCATCGTCAGGAAAGCGCTATTGATGCCGTCGCGGTTCGGTAGGCCAAAGCTGATGTTAGACGCGCCGCAGGAGGTATTGACCTTGAGTTCTGTGCGTAGCCGGTGCACCAGTCGCATGACCTGCACACCGGCCTGATTGATCGCGCCGATCGGCATCACCAGTGGATCGACGACTACGTCGCATGCCGGAATGCCGTGGTCCATCGCCCGCTCCACGATTTTCTTCGCGACCGCATAGCGCACGTCCGGATCTTCTGAAATGCCTGTCTCATCGTTCGAGATCGCGATCACCGCCGCGCCGTACTTCTTGATGAGCGGCAGCACCGCTTCCAGGCGTTCGTCCTCGCCGGTTACCGAATTGACCAACGCCTTGCCCTTGTAGACGGCGAGTCCGGCCTGCAGGGCGGCGACAATGGACGAATCGATCGATAGCGGCACGTCGGTGATCGACTGCACCAGCTGCACCGCGCGCGCAAGAATCGCCGGCTCATCGGCCAGCGGAATCCCCGCGTTGACGTCGAGCATGTGCGCGCCCGCCTCCACTTGAGCGCGCGCATCTGCCTCGACACGGCTGAAATTGCCTGCCGCCATCTCGGCGGCGAGAATCTTGCGCCCGGTCGGGTTGATGCGCTCGCCGATGATGACGAATGGTCGATTGAAGCCGATGACCACTTCCTTCGTGGCGGAACTGATAACGGTGTCGGTCATGATGCTGTCCTGTGAGAAAATTGTGTAGCGTCGCGCTCTGGATACCAGGGAGAACGGCCTTGAAGAATGCGCGATCGCTCGACGATGTCGGCCACCGATTCTTCCTGGCGGTAAGCCATGATATGCACGCCGCTGATGCCGCGGACCTCGCGAATGGATTGAATCAGCTCGATACAGATATTGAGTCCCTCGCGAGCCTGATCCTTGGCGCCGCTCAAACGCGCGATCAATGCGTCCGGAACATGTACGCCGGGGACGTTATTGCGCATCCACTCCGCCGTCTTGGCCGAGCGCAATGGGCCGACGCCTGCGAGAATATAGACTTGGCCGAACAGACCCAGTGCTTCCACCTGTTGCATGAAACTGCGCAACAGCGGCAGGTCGTAGCAGTACTGAGTCTGGATGAACTGCGCGCCCGCGGCGACCTTTTTCGCCAGACGCTGCGCCCGCCACTCGTGCGGCAGAGCGGATGGATTTTCAGCGGCACCTAAAAATACGCGTGGCGCGAAGCTGATCTTGCGCCCGCTTTGGAAGCAATGCTCGTCGCGCAGGTTGCGCGCCATATCGAGCAGCGACACGCTGTCCAAATCGAATACCGGCTTCGCCTGCGGATGGTCGCCCGCCTGAACGCCATCGCCGGTCAGGCAGAGTATGTTGCACACGCCCATCGCGGCGCCCCCAAGAATATCGCCTTGGATCGCGATGCGATTCCTGTCGCGGCAAGAAATCTGCATGATGGGTGCATAACCGATTCGTGTCAGCAACGAGCACACCGCGAGACTGGACATATGACAGTTCGCGCCGCTGCCGTCGGTCGCGTTGATGGCATCGACATAGCCGTCGAATACGCGGGCGCGCTTGTAGACTTCCTCAGGATCGGCGGAATCCGGGGGCGCAAGTTCGGTGGTGACTGCAAAGCCACCCGCGCGCAGCACGCGTTCGAATCGCCCTGGGGAAGTATGGCCCGGCAGAATCGGCAGCGGGTAGCCCGGGACCGGTTCGTCCTCGAATCTCATGGAGGCGGCCTCTTATCGGCCTTCTCGCGCGCGACCCGCAGCCACGATGAGCGGCCTTGCAGCCGTTGGTCGACGGCGAACTGCACTTCGGCCATCGCCGCGACACCACCCGGAATGCGCTCACTGCCGCGGAAGGCTTGCACCCAAACGCACTTCATGTCCGGTTTGACCTCGCAATTGCCGTTGTCGCGGACGCCGCCGCAAGGCCCGTTGCGCAATGCTTTCGGGCAATTCATGGGGCACGCCATGCCGGTGGAACTGAGCACGCATTGACCGCACATGCGGCAGTCGAACAGCAGACCTTTGACGACTTTCTCGACGCCCGCGACCGGCCTCTCGATACGTTCATAGCCCAATGTCCGGAAGATCCCGTGCATAGCTACGAGCAGCGCCTCGAATCGGCGATAGAACGCGTTCAAACCGCGCGCGTGGCGGACCGACCAAGCCCTAGCCGCATACATCAGCGTCCACGCCCTTGGCGCGAATCAATCGCTCCAAGTCCTCATCGGTGAATTTTGCTTCGAGGCGGCCCGCCTCCGCGGACGCCTCCGCCTTAAGATCATCGCCGCAGGGTCGTGGCGTGCTGCGCCGCCAGTCCGCAAGGTAGGCATCGGAGCTGCCTTTGCCGGCACGCATCGCAGCGCGATCGACTGCTTCTTGAAAGCGATGGGTCAATTGCACCTTGGCGGTTTCGCGTCCCTGCTTGACGATGACCTGGGCGGGTATGTCGCGCCACGAAATGACGATTAGCGAAGCCATGTCACGGTTCCTTGGGACGCGCATCGCCAATAGACGGGCCGCCGTGCTTGGCGCCGCCACTCTTCACCGCCGCGACCAGCGTCGACTCTAGGGTCCCGTAACCGGTTTGGCGATAATCAAATTCCAGCCCCATTTGCGTCGCGATGCCGCGCGCCTGCTGCAGTGACTGTGCGCCCGGTGCCTGCGCCAAATAGACGAGTTTGCGATAGTTGCCGAAATAGCTCGAGAACAGTTCCGGGTGACGATCGAGACCGAGGCCGCGCATGACCAAGCGATCGAAATGGCGCAGCAAAAAATCCGTGAGGTAGAAGGTGCCGAGTTCTGCCGCGGCGAGTTCGGCGAACACCGGAGCGGTGGCGAAGAACTCGTAGCAATGAGCGCCCGGAATACGCTCTACGCCCTCCTCGATCAGCACCTTGTCGAGCAATCCGCCCGTGCCGCAGTCGGCGTAGGCCACGAAAATAGATCGGTATTGCGCGCGCGAGGCGCGGATGAGCGTGCGAACCGCAGCCGGGATGCGCTCCGGTCGATTGTGCAGTTCGGCCGGCAGGCAGCGCACATCCAGCGCATCCCAGCGATTCGCGCGGCGCAGTGCGGTGATCTCATGCGCCAGCGCGCCGCAGGCAATGATCAGCATGCCCTGGCCGTTGTGAGCCATGGCGCTTGCCGCGTTCAGTGCGCCGCCGCGCTGGCTCGCCGCGCCGCGATCAGCCCTTTGGCAGTCTCGACTGCAACCGCGGCATCGCGGCAATACGCGTCCGCGCCGACGGCTTTGCCAAATTCCTCGTTGAGGGGCGCGCCGCCGACGAGAACGATGTAGTCGTTACGGATGCCGCGCTCCTTCAGCGTGTCAATGACAACTTTCATGTACGGCATCGTCGTCGTCAACAACGCCGACATGCCGAGGATATCGGGCTTGTGCTTGTCGAGCGCGTCAAGGTATTTCTCGACCGCATTGTTGATACCCAGATCGATGACCTCGAATCCAGCGCCCTCGAGCATCATCGAGACCAAGTTCTTGCCAATGTCGTGAATGTCCCCCTTGACCGTGCCGATGACGATCTTGCCGATCGGCTCAACACCGGTTTCCGCCAACAAGGGGCGGAGGATTTCCATGCCACCCTTCATGGAGTTCGCCGCCAGCAACACCTCGGGCACGAACAGTATGCCGTCCCGAAAATCGATTCCGACGATGCGCATGCCCTCCACCAGCGCGTCGTTAAGCACCCGCTCAGCGGACCAGCCTCGCCTCAGGAAAATTCGCGTCGCTTCTTCGACCTCGGTCTTGAGGCCGTTGTATAAGTCGTCGTGGACCTGCTCGGTGAGTTCCTCGTCATTGAGCAAACTTAAGTCGAATTCACCTTCTGCTGGCTCTGACATCCACGCCTCCAACGGTTATTTTGCTAGCCGCGACGGTACCTTACGCGGCTCTTCCAATACGCCATGGTAAGTCGACACCTGCCTCGGGACTTGTGATATCGCGACAGAGTCATGTCCAGAAGCGACACGATCTTAGCTGATGGGTCGATCTGTGACCCACGGCGCCCTCGCTAACCCCAAGGCCCCTATCCGATATGCAGCGCGCCGACGTGTCCCAACAGCGGACGGCCGGTGGCAATGGAACGGGCCACCGCCTCCGCGAGATAATCCGCGCCGGGGCCCGAGCGCGCGAGCTTTTCGCTCACGCTGGTTTCGACATGTGGATCAGCGGCGCCGGCGCGACGCGCCGCCGCCAGCGCCAGGTCCCGTGATACGCGCCGTGCATGCTCCACTGCCGGCGCGGCGTCTTCGTAGTCCTGGTTTCACGCTGGGTCGTGAACTCTAAAGACTTTGAACGTCGGTTGACTCACGAGTATCTCGACGGTCTGCGACACCACCCCGGCAACGGCGCCTACGGCGTTGCAGACCTCTGCGTGCGCCGGGATGGATAGCCGGGCGCCGAGACGGCGCGCCACCTCGGGATAATAGGCACCGGCGGGCGCACCGATAGCAATGAGCGGCCGCGTCAGGTCGAGCGTCGCATTCAGGAGTTGCGAGAAACGGCGGCCGGCGATGATCTCTTCGATGAGTCGATCGCCGAGCGCGCCCCACCCGCGGGCTTGCGCCTCGATGCCGGGGTCAGAGCTCAACACTGCGGCGAGCACGACGCGGCCGGCCTCGCGCACGACATGCTCGTAAGTCCGCTCGCAGATCTCCTGCGGCGAGGCGGCCGCGCGCGCGGCGAGCGCATTGCGTTCCTCGGTCGCAAGTATGCGGGCGCCGCACTCGGCAGCCGCGCAGCACCAATCATGCTGCTTGCCGAGCACGTGCATTGCGTCGCTGGGCGTGAATGCCGCGAGGGTCGCAAGCCCGGCATCGGCGAGCCGATGCAGCGCGTCAAGCCCCGAGCCGCTGCGCACGATGGTCGATACGGGGCGCGGTTCCACGTCCAACGCGTCCCATACTCGGCGTTCGAGCGTTGACATATGCGTGGGTAGCGTGCGATCGGGGTTGCGGAATCCGAATTGCGTTGCGTGGTCCGGCAGACGCTCGAGTTCCGCGATTGCGCGCAGCTGCGCCAACGCGGCCGGGAAAGTTTGCGCCAATAAGCTCAAGGGCATTGCCTTGCGCGGGCCCGCGCGCAGCCGAAGCTGTCTGTCGAAGCGGGTTTCGCTATCGCCCCCGAGACCGCTGGTGCGCACATCGACAGCCTCGACCATCGTTCGCCAAACGCCCACCATGGCGCCCACATCGCTGATGACCGGTCGCCCGCCGGAGACGATCGCAATGTCGGTGGTCGTACCGCCCATGTCCGAGACGACGAAATCGGCGAGGCCGGTCAGGAAACCCGCTCCTACGACGCTCGCCGCGGGGCCCGAAAGAATGGTCTCGACGGGATACTCGAGTGCAATCTCGGCCCTCATCAGCGAGCCGTCTCCCTTGACGATCATGAGCGGCGCCTGGATCGACTCGTCCGCGAGGACGCGCGACAGCGCTTCAATCAAGTGCGAGATCTGAGGTGTGAGGCGCGCGTTCAACGCTGCATTGAGCGCCCGTCGCGGCGCGTCGAGCTTCGAACTCAATTCGTGCGCGCAAGTCACGGGCTTCGGCGACAGCGCACGAATGATTTTGCGGGCCCGTAATTCATGCGCCGGATTGCGCACGGAAAAATTAGCGGCCACTGCGAACGCTTCGACATGCGCCTGATGTTCGATGACTGCGCGCGCGACGGCGGCCTCGTCGAGCGGCGCCGACTCTTCACCGGTCGCGACATGGCCGCCCCGCACTCGAACAACCATGCCGCTGCTGCCATGACGCAGCAGACCCGATCGCTCGACCATCGCCTCATCAAAGCCGATCACCAGCGTGCATACGGGACTGAAGCGGTTTTCGACGACGGCGTTGGTGGCAAGCGTTGTCGACATGGACACCAGACTGACATCTTCGCGGCTCGTGCCGGCCGGAAGCAGCCTAAGCACCGCGCGTATCGCATTGCCGATGCCGATTGCAAGATTCCACGGCGTTGTCAACGCCTTGGCGCTCGCAACGACCCGTTGGCCACGCCCTAGCAGCACTGCGTCCGTAAACGTGCCGCCGGTGTCGAGGCCGAGCCACAGACCTTGTGCCGAATTTATGGCGCTCATCGATCGTCCGCCAGAGTACCATGCTTGAGGCAGCATCGAATCGGGGAGGCATATGCAGAAAGCTGTGCGCAAGTATCTCAAGGCGCTTGAAACGGGCGACGCGGATAAAGCGGCCGCGCTGTTCGTCGTCGATGGTTGGGTTCAGTCGCCGTTCTTGGGCAAAATTCCGGTGCGTGACTACGTCAGGAAAGTTGCCGACGCATCGAGCAGCACGGCGCTGACCGTGCATGATGTCCTGGTGAGCGCCGAAGGCCACATGCGCGCGGTCGCCTACTATCTATACGACTGGCAACTGAAGGACGGTTCGAAGGTATCGTTTGAATGCGCCGACGTATTCAATTTCGATCTTAACACCGGCCGAATTGCGTCTATCGTGTTGGTCTACGACACGCATCTGGTCCGCGGTGCCGTCGAAAACAAGTATCCATAGTGACTGCACGGCCGGCGCGGACCCTAAGGGCTTTGCGCTCGCGTATTTCGCCGGTTCGTCGTGCGTCTACCGCTCGCGCCGGCGGCAGCGCCGGCTTCGCGACTGAATTCGCCGCGCAACTGCGCCGTCGCACCGTTCGAAATGGCGCCGAGACTGGATTCAATGGCGGCGAGATCAGGCTTCGGTCCGCGTACATGGGATTCCAGGGCCCGTCGCATGATGCGCAGGTGCTCCGGCGTCGTGCCGCAACAGCCGCCTATGATGCGTGCACCCGAATCCAACGCAAGGCAGGCGTACTGCGCCATCAGCTCGGGCGTTCCATTGAAGCGGATCTCGCCGTTGACGAATTGCGGAATGCCGCAGTTCGCTTTGGCAACCAGAACGGCGGACGGCTCCGAAGCCGTGGCGAGATTGACGATGCAAGCAACGAGCTCAGACGGACCGGTGCCGCAATTGCTGCCACAGGCGGCTAGATTGTGCTTGCGGTGCAGGCCGGCCAGTTCGGACGGCGTGATGCCCATCATGGTTCGGCCGTTGGTGTCGAAACTCAATGTCGCAACCACCGGTAGACCCGTGCTCTGCGCGCCCGCGACGGCCGCTTCGGTTTCCTCTAGGGACGACATGGTTTCTATCCACAGAAGGTCGGCCCCGCCGCGCGCCAAGGCTACCGCCTGCTCGGCGAATGCTGCGCGGGCGTCATCTGAACTCAAGGGCCCCAGAGGTTCGAGAATCTCTCCGGTCGGCCCCATGCTGCCGGCGACCAGCACCAACCGATCAGCGCGATCGGCTTCCGCACGAGCAATCCGGGCTGCCTTCTCGTTCAGCTCTGCAACGCGATTCTCCGCCCTGTGAAGTTTCAATCGGTGGCGGGTGCCGCCGAAACTGTTCGTCAGGATGATATCCGCGCCGGCTTCCACGAAGGCGCGCTGCAATTGAGCCACTCGCTCGGGATGATCGGAGTTCCATAGTTCAGGCGAATCGCCCGATTGTAGACCGCGCTCGAACAGGTTACTGCCAGTCGCACCATCCGCGAGCAGCCAAGGCCGCTCAGCTAACAAGGAGGTCAGTCGATCGGTCATTTTCGCGCTTTTTCATTGATAGGGATGTCTAACATTAGCATGGGCGACCCCGACTCGCGCCTCGTCGCATTGTTACAACCTTAAATGATCGTTCAATCTTTAGGATCGCACAGATCGTTTCGAATTAGTCGATGTAAACTTCTTAATGTATTGAAATATAACATCTAAATATTTCATACCATAATCTTGATTCCGCTGCTGTCTTGGGACAAGATATGTTGTAGCTAGAAAATCGAAGAGATTGAGCGGACGTTCAATAGTCTTCGGGCCGGGACAGAACTCGTCGCTAAAATAAAGTCAGGGGATGCACAGCAACATGAACTCGAATTCAAAGTTGTCCTATGCGATCGCGGCGATCCTTAGCAGCACGTCCGCCGGCATCGTGCAAGCCGCAGGGGCGGCTGACGCCGCCGCCAGTTCCGACGCGATTTCAGAAGTCATCGTCACCGCTCAGCGGCGCTCGGAAAACATTCAGGACGTGCCCATCTCGATTCGGGCGCTGACTGAGGAAGCGCTGGACCAGCTGAACGTGCGAACCCTCGACGACTACATCAAGTATCTGCCGAACGTTACGACGGCGAACAACGGGCCGGGCCAGAGCGAGATCTACATGCGCGGCCTCGCCGCCGGTTCGCAGGCCAGTCAGGGGAGCGGTTCGACGGGCCTGTGGCCGAATGTCGCCATTTACCTGGACAATCAATCCGGGCAGCTCCCGAATCGCAACCTGGATATTTACGCCGCCGATATCAATCGCATCGAGGTTCTGGAGGGCCCGCAGGGAACGTTGTTCGGTGCCGGCGCAGAGGCCGGTGCGATCCGCTACATCACGAACGAACCGAAGCTCAATGTGACCGAGGGGAATGTCAAAGCCGGCTACTCGGTGACCGCTCACGGCGATCCGAATACCGACGTGACGGCTGTGTTGAATCTCCCGTTGATCCCAGACACCATGGCGGTGCGCGCAGTCATCTACTCCGACAGCCGCGGCGGCTACATCGACAATGTGCCGGCGACATTCACGCGCAAGAACACCGACATCGGCATTTCCAATGCGAACTTTCCGGCGGTCAACGGAGCATGCCCGGACGGCCTGCCGAACAACGGCTTTTGCGTGCCGCCCGGCAGCGCGTCCATCCAAAACAGCGGCGTGGTCGCCAACGACATCAATCCCGTGACCTACAAGGGAATCCGCGTGGAAGCGCTGTATAAGTTCAACGACGACTGGAACGCGCTGATCACGCAGTCGTACCAGCAAATGAACTCGAAGGGCGTGTTTTACCAACAGCCCAACGCCTCAGATGGAGCGCCGCTGCCGCCGCTCGATGTCACGCTGTTCAACAACGCCTACGACAATGACAAATTCGAGAGCACCGCGTTGACGGTGAACGGCAAGTTCGGCGATTTGAAGGCCGTTTATACCGGCGGCTACCTCGTGCGCAACGTCGATCAGGTGGGCGACTACACGAATTACGCGCGCGGCCTTTATGCCGATTACTATCAGTGCTTCGGCCCGGGAACGGCCCTTAGCACCAACCCGCTCAAGTCAACTTGCTTCTCGCCCAACGCCGTCTGGCACTCGGTCGAGAAAAACGAGCATCTGCAGCAAGAAATCCGTTTGAGCACGCCGGACGAGTGGCGCTTGCGCGGCATCGTCGGTGCATATTACGAGGACAACAAGCTGTTCGACCAGACCGGCTGGGGCTACAAGTCGATTCCTGCCTGCACCTCGAGCGGGGTTCCAGGCGTGGACCCGGGCAATACCGGCTGCTTTTCGGACATCGGCACGGCTCCCGGGGCGACCGTCGTGAATCCCGGTGTTCAGGGGAACAATACTTCGTTCTATCAGGACCAGGTGCGCGACACCAAACAGACGGCGTTCTTCCTGTCGGTCGACTACGATCTGATTCCGAAGGTGCTGACGGCCACGGTGGGCACGCGTCACTACCTGTTCCAAAACTCCTTGCAGGGCAGTGTTAGCGGCAGTTTCGGCTGCTTCCAGGGAGGCGTACCGCCCGGCGGGTGTCTTGCGGATAATTTCAATCTCAACACAGCCAATCTTCGCGACACCGAGTCCGGCTTCAAGAACCGTGCAAATCTGACCTACCACGTCACGCCGGATGTCATGGTGTATTACACATTCTCGCAGGGCTTTCGCCCGGGCGGCTTCAACCAGAACGGCGGGACGGCCCATGCCCCCGGCCCCAATGGCGTGGATCAGTACCTGCTCAGCTCGGCGTACGTCTCCGACAAGGTGACCAACAACGAATTTGGCTGGAAGACGGAATTCCTCGAGCATCGACTGCAGTGGAACGGGGCCATCTATCAGGAGAACTGGGACAACGTACAAGTTCCGTTCTTCGATCCGGGTGTGGTCGGCAATATTTTCTACAACACCAACGGTCAGAACTTTCGCATCAGGGGTATCGAGACCTCCTTGGTGGCCCGGGTCACGAGCGGGCTGACGCTGCGGGGTGCGGCATCCTGGAACCAGAGCGAGCAGACGAATTCGCCGGTGCTGATCGATAACAATCCCGCGGACAACATCCCCGGCGGCAATTTCGGCAAGCCGATCACGCAGGCCTGCACCGTCGCCGCCGGCGTGGTCACCGGCTGCTCGCCGGTCCCCAACCCGTATGGCCCCATCGGCGGCCCTGCCGCGAACGCGCCGCCCATACAGTTTAGTCTTCATGCCCGCTACGAGTGGGCCATCATGGGCTACGCGCCCTTCGTGCAATTCGACGCCACCCACAGCGGCCATTCATTCACACAGGCGGGTGCGAATCCCACATTCGCGCTGGGCGGAGCCCTCTCGACCTCCAGGGGCCGGTACGAGAATCCTGCTTACTCGACTTTCGATGCGTCACTGGGCGTCGCGAAAGATAACTGGATCTTCACCGCGTATGCGGAAAACCTCGCCAATTCGAACGCCAGCACGTTCATCAGCGCCGATCAATTCATCGTGGCGCAGACGCCGCTTCGACCGCGGGTCATCGGCGGCTCGTTCGCGTACAAATTTTGAAAACTGTCGCGTGCAGGCGAGATCAGCGCTGGCGGGCATGCCAATTCGGCGCCGCGTAGAACGGCGCAATCTCAGGGGGTGCCAAACCTCGTCCCAAAATGTGATCCGCGGCCTTCTCCGCCAGCATGATGGTAGGCGCATTGAGATTGCCGGTGGTGATCGACGGCATGATGGATGAATCCACCACGCGTAAGCCCTCGATTCCGTATACACGCGTGTCCGGGTCAACTACGGCCATCGGGTCTTCCGCGCTGCCCATCTTGCATGTACACGACGGGTGATACGCGCTCTCGACCTTGGCGCGGATGAAGGCATCGATCTGCTCGTCAGTCTGCACGTCCTTACCCGGCTGGATTTCCCGCCCGCGATACCGGTCGAAAGCGGGCTGACCAAAAATTTCACGTGTCAATCGCACGCAGGCGCGCATTTCGGTCCAATCGTCAGGTTCGCTCAGATAGTTGAATAGGATGCGCGGCTTGTCGAGGGGATTGCTCGATACCAACCGCACCCAACCACGGCTCTTGCTTCGCATCGGTCCCACATGCGCTTGGAATCCGTGTTCTTGCGCTAACGCTGAGCCGTCGTAGGCCACTGCCATGGGCAGAAAATGATACTGAATGTCCGGATACGCCACGCCGGGGCGGCTGCGGATGAACCCGCAGGTTTCAAAGTGATTGGTGGCGCCCAAACCGTCCTTGCGAAGCAGCCAGCGCGCACCGATCAGGGCGCGACTCCAGAGATTGATGGACGAGTATAAGGAAATCGGTTCCTTGCAGGCTACCTGGAAATAGAATTCCAAATGATCCTGCAGGTTTTCACCGACTCCGGGCAAATCGTGAACAACCGGGATGTCATGCGCGCGAAGTTCCGGCGCAGGCCCTACGCCGGAGAGCTTCAATAGCTGCGGCGAATTGATGGGACCCCCGGAAAGGATCAATTCTCCTGCAATTCGCACGCGATGGGTGATGCCGCCTCGGCGATACTCGAGCCCAGTGGCGCGTCGACCCTCGAACACGATGCGCGTCGCCAAAGCATGCGTCAGCACCTTAAGGTTGGGACGGCGCATGGCCGGCCTTAGATAGGCATTGGAGGCGCTGCAGCGCCTGCCATCGGCCACCGTCATGTCCATTCGACCAAAGCCTTCCTGCTGAAAACCATTCACATCGGCCGTGGACGGATAGCCGGCCTCGCCGGCTGCGGCCAGCCATGCTGCGTGCAAGGGATTGCTCAGGGTTCCGTAGCGGGTCTCGAGCTTGCCGCTGTTGCCGCGATACTCGTTGCCGCCTTCCTGGCGTTTCTCCGCCCGTCGGAAATAGGGCAACACGTCGCGATACGCCCAACCTACCGCGCCTTGCGCGCTCCATCCCTCGAAGTCCTGAGGGTTGCCCCGGATGTATACCAAGCCGTTGATGGAGGAGGATCCGCCCAACACTTTGCCGCGCGGTGTGTGCATTCTTCGGCCGCCCAGATGCGGCTCCGGTTCCGTGTAATAGAACCAGTTGTATTTGGGCATGTTCATCGGTATCGACAGCGCCGACGGCATTTGAATGAAGATCGAACGATCGGAACCGCCGTATTCCAACAGCAACACGCTGCGCTGTCCGTCAGCACTCAATCGATCCGCGAGTACGCAGCCCGCTGAACCCGCGCCGACAATCACGTAGTCAAAACTCTCGTCAGACACAGCCCTTGAGCTCCATCAGTAAGGCGCGTCGACATTGCCCATGGCCACATAGACACTCTTGAGTTGCGTGTAGTGTTCGATGGCGGCACGACCGTTCTCGCGGCCAAGCCCGGAGAGCTTGACGCCGCCGAACGGCAGTTCGATCGGCGTGACGTTGTAGTGATTGATCCAGCACGTGCCGGCTTGCAATCGAGCGATCACTCGATGGGCACGCGTCAAATCGTTGGTGAACACACCGGCCGCCAAGCCGAACTCAGTGGCATTGGCGCGCTCGATGACCTCTTGCTCGTCCTCGAATTCCAATACGGACATGACGGGACCGAAAATCTCCTCGCGCACGATCGCCATGTCGTCGCGGCAATTGTCGAATACGGTGGGTGCAACGAAGTAGCCGTTTGCCAGATCGCCCGTCGTCACTCGCAAGCCGCCCGTCAAGACGCGCGCGCCCTCGGCTCTGCCGCGGTCGATATAGGAAAGCACCTTGTGCATGTGCTGCTCGGACACCAACGCGCCCACCTGTGTCTCGGGATTCATAGGGTCGCCGATTCGCATCGCACCGACGCGTTTGATGAGCCGCTCGAGAAAGGCCGCTTTGATCGAACGGTGCACGAACACGCGCGTACCGTTGGAGCAAACCTGTCCCGAGGAATAGAAATTGGCCAGAAGTGCGCCTGCCACAGCATTGTCAAGCTTTGCGTCACCGAAGACGATCAACGGCGATTTGCCGCCCAACTCGAGTGTCACGCTCTTAAGGGTTTGAGCGGCATCGCTCATGACCGCCTTGCCGGTGCCGACTTCGCCGGTGAGCGAGACTTTGCGAATGTCGGGATGACGCGTGAGTAAGCGCCCGGTTTCCGCAAAACCCTGCACTACCTGGAATGCGCCCGGTGGCAGTCCCGCCTGGAGCAGTATTTCTTGCAGCTTTACAGCCGTAAAGGGCGTGAGCTCCGCCGGCTTGAAGATCATGGCATTGCCGCAGGCGAGCGCCGGCGCGGCTTTCCAGCAGGCGATTTGCAGCGGGTAATTCCAGGCACCAATGCCGGCAACTACGCCGAGCGGTTCACGGCGCGTATAACCGAATGCTTGGGCTCCAAGATCGATGTGTTCACCGCTGAGACTTTGTGCGAGACCGGCAAAATACTCGAAGCAATCCGCCCCCGAGGCGACATCCACCACCAGCGTCTCCTGGATTGGCTTTCCGGTGTCGCAGGTTTCAAGTTCTGCGAGTTCTCTATTGCGCGATCTCAAGATGTCGGCGGTCCGACGCAATACCCGAGCGCGTTCCGCGCCGCTCATTGCGGCCCAAACCAGCTGACCTTTCTTTGCGGCGACTACCGCGGCGTTGACTTGTGCGGATCCGTCGGCGGTGACAAGCCCAAGGACTTTACCGGTCGCGGGATTGATCGAGGCAAATCTCTCGCCGGCATGCGGACCGGAAGAGCGCGCCCGTGCCGATCCCGGCAGCGCCGGTGTTTCGATCGAAGGCGCGGACTGCGACAAAGCCGCCGCTTGACTGAGACGGCCATCGACGAATGCAGTCAACAACGCGCGCGCGCTTTCGCTGTCTGCCTCGCGCCACCCGGATAGAGCAGCTCGCAGCCACACGCCATCAATCATGGCGGCGATCATGGCCGCAAGACGCCGGGCTTCGTCCGCCGGCACGAGTTTCTTCAGTGAACTTCGCAGATTCGACAACATGCGTCGTTGATAGACCGATTGCACGCGCCTCAGCGATTCGACATGCAACACCTGACCCCAGAAGGCGAGCCAGGCGGTACCGGTACGTTGCTCGAACTCCTCGGGAGCTAAATTTGCATCAATGACCGCTTGTATGCGTCCTCGCGGGGTTCTCACCTGGCGCAGGCGCGCGCGAACCTGGTTACCCACACGCCTTGCCAATGAGCGAAAGGCAGCATCGAGTAAGCCGTCCTTGTCTCCGAAGTAATGGGCCACCAAGCCCGTTGATACCCCGGCACGAAGCGCGATCTGCGCAAGCGTGGTGCCGACATAGCCAAGTTCCGCTAGGCTGTCGATAGTGACCTCGACCAATTGGCGACGCCTCGTGTCCTCAGTGGACGGTTGGGAGCCGTCGAGAGGAATCATTGACTGGTTGTTCAATTTGGCAGCCTCGCAACTCGCAGACAGCATTTATGGACGCCCGGCCGAAGTTGCGTCTAAGATACGTTTCAACAGAATTTATACGTTTATTTTCAATCTACTAGGGATACGCGGGTGAGCCTAAATCAGACCTCATTAAACGCCTATTCAAAGGCTGAGCCGCAGCCTCAATCATGCCGCCCGACGGGTCGCGTGGTCAAGCCCCCGAGGCAACCGGCCGCCCTGTTCGCCTGGGTACTGCCATGGGTTGTATGGGCGCCGCTGATGTTGACTCAGGTCACGCGCGCCGCGGTGCCGAGCGCCGCGGCGGCGAGCGCCACGGGTGAGCCGATGAGTTGCCAAATAGTCCGCTTTTCCGACGTGGGCTGGACGGATGTGACCGCGACGACAGCACTGGCCAGCCAGTTGCTCCGCACCTTGGGCTATTCGCCGACCATTACCGTGCTTTCGATTCCGGTCACCTTTGCGTCTCTTCACAATAACGACATCGACGTGTTCTTGGGCAATTGGATGCCGGCCCAGGAGGCCGACCGAGGTCGGTACGTGCACGACGGCTCGGTCGAGGTGATTGGAGCGAATCTGACCGGCGCCAAGTACACCCTGGCGGTTCCCGCCTACACCCACGCGGCGGGTCTGCAAGACTTCAAGGATATTCAGCGTTTCGCGCCGGCGCTCAATAATTCCATCTACGGGATCGAGCCCGGCAATGACGGCAACCGCCACGTGCTGGAAATGCTGAAGCAAAATCAATTTGGTCTCGGCGATTTCAAATTGATCGAGTCCAGCGAGCAAGGCATGCTGGCTCAAGTCGAGCGCGCCTATCGCGAGAAGAGTCCGGTCGTGTTTCTGGCGTGGGAGCCGCATCCCATGAACATGCGCTTCGCGTTGAAATACCTCAGCGGGGGCGATGAAGTCTTCGGCCCCAATTTCGGCGGCGCAACCATTTACACCGTGACCCGCAGGGGCTACAGCGCCGAGTGCCCCAACATCGGCAGATTGCTCAGGAATCTTAAGTTTTCGTTGCGCGGCGAGAGCGAAATGATGGCGGCCATATTGGACCTGCACGAGACACCCGAGATTGCGGCTACGGAGTGGCTGAAGGCCAATCCGAGCGCGGCCAAGGCATGGCTCGACGGAGTGCTGACGTTTGATGGCCACCCCGCCGGCGCCGCCTCCACTGAAGCGACACGGCCGCCGCGCCCCGCTGGCTTCGAACAATGGATTGTCGCTCATAAGATTCCGGTAGGCGACGCGATGGCGGTGGCGATCGACTACATCAAGGCGCATGGCACTTTTCTATTCGATGGAATCTCGATCGTGATACGCGGCCTGGTCAACGGCGTGACGGCGCTGTTGCGCACCCTGCCCGCGCCGGCGTTGATCGTTGCCGTTGCAGCTCTCGCCTGGGCCTTACGCCGGTCCGTTGCCCTGGCCGCCTTCGTCGCGTTGGCGCTGCTGTTCATACTCAATCAGGGTTATTGGTTGGCCACGATCGAAACACTGGCGCTCGTCATGGTCGCCACCGTGGCATCGGCGGCCATCGGCGTGCCATTGGGAATCGCCGCCGCGCATCGGCCGCGGCTGTTCGCGGCGCTGCGACCGGCGCTCGACTTGATGCAAACGCTGCCGACTTTCGTGTACTTGATTCCTACTCTCGTCTTGTTCGGACTCGGCGTAGTTCCCGGGCTGATATCGACGGTGATCTTTGCGCTGCCGGCCCCGATTCGCCTCACCCATCTGGGCATCTCCTCGGTACCGAAGCCGCTCATCGAGGCCGGCGAGGCTTTTGGCGCCACACCCATGCAGCTTTTGTGGAAAGTGGAATTGCCGAGCGCCGCACCGACCATCGTGGCCGGAATCACTCAATGCATCATGCTCAGCCTCTCAATGGTGGTGATCGCCGCCCTGGTAGGCGCCGGCGGGCTCGGTGTACCGGTGGTGCGCGCGTTGAATTCGGTGCAGGTCGGAATGGGCTTCGAAGCCGGCTTCACCATCGTATTGCTGGCCATCATATTGGACCGCATGAGTAGACCGTCAGAACGCGGCGCGCCGCGATGAACTCTGCAATTGAATTCAAGGACGTCGATATTCTATTCGCGAGCGCGGACCGCTTCGGTCGCTCGAGCCTGCGCGATGCACTCGCCGCGCTCGACGCCGGTGGTACACGCACCGACATTCAAAATAAGTATGGCGTCATCGTCGGCGTGGCGGGCGCAAATCTAAGTGTTGCCTGCGGTGAAATTTCGGTGCTGATGGGCCTCTCGGGCTCGGGCAAGTCCACATTGTTGCGTGCCGCAAACGGTTTGAACCCCGTCACCCGCGGCCATGTGTTGGTGCGCGACGGCGACTCCACCATCGACGTCGCTACCTGCGGCACATTGCAAATGCGACGTTTGCGGCGCGAACGCGTGGCCGTGGTGTTCCAGCAATTCGGCTTGCTGCCGTGGCGCACCGTTCGGGAAAACGTCGGCTTTGGCCTCGAACTTCGCGGTGAAGGCGCCGCAAAGCGCAGGACAATCGTCGACGAGAAACTGGAACTGGTCGGACTGACGCAGTGGGCCGACCGTTACGTCAGTGAACTGTCGGGCGGTATGCAGCAACGCGTCGGGTTGGCCCGCGCGTTTGCGACGGATGCCGATATTCTGCTGATGGACGAACCATTTTCAGCGCTTGACCCCCTGATCCGAGGCAAGTTGCAGGACGAACTTCTCACGCTGCAGGCGCTCGTGAAGAAGAGCATCCTGTTCGTCAGCCACGACTTGGACGAGGCGCTGCGCCTGGGCGATCACATTTCGATTCTTCAGAACGGCCGAATCATTCAAACAGGCACTGCCGAAGACATCGTACTGGCACCCGCCGATGACTATGTGGCTGAGTTCGTGCGCCATATGAATCCGCTCACCGTGCTGACCGGCAGCATGATCATGCTACGTCGTGCGCAGATGCGCGGCGATGCCGGTTGCGTGTGGCTCGATGACGGGCGGCGCTATCGACTGTCCCTGAATTCGGCGGATCAAGCCCTCGAGTTGCGGCTCGATGGCATCTCGCATTCGCTTTGTCATGTCAAAGACGATGCAGACCTGAGCCAGCATGCCTTAGGGGTAGCGGTTGCACCCGCCTCGCTGTCACTGCAATCCATCATTCAGCTGCGCCAGAGCACGGGGCACCCGGTGTTGCTTGCCGAAGACGGTAGAATTCTGGGCGTCTGCGGCGAGACTGAGATCATCCGGGCGCTCGCCAGCGGGCGGCATACCAGCGTTCCTGGCACAGCGCGCAACTAATCCCCCGTAAATCGCCGTTTCTGCTTGCCGCCCGCCAGCGGCAACTGGCTCTCGTCGATAAGCTCGCCGTTTTTCATGACAAACACGATCGACTTGGCGTTGTTGATGTCCACCGTCGGATCCTTGCTCAAGAGAACAAGATCGGCGAGCTTTCCCGTCTCGACCGAGCCGAGCTGATCGGCCTTGCCGAGGAATACCGCGCTGTTGTAAGTGGCAATCTGTATGACGCTGAGCGGGGAAATGCCCGCGGCGACCAGAAGCTCGAGCTCGCGCTGCGTAGCCGGTCCGCTGCTTTGATCCGTACCGCACGCCACGATGCCGCCGGCCGCCTGAATCTTGCGAATGTTCTCTTCGGCGATCGGCGTCATGATCTTCATCCACCAAGTCCACGGACGGGCCTGCCACTCCGCTCTCGTTTTAGTCTTGAGTTGTTCGCGCTCCGCGGCGGCGATTGAGGCCACATAGAGCGGCTGGTCCAGATATTCGGGATGCTCCGCAAGGCGACTGTAGTTCTCACCGATGGTAAGGGTGCTGGCGAAAGGTATTTTCTTCGCTCCCATCAACTTCACGAATGAGTCGCTGACGGGCCCCTGGATGACAGGATGCGCTAGCGTGTCGACGCCGGCGTAGATCGCCTCGAGTGAGCGCAACTCGCTGGAAACGTGCACCGTCGTGCGAATTCCATGTTGATTGTAATAACGAGTGATTTTCTCCAGCAAATCCACCGGCATCAGCGGGATCATCGGCCGCGAGCCCCAGCCCTCCTCCTCCAAGGTCAGTTTCAGGATGTCCGGCTGCTGCTCGGTGATGTGCTTGTCCAGCAGCGCCTTGTCCTTCTCGAAATCGCTTATGCGCACGGCAATCCTGTCGCCATGACTGCCTGGGTACGTGACGAGGTTGCCCGTGGCGAAGATGCGTGGCGAAAGAATCTTGCCTGCCCGCTCGTCGGCTCGCAGAGGCAAGATGTGTTCGGCGCGGTTGCCGGCATCGAAGACGGTCGTGACGCCGGCAAAAAGAAAGCTCGCCAGCGCCGCGAGTCCATCCTCCCGGTTGGGAGGCGTCAACTCGGCATCAACCTTGCCGTTCACGTCGAAGCCGCCCCTGAGGTGAATGTGCACATCCATCAGGCCCGGCATCAGATACTTGCCTTTACCGTCGATGCGCCGGCCCTTGAGGCCATGTGCAATCGCGCTGGGAGTAACAGCTGTGATCCGTTCACCTTCAATGGCGATCGTCATGTCAGGCTGCGGCGCATGCGTACCGTCGATCAGAGTCACATGCTCGATAACCCAGTTGTCGGCCCCGGCCGCGGTTTGGGACATCAGTTGCGCCATCGCGCACGCAACGAAAATAAAACCTGGTCTCATTTGACTCCCCTGGACTTTGCTGTCGGCACATGCCGATCTTACGTACTTAACTGCGATTTGCCATTGATTTGCCGCCGCATTGCCCGCAGCATTGCTGGACAACCCAAAGTCCAGGAATGCCAGCGATGAGAGCGACCGTCAGCGTAGAACAACTCAAGATCGACCAGACTCTGTACGATTTTGTCAATGCGGAAGCCATCCCGGGCAGCGGCGTGCAAGCGCAGGAGTTTTGGAGCGGGTTTGCCGCGCTGGTCCGCGCATTCGCGCCACGCAACGCGGCGCTGCTGCGTCGACGAGATGAGCTGCAGGCAAAAATCGACGCCTGGCATCGCCTCAATCCCGGCCCCAACTTCGATCGCTCGAAATACAAGGAGTTCCTGCGCGAGATTGGTTACTTGGTCGCCGAGAAAGAAGCCTTCTCGGTCAGCACATCGAACGTCGATGCCGAGATCGCCCACATTGCCGGCCCGCAATTGGTGGTGCCGGTGAACAATGCCCGCTATGCGCTGAATGCAGCCAACGCGCGCTGGGGAAGCCTATACGACGCGCTTTACGGGACTGACGTCATCCCGGAGGATGGCGCGCCTCGCGGCGGCAAGTACAACCCACAACGCGGCGCGAAGGTCATCGCCTTCGTGCGCGACTTCTTAGATGAACACTTCGCCCTCGCCGACGGTTCGCATCGCGACGCGGTGAACTACCGTCCGGGAGACAAGGGGCTCCATGTCCAATTGAAGAACGGCAAGACCACGTATCTGAAAGATCCGGCGGCTTTCGGCGGCTTCCAAGGCGACAGCAGCTCGCCAACGGTTCTCTTGCTGATTCACCACGGACTGCACGTGGAATTGCACGTCGACCGCACTCACTATATCGGTCGGGACGATGCGGCAGGCGTCAGCGACGTGGTGCTGGAGTCGGCGATCACGACCATCCAAGATTGCGAGGATTCGGTCACCGCGGTTGACGCGGACGACAAAGTTCACGTTTATCGAAACTGGCTGGGATTGATGACGGGCGGTCTCGAGGCGCGCGTGGACAAGGGCCACAACGCGATCATCCGTCGCTTGAATGCAGATCGCCGGTATCAAACGCCGAGCGGCAAGGAACTGCTCCTCTCGGGGCGAAGTCTCATGTTGGTACGCAATGTGGGTCATCACATGCTTACCCGCGTGGTAACGCTGGAAGGTGCGCCGATTCCGGAGACCTTCATCGACGCGGCCGTGACGGTGCTGATCGCATTGCAGGACCTTCGTGGCGAGGGTGCGCACCGCAACTCTCGCACCGGATCCGTTTATGTCGTCAAACCCAAGATGCATGGGCCCGAGGAAGTCGGCTTTGCAGATGAGCTTTTTGGCGCAGTGGAAGAGCTTCTGGGGCTGCCGCGCAACACGGTGAAAATCGGCATCATGGACGAAGAACGCCGCACCAGCGTGAATCTCACGGAATGCATTCGCGCCGCGCGCCAACGCGTCGCATTTATCAATACCGGCTTTCTCGACCGCACCGGCGATGAGATTCACACTTCCATCGAGGCCGGAGCCGTGCCGCGCAAGAGCGAACTCAAGAAAGCTGTTTGGCTCGATGCCTACGAACGGCAAAACGTCGACATTGGACTGGCCTGCGGGCTGCGCGGGCACGCGCAGATCGGCAAGGGCATGTGGGCCATGCCTGACCTGATGGCCGACATGCTGAAAACCAAGATAGCGCACCCGCAAGCCGGCGCGAACACGGCTTGGGTGCCCTCACCCACCGCTGCGACCTTGCACGCCCTGCACTATCACAAAGTCGATGTCGCCGAAGTTCAGACCAAGCTGGCCAAGCGGCCGCGGGCTTCTTTGGACGAGATTCTGACGCCGCCACTGGTCGCCGCGCCGCAGTGGGCCCAGTCTGAGGTCGAGGAGGAGCTCAACAACAACGCGCAAAGCATCTTAGGCTACGTGGTGCGCTGGATCGACTCCGGCGTGGGGTGTTCCAAGGTTCCCGACTACTACGACGTGGCGCTGATGGAAGATCGAGCCACGCTGCGAATCTCCAGCCAGCATGTCGCGAATTGGCTGCTGCATGGCATCTGCACCACTCAACAGGTGATGACGGCGCTGAAGAACATGGCTCGTGTGGTGGACCAGCAGAACGCCGGAGATCCGACCTACCGGCGGCTCGCTGAGAATTCCGAAAACAATGTGGCCTTCAAGGCGGCTTGCGATTTGATTTTCAAGGGCCGCGAACAGCCCAACGGCTACACCGAAGTCATTTTGACAGCCCGCAGAATCGAGCGAAAGGCGCAGGCCGCTTAAGGCTAGGCACCCAATTGAGATGCCAGCTCCAATGCCGAGCGGCAGGACAGATCGACCGTCATCTTAAGGGAGCTCTCGCTGAAGCCTGGACGTTCCTCGGGCCGCGCAATAAAAGCCGTTCGCAATCCCGTCCCGGCCGCCGCCCTCAAATCACTGCCGTGAGCGGCGCACATCATGCACTCGTTTGAGTCCAGGCCGAATGCGTCCGCTGCCGCCAGATAAACTGCTGCCTTGGGTTTGAAGTCTCGCGCATGATCGGCGCCGAGTATCGCGTCCCAACGAAAATCGTTGCGCCGTGCCAGGTCGCACATGATCGCCGTGTTGCCATTGGATACGGGGGCGATGAGGAAGCGCTGTCGCAGCCTCCACAGTCCGGGCTGCACATCCGGCCATGCGTCGAGGCGATGCCATGCCAGGGTGAGTTGGTTCAAATCCGCATCTGCGATTTTCTCGATGCCAAAATGCGGCAAAATCCCTTTGAGCGTTTGCCGATGCAGTACATCGAGTTTGGAATAGGCGAGGCGCCCAGAACGCACCTCCTCCATGGCCGGCTGATATTGTTCGCGCCAGGCATCGGCAAGAGCCGGCCAGTCGACTGAGAATCCCAGCGGCTTTAACACCGCTTCGGCTTCGCGCGCGACTCCGGATCTCCAGTCGACCAGCGTTCCGAAGACATCGAAGAACAGTGCCTTGACGCCGTTCGCATTCATTCGCTGTCTATCGCGAGTCCGCCGGCAGCCTGGCGACGACACCGCCCTTCATTACAAAGGCGACGTGCTCGACGACGGTGATGTCCTCCAACGGAGAGCCGGGCACGGCGATCACGTCGGCAAAATAGCCGGGCCTCAGTTCACCGATTTGGCCCGCCCAGCCGAGCAGTCGTGCGCCATTGATCATGTCCGACTGCAGCACTGCCAGCGGTTTCATCCCGTACTTCACCATCAATTCAAGTTCACGTGCTTGAGTTCCATGGGGAAAGGGGCCCACATCGGAGCCGACCGCAAACGGTATGCCCGCTGCTATCTGCTTCTTGAATTCTTTGATCTTGTATTCAAGCATCGGGCGTTCGCGCTTCGCTCCCGCCTCCGACTGATTCATGAAATACTCGAAAATGGCGAAGGTTGGAACAGCAGGAATGTTTTTTGCCTTCATGATTCGCATGGTCTCATCGCTTAACTGGTTTGCATGATCGATGGAGGCCACGCCCGCCTGAGCGGCATACAGACATCCCGGCTCCCCGGTGGCATGTACCGCGACATTGGCGCCGAAACGCGCGGTCTCGTCAACGGCGGCCTTGAGTTGGGCGACTGTGTACTGATAGGGCGTGTGCAGCACCCCGTCACGCATTGAATCGGCGCCGGTCTCATACATTTTGACGAAGTCGGAGCCTTCCTTGTGCTGCTGTCGAATCGCGGCAACGATCTCATCGGCGCTGTTGGCATAGGTTGCGTTCGACAAGACCTGCTGCGCTGGATTGAAGCGATTGGCGTCCTCGTGGCCGCCCAGGATATCGATCGCGTTACCCGAGATGCGCAGCCGCGGTCCTGCAATCAGGCCTTTGTTGATGGCATCTCGGACCGCAGTGTCGGCGGATCCGGCACCTTCGGTGCCCATATCCCGTTCCGCTGTGAAGCCGGCCATCAGATCGTCCCTCGCTGCGAGAATCGCCAGAACAGTCCGTTGCGGCACCGATTCCTCGACTGTCTGCAAGTCTTCGGCCCCTGGATGCAGAAACAGATGGACATGAGCATCAATCAGACCCGGCAACAGCGTCGTGTCGCCCAGGTCGATCACCTGCGCCCCAGCCGGATGCGACACGGCAGCGCCCACCGCTGTGATGCGCTCGCCGACGACCAAAACTTCTCCCGGCGTGATCACCCGTCCCGTGTCGATTTCCAGCAAGTGCGCCGCGTGCAGCACAATGGCACGAGGCGCTGCCTGCTGCGCGAAGAGCGGTGAATACCCTGCCAGCGTAATTGCCAGCGTCCAACCCATCACCCATTTCGCTTTCTCGATCGCGCTCAAGGTAGGCCTTTCGCAAGCGTTAGCCATGATTCACTCTCCGGGGTATCAGGTGCTCAATTTAACGGCGGGAACTTCGCCGGTGGGTGTCGATTCTTTGTCGCTTGCTCGTAGGCATAGGCGAATTTTATCAGCGTGCCTTCGCTGAAGCTGTCGCCGAGAAATGTGAGTCCGGCGGGCAGCACGTCGTAGGTGTAACCCATTGGCACCGTGATTGCCGGAAAACCGGTCTGCGGCGACAAGACTTGGCTATTGTCACCCGCGGGACTCTTGTCATCGCCCACTTTACGGGGAGCATTGCTCCACGTGGGATAGATGATCGCCTGCACCTTGTTTTGCGTCATCGCTGTGCGGATCGCCGCGCGGAAAGCGATCTTTTTCGTGTTGTGGTAAACATCCGGGCAAAGGGTGTGGTCAGCTTCGCTCGCCGGTTTGGCGGCGGCCGTTTGTTTCAACCGGCTTTCAATGTACGGGAGGTAGAGCCCGGACTCGATGATCTTCGCCAGGCTTCCGTAGGTCGCACCCTGCCCATGCTTTGCCAGATAATTATTCAGATCGGACTGAAAATCGCCGCAATAAATATCTTTGGTCAGCTCATCGAAATTCGGAATCACGAAGGGATCGATGATTTCCGCGCCTCGTGCTTTCAATTCCAGTATCGCTTTTTCAGTCAATGCTCTGATTCGAGGATCGGTGGTCGGCGAATCGATGTACGGACGAAATACACCGATTCGAGCGCCGCGCAGTCCGTTCTTATCCAGAAACGTCTTGTAAGACTTCGGAATGTGGCCCTCGGAATGCTTGGTTATGGGATCTTCAGGGTCATATCCCGCAACGGCGTCGAGCATCGCCGCCGCATCTTCGACGGTACGCACAATCGGGCCGCCCACATCGGCGCTGAGGAACAAGGGAATGATGCCGTCGCGGCTGGTGAGCCCGATCGTTGGGCGAATCCCGACGAGGGCGTTGTGCGATGAGGGGCCGCGTATAGAATTTCCCGTGTCCGTGCCAAGTCCGACGGCACCGAAATTCGCAGCCACGGCCGCGGCTGTTCCGCCGCTCGACCCCGCCGGCACGACCTCGAGGTCATAGGGATTGCGTGTGATGCCGGCAATCGAACTCACAGTTTCGTAGGGGCTGAAGGCCCATTCGGCCATGTTTGACTTAGCGAGGATAATGGCACCTGCATCGCGAAGGCGCCGAACCATGAAGGCGTCGGTGGTTGGAACGAATCCCTTCATGGCCAGCGAACCACCGGTGGTCTGCAAATCCTTGGTGTCGTAATTGTCTTTGACGATGACGGCGATGCACTGCAGTCCATGGATCGTCTGGCTGAGTTTGAAGTCAGCATCGAACTTGTCGGCTTCGGCCAGCGCATTGGGATTGAGCACGACCAAGGAATTCAGGTGCGTACTCTGATCGTATGCCCGGATACGACCGAGATACCCATCGACGATCTGATGACAGCTCACTCGATGTTCGCGAATTGCCTGCTGAGTCTCGGCGATGGTTGTTTCGGTGATTTCAAAGCGCTCATCTGCGCCTACAGGAGCCGACAGAGTCGCAACCCATGTAGCCAAAACGGCCGCGCCGAAAGCCAGGCGTGTGAAAGAAGTCGTGGGCCACATTTCCGGCAGCTCTTGTTAAACGGCGGCCAGTATAGCCGCGCGAACAATTGAGAATTGAACTTGGTCACGGCGCGGCCGGTCTCAACAAAGATAGGCTGTCGAGGGGGCCCGTTTGCTCGCGGGCTTGTTTGGTAGTAAAAAGGGGTTAAATATCCGTATGTTATACCCACTTCTTCGTGTGACTTCACTACGCTTGCCGCTTAGCTTAGCCATCGCCTGCGCCGTGCTCGCGAGCTGCGACGATCATAACAATGGTTGTTTCGGGTGTGGCAATTCCACGCCGCCCACCGAAATTTCCAAGGGCGTGGTCAGCGCCGACTTCAATGGCGATGGCTTTGCCGATGTCATCGCGCTCAGTACGGTTCGGCCGCCCGTGTCGGCAAGTCCGTCCAACATCGAGGCGTATCTGTCGACCGCCGCTGGCGTATTCGCAGCTCCGGTTGCTACGGCAGATGGCTTCAATCCCCTGTATCTGGCCAGCGCCGACCTCAATGGCGACGGGTTACTGGACGTGGTCTCTGCCAGCTTCGATGACGGCGCACTCGATGTGTTCTTCAACAACAAGACGAGCCCAGGCACATTCAATCCAGCGGTGACGCTCAATTCTCCGGGCGCTTCTCAGGTGGCGATCGCGGATATGAACGGCGATGGCTTACCCGACTTGGTGTCCGCCGACTTCAACGTGTCGCTGTTCGTGCAGACCTCTGCTGGGACCTTCGCTGCGCCCATCAGCCTTTATAGCGGCGGCGCCAATTGGGTCGCGCTGGGGGATCTCAACGGCGACGGCGCTCCCGATGTGGCACTCACCGACAGCGTCGGTGTCAAGGTTCTGATGCACACCGGCGCCGCCTCGGCCACGACCTATGCTGCGCCCGTGACGGTATTTACCCAGACCCCGAATCTCAATGTGGTTGGCGCCAATCTCATCGCCATCGCGGACGTTAACGGCGACGGCCTCAACGATCTGGTCATCACGGATCCCGGTCCGACCGGCGGAATGTCTTCCGCTGTTTACGTGCTGCTGCAAAATCCGGCGAATCACGGCACATTCCTGAATCCGGTCGCCTACGCAATTGCTTCTCAAGATCTGCCGCAGTCCATCGTCGTCAAGGATCTTCAAGGAACCGGAAAGCTCGACATCGTAATCGGCGGCCGCCAGTCGGTCACCGTGCTGCTGCACGATCCGGCCAACCCCGGCGAGTTCCTGGCCGCGAGCATTTACCCAGCGGCGGGCGCCAACGAAATTGCCGTGGCGGACATCAACGGCGACGGCAAGCTCGACATTGTGGTCAGCAATGGCGTCACGCATCCGATGCAAGGCGGTGTTTCGACCACGCATCCGGGCGTATTGCTGCAAAGTGCGACCACGCCGGGGACTTTCGGGCCGCTGCAGGACCTGCCGTAGCAGCTCTCAACTGACGGGCCTTCCTAGTGGCAACGTTATGTCAAGCGGTCCTCACAACACGATGCCATTACAAGAATTGCATCGTGCTGTAGGAAAAATCCGTCAGCGAACGTAGCAAAAAACATTTCTACCCTTCGCTAGAATCCGACCAAAGATTCTCTCTGCACAAAACGAATATTGTCGAGAAGCAACAGAAGGGGTGGAAATCAATGAGCGTGAAAGATCTCTCAAAGGACCTTGAGTCCTCTGCAACGCCTACGCCTACGCCTGCGCCTACCGGGAGTGCAAATCGTCGCGAGGTCTTGATCGCTTTAGGTGTCAGCATGACGGCACCGCTGTTCGGCTGCGGCGGAGGTGGAGGATCATCGGCTGTCGCAGCACCTCCCCCGTCCGGAACACCGGCCCCGGCTCCGACCCCAACGCCGACTCCGACTCCGACCCCAACGCCGACACCGACCCCAACACCGGGACCACCGCCGACGCCGCCGCCGCCGCCGCCGGGGGACCTCACGCCGACAGTCACTTTTGGCACTACCCAGGCCGCAGCAGCCGTAACGCTAAATTACGCCTTCTTGACCGGACCTGGCACAGTCAA
>Ga0224547_1000007_pt1 | contig 56159 bp, 48 predicted proteins | sample 714P21014metaG_FD_179908 | JGI IMG/M metagenome (GOLD analysis project Ga0224547, IMG submission 179908) | Peat soil microbial communities from Stordalen Mire, Sweden - 717 P2 10-14 | ecosystem: Environmental > Terrestrial > Soil > Wetlands > Peat | place: Sweden: Norrbotten County, Stordalen...
CGCATGCAAAAGACATGTCCAAGGTGCATCTGCGGGATCTGTCGGCTGCGGACCCCAAGCGCTGGCAAAATTTTCACTTTGAGCACGACACTTGGCTGCTCGATGTTTCCCGCCAGCGCGTCACGCAACAGACTTTGTCGCTGCTGTTTGAATTGGCACGGGCCGTGGATCTTTCCGGGCGCATTGCCGCCATGTTTCGCGGCGATCCCATCAACAGCACCGAGCAGCGCGCGGTGCTGCATACCGCGCTGCGCTCGGATTTTGCGGGTTCACCCGCCATCCAATCGGAGGTCAAGGATTCGCGCCGCAAGTTGTCGGCCTATGCCGGCGCGGTACGCAGCGGCAAAAAAATCGGCGTCACCGGCAAGAAGTTCAGACACGTCGTGAATATCGGCATCGGCGGCTCGGACTTAGGACCGTTGCTGGTATGCGAAGCGCTCCGAGCTCAATGGAGTGGCGATATCACGCCCCATTTCGTGTCGAACGTGGATCGAACTCAGCTCGAGGATTTGACCCGCACCTTGGACCCGGCGGAGACCTTGGTCATCGTGTGTTCCAAGACCTTCGTCACGCAGGAGACGCAGACCAACGCCAATGCCGCAAGAGCGTGGATCGTGGGCGCGCTGGGCGAGAAAGCAGCGGGGAATCACTTCGTCGCGGTGTCGACCAATGCGCAGGCCATGGACAAGTTCGGCATTGCCGCCGACCATCGCTTCACCATGTGGGATTGGGTGGGCGGGCGTTATTCGGTCTGGTCGGCCATCGGCCTCATCGCCGAAATCGTGATTGGCACTGAGCGATTCGAGGAATTCTTGAAGGGCGCCAGCGACATCGACAAGCATTTTACGACGACGCCGTTCGAGAAGAACTTACCCGTGCTCATGGGGCTGATCGGTGCCTGGAATCGGACGTTTCTGAACCTGCCGACGCTGGCGGTGCTGCCCTACGATCAGCGGCTCGCGCGGCTTCCCGCTTACCTGCAACAGCTGGAGATGGAAAGCAACGGCAAATCCGTCTCCTTGGACGGCATCCACGTCGATTTTGCCACCGCGCCCATCGTCTGGGGCGAGCCCGGTTCGAATGCGCAGCATTCGTTCTTTCAAATGCTGCATCAGGGCACCTTGACTCAGGCGCTGGACTTCATTGCACCGCTGCGTGGTTCATGGGGCGGCACGGAGGGCCAGGATCTGGCCTTGAAGAACTGCTTCGCACAATCGCAGGCGTTTGCCTTCGGATACCCCTTGCCGGACGTTGAGGCGGATATGCGCAAGGCCGGCGTGAGCGCGGGAGAGATCGCGCGCATCGGCACTCACCGCGTGCACGAGGGGAATCGCCCGAGTTCGCTGCTCATGTATCCGCAAACGACCGCGCGCACCCTGGGTGGTATCCTGGCATTGTATGAACACAGCGTTTTCGTGCAAGGGACCGTTTGGGGTGTGAACTCATTCGATCAGTTCGGCGTCGAGTTAGGAAAGAAATTGGCGGTGGGTATCGATATGACGGGGATTAAGGCGCCTCAGGGCGCCGGTGCGGCAGGGATTGCGGCGTTGATCAATTACGTGGCGACGCATCGATAGTGAAAGCGCGCAAAGGTATCATTTTGGCCGGCGGCGCCGGCACTCGCCTGCATCCTGTCACGATGTCGCTGTCCAAGCAGCTCTTGCCGGTGTACGACAAGCCGATGATTTATTATCCGCTGGCGACGCTGATGGCAGCGGGAATTCGGGAATTTTTGATCATCACGACTCCGCGCGATCAGATCGCGTTTCGCGACCTGCTGGGCAGCGGTGAAAAATGGGGTGTGCAATTCGCGTACGCCGTGCAGGCCGAACCCAATGGCATTGCTCAGGCATTGATCATCGCCGAATCGTTCCTTGCAGGCGCGCCCTCCGCACTCATACTCGGCGATAACATTTTCTATGGTGCCAATTTGTCGGAGCTGCTGTCAGCGGCCTCAAATCGCGTTGCCGGCGCGACGGTATTCGGTTACTACGTGCAAGATCCGGAGCGCTATGGCGTGGTGCAATTCGGCGCGGACGGCAAGGTAACGGACTTATTGGAAAAGCCGCCAAAGCCGCCGTCGAACTATGCGGTCACGGGCGTTTATTTCTACGATGAGCGGGCGCCCCAATTGGCTCGCTCCATCAAACCCTCCGCGCGAGGTGAACTCGAAATTACGGATTTGAACCGAGCCTACCTCAAGGAAGGGACATTGAAAGTCGAGCGCTTGGGCCGGGGCACGGCGTGGCTCGATACGGGCACGCACAATTCGCTGCTCGACGCGGGCGTGTTCGTGCGCATCATTGAAGAGCGGCAGGGCTTGAAGGTGGCGTGCGTGGAAGAGGTGGCCTGGCGGATGGGATTCATTGATGCCGCTCAGCTCAAGGAATTGGCTTTGCCGCTACAAAAAAGCGGTTATGGCGAATATCTGTTGCGTATTCTGCGCGATGAGCACCGGGCGTGAAGTTTCACAAAACACCCATCGTCGACGTCGTTTTGATCGAGCCGCAAGTATTCGGCGATGACCGCGGCTTTTTCATGGAAACCTGGCAGGCATTGAAATTCCAGGCGTCCGGCATCGATGCGAATTTTGTGCAGGACAATCACAGCCGATCGGCGCAATGGACTCTGCGCGGCATGCACGTGCAAGTAGCGCACACGCAAGGCAAACTCGTGCGCGTTACTTCCGGCACAGTGTTTGACGTGGTCGTCGATTTGCGCCGCAGTTCGCCTTCCTTCGGGCGATGGTGGGGTACGGAGCTATCGGATCAGAATCACAGTATGGTTTGGGTGCCGGCCGGCCTTGCGCATGGCATGCTGGTCACGTCGGCGTCGGCCGATTTTTTGTACAAATGCACTGATATTTATAGCCCGACGCACGAACGCACTCTGGCATGGGACGATAAGACGGTGGGCGTCGAATGGCCTATTCCGAGCGGCATTCGTCCGAACCTGTCAGCCAAGGACATCAAGGGCCAGAGTTTCGCTGAGATCGAGAAATTTCCATGAGAGTGCTGGTGCTGGGTGGGGGCCAGATCGCGAAGGCGGTTGGCGCGGCGGCTCCTGCGGAGCATGAGGTTGCGATTCGCACGCACGCTGATCTCGATATCGTTGATAAAAGGGCGTTGGCGCATACGCTGACGCAGGTCAAAGCAGATTGGGTTGTCAACGCGGCGGCCTATACGGCTGTCGATCTCGCCGAAGATGACGCGGCGCGAGCGATTGCTGTCAACGACAGCGCCGTTGCCTCGATCGCTAGCGCGGCGGCGCGCGAAGGGTCGAGACTTCTGCACCTGTCGACGGATTTTGTGTTCGATGGAGAATCGAGGCGTGCCTATTTGCCGGACGATCAAACCAACCCCTTAAGCGTTTATGGGTCGAGCAAGCTCGGCGGTGAACGTCATGTGGTTGCAGGCGGGGTAGGTATTGTACTGCGCACTTCCTGTGTCTACGCCGCGTCAGGGAAGAACTTCGTGCTGACGATGCTGCGCCTGATGCGTGAAAAAAATCAAATTAACGTGGTGAGCGATCAGATTGGCGCGCCCACTTGGGCAGCAAGCGCTGCCGCGGCCATATGGGGCCTAATCGACGTGGAAGCCGCACCCGGAATCTATCACTGGACGGACTTAGGCGTGGCGAGTTGGTACGACTTTGCCGTGGCGATCCAAGATGAAGCTATTTCGCGCGGGCTACTGTCCGGGCCGGTCCCCATTCTGCCCATACACAGCAGCGAGTATCCGACCCGGGCGCAGCGTCCGCCGTTCAGCGTGTTGGATAGCACGCTGACGCGGTCAATGCTCAAGTTGCCGGCTACTCATTGGCGGCATAATTTGAGGATGATGCTGGATGAACTTCGAGCCGCGTAACGTGTTCATTACGGGGGGCGCGGGTTTCATCGGCTCGAACTTCGTACACCACTGGCTGGCCAACACACGGGAAGGCCGGGTGGTGGTCTTCGACGCGCTTACGTATGCCGGGAATATGGACAGTCTTTCGGACATTGCAGCCAATTCGCGCTATATGTTTGTCAAAGGCGACATTTGCGACGAGGCCAACGTACGTGCGCTGCTCGAGCAGCATCAGATTGATACGCTGGTGCACTTTGCCGCGGAATCTCACGTAGATCGCTCGATTCTAGGTCCCGACGATTTCATTCGGACGAATGTGGTCGGGACGCATGCTTTGCTCAAAGCTGCCAAATCATTGTGGATCGACAGTCAGACCGTGCCGGCTCACCGTTTCCATCATGTCTCCACCGACGAGGTCTATGGTTCGCTGGGTCCCCATGACGCGCCCTTTCACGAGGATAGCCCCTACGCACCCAACTCACCGTATTCCGCCAGCAAAGCTGCATCTGACCACTTGGTGCGGGCCTATCATGAGACGTACGGACTCAACACCACGGTCACCAATTGTTCCAACAATTACGGACCCTACCATTTTCCTGAGAAACTAATTCCGTTGACCATTGTCAATATTTTGCTCGGCAGGCCGCTGCCGGTGTATGGAGACGGGCTGCAAATTCGTGACTGGCTGCATGTCGAGGATCATTGCGTCGCAATCAAATTGGCGCTCAGTAAAGGCGAGCCGGGTGCGGTGTACAACGTAGGCGGGAATAGCGAAACCACCAACATCCACATTGTGCGTACCTTGTGCGAGCTGGTCGATGAGCGGTTGAAAGCGCATCCGGAATATCGCGCTTCCTTTCCAGCATCGCCGATCTACAACGGGACGAAGGCCGTCCAATTAATTTCTCATGTTCGCGACCGCCCGGGACACGACCGAAGGTATGCCATTAATTATTCAAAGGCGGCAAAATCCCTGGGCTATGCGCCTGCTCGGGATCTTCTGAGCGGCCTAGGGTCGACTGTCGATTGGTACCTGCGGCAAGTGAATTGGTGGCAGGATCTTTTAGGCCGGGATTACGCGGCATGGCTGCGAAAAAACTACGACCGCGTGCCCTGACCCTTCGACCACATCGCAGAGTCCCTAGGATTCCGGCTGACGGAAGGCATGGGAATTGCTGCTTTAGTATACAATTCGGCCGCAGTGGCGCCGTGTGGAATCCCGTAAATTACGTAAGGGTCTGTTAAAAAAGATGAGCGTCGTTGTTTTCGCGGCTTTAAAAAGACTGGCCAGATCTCTGAGCGCCGCAATTTTCCTGATATTAATTGGAGCATTTGCCGGCGCGCAAAGCCCCACCCAAGACCCGTTGAGCTTACTCAAGAACCTTACGCAGGAGCAGCAGGACGCGCTGATGCAAAGCGTGCTCGGCGGCAAGGGCGATGGGACGAACAGAAAGACCGATTCCCAGTTAAACAGCCCCGAGACAGTGCAGAGAAAGAACGACCGCACCGGTGGAATGTTCAGAGAAACAAACCCAGACAAGACAATAGATGGACGCACACTGCGCAGGTTCGACGAAGATCCGGAATTGCGTGCGGGCGATTCTGTTTTGATCGACCTGACGCCGATAGAGTTTGGCCTAAAGGATGGTAGCCTAATCGCTCCGGCAGCGGCGGGAGCAAGTGCGACTGGTCAAACTGGTGCGACCGGTGCGACCGGTGCGACCGGTAGTTCGTCTGCGGGCGCCACCACCGCTAGTTCGGCGCTCTCCGGAATAAATGATGCCGGCAGCAATAAGAGGAACAACGAGGTCAGCGATTTTGGTCGTCGCCAAATCGACCCACGATCTAAGACCGCAGAACAAGCGACGCAGTCGGCGACGATGCGAGATCGAGTTCTCAAGGGCAATCCGTACACGCTGAATCGCTTCGGCGTGCTGGAGGTCCCCGGTCTTCCGTCGATACCGCTCGCCGGTCTAACGGCAGAGGAAGCGACCCGGCGCTTAAGTGCAGATCCTGATCTGCGTGATTACACGGTCAAGCTGACATTGTTGAGGCTCGAACCTCTGGACGACCAAGGCGCCAAGCCCTTTGGTTACGATCTGTTTCAGGGCGTTCCGAGTACGTTCGCGCCGGTCAAGGACATACAGGTGCCAATCGACTATGTGGTGGGACCCGGAGACACCTTCAATATTCAGCTCTACGGCAATGATACGGCGGCTTACTCGTTGACGGTCGGCCGCGATGGTCGGATCAAGTTTCCGAAACTCGGCCCAATATCGGTGAGCGGCATGGGGTTTGACGCGGCGCGAGCGGCACTGGAGCATCGCGTGGCCCAACAGCTGATTGGCACACAGGTCAGCGTGACGATGGGCGATCTGCGGTCGATTCGGGTTTTCGTATTGGGCGAAGCTGAAAAGCCCGGCTCGTACACCGTAAGCGGACTATCCACCATGACCAACGCGCTGTTCGTCAGCGGCGGCGTCAAAATCATAGGTTCGCTGCGCAATATCGAGTTGAAGCGAAACGGCAATTTAGTTGCGGTGCTCGACTTGTACGATTTGTTACTACATGGGAATACCAGCGGTGATCGGCAACTCATGCCCGGCGACGTCATCTTTATTCCGCCCATCGGCGTCACAACGACGGTATATGGCGCGGTTCGACGCCCGGCCATTTACGAACTGAAGAAGGAAAAGACCGCAGAGCAGCTTGTTGAGATCGCCGGGGGCCTATCGCCCGATGCAGACGCTACGCTTGCGCAACTCGAGCGTATTGATTCATCACGGCTGCGCGAAATGCGCAACATCGATTTGAATTCGAGCGCAGGCCGCAATACAGAAATCATGAACGGAGACAAGCTGCGCGTGCCGGCAATACGCCCAACACTTGAGAACTCTGTGGAGCTATCCGGTAATGTTTTCCGTCCGGGTGCGTTTCAATACAGAGAGGGCTTGAGACTTACCGATGTGTTAAGCAGCTTTGATGAGTTGCGCCCGAACGCGGACCGTCATTACATAGTGATTCGACGCGAAGTTCCTCCGGAAGAAAAGATCGAAGTGATTTCCGCGGATCTCGAACGTGCGCTCAGCGCGCGCGGGTCGGCGGCTGATCCGCAACTGCGCGCACGCGACAGGATCATCGTATTCGACTTGACCGCCAATCGCGCTCGAACGGTCGCACCGATTATTGAGGACCTTCAACTGCAGGCATCAGCAGCAGACCCCGCTCAGGTGGTGACAATTGGCGGCGAAGTGAGAGTGCCGGGCCGCTATCCGCTGGAGCCTGCCATGCATATCAGTGACCTGATCCGCGCGGGAGGCAGTCTCGAGGATTCGGCATACACCGGTGAGGCGGAACTAACTCGTTATGAAGTCGTTGATGGCAAGGAACGGCAGACTGAGCTGCTTGAGGTGAATCTCGCAGCGATTCGTCACAAGGAGCCCGGTGCGGATCTGGAACTTAGGCCCTACGATTTCTTGGTGATCAAAAAGACGCCGCAATGGGAGACTCCCGGGACCATCGTACTGGCGGGCGAACTGCGACATCCTGGCCGTTTTCCTATTCACAATGGCGAGACCCTTTCATCGGCACTGAAGCGCGCGGGTGGACTCACTGATCTTGCCTTCGACGAGGGAGCTATATTTATTCGCGAGGAGCTAAAGCAGCGCGAGAAAGATCAATTGGAAATGCTGAGCAATCGCCTACAAGGCGATCTCGCGGCACTCTCGCTCGAAGCAGTCAGTACCAGTGCAGTTACGAGTGGTGGAGGCGGAGGGAGTGCGGCGCAAGCACTTGCAATCGGCCAACAGTTGATCCAGCAGCTTCGCAATACCAAGCCCGTCGGTCGTTTGGTGGTCGATTTGCACCAAGTCGTCAACGGTCGTCCCGGGGGGCCAGGCGACGTGCTTTTGCGGAATGGCGATATGCTGCTCATTCCAAAGAAAAACCAGGAAATTACCGTACTGGGCGAAGTGCAAAGTCCCACATCGCACATTTATCGCGCCGGCTTGTCGAGAGAAGATTACATCGCCAAGAGCGGTGGAGCGACGCAGAAGGCGGATCGAAAGAGGATATATGTTGTACGCGCCAATGGCGATGTCGTGTCGGGGGGGCGAACGGGATGGTTTAGGCGATCGAGGTCGGTCGACATACGCCCGGGCGATACAATCGTCGTACCGCTCGACACCGAGAGGGTAGCGGCGCTGCCTCTGTGGACTTCCGTTACCTCTATTATTTACAACCTAGCTATCGCGATCTTGGCGATTCACAGCGTATCGCCGTGATGCGAGCCCGCGAACAAAGCGATTCCATCCAATTCGCTCCCATGGAACATGACCGTTGAGTGCCGGTGAAGAGAAATTGTACGACGAAGAGGCAGGTCTGCAGCTGAGGGCGATTTGGCGATTGGCCTGGGCTTCAAAGTCCCTGATTTTCTTTGTGACGCTGGTGTGCACCGCCTTAGCTGCCGTCGTCGCGTTTAACATCACGCCCATTTTTCGTGCGGAGATCGTTGTCCTCGCGGTGCGCAACGGAAGCATGGGCGGCGGAGGATCATTATCCAGTCAACTTGGCGGCCTGGCGAGCATCGCAAGTCTTGCCGGGGTAAATCTAGATTCCGCAGGAGGCGCAGATCGCGAGGCAAAAGCGATATTGGAATCTCGCAGAATGGCCGAAGAGTTCATCAAGCAGAACAATTTGCTCGATGTAATACTTCCCAATGCCAAGAAAACTCCCACGCTGTGGCTTGCGGTCAAATCGTTTCGTGAGGGCGTACTGGAGATTCGGGAAGATAAACGTACAGGTCTTGCGACGCTTTATATTAGTTGGAAGGATCCGGGCGTCGCCGCAGAATGGGCAAACGGCTTTGTTGCCTTGGCCAACGAACGCATTCGGGCTCGTGCAATCGACGAGGCCAATCGCAATCTTAAATTCCTGAATGAGCAGATCGAGAAGACAAAAATTGTCGAAGTGCAACATTCTCTGTACAGCCTCATTGAAAACGAGACCAAAACGTTGATGCTGGCAAATGCTCGGGCTGAGTATGCGTTTAATGTGATCGACCCGGCAGTGCCGTCGGAGCGAAAAATAAGTCCCCACCGCAGCATTTACGTTCTATTTGGGGCGTTTACTGGATCGGCGATAGGACTACTAGTTGCGTATTTGCTGCGCAAACGCAGAACTGCCAGCCAGGCGCCGCCTGCATAGTTGACACTGTCCACAGGCTATACGTAGACTGGCAGCGTTCAATCGATGAACGCGGCGTTAACTCCGATATGATCATCAAGGTTTGGACAGCAAAGTCCTGCGTCAACCGACGATGGCGGTCTAGGACAAGAGCCAGACGGGATTTATTGTGTGCTGGTATTTAATCCATACGAAGCGTGGCCGGGAAGAAGTGGCCGAATTCAACTTGCTACGTCAGAGTTATCAAGTGTATTACCCGCGCTTGTTGCGGCCCACGCGACATCGAGGGAGCTGGATTGACCAAGTCACCGCACTCTTTCCACGCTACCTATTCTTCCGCTTGGCGCCCAGTCAGGATTTAGGGCCAGTGCGATCCACAGTAGGTGTCGCCAATATCGTACGTTTCGGGCATGCGTACGCTGTCGTCCCAGCTCGGATTGTGGAGGATCTGCGAACGCGAGCTGATCCCGAGACTGGTTTGCATCACTTGCAACGGTACTCGCAATTTGAGCCCGGTTCCAATGTAAGAATCGTCGCCGGCGTTTTCGACGGTCTGGAAGGCGTCTTCCAGCGAGAATCTGGGGATGAACGTGTGGTGTTGCTACTTGGATTATTGGGGCACCACACACACGTTGAAGTCCCCGCAAGATTTGTCTTGCCTCAGTCGGACTTTCAAACAAAACCCATCGCCCAGTAGGCGCGAACCCCAAAAAAATGGGGTCAGGGTGATTCTTTGATGCGAACACGATTGGGTGTACTTCGCAGGGCGGTAGCGTGAGTAAAGCATTTCTAAGTAAGATCCAACTTAACAGCGTCGGTTGAATGCTGCGGCGCGAAGCATGCTGACTGATGAAGTTCGCTACAAGTTACTGGGACTGCTCGAAGCCAATCCAAAAATGAGTCAGCGCGATGTCGCGCGCGAGCTAGGGATCAGCCTTGGCAAGGTCAACTATTGCCTTAAATTGCTGATGGCGAAAGGCTGGATCAAAGCGACCAATTTCAAAAACAGTAAAAACAAAGTTGCGTATATGTATTTGATGACTCCGCGCGGAATCGAAGAGAAGGCGGGAGTCACCTTGCGGTTCTTGCAAAGAAAAATGCAGGAATTCGAGGAGCTGCGAATCGATATCAAGAGGATTCGCCAAGAGGTCAACCGGCAACGCCAATAATGCGCTGCGCCGGGAGAATTCATTTTATATTGGATGATACAAATTGTCCCAAATTCAGTGAACGCTTAGTTGGCTAATTCCAATACTCTTCCTGGTGGTATCGCAGATTTGTTGAGTCGACTCTGGCGCCATCTAAGTCGGCGCCGTCGGCGTCAATTTGTACTTCTGATGGGATTGATCTTGTTGGGTGCATTGGCCGAGGTTATCAGCTTGGGTGCCGTGTTGCCGTTTCTCGGCATGCTCGTGGCACCAGATAGAGTGTTCAAGTACGCCTCGGTCACGCACTTCGCACACATCTGGGGCATCGAAACACCGGATCGACTACTTTTGCCGCTCACCGTCGTTTTTGTCGTGGCCGCCTTGATGGCGGGAGCGATCCGCCTGTTGTTGTTGTGGGTGAGCACGCGGCTTGCATTCGCTGCTGGTGCAGACTTCAGTAACGATGCATATCGACGCACTCTGTATCAGGCATACTCAGTGCATGTAGCTCGCAATAGCAGCGAGGTGATTAGCGGCATCACTAACAAAGTGGCTGATACCGTGACTGTTTTAAACCAATTTCTGATGCTGATCAGCTCAATCGTATTCCTACTGGCCATAACGCTCGCATTGTTCGCGATCAACCCGGTGGTGGCTTCCCTGGCGATTGGCGGTTTCGGTGCCTGTTATGGATCAATTACGTGGGTGTCTCGACGACGGCTGAAGCTCAATAGTCAGCGCATCGCCTACGAACAGACCCAAATGATTAAGGCGCTCCAGGAGGGTCTTGGCGGCATTCGCGATGTACTGTTGGACGGGACACAACCACTTTACTGCGAAATTTACCGCCGCGCGGATCAACCGTTAAGGCGTGCGCTAGGCGCCAACACATTTATTGTCACGTACCCTCGCTTCGCGATGGAAGCACTGGGGATGGTGGTGATCGCGGCTCTGGCCTACGGCCTGAGCCGTCAGGTCGGGGGTGTCGCAACCGCGCTGCCGGTGCTTGGTACGCTCGCACTCGGCGCTCAACGTCTGCTGCCCGCTCTGCAGCAGAGCTACGCATCTTGGGCAATCGTCGCTGGTTCCCAAAGCTCGCTGGCCACGACTGTAAAACTGCTGGATCAACCGATTCCACCGGAATTGCTGCAACCTGTTGTTGCACCGCTGCCCTTGCAGGACGCCGTCCGTTTTGACCGCGTGCGTTTCCGATATACAAAAGACGGACCCTGGGTCCTGGATGACCTCAATTTCACGATACGCAAGGGCACGCGAGTGGGTTTCGTCGGCACCACCGGCAGCGGCAAGAGCACGACGCTCGATCTACTCATGGGGCTGCTGATGCCCACCGACGGCGAGATTCTGGTGGACGGAAATCCCGTCGTCGGCAATCGCGTGAGAGCTTGGCAGAGATCCATTGCTCATGTGCCGCAAAACATATATCTGGCCGACTCCACGGTGGCTGAAAACATCGCCTTGGGCATACCGCGCGAGTCCATCGATCTCGATCGGGTGAAGCTGGCAGCGCAACATGCGCAAATCGCGGATTTCATCGAAAGCCGACCCAAGGGATACAACGCCCCTGTGGGAGAGCGCGGCGTACAACTTTCCGGCGGTCAGCGTCAGCGTATCGGCATCGCCCGTGCGCTGTATAAACAGGCTAGCGTACTGATCTTCGATGAGGCGACGAGTGCCCTCGACAATGCTACTGAGCAGTCTGTGATGGATGCAATCGAGCGACTTAATCGCGATCTAACGATCTTGCTCATTGCTCACCGGCTTTCGACGGTTCGACGCTGCGACATCATCGTGGAACTCGAGCACGGCAGGATGGTAGCGCAGGGTACATATGAACAGCTGCTCGAGTGCAGCGCGAGTTTTCGCAACATGGCCAGGGTGGTTGCCTGAATTGGGTGCCGGGAGTTGAAAAAAGTACTTGTCACCGGCGCCGATGGCTTCATCGGTTCGCACCTCACCGAGGCTTTGGTGCGCGAAGGCTACGATATACGCGCCTTCGTGATGTACAACTCATTTAATTCCTGGGGATGGCTTGATCATTGCGCCGACGATGTGCGGGGCAAGTTCGAAGTATTCGCGGGCGACGTCCGCGACCCCAGCGGCGTGCGCCAGGCCATGAAAAATTGTAACGCGGTGCTCCATCTGGCGGCGCTGATCTCGATTCCTTATTCCTACCATTCACCCGATACCTACGTCGATACGAATATCAAAGGTACTCTTAACATCGTGCAGGCAGCGCGCGATCTGGGTGTTGGCCGGGTTGTGCATACGTCCACGAGCGAAGTCTATGGAACGGCACGATTCGTGCCAATCACCGAGGATCATCCGCTGCAGGGTCAGTCGCCCTATTCGGCCAGCAAGATAGGCGCTGATCAAATTGCAATGTCGTTCTACACTTCTTTTGGCACGCCGGTGACTATCGTACGTCCCTTCAATACCTACGGCCCGCGCCAGTCGGCGCGAGCGGTGATCCCGACCATCATCACGCAGATAGCCAATGGCAAACGGCAGATCAAGCTGGGTGCATTGCATCCTACGCGCGACTTCAACTATGTCAGCGACACGGTGGCCGGCTTCAAGGGCGCACTGAATGCTCAGCGCGTCGTCGGCGAGGTCATTAATATCGGGAGCAACTTCGAAATATCCATAGGCGACACCGCTCAGGTCATTGCGGATGTCATGGGCGTTGACATCGAGATCCTTTCGGACGAGCAGCGCTTGCGTCCGGAAAACAGTGAAGTACAGCGGCTATGGGCTGCCAATGACAAAGCCCGTGAATTATTGGACTGGGCGCCTAAGTACGGGGGGCTGGATGGATTTCGCCGTGGTCTCGCGGAAACCGTGGATTGGATCAGAAATCCTGTGCATCTCAGCATGTACCGGTTCAACACCTACAATCTATGACCATCGCGGCTATGCAATCAACGCTTGCCGACCAGGTTGTCGAAGCAGTCCGCACCGCGGTGGGTCCGGGTCCGGTTGCCCTGCACGAGCCGTGTTTTGCCGGCAATGAGTGGAATTATCTCAAGGAATGTCTCGACTCGACCTACGTCTCGTCTGTTGGCAAGTTCGTTGATCGCTTCGAAGCCGAGCTTGCGGCTTACACTGGCGCGAAACACGTGGTTGCCGTGGTCAACGGCACTGCTGCCTTGCATGTGGCTCTGCAACTAGCGGGCGTACATACTGGCGATGAAGTGTTGATTCCCGCGCTAACCTTCGTCGCTACCGCCAACGCAGTTGCTTACTGCGGAGCCATTCCCCACTTTGTAGACAGCGAGGAGCGCACTCTCGGGCTGGATCCTCGTGCTCTGCACGAATATTTGAAAAGCACCACGGAAATTGCCGGCGGCCAATGCGTGAACCGCGCGACCGGTCGTGTAATCCGGTCGATGGTGCCGATGCACGCATTTGGCCACCCGGCTGACATCGAAGGCATCTTGGCCGTCGCCCGGGACTTTCATTTGACACTGATCGAAGATGCAGCCGAGTCTCTCGGCAGCACTGTACGAGGACGACACACAGGCACATTCGGGATGATGGGTACGCTTAGCTTCAATGGAAACAAGACCGTGACGACAGGCGGTGGCGGAGCCATACTCATCAATGATAAAGATCTCGCCACGCGCGCAAAACATCTGACGACAACTGCCAAGTTGCCGCACCGCTGGGAATTTCGGCACGATGAAATCGGGTATAACTATCGATTGCCAAATATCAATGCTGCCCTTGGCTGCGCTCAACTCGAGCAGCTACCTGGTTTCTTGACAGCAAAGCGTCGACTATTCGGGCGCTATCAATCAGCATTTGCCGGGGTGTCTCGGGCGCGCGTCGTCGCTGAGCCCGCGCACTGCCGCAGCAACTATTGGTTGCAGGCTGTGCTACTGGACGAATCGGTTGCCCCTCAGCGCGACACTGTGCTCGCGGCAACCAATGATGCAGGGTTCATGACCCGCCCCGTGTGGACTTTGATGCATCGGCTGCTACCCTATTGCGATTGCCCAAGGATGGAATTGCCAGTGGCTGAATCGCTTGAACGGCGCCTGATCAATTTGCCGAGCAGCGCATTTTTGGCAAAACCATAGTTCATGCTTACATTGTTCCGTATTGCTACGGACGTGGCTGCTCTCAAAGCCGATGGAGGCAAATTGCCAATGCCGGCTTCACCGGCTTCCAGTTGCCGCCTAGCCACGGGCCGCAGCGCACTGCTTCACTTGATCAAGCGATTGCCTCGCCAACATGCAAGAACTGTGTTACTTCCTTGCTATGTTGCTGAAGGTGTCATTGAGCCGTTTCTGAGATCCGAATTTACGATACGGTTCTACCGCCTGCGAGCGGATCTAACTCCGATTCCCGAGGACATAGCGGCGCTACTCGATCAAACTAGTGATGTTGCGGTTGTGGTTCTGGTTCACTATTTTGGTTTTTCGGCAAGGTCTGTCGAGTTAGATACTATGCTCAAACGTCATAGTCCGATAGTTGTAGATGACTTCGCGCATGCTCCGTTCGCCAGAACAGCTTCGGGTCAGGCTGCGGTTGATAATACACAGGTGGCTCTCTTCTCCCTCAACAAGTTCCTGCCCGTGGCTGACGGCGCCATTCTCTGCAGCAATCGCTCTGATATCGATGTGTCGTTGGACGATAGGACCTTGGTAGAATTGCCGAACCACGTACAGCAGGCGTATCTGGATCACTTGCAAGCAGCGCGTGACCTCTTCGAGTCCAATGATTCAGCACGGGCAAGAATTCTGCTGGGTAATCTCGGTGCCTCGTATGAAAGATATTATGCGTTTATAAATAGTGATTTGAGGCCTTTCCGCCAAAGTGCTCACTCGCGAAGTGTGGAAGACGCATTTCCGCTCGCCGATATGATTGAGCGACGCTCCATCAATGCCCGAATTCTTTACCAGGAGTTAGACAATCCGATATTTTCACTTGTCCACGAGACATTGCCGCCGACGGTCGTACCGTTTTGCATTCCGGCCCGGGTATCCAGACAGAGTCGGGCTCAACTAATCGATAGATTATTTGAGCAAGGGGTTCTCCTTTCGACGCTCCAGGAAAAGTGGAATTTCATTCCTGCCGATCAGCGCGCACGTTATTCGGTCGAAGCGGCGTTTCTCGATCAACACGTACTGATTCCGGCGAGTGAATTCATCACAGTAGATTCCATGCGGGAGATGGTTGCGCGGCTCAACAGCATAAAATGGGACTTCGCCTGACAATGAACTTTAATGAATTCGTGGATGCCTCGGAACGCGATTTATTTATCATTGCAGAGGCAGGCGTCAATCATAATGGCAAGGTCGAAACTGCATTGCAGTTGGTCGATGCTGCGGTCAAAGCCGGCTGTAACGCAGTAAAATTCCAGACCTGGATCACCGGCAAGGTGTACAGCCGGAAGAAATCCATTAAGCCCGACTATCAGTCGCGGACCACAAGTGCGACAGAATCCGAGTTCGAGACGATCAAGAAACTGGAGCTTTCATACGAGGACTTTGAACGAATCAAGAGCTACTGCGATCGGAAAGGCATAGATTTCTTCTCCACACCCGACGAGGTCGACAGCGCAGACTTTCTTGCCGGTCTCGGAGTCCGGTGGATGAAGACCGGATCTCAGGATGTTACGAATACCCCGTTTTTGAGGTACGTAGCACGACTCGGTATTCCCGTGATTTTCTCTACTGGAGCGTGCACGCTGACGGAGTTGGCGGAAGGTGTCGAAACGATTCTTGCGGAAACGCGGGAACTCATCATACTTCATTGCGTATCTTCTTATCCGGCGCCCGCTGATCAGATGAATGTTTCACTGATTCCAAATCTGAAGCATATGTTCGGTAGGCCGGTTGGGCTATCGGACCATACGACCGGTACTGAGGTGGCCTGTGCCGCGGTCGCGTTGGGTGCGCGCATATTCGAGAAACATCTTACCTTGGACAAGACCATGAGCGGCCCGGATCATCAGGCGTCGTTGGATCCTGATGAGATGCTGCAATATTGCCGAACACTGCGGAGTGTGCGCGCTGCGCTTGGCGACGGTGTCAAGCGGATCATGCCGTGTGAGGAAAACACTCGTATGGCGTTTCGCAGGTATGCGGTGGCGGCGCGTGATTTACCATCGGGTGCGGTTCTCGGTCCACATGATATTGAATTCAAGAAGATTGTCGAGGGCATTCCACCTCGATATCTGGAACTGATGATTGGTGCTCAAATGGTTGCACCTGTTGCAGCCGATACGACGATTACCTGGGGGATGCTGAAGAGGCCATGAACAGGGAAACGAAACACTGAAGCGGCACCGTATGCCATTTAAAATTTTGAAGCCGGACGATCCCCAGTGGAAAGACTTGTTCGATAGCCTGCCAATACATCAGCAGGACATTTTCTACTGTCCATCATTTGCAAGGCTTTGCCAAACGACACTCAATAGAAATGATGAGGTTTGCTGTGCGGCGATGACATTTGATGCAAACGTGGTCCTGTACCCATTCGTGAGGCGCAATGTTGGCCGATTGACCGGCCGTCGCAGTTTCTCGGGACTCTATGACATCACCAGCATGTACGGCCGCGGTGGAATCGTCGCGTCCCGCTTCGCAGAGGTCGAATTTTCGTCCTTTCATGCGGCTTTGGCCGAGTATTGTCACGAGACGGCAGTGATCTGCGGTTTCGATCGGTTTCACCCCGTGATTGTCAACCATGTCTGGGCTGGGCCCGCTGCCAGCGTGATGGACGTTGGGGGCTTCGTAGTCGTTGACATGCGTCCGGAGATTAGTGAAATTGAGGCGTCTTTCAAATCATCAGTGCACAAGGACCTCAGGAAAGCTGAGCGAAATGGAATCACTTGCTTCGCAGAATCCGATTCCGATCATCTAGCGGAGTTTTTGGAGATTTACAGGCATACGCTCGGGCGCAATTCTGCCGCGGACTTCTATTATTTTTCGGACGATTATTTTTCTACACTTGGCACAGAATTGTGCGGCCAGTTTCATTACTTCTATGCTGTGGCCGCAGGAGAGATCGTTTCCTGCGAGTTGGTGCTCCACTGCGGCAAGTACTGTCACTCGTTTCTGGGGGGTACCGTTCAGGAAGCTCTATCGCTGTGTGCGAATCCGCTACTAAAGCGGGAAATTATCAGGTTTCTGAAAGATCGAGGTGCCGAGTATTTCCTGCTAGGGGGCGGTACTCATCCGGACGACGGCATATTTAGGTTTAAGAAGGCGTACGCCCCAGAGGGTGTCTTGCCGTCTCGAATAGGCGGCACGATCTGGGATCATCCATCTTATGAGGGATTGAGGTGCCATCTTACGTCGGCGGGTGAGGCATTCTCGAGCAACCGGTTTCAATTTTACGACAGTGGCTGAGTTCAGAGTGAAAGGCGACGCAGATTTGGAGGGTACGAAAGATTATTGGGAAGGGGTCTTTGCAACCCGCCGTTGGGGCTCATACCCAGCCGAAGATTTGGTTCGCTTCATTGGACGTACCTTCCGATCCGCGGCCGACAAAACCCGTGTACAAGTTCTCGACATGGGATGTGGGCCAGGGTCAAATCTTTGGTATTTGGTTCGTGAAGGGTTCACAGTTGCCGGCATAGATGGATCACCCACAGCAATCCGTCAGGCGCGAGAAAGATTGATGGCCGAGAAGCTGCCTTATACCGCACCTTCCGTGGATCTTAGAGTCGGTGATTTTACGACTCTGCCCTGGCCAGATTCGACCTTCGATGTGGTCGTCGACATCGCGTCGCTATACGCTAATCCGATGAAAACGATCCGAGCCACCACAAATGAAATCCACCGAGTGTTGAAGTCCGATGGGATATTCTTTGGCAGAATGTTCGGGACCGCGACCACCGGCAGCGACAGCGGCGAATTGATTGAAGCTGGAACCCGGAGCAACCCGACAGCGGGCCCATGTGCCGGCAACCAAATCGCTCATTTTTTTTCACGCCCTGAGCTTGAGGAGCTTTTTGCCCGCTTCCAAGAACTAAGCGTCGATCAAACTCAACGTACTGATCGCAACGGCGAGATTCAAATATTCGAGTGGCTGGTCAGCGCACGTCGGTAGCGCAAAACATAACCTGGGACTTTCAAATATGTCTAAACCTGAAAAGCAGCGTCCACCGGAGTTGAGGGCGAAATGGAACGCCTCGGAGCGCGAGGTTTTGATTCGACGGCAGATGATTGAATACTTCAAAGAATGTCCGATCCCGGATAATGAGGTGTTGTTGAACCTCTCGCTGTTCATAAGTCGTCAAAATCTATCCCATATGTTGTTCATTAACGAACTGTACGAAAATATCATCGGAGTGCACGGCGTCATCATGGAATTCGGGGTACGCTGGGGGCGAAATCTAGCGCTATATGAGTCGTTGCGCGGAATTTACGAGCCATTCAATCACAATCGCAAGATCATCGGGTTCGACACCTTTGCAGGGTTTCCTGCGGTCGATCCGAAGGATGGACAGGCCGACATCATTGGTGTTGGCGCGTACAACGTTACACAGGATTATTTCAACTACTTGTCCAACATATTGGACTATCACGAACAGGAGAGCCCAATTTCGCATTTGAAAAAATACGAACTCGTGAAGGGGGACGCGGTCGCATCGATTAAGGCCTACCTTGCGGACAAACCCGAAACTATAATTTCATTGGCTTATTTCGATTTTGATATCTATGAACCCACGAAGGCCTGCTTGCTGGCAATCAAAGATCACCTTACGAAGGGCAGCGTGGTTGGGTTCGATGAACTCAATAACCGGGACTATCCCGGTGAAACGTTGGCTTTAAAGGAGGTCCTCGGCTTAGGCACGTATCCAATCAGACACAGCCGATTTAGCCCCACTCAGTCCTATATCATCATCGACTGACCTCGTTACCCATGCATACTCGCAAGATCTGCGTCATTTCTGGAACCCGCGCGGAATACGGCAACTTGCGTTGGGTAATGGAAGGCATTCGCAAGACGCCGGGCCTTGAATTGCAAATCATCGCAACAGGCATGCATTTATCACCCGAATTTGGTCTGACGTATCGCGATATAGAACGGGATGGCTTCTTGATTGATCGAAAAGTCGAGATGTTGCTGAGCAGCGATACACCGACAGGACTTGCGAAGTCGATGGGACTGGGCATGATCGGTATCGGCGCTGCGCTCGATGAGGTCAAGCCGGATGTTGTACTGGTCATTGGGGACCGATTTGAAATGTTTTCTGCCGTTGCGGCCGCGATGGCTGCGCGCATACCAGTGGCGCATTTGCATGGAGGTGAGGCCACGGAGGGTGCCATTGATGAGCCGATAAGGCATTCAATTACCAAGATGTCCCATCTGCATTTCGTGGCGGCTGAGGAATATCGCAGACGTGTGATCCAGTTGGGAGAGCACCCGGATCGGGTGTTCCTGGTCGGCGGCTTGGGTGTCGATGCGATCAAGAAATTGACATTGCTGGATCGCGCATCGTTGGAAGAGTCTCTCGGGTTTCGGCTGGCTGCAAGAAACCTACTTGTGACCTTCCATCCGACGACTTTGGAGAACTCGACGTCCGGGCAACAGATGACAGAGTTACTTGCGGCGCTCGACCCTCTGGTGGATACCCGACTGATTTTCACCATGCCAAACGCTGATACCGACGGCCGCGTCTTGTTCGAGCTGATCAATAAATTCGTCGCAGAACATTCCAACGCTCGTGTGTTCACCTCGTTGGGCCAGCTTCGCTATTTGTCCTGTATACGCCACGCTGATGGCGTAGTGGGAAACTCGTCCAGCGGTTTGGCTGAGGCGCCCACCTTTGCGAAGGGGACAATCAACATCGGAGATCGACAGCGGGGGCGCCTCAAAGCGAGCAGCATTATCGATTGTGCGCCAGACCGCGGAGCCATTTCTGCTGCGCTTACGCAGTTGTATACTCCAGCGTTTCAGGCCAATCTTGCGACCGTGCGCAATCCATACGGTGATGGCGGAGCGAGTGAGCGCATCGTGGAGACGCTGGCGACGGTTTCTCTGAACGATATTTTGAAAAAACGTTTTTACAATTTGCCAAGCCCATGAGAAATATTGTCGGAGCGGAATGGCGTCCGCCGCAAAGTGAATGCGAGTGACGGATGCAAGCCTGGAAGATCTCTGGCGCAAGACGCTTTTGCCGGCCAATGCAAGCTTACGGCAGGCAATCCGCAGCCTTGACGAAACAGCTATGCAGATCGTGCTGGTTGTTTCTGCCGATGGCACGTTAGTGGGTACTCTTACCGATGGAGATATCCGGCGCGGCTTGTTGCGCGGCTTGGATTTGGGCAGCGCCATCGATGCGGTCATCCACCGTGAACCCTTAGTCGTGCCTCCGCAGTTGGGTCGTGAAACGATTCGGCAAATCATGCAAGCCAATAAAATTCATCAGTTGCCGGTCGTAGATCGCGATCGCCGAGTAGTGGGATTGCACTTGTGGGATCAACTGATCGCGTCAAAGCAACGCGGCAATTGCATGGTGATCATGGCCGGTGGCGAGGGAAACCGCCTGCGGCCGCATACCGAGAATTGCCCCAAGCCATTGTTGCCTGTGGGTGGCAAACCCATGTTGGAACACATCATCGAGCGGGCCAAGGGAGAGGGTTTCCAGCGGTTTGTCCTGGCCATTCGCTATCTTGGTCATATGATTGAGGACTATTTCGGCGACGGTGGCCGCTGGCGAGTGAAGATTGAATATCTGCGCGAAGAATCGCCCTTGGGCACCGCCGGTGCCATCGGCCTGTTGAATCCGAGGCCAAATGAACCCTTCCTGGTTTCTAATGGGGATGTGCTTACGGATATTCGTTATGGTGAATTGCTTGACTTCCACTGCCACCATAATGCAACGGCCACAATGGCTGTTCGTCTGCACGAGTGGCAGCACCCTTATGGCGTAGTCCACACTAAAGGTGTTGACATCGTTGGCTTCGAGGAAAAACCAATTGCGCGCAGCCACATCAACGCCGGCGTCTATGTGCTGGATCCAAGCGCACTTGATGTTTTGACGGCGGGCGATCGCTGCGACATGCCGATGCTTTTCGCTCGTTTGCAACAGCGATCCGATCGAACCATCGTGTATCCCATGCATGAGCCCTGGCTCGATGTGGGGCGCGTGGATGACTACACATCCGTGCAGAATCTTGCAGACGGTCCATCGACTTGAGGATTCTCGCGCTGATAGCGGCACGAGGAGGATCGAAACGGATCCCAGAAAAGAATACCCGCCTTCTGGGGGCGAGCCCCTTAATCACATGGAGCATCGAGGTAGCCAAGGGTATCTGCGAAATCTGCGACATTCTGGTTTCGACAGACGACCCAGTGATTGCCGAAGTTGCGCGCGGTGCTGGGGCGCTGGTTCCCTGGTTAAGGCCTGCCGAACTGGCCACCGACACGGCTACATCGGTAAATGTTTGTCTGCATGCGCTGGATTGGTATGAAGGCGCGCACGGAATCATCGATGGATTGCTGTTGTTGCAGCCCACCTCGCCGTTTCGCAGTCGCAGCACAGTGCTGCGTGGCATTGATCTATTTCGTGTAAACAAACATCGCCCGGTGCTTGCAGTTTCCCCGGCTGCCTCGCACCCCATGTGGTGCTTTCGAATCCAAGACCAATCGTTGCGCCCGTTTTTCGAGGAGGTCGCTACTCTAAGATCGCAAGATCTTCCAGCGGCGTATGTGGTTAACGGCTCGTTCTACCTCATTGCGCCTGCAGATCTTCGTACTCTTCGTTCGTTCATGAGTGATAACACGATACCGTTGGTGATTGAAGATCCGCGGGAAAGCATCGATATCGATTCGGAGTGGGACTGGAAGATGGCTGAGACCTTTCTCGCCATGAACAACGCCGGTCGTACATGAGCAAAATTATTTATCTCATAGACCAGCCGCTGGATGATCGCAACTATGACCGATTCGGCATTCGGACTTGGATTGCGAGAGGGTGGGCCGTAGAGGTTTGGGACCTAACAGCTCTTGCGCACCCACGTTCTTGGCAAACTTTCGTTGAGTCAGGGCATGTGCTCGCCGTTTTTTTTGGTTACTTCAGCATCGCCTCAAGTCGCGAGTTAAATCGCAGGTTTTCCAAATTGGAGAAGATCGAACATTTCATTGATTTGGCTGGCGACGGTTATTGGCCAACACGCGCAAGAATGCGTCTGGCACGCAGAGGCGCTATCAGGGTGAGCTGCGCGACAGGCTCAATTCCCAGCACAGCTGACATTGGTGATTACGGTTTCGCGGGTAAATTGATAAAGACGCTGTCCCAGCAGTCCATCAGGTCACTGTTTGGACGACTTACCAACACAATCGTGAATAGATTGGCGGCGCCTTTTATTAGGCCAGGCCTGTTCGTTGCAGCCGGTGAAAAATCAATGTCTCCCGCTGGGCACAGCAAGGAGATTCTTAGGGCCCATAATTTCGACTATGACATTTACTTGAGACTTCGGAAACCATGCGATCGGTTAGCAAGACAGTATGGAGTTTTTCTCGACCAAGATATGTGCTTCCATCCGGAATACATTTACGCAAATGTCCCTATTTACGCGACCCCGGAAAAATATTTCCCGACAATTCGCAATGGCCTAAAGGTGATTGCAGATGCATTGGGGACGCCCATGCGGATTGCCGCGCATCCGCGCGTATCCCGTGAAGGAAAGTACACCGACCGCTTTGAAGGGATCCCCGTCGAATACGGAAAAACAGCGGAGCTGATCAGCAAATGCGCATTTGTTGTGTGTCACTACACTACGGCAGTCCAATTTGCTGTGCTGTTCAATAAGCCTGTGATTTTTGTGACGACGAATGAGTTGACTTCATCGGCTGGCGGAAAATACATCGAAACATTCGCTTCTACTCTTGGAAAATCAGTGATAAATCTAGACGGAGAACTGAGTAGCGTGGAATGGGAAAAGGAATTGAATATTGATTCTCAAAAATACGATGAATACAGAAATATGTACATAAAGACCGATGGCAGTCCCGAAATTCCACATTGGGATATTGTTATCGATCATTTAGAGAGAATCCGCGGCAGGCTATCCTCCGATTCATCGGAACAGCGCGTGCATCTCGGCAGTGGCAGATGATTGTGCTGCTGGGAACGTTTCGGCATTAGATGCATCAATATGGGCGGTGAAATTGAGAAGAATGGTTAAAGACGCCATGAGGCGGCTTATCAGTGCCGCAGTGGCGTTCTCTGGCAAGACTACCCTTGGCTGCTATCTCAATGGCCAGATTGTCAGCAGCGCCATGAATCGTACCCAGCATGTGAGTCATCGGGGATTGAAACTGATCTTTTCGATACCCAATGCGCTGGCGAAATTTCGAGCCGACACGTTCTCTACCAAAGAACCTGAGACGCTAGAGTGGATTGATGGAATTCCTCAGGGCTCTATACTTTGGGATATCGGCGCCAATGTTGGCCTATATTCCTGTTACGCGGCCAAGGCGCGGGGTTGCCGTGTCTACGCGTTTGAGCCATCGGTCTTCAATCTGGAACTGCTGGCGCGCAATATCTTTCTAAACCACTTGACGGAACAGGTTACAATCGTCCCGTTGCCGCTTTCTGATGAATTGGCGGTGAGCAGGCTCAACATGACTTCAACCGAGTGGGGCGGGGCGCTATCCACCTTTGGTCAGGCCTATGGTCATGATGGAGAACTTATCCGTAAGGTTTTCGAGTTTCCAACAATCGGCCTTTCGATGGTTGATGCGGCCAGGCTTTTGAAGATTCCGCAACCCCTCTATATCAAGATGGATGTCGATGGAATCGAGCATTTGATCCTGAAGGGCGGCATGCCAATCTTGCGTGAGGTTAAGGGCGCTTTGATCGAAATAAACGACAAATTTGCAACTCAGGCTAACGACGCGAGGAAGTATCTGCAGGAAGCGGGGTTGTCACTTAAAGAAAAAAGGCATGCCGATTATTTCGAATTCCACACAGGCGCAGCCAAGTACACATTCAATCAGATCTGGATTAGATAGATCGCCAGATGACATGGTTCGGAAAACCTTGAAAGGCTAGCTCGATGGTAAATTTTATAAAAAGCGGTGTACGCGCCTTATTACATCGTCGCCAAGAAAGTTTGCGAAGATCCCGAGCGAACGACGTTAGAGCTTTGCTTGGTGGCAACGCGATCGCGCTGCTCGATGTGGGGGCTTCAGGCGGAATTATTCATCGTTGGCGTCCTTATCGGGAGAGTGTCGCTTTCACGGGCGTCGAGCCGGATAAAAGGTCAATTCCGGCATTGCTCAACTCGCCTGAGGCCAAGGTGTTCAAGAGCTACGATATTATCCCGTCCGGAGCATGGAATCGGAATGGGACAGTGACTATTTCATTTACGCGTAAGCCGATGTGTTCGTCTCACTTTGCCCCAAACATGCCATTTCTGTCTCGTTTTCCAGAAGCCGAGCGGTTCGATATCGTGGGTTCAGATGCGGTGGAATGCCGAACTATTGACGATTTGCTCTCGGGCTCCGATAAATCGGTCGATTTCATCAAGCTAGATTTGGAAGGTGGCGAGTTAGCTGTGCTGGAGGGGGCGGGAAGCACGCTCGCGTCGTGTATGGGATTGCACGTCGAGGTCGGGTTCCAGTCAATACGTTCCGGCCAACCGTTGTTTGGCGACGTGAATAGTTTCTTGCAGAAATCGGGAATAGATTTTATTGATTTTGTGTCGTTTTTCCGCTGGGAACGCGAGTCATTCAACGGTTTGGGCCAGGCGATTTTTGCGGACGCATTGTTTTTGAGAGGACCAGAAAATTTGATCGAGCTGTCTGATGGAAAGTTTCTGACCGCCCGGAGGGCTAGGACTTACTTAGCTATCCTGATGATCTACGAAAGATTTGATCTCGCGTCGAGGTTTCTTGACCTGCTGGAATCGGGAAATGCCTTATTCGTCCGAAAGGAAATCGAGGGTTTTGCTGCGATCGTGAAGCAGCGCAAGGCCATTTTTGATAGACGTTACCGTTTTGTCTGCATGCTCGGGCGTACGCTTCCGCATTACGCTGGCGAAAACCATGGCCTGCACTACATCTATTGAGTGAACCAAGGTTTTCATCGATGGTTTTCTCGCGGACTAGCGCAATTTGCGTGACCGAACGCTACCCATATACCAAAGATGAATAGTCAAAGAGTCGGGATTGCCGGTTTCGGCGTGGTCGGAAAACGCCGCAAGGACTGCGTCGATCGCAATCCCGATCTGCGGGTTGTGGCAGTTTGCGATCGGACCTTCGACGCCGAAGGGATGCTGGCCGATGGCGTCCGCTATTACCGTGATTATCAGCGTTTGCTAACCGAAGAACTGGATGCACTGATCGTCTGTATGACCAATGATATTGCTGCTGAAGTCACGATCGCGGGTCTCGAATCCGGCTTGCATGTCTTCTGTGAGAAGCCCCCGGGCCGCAGTGTCGATGACATCGTGCGAGTCATCGCTCACGAGCGGCGACATCCGACTCTCAAGCTCATGTATGGCTTCAATCACCGTTACCACGAGTCTGTGCAGGACGCTCTCACAATCCTAAAGTCCGGTGAACTTGGTTGCGTTATTAATATGCGCGGAATGTACGGAAAGGCAAAGCTCGTTACTTTCAATCAATCGGACTGGCGTGCCAAACGCGAGATCGCCGGCGGTGGGGTGTTACTCGATCAAGGCATACACATGGTTGACCTCATGCGTCTGTTCGGAGGCGAGTTTAGCGAGATCCGCAGCTTCGTTTCAAACGGCCACTGGCGCTATGATGTGGAAGACAATGCTTATGCACTCATGCGAACGGCGGATGGTATCGTTTGCATGCTCAATTCATCGGCCACCCAATGGCGGCACCGCTTTCATCTCGATATCAATCTTGAGCGAGGCAGTCTCATTTTGGGTGGAATTTTGTCCGGGACCAAGAGTTACGGCGCCGAGACTCTGACGGTCGTGCGCGCCGATCCTGACAACGATCAGGGCGATCCCCGGGAACAGATAACCCGCTATAACCGGGATCCCTCCTGGGATGCCGAAATCTGCGCGTTCTCCCACAGTATTTTGAGTGGTCAGCCGGTGCAGAGCGGTACTTCTGAAGATGCCCTGCGCACTATGAAACTCGTCTTTAAGATCTACTACGCGGACTCCACTTGGCGCGAAACATATGCCATCCCCAATCCAGACACACATGAATAATCTTGATCGCATTTTTACCTCTGATCCAATCGAGTTTGCTCGCTCGTATATAAGCTATGTTCAATCTGTCCTGCAGCGCATCGATCCAGAAGAAATCGGACGGTTTATTCAAACGCTATTGGAGGCGCGCGAACACGGCTCCTCGATATTCTTCATCGGCAATGGCGGCAGTGCCGCCACGGCGAGCCACTTCGCCAATGATCTATCGATCGGCACCAATGAGTACGAAAAACCGTTCCGTGCAATGAGCTTGACTGACAACGTCCCAGTCATTACTGCTCTCGGCAATGATTTTGGCTATGAAGATATCTTTGTCAGGCAGTTGCAGATCCTGGGAAAAAGTGGCGATGTGGTAATTGGCATATCGGCATCGGGAAATTCGCTGAATCTGTTGAAAGCGTTTGAATATGCGCGCTCGGCTGCCATCAAGACCGTGGCCATTACAGCGTTCGATGGCGGCAAGATGAAGGCGATGGCGGACGAAGGTGTCCACGTTGTTACGGGTCCCAAAGAGTACGGGCCTGCAGAGGACGCACACATGGTGCTCGACCACCTGGTAGGTGCGTATTTAATGCGATATGTCAGACAGGCCTGAGACATGCCTGAACTGAACTTACTGCTGGAGCTGGCTAAGTCCACCGCATGCCACGCCGGCACGCAGTTACTCGATAGCGTGACCGAGGGCGGCAAGAACTACGTTCAGTGTCGCGTTCAGTCCAAGGAAATCAAAGCCATTGCCGACTCGATACTGGACAGGCACATTCTGCAAGCGCTTGCTCCCACGGGACTTGCGATTTTGAGTGAGGAATCCGGTTATATTCCCGCGCAACAACAATCCAACTACTGGTTTATCGTCGATCCGCTCGATGGTACTTTCAACTTCGTCAAAGGGTTGGGTCCAAGCGCCGTCTCCATCGCGCTTTGGCAAGGCGACAGACCAATATTCGGCGTGATCTATACAGTGGTAGGGCAAAATTTAATTTGGGGTGGCGCCGGTATGGGAGCGTTCGCCGATGGTCGACGAATTTCGGTTTCAGACACGTCGAACCAAGCTCAGGCTTCAATCTGCACCGGCTTTCCCGTCCGATTCGACGTCGCCAACGAAGATGCGATTAATGATTTCTTGCGCATTGTGAGACCGTACGCAAAGGTACGGATGCTTGGATCCGCTGCGGTGTCACTAGTGCATGTCGCGACGGGATCCGCAGATGCGTATTCAGAGCAAAACATCATGCTATGGGATGTGGCGGCTGGTCTTGCCATCGTCGATGGGGCGGGAGGGGTGGGCGTCATCGAGAAAGCCGGCAGTGATTGGTGCTATAAGGTGTTTGCATCGAACGCGCGCCTCTTGTCTAGTTATCCAGGGGGAACGGTCTGAGCAAACTCAAGATTAGCCCAGATATCTCCTCAAGGCTTCTTGCCTTTGTCAATGCTGACGTGTTTGCAATTCGTCTTGAAAGTATTCGCAAGGGTTAGCGGCAACGTCGTTGAGGGCTCGCGATCGGCCGCTAAAAATGCCACATAGAATTACAAATGCGGGATCCCCGGTGCCGACAATAGATCGCCGAGCGAGAGTTGCCGTCTGTTCCCGTTCTTTTTCCAAAAATCCCATCTTGCGCACTGAACTGCTGGCTCGGTATTCGCAGGTAACGTTCAACGATGAAGGCGTTCAGCTTGCTGGGGATACGCTGGTGGAGTTTCTGAGGGGGCACGAGAAGGCGATCACTGCGCTAGAGGTCATTGACGCGTCCGTATTGTCGCGTCTGCCAGAGCTGCAAGTGATTGGGAAATACGGTGTGGGTTTGGACACGATCGACTTGGCTGCGATGCGCAATTTTGGCAAGCGTTTGGGGTGGACCGGAGGCGTCAACCGGCGCTCGGTGTCAGAACTGGTAATTGCGTTTGCTATTGCGATGCTGCGGCACGTCCCCGCAAGCCATCGCGAAGTTGTGTCAGGTACTTGGCGTCAGCATGTTGGCAGTTACCTTACCGGAAAGACCGTCGGCATCGTAGGCTGCGGTCATGTCGGCAAGGACCTCGTCCCGATATTAAAGGCCTTCGGCTGTCCGATCCTAGTGAACGACATCTTGCAGTTCCCGGATTTCTATGCGGCGCATTCAATCGAGCCGGTCGGCCTTGAGTCGCTTTTGCGACGCTCAGACATCGTAACATTGCATGTGCCACTTAACGCAACTACGCGAGGTCTGCTCAATGCGGATCGCCTCCGCCTGATGAAGCCGACCGCTGTATTGATCAATACGGCTCGAGGAGATTTAATAGATGAGACCGCAGTAAAATACATGTTGTTGGAGAACCGTCTGGCGGCTGCAGCTTTCGACGTGTTTACAATGGAGCCGCCGGTAGATCATGAATTATTGGCGCTTCCGAACTTCCTGGCGACACCGCACATTGGCGGCAGCGCGCACGAGGCCGTACTGGCCATGGGACGCGCCGCAATTCAAGGTTTGGACGTGCACGAGATTCCAGAGATTGCATAGAGAATCCAAATGAAGAGAGATAGGCTACCTAGGACGCGTCAGTGAGCATACGTCCCAGACGTTCGCTGTTGAATTCCGAGCTGCAGCGACCCAGTGCCTTGAGTTCGACGCCAAGGGATCCAACGCGGCTGTGGCTCGACAAGAATGAGAACCTGGACCCGGAGTTGATGGCGTTGACGCACAATGTACTCTCGGTAATACCGCGGGAAGCATTGGCAACGTACCCCGAAGCAGGAGATTTGTACAGGAAGCTCGCGCTCTGGGTCGGGGTAAGCGCGGATTCTTTGCTGTTGACGCCTGGAAGTGACGGCGCAATTCGTCTTGTCTTTGAGGCGTTTGTCGAACACGGCGACGCCGTTATTCACACGACACCGACGTTTGCTATGTACCCAGTTTACAGCAAGATGTTTGGGGCAACAGCCTGGCAAATTAACTACGCCGCCACCGACAATGGTCCGTTTCTGGATCCAATGGCCATTTTCGATGCGCTGCGTGAGCATAAGCCGAAGCTGCTGTGCTTGCCAAACCCGGACAGCCCAACTGGTACTGCTCTGCCGCCAGAGACTCTCCGAGAGATTCTCGTTGCTTGCGAATCAGTTGGGACGGTTTTGCTGGTGGACGAGGCGTATCACCCGTTTCACGTTTCTTCGATCGTATCCTCGACTCAGTTGTCGCCCAATCTTGTTGTGGCGAGAACGTTTGCCAAGGCATGGGGAGCCGCCGGTTTACGCATCGGATACGCGGTGGCTCACCCACAGACGGTTGCATTGCTGCACAAACTTCGACCGATGTACGAAACCAGCACTCTAGCGGTCGAGTTCATGTGTAGGATGTTGGATCACAGCGCTGCAATGATGCAATCGGTTGCCAGAGTCAACGATGGCAAACACTTCTTCGAAGACGAGATGCGAACCATGGGGTTCAGGGTGCTGCAGACGGGGGGGAATTTTACGCATGTTGCATTTGGAGAGCGAAGCAAGGTTGTCCACGCGGCCCTCTTGGACAAAGTGCTCTACCGCGCCTCATTCGATCATCCCTGCCTCGCAGGCTACAGTCGATTCAGTGTGGCGCCACGGCGATCTATGGCGCGCGTCGTAGACCTTATCAGGTCTTCTGCTACACACCCATCATGAATACTCCGGGACTGGAAAGTAACCACGATAGCGCGCGCGCGAAGGATGATGAATTGCGCCCGATCGTGAAATGGCTGGACGAAGAGGCGCTCAGCTCAATTTATACATCGCAATACTGGAATGATCTCAGCGCAGAACAATCGAAAGAGTGGTGGATAGCAGACGGTGGAGAGGCGGCATATGAGCGGCTTCGTGCCAGTCTCGACGAGGTCGGCCTGATGGCTGAGTATCGAATTGCGGAGGCTTATATAGCGAAACTCCCGCATTCCGATCTAAAAATCGCGGATTTGGCCTCCGGCATCGGGTGGGCGTCGAGCCAATTTTCAAAACTTCCGAATGTCAGCTCGGTTCATGCCGTCGAGATCAGTCATCACAGACTGGAATTGCTGTTTCCGCAAGCAGTTCGCCTGTTCAAAGGGAAAGCCGCGAAACTCAATCGAAATCTTGGATCGTTTTACAATCTGCAATTTGCAAATTTGTCGATGGACATTGTTTTTCTATCATCAGCATTTCATCACGCTTCGAATCCATTAAGGTTGCTGACGGAAATTGATCGCGTACTCAAGCCGGGCGGCGCACTTATACTAATTGGCGAAGTCTTTATCGGCAGGAAACATATACTTAGACGAATCCTTAAAAAACTACTCCTGGAACGAAAATATTGCACGAATTTCAATGAACTATTTCCGCCCGATCAAGTGCTCGGCGATCACTACTACCGAGTCGGGGATTACCATAAGTTTTTTCAAACGGTCGACTACAAAGTAATGAAGTACAGGGTGCAAAACAATCAAACCTGCATGTTTATCGCTGAAAAGCCAGCGGCATAGCGGCGCATGCCGCATTTGTAGCCGACACGATCACCTTTGATTCAAGTGCGCCAGGTAGTGCTGCCAGAACAAAGAGCCGCGGGAAATAGTTGATGAGAAAAGACGTAGTGAAAGTGGGTATTATTGGCTGCGGCCGCGTTTCGGGACATCACTGTCGATCGATAGTCGCCACCGAAGGCGCCGAGCTGGTCGCGGTGTGCGATATGATATCCGAGAAGGCGAACCTTTATCGCGATCAATTCGGCGCGAAGGCGTACACCAACTATCATCGAATGCTGATCGAAAATCCGCAAATCGACGCGGTTGCAATCATCACGCCCTCTGGCATGCATTTCGAGCACGCCCTGGATATCATTTCGCGCTACCGTAAAAATATCATTGTCGAAAAACCGACGTTCATGAAGCCGTCGCAGGTGACGGAGGTCTATGCAACAGCAGTGAAATGCGGCGTACAGATATTTCCGGTATTTCAAAATCGGCATAACCTTGCCGTAAAGCGCGTGCTTCGTGGCGTGACGAAAGGCGAGCTAGGTCGGGTGCGATCGGTTGCGGTGAGGGTTCGCTGGTGCAGGCCGCAACGATATTACGACCTTGCCGCGTGGCGCGGCACGTTTTCCATGGACGGAGGCTGTTTGACCAATCAGGGTATCCATCATATCGATCTGTTGCGGTTAATGGGGGGTGAGGTCAGGCGCGTCTGTGGAATCAACCGGACTTTGGGTGCGCAGATCGAGGTGGAGGATACCGCGGCGGCTTGTATAGCGTTTGAGAGTGGTGCGATCGGCACGCTGGAAATTACCACGGCGGCGCGACCGATCGACTATGAGGCCAGTCTCTCTTTAGTCTGCGAAAATGGTTTGGCGCAAATTGGCGGGATCGCGGTCAACGAACTGCAGGTCTACACCCCGGATCCCGCAGCATGCGTGGATAACTCTGAAGATTTCTCGGGAAACGTATATGGTCATGGACACGTGAAGATTTACGAACAAATCGTAGCGTCTGTTTCCGAGGCAGTGCCATTCCCAGTGAGCTACGAAGACGCGCTTGCGACGATCCAGCTATTGAACTCTTTTTACGTAGCTGACGAAACTAAAAATTGGGTCAATGTGGCCACTGTCGGAGACAGCGCCCGGCTCGGCCAGCTCGACGATGAGTTGGCGAATATGTACCGAACTGCGGTGCCAAACGCGAATTGATCGTGACGATCCGCCTATTCTGTATTTAGAAATCACCCTTGACTGGTTGGGAGCGCGCAAATGAAAATAATTGGAATCGTTCCTGCGCGAATGGCGGCATCGCGCTTTCCGGGAAAACCGCTGCATTTGATCCACGGCCGGCCGATGTTGGAACACGTCTATTTGCGGGCGAGGATGTATAGCAATTGGAGTCATCTGGCAATAGCCACATGCGATCAGGAAATTGCAGCTTTTGCCTCGCACAAGACGATCCCGGTTGTCATGACGGGGTCTCACCACACCAGGGCGCTGGATAGGGTGGCCGAGGCGGTCGAACGCTTGGGCGAAATAGCGGATGACGGCGATATCGTCGTGTGTGTGCAAGGCGACGAGCCGATGCTGCGTCCGGATATGATCGACGCGGTGGTTTCGCCGTTGCAGGATAACGTTTCGATTCCTGGTACGGTCTTGGCAATTCACATTACCGACAAGGCACAGTGGCTCAATCCCGACATCGTCAAGGTCATTCACAATAATGCCGGCGAAGTTCTTTACACTTCACGGGTGCCGGTTCCTTACTGCAAGAACGAGTTCTCTGCGGATTTGATGGCACGCCGAATCGGCGGCATTTTTGCGTTTCGTTGGAAGTATTTAAAAGCATTCACTCAACACCCCGAGACACGTCTGGAGCAGCTCGAAGCCTGCGACAGCAATCGTATTTTGGACATGCCTTTCCGCCAATACATTGCGCCGTACCGCAGTTTGCATGCATTTTCAGTGGACAGCCCCGCTGATATCCATCTGGTCGAAGAGCATATGCGCTCGGATGAATGTTGGGCTCAATACAACTAGCGTAGCCTGGCGCGACCAAATGCAACTTCGTCTATCACGTGGATTCGATCTAAGGCTGCCCTTTGAAATACGCGATGTCATGGACTTGTCCTGACGCATGGCGTTGTCGGTGATTGTGTGGGATCAACAAGACGCGCCACCTGCCGCCGCTGAGGAAGTTTTGTGCTGGCAAAGCTACGCGGATGGGGGCGCGATTGTTTCCATTCCACGCTACCTAGAAAATCATGCGGCGCGAATCAGACAAAAATATCTGGCGTTCATTCACGACTTGGGTGAATTTCGGATAGCGGGCAAGCGTGTAGTCGATCATTTGGATTATGGGGATGGGTTCAGCCTTTGGTGGATGACACACTTGGCGGAAAAGAGTCCTTTAAAGTCGCCGCGAATCTACGATTGTTTGCGCCTAATCGCCCTGGAGGAAATTCTGACCGAACATCGCCCGTATCAATTGACCTTCATAACGGGTGACAGGGAGCTTGCTAGGGCAGTGCGCACGCTATGTCAAAATACTGGGATAGAGTTCCGGTCTCAATTGCGGCGCGGATCAAAGCGGGTGGGGTCCCTGCGCAGGCTTTACAACGCATTGCCCTCAATCGTGAAGGGGCTTCTCAGTCTTAGGCACGTCGTAATTCGATGGCCGCTGCGAAAGCTCAACCGACCGCAATGGTTTTCCGGTGAAAACGCACTATTCATCTGTTCCTACTTCATACATCTCGATCCGAAAATGTGTGCACAGGCGCAGTTTCACTCCCGACAATGGGAGGAGCTTCCGAAGTCGCTTCGTGAGAATGGTAAATCGCTCAACTGGATTCAGCTGTTCTTATTCAGTGCAGTAGTGCCAGATGTCGCGACCGGTCTCCGCTGGCTGCGACGATTCAATCAAGACCCAGTCAATCAGGGATGGCATGCGTTTCTCGAGAGCTACATGACATTTGGGCTCGTCTTGCGAGTATTGAAGAACTGGCTGTGGCTGAATGTCATCAGCTGGCATCTAAGGAACATTCAGTCTGCCTTTTATCCGGATGGATCCTTTGTATGGTTGTGGCCGATCTTGCGCGATGATTGGAAGACATCCTTAAATGGCCCGACGGCCATCAGCAATTGCTTCTCGATCGCACTGTTCGATGCCGCGCTTGCCGATATCCCCCATCAGACGACGGGACTTTATTTATGTGAAAATCAGGGCTGGGAAAAAGCGTTGCTGCGTGCGTGGCGCAAACATGGCCACGGTAAAATCATTGGGGTGCAGCATTCAACGGTACCCTTTTGGCATTTGTACAATTTTGATGATCCTCGTAGCTTGGAATCCAAGCAACGATGCGCGCTGCCGCTGCCCGATCAGCTCGCCGTCAACGGGGCAGCGGCTTGGGAGGCCTTTGTCGAGGGGTCCTATCCAGAGGAAAGGCTTGTTGAGGTCGAGGCTTTGCGTTACCTGAATTTTGCGCAGGTTGTGAGAGGTGCACATGATCGCGCTAGTCGTTTGCAAAGACGGTCGGGATCAGCGTTGACGTGTGTAAATGTCATAGTTCTAGGGGATATGATGCCAACCTCGATGCATCATTTTCTTGGGCTGCTGGAACAGACTTGCAAAGTACTTCCGGGCAGCTACCACTTCACTTTCAAACCTCACCCCGGCTACTCAGTCAGTCTAGCGGACTACCCGGGTCTGAAGGCCGAAGAAACCAAGGAACCACTTGGGGAAATTCTTGGCGCATACGACGTGGCCGTCACGGCGAACAGCACTTCGGGGTCTGTCGATGCCTATTTAGCGGGCATCCCCGTCATTATCGGACTCGATGGGAACGACTTGAATTTGAGTCCGCTGCGCGGTCGAAGCGGCGTGCGCTTCGTCAGCACCTGCGCAGATCTGGTTGATGCGCTGCAGGTAGCGGCCCACGGTGTGGATCCGGCGGATACCGATCGCGCGAAATTCTTTTTTTTGGATCCTGATCTTAGGCGCTGGAAGCGATTGCTGGCATACGGCAACGCAAGTTGAACATACCGCGGTCACGCGTGCTTAATTGGTAATCCAAAACCCGATGTCCACCTTGGCCAACGAGCAGCAGGCGTTCCTGCGGCGGCTGCGGAATGATCCGGCATTTCTGCTGAAGCATGCGCCTGCATTGGCTTTTGCTGTTTTCAGAAAAATCAGGAATAAAATAACTATAACACTGTCCACCAGGCATCGCGGACGCAAGATAAAGCCAGACTGGCTGCTAACAGAAGCGCTGGTGACTCACCGTCAGGAACCAACTGGCACCGCGCTCAATATCACGACTCTCCCGATCTATCCATGCATGTCGCGCGCGCGCTTGAAGAAATCAGTCGACCATGCTGATGAGCGGGTTGCGGAAAACGACATAGAGGATTATCTCGCCGAACATCGGTGGGGATTCTTGCGGGCTGCATTGTTGAATGAGTGCGCTGATCGGCGCAGCAATTTCGACGCATGCATTCGCTGGATTGCGAGAAATTCCGACAAGGCCGACCGAATGTGGGAACCGTATTCAGCTTGCGAGCGCGTCGCGAATCTACTCATCTATATAGCAGCAACGCCGGTGGCTATGCGTGCCGAGGAAATTCCAAGGCAACTATTAGAATTTCTGGATGATTCCCTGAAGTGGATTTACCAACATTTGGAGTACTACGGGTCATCTGGAACCAACAATCACATCCTCAATAACGCGAGGGCACTTGTGATGGCAGGTGTTGCAATAGGAAATAGCGCGGCGATTTCAGTAGGCATGACGATATTTCGCAATTGCCTTCCGGTTTTGATCATGAGTGGGGGGTTTCTACGCGAGAGATCGTCGCATTATCAACTGATCGTGTTGAACTGGACGCTCGACGCGTGGAGATTCATCGCGGCCCATGAGGGAGAAGAAAGCGATGACGCCAGATTGTTATACGGATTCATCAGCCGCATGGTGCGCGCGGCCTCTATGCTCTGCGGGTTTGACGCAGGATTATTCGTGATGATCGGGGATATATCCCCGGATGCAACCCCCGCAGACTCCGTGGCCAGGCTAGCACTTCTATATCCCGAACTATGGCCTATGTTGCGCGAATCGTGGGACGCCGTGGAGGCGACTGACGGATGGTTCCGAATCTCTATGGCGCAAGACGTCATTGTTGGGAACTTTCCGGACGGCCACTATCCGCCGAGTTTTCCGACGCACGGTCATTGCGATCTGACGAGCTTTGTTTGGTTGCATGCTGGTCAAGAGATTCTCGGAGATTCCGGTCGGTATCGCTATACGGCGGATGTTGTTTCGCTATTTCAGAAGAGCGCGATTGGACACAATCTGCCGATAGTAAATGGTTTTTCTCCGCTCTCCGAAACCCTCGTTGCCAACGGTCTCTGGTGGCCGCTCCCATATGCTGGCGCGGAACTGGAATCGATTGCATGCGATGGCGGTATTATGCTGGCTCACGACGGATTCGCGCGGGCAACGCCCGTGACTCGTCACGCGAGGCGCATTGTGGCGCAGGAGAGCGCGCTGCTAGTGATGGATACTTTTGAAGGGAGGGGAAAGGTGGACTTGGGCTTTTGCTGGCATTTCGGCGAAGCGTTTGACGGATTTGATGCGGACCATATGATGGCAAGCGGCAATTTTGGACGACTCAGAATTGGTTTTGAAGGAGTGCGCGGGCCGCCTAGAATCGAGCCGATCTTCGGCGCCTTTCCGGGCGGCTGGACTTCCTACAGCTACGGGCGCAAACGCCAAAGATTGGGGGTATGTTTACAGTGGACTGTTAGTTTGCCGGCTACCATTTCGACGCGATTTGTTTTGACGGTAGTAGGCGCGCAATAGTGGGCGCACCGCCTAGTGACGACGTGAAGCGGCCATTGGTGAGCGTGATTCTGCCGACACGCGATAGAGCCAAGTACTTGGGCCGCGCTGTGGCGTCCGTTCTCGGGCAGTCCGAACAGGATTTTGAACTCATCGTTGTCAATGATGCCTCATCGGATGGAACCCGTGAGTATTTGGATCGACTGGCGGCGCAGGATAGCCGCGTACTTGTGATCCACAACGCCGTTGCAAAAGGCGGTGCTGGCGCACGCAACGCAGGAATAGCACGTGGCCGCGGGAAGTGGATCGCCTTCCTCGATGACGACGATGAATGGATGCCGATGAAGCTTCATCACCAACTGGAGGCTTTAAGCTCCAACGCTTCGGCGGTTGCTTGCAGTTGCAGTTACATAATGAATTTTTCATCGGGTTGGTCGAGGGTGGTCGCCGTGCCGGCATTCCTGACGCTGGGGCAGTTATTGGTGGACAACCAATTAGGCAGTTCATCGGCATGTATGTGTTCCAGCAAAGTTCTACGAGATATCGGCGGATTTGACATCAAATTCAAAAGTGCGCAGGACCACGATCTTTGGGTGCGATTGCGCCAGAAGGGCGATGTCGCAGTCTGCGGTGAAGCGCTAGTGCTTTATCATTCACATAGAGAGACGCGAATCACGAACAATATGCAATCACAGTATGCTGGTGCGAGGCATTTTTATCTTAAGCATCGCAACTTGATGGACGCACCGCTTCGACGGCGCCGACTTTCGTACAATTGTTTTATTATGTCGCGGCAAGCCGACCGTGCGCTGCGGCATCGGATTCGCTACCTCATTTTATCGTTGCTCAATTCACCAATGGGTCCCGCGTTGACGTATGCCAGAAGCAGCGTGCCAAGACTTGTCGGGGATGCCGCTCTCGGGAGCTTGAAACTATGGAAATGATGTCGTTTCTGGTGTGCCCTCAGTGTCGCGGCGATCTGGTTCGCGCAGGCGCTTCATTCGCATGTCCGAAATGCAATCATGAATATCCCGTGATCGATGGCGTGGCACAATTTGATTTGCGTAGATCGACCGAGCCCAACAGCGATTCGGGGGAGAGCCGGAATGATCGCCAGAAGTATTGGGATGACGGTTGGGAAGCGAGATATCGTGCGGATCACGCAACGCTGGCCGAGCTGAAAACCAGTGCGCAGTGGGTGGCCTATGTGGAGCAAGAATGCATCAGAGCTCACAGACACGTAAGTCAGGTTGAGGCAGGCCGGCAGGTCGTGGAGGGCAAGGTGGTGCTCGATATCGGATGCGGCGGCGGCAATTCCAGTGCGATCTTCGGTTACTTCGGCGCGAATTACATCGGAATTGATCATTCACCGCATGCTGCGATGTACGCTCTCCGACATCTAAAAGCGGTCGGAGGAAATGGCTTTACCATACAGGGCAATGCTGAGTCGCTGCCCATCCGAGACCAAAGCATAGACGTCGTCTATTCGAATGGAGTCCTTCATCATACGCCGAATTTCTCGACAGCGATGGATGAGGCCTATCGCGTTTTGAAGCCGGGCGGGAAAGCAGTTATTGCGCTCTATGCAACCTATTCGACGCAGTTTGGTGTGCTCCGTCTGCTTGGGGCGGTCAAAGGACATTTGAGCCGTCAGGCGAGGGAACGGTGGATGGGAAGGGCGACCGAGGGCGCCTGGCGAACTGGCAACAAGCTCAACCCGTGGACCGAGACATTCTCGGCGGCGCAACTTAGGAAATTCGCGCGCAAGCACGAAGTGCAAAAACTTACGTTTCGGAAAAACGGCGATCCCATCGGGGAGATCCCGAGACTCGGCGGTGTCCTGATGCGGTCTAAAGTGATTCGCCAATTGGACCGCGCTCTTGAGCCTCTTCTCGGCAGCATGTTGATCATGTCGTTCGAAAAGTAGGTGAAGTGTGGCGCGATAATTGGCTTTTGAGTAGGCAAAGAGATGAAAAACAAATCAATCGATTTCAACACCGTGCTGACGGGCGCAAATTTACTGTTTGCGGGGCTATTCGTGTTCGCGTGCACGCGTACGGAAGGCAACGAATACGTGAATCAGGAAACAATGTTGCTTGGGATTGTGTTGTGCCTTCAGACGCATATTGCGTTGCGGTTTGAAGGGCGGCGGCGTAATCCGTTCATTATTCTGCTCGCGTTTTCAATGTTATTTTACTATTCGCTTCGCTTGCTTACCTTGAGTCTGTATCCGTTCTCAGACGTGTTTGACCGATACCCATATGATGCCAGCGACTCGAATTACGCGCTCATCTTCATAATCGTTGCCAACGTATTTCTCTATACAGGCTTCCATATCGCTCGAATCAACGGAAATTACGCAATCAATTCCGGTCAGTGGAGAGCAGGCTCACCAGGGAGAGTGGTATTTCTGGTGCTGGCCGCCATAATCTTTGCCTACTTCAGCGGTGTCTATTGGACTGAGGACAACATTCCGAGAGTGTTCAATTTTCTGACAATTTTCATATCTCAAAACAGTATTCTATTGATGACCTTGTCGTATTACCTGCTATTCAAGAAGTCACTCACGAAGAAAGTGGCAGTTACGCTAGCTGTATTGATCGTGACTGACATGGTGGCTCATACTCTAATGGGAAGTCGCGGCGCAATAGTCTCCATCATTCAGAATTATATTTTGGTCACCCTCGCAATCGGGAATCGCATTCAGCTCCGTAGAAGATATTTTGTTCTTGGCATCGTTCTGTTTCCTGTGGTTATGGCTCTTCTCGTCGGATCGTTTGCGATTAGCACATACAATCGTGCGAATAGGGATTCCGCGGCTTCTCTTGACCTGAGTCGTGCTGTCGAATTGGCGAGAGAAGCGAGTTCCGCATTGTCGTTGGAATCGACTCTCGACACGATTGCGCCTGTGATAGCCGCCCGAGTCGGGTTCTTCGATTTTTCAGCCGAGATCATCGCGCATCGCGATGAATACAATTCGGTAATCAATCTATCGTCATATGCCAAGAGTATTATAGACAATATCCTGACTCCGGGTTTTGATGTATATGACCAGCCAAAAATATCAAACGCACTGCAGTTCGTGTACGGCGAGATGGGATCGCCATCGAAAGAGCAGGCGGCAGAATCGTACCATTCCGACCAACTCGGCATCTACGGCGAATTCTATGCGCTGTTCGGTTACGCTTCGCTCCCGTTGTTTTTTCTCGTGGCATACCTTTTGAAGCTGGCTTATGTTGGAATGAGGTCCGCGAACCCATTTGTTCTCACCATGAAGAGAGTGATCGTCCTGTTTGTCTTTGTCAGAATGCTCGACAGCTACGGCTTTGATTGGACCATCTTGGAAACGTTGACGCTGGTGGCCGCGATATACATTTACAGGTACTTTTTCTTTAGTAAACCTGCCTCCGTTGTCGAGTCTCCGCTGCGTGCGGATTTTCACCTTCCACAGTCTAATCCCCCTGTTGCGCTGCCCAACTGAAAGTGTTGTCTGGCGGGATGCACTGGTGCGCAGTGTGTTTTTTCATTGGGCCAAGTGTCCCGACGGGGCCGAGCGGCATCGACTTGAAATGCAATCGCTGAACTGCACACGTCAAGAAATATGTGCGGCATCATAGGTATTGCCAGCACAGTTCCCATTGTCAATCGCGGCTGGCTTATTGATGGTCGGGACGCCATGAGCCATCGGGGCCCAGATGACTCTGGTGATTGGTGGTCCGCAGACGGTTGCGTCGGCTTGGGGCATCGTCGACTGGCAATCATCGATCTATCCCCTTTGGCGCACCAACCCATGGCGGACGCAATCGGAGAGCTGCGCATCGTTTTCAATGGCGAAATCTACAATTTCGCTGACCTAAGGTTGGAATTGATAACGAAGGGCCACGGCTTTCGCTCCGGTAGCGATACGGAAGTGATCTTGGCTGCATATCGGGAATGGGGCACGAATTGTCTCTCGCGTTTCAACGGGATGTTTGCCTTCGCGCTTTATGACTCGCGTCGCAATGAGTTGTTCATGGCACGGGACCGCGCGGGAGAAAAACCATTATTTTATTCGTTGACCTCCGGTGCAGTGCGATTCGCGTCCGAACTCAAAGGACTGTTGGCTGATCCCAGTCTGCCACGGCGTATTGATGGCGAGGCTCTAGACTGCTACTTAGCCATGGGATTCATTCCCGGTCATCGTTGCATTTTGCAGGGGGTCACGAAGCTGCCGCCAGCTCACGCGATGATATTCAATTTGAAGACCGCGGAAGCGCGCCTGTGGCGGTATTGGCAACTGCCCGAACTCGGCTCTCCGGACCGCTTACCCGCGGCCTCCGAAGCCGAGTTACTGAATGACTTGGAATATATATTGGAGGATGCTGTTCGTCGGCAGCTGGTGGCAGATGTATCGGTGGGCGTTCTGCTCAGTGGCGGAGTGGACTCCAGTTTAGTTACTGCAATGGCGGTGCGCGCGGCCCCAAGAGTTAAAACGTTCACGATGCGCTTTCCCGGGTACGGAAGATATGATGAAACCGCACATGCGCGGTTGATTGCGAACCATTTCGGCACGGAGCACGTCGAGTTGGACGCGGCCGATTCCGACATCGACCTGTTGCCGCTGTTAGCGCGCCAGTTCGACGAACCCATCGCTGATTCGTCAATGATTCCAACCTATCTTGTCAGTCGATTGACTCGCGAACATTGCACGGTCGCATTGGGCGGTGATGGCGGCGATGAGCTATTTGGCGGCTATATCCACTACAGCCAATTGTTAAAACTAAAAGGAATGTTCGGAAGAATCCCGCGAGCACTACGATTGCCAATTGCGCAAGCTGCCGGAATGCTACTGCCCATCGGGTTTAGGGGCCGGAATTGGTTACAAGACCGCGGAGTTGACTTGAAAGTCAGTTTGCCAAGCAGCACCACTTATTTTGATAGACACGTGCGCCGGAAGTTAATGAAGCGGGATGACCAGTGGCCGCTGGTGGCCGAAGACATACAATTCCTCTCCATGCCCAAAGAAATGGACCTGTTGCAGCGCGCGACTCGTTGCGATTTTGAGAACTATCTGGTCGAAGACATATTGGCCAAGGTGGATCGAGCCAGCATGCTGGCCTCTCTCGAGATACGCGCTCCGATGCTGGACTATCGCCTCATTGAATTCGCGTTCGCGAGAGTTCCCTCGTCTTTGAAGGCGACCGTTACCGACCGAAAAATAATTCTCAAGAAGCTCGCTACCCGCGTATTGCCACCTGAGTTCAACCAGCAGCGAAAGCAGGGTTTCTCGGTTCCGTTAGCCTCTTGGTTGCGATGTTCCCCTTGGCGGGAGTTCTTTCGCGAAGTACTGTCGCAATCCGATAATTGCATTGTCAATAGAAAAATGGCCGTGGGAATTTTGGACGGCCAAGCAAAGGGCCGGACAAACAGTGAGCGCTTGTTTGCGCTGGTAATGTTGGAATTGTGGCGGAAGGAATACCGGGTGTCGATGTAATGTTCGGCGAACTTACAAGCTTCTGAGTAATGCAGCAACAGTGTCAGTGAATCCTTGCGAAATTTTGGTTACCGGGGGAACTGGCTTCGTTGGCCGATCCCTCGTGAACCAATTAGTAGCCAGAGGATTATCTGTTCGAATTCTTACTCGCCGCAAGGAAAAATCGGTACACCCACAAATTTCAATGTGCCAAGGGGACTTGACTAGACTTAAGGATTTAAGGGCGGCCATGGAAGGATGTAAGGTTATTTTTCACTGTGCCGCAGAAAAAACCGATGAGCAACGTATGGTGGTGGCCAATGTGACGGCCACGCGATCTCTCTTTGAGTTGGCGAGAGATATGCGGATTCGGTATTTCTGTCATTTAAGCAGCATTGGGGTGATTGGGAGAACCAGGCTAACATTTGTAGATGAATCCGCAGCATGCAATCCTACCAATCAATACGAGGCTACAAAATTGGCGGCGGAAGAGATTGTTGGCGAGGGCCTCGACGGTGGGCGAGTCGTCATTTTGCGGCCGACGAATATTTTCGGCACGGAAACTGTGCATTCAATGTTGCAAAAATCGTTTCGATCGCGAATTAGAACTTTTGTAAAAGGCAATGAATGCGCACACTTCGTATACGTAAACGATGTTGTTGCTGCTTCAATGTACTGGCTGGAGGCACCTTCTGAGAGTTGTGTGGAAACGTTCATAGTTTCAAGTGATGAGGAAACGGGCAACGTGCATCGCGACATTCAAGCATTGCTCGCGTCACGGATTGCCACGGCTCCGCGGCCGTGCAAGGTGTCAGCACCGCTGTTCGTTCCATATTGCGCGCGACTGCTGCGTCACGGAAAAACGAACTACGGCGATGTAATCTATAGTTCTCGCAAGATTAATCAAGAAGGGTTCTTTTTTCCATTCGGCTTAAAAGCGGGCCTGAATGACGCAATAGATAGGCTGCTAGAATCACCGGCCGTTTGTGGAGTTGGTCAGGCGCACGCGTGAGTGCCGATGCGTGCAAATGGGAGGCGAGGACAATTGCTTCGGTGTACCGCGGAGGGTTACGCCGGTCTCGCCGCCCGTCCGCCGTTGGGAAGAGAGGTCCGCGTGCGTGTGGGCTGCGATAGGCAATCCCGCGACCAAGAATATAGTGCCCGAGGTTCCCCAAGTGAATTGTTGCGAGATTACAATTATTGTTGGTAGGGAACATCAGGCAATCGACAACGACGCAGGTGTTCCTGCGTGAAAATCCTGAATGTGATCATGTCACTTGATCGTGTGACCGGTGGTGGTTCGGTCGAACGGACATTTCAGATGAGTCGTTCGCTTGTCAAAGCCGGAGAAGAGTGCACGATTCTGACCACCGATATTGGAATGACCCCTGAACGAATAAAAGAACTCGAAGGGGTAACTATCGTGGCTCTAACTTGCTTGTCGCAACGCTTCTATCTGCCCAAGTTCAAGTACAAGGAAATCGAGGATCTCGTAAGAAATGCCGATGTTATTCATTTGATGACGCACTGGACGTTTTTGAATGCGTTAGTCTATTTTATAGCTCAACGGCATAAAAAGCCTTACGTCGTTTGCCCGGCAGGAGTGCTTCTAATTTATGGAAGATCCAGGATAATAAAATCGCTCTACAACTGGTTAATCGGTAAAACAATAATTCGGAATGCCACCAAGCATATCGCAATTACCGCCGATGAAATTCCGCAGTTCAGAACCTACGGCGTGCGAAAAGACAGCATTACCATCATTCCAAACGGGATTGATCCGGAAGACTTCAAAGATAACAAGGTAGATGACTTTAGAACCAAATATGGTTTAGGTCGCGCTCCCTTTATATTGTTCATGGGACGACTTAACGCTGCAAAAGGACCCGACCTGCTGTTGAGGGCATTTTGCAACGCGCGCGAGGATCTGGCTCCGTACCATCTTGTGTTTGCGGGCCCTGACCAAGACATGTCAACAGAATTGCGAGCTATAGTGGCTCAGTATAACGTTTCCGATCGGGTTCATTTTCTTGGATATGTTGGCGGGTTGGATAAATCTAGAGCCTATTACGCTGCTGATCTGCTGGTTATTCCTTCTCGACGTGAGGCAATGTCAATAGTGGTGCTTGAGGCAGGGATTACTGGAACGCCGGTTTTGATGACTGATCAATGTGGCTTCAACGAGATGGCCGAGACCGGGGGTGGGATAGTCGTCCCGGCATCGGTCGAGGGCTTAGAAAAAGGGCTTGTTGAAATGCTTACTAATCGTGTCGCATTGAAAATGAACGGTCAAAATCTCAAGGCGTTCGTATCAAAGTATTTTCTGTGGGATTCCCTTATTGATAAATATATTCAACTGTACAAAGGCCTTTCTCGCAGCGGCGGAAAAGCCTCTCGCCCGTAACCATTGATGACAGTCTGTTGGTCCGCCGGGGTTCGTCTTTCGGGTTCGGCACAAGCGCCGACGTCAAATCGCGAGACGCTGGCGGAGCGGCTGGAAGTGCGTACGATTGATTGGTCTTGCACGTGGTCGGCAGCCATACGTGGATAAGATTAAAGTAGATGTCCTGGCACAACTGGAGAGACAGGAGTGAGGCGAGTTTTGGTCACCGGATGCTGCGGCTTCATAGGCGGGCACCTTATGAAATCGTTGGCTACCGACAACTACGAATCTCTAGGTGTCGACATTCGTCCCCCAATTTCTGGCGCTACGCTTGGCTGGTCATTCGCAGCGTGCGATATACTGGATACCGTGAAGCTACGCAGCATCGTGACAGATTTTGCGCCGGAAGTGGTAGTTCATCTCGCGGCGCGCACAGATATCGACGGTCAAAACGTAGCTGCTTACTCGGCGAATGTAGAAGGGACGCGTAATCTGGTTGCCGCTGTCGCGGCAGCTAGTACGGTGCGGCGAGTCCTCTTTGCATCATCTCAGCTTGTATGTCGAGTCGGATATGTACCTCGCAGCGACACTGATTATTGTCCTGTAAATCCTTACGGCGAGAGCAAGGTATTATCGGAAAAAATTATTCGTGAAAACATGTCCCAAACAACTATTACTTGGTGCCTGTTGAGGCCGACGACGATTTGGGGCGAAGGTATGTCCAGCCACTATCAGCGATTCCTGGGTCACTTACAGGCGGGCCGCTATTTCCATTTTGGTAAGGGTCCACTATTTAAGTCCTACGGGTATGTCGGAAACACCGTTTACCAAATAATGAAATTCATGAACATCGATAGTAGGCAGATTCATGGGAAAACCTTCTATCTTAGCGATTATGAACCGCTGTCACTTACTACGTGGATAAACCGGTTGGCCCAGGGACTGGGAGCTGCACCACCACGGAGTGTTCCAGTTTTTGTTGCGCGTTTTCTCGGATTGGGTGGTGATATTGTAAATTGGATGGGGTTAAAGACATTCCCATTGAACTCCTATCGCGTGCGCAATATTCTCACGGAATACATATTTGACATGGCGGAGACCGAAAAAATTTGTGGTGCATTGCCCTATACGACCGATGAAGGCGTATCTCGCACGGCACGGTGGTTCAAGGAACGGCGCGCCGAAGAGGCAGAAAGCTGAGAGACCATCTTAAAGCTTGAGTAAGAACCCCGGCACCCTTCTTTGCGTATTGGATGCACCGTTGTATACGGGGGCGTTGCGCCACCAGGAAACACTAATACAATTTGTCTGATGACTGTAGGAGATAACTTGCTGTTTAATTTTACGGTCTCCTATTCCAGTGCAAGCGAGAAATTCGCGCCAGTGCAGGTGCGGCATATGCCGCTCGCGACTTGAACGTCAGTCGGTTGCCATTGCCGCTCGCTGAGTTGGGTTGAGAAGAATGGCAATCGGAGAATGAGAACTGTGATCAATCAGGCGCCGCTTTGCCTCCGCTGATTCCGCATGTGCATAATCATGTGAATCAGAGGCCACGGATTACATTTGTCGAGGAATTCTATTATCCGGAAGGCTGGGGTGGCGCCCAGATTCCCCGCGATATAACCGCCGATTTGGCAATATCCGGCTACGACGTCACCGTGGTATGCGGGGAAGATCAATATTTATTTGTTGATGGAGACGCGGCATTGGATCCACGCACGGTCGGGGTCGGTATTCGCTATGTTCCCCGGAGTAGATTCTCGGATGGGAACCGGAAGGGCGTATTGGCGCAATTATGGTTTTGTGCTGCGTCTATGTGGCGAATTGACTGCTGGCGGCGACCGTCATTATTTATTTGTCAAACCAATCCTCCTCTGATGATCATTGCGCTGGCTCTTGTCGCGTGCGTTCTCGGGCGGCCGCTAATTATTATCGCGCAGGATATTTATCCGGAAGTTATGGTCGCGCACGGAATGCTGAGGAATCGAAGCGTCACTGGAACATTGCTCGGGATTCTTTTCCGATGGGCTTACAAGCGCGCCGCTCGCGTGGTTTCACTGGGGCCGAAGATGACGAATCGGCTTCGGGCGAAAGGTGTATCCGCGGCGAGAATATGTGAGATATCGAATTGGGCAACTGGCGATTTGTCCGTGGCGCGCGGGTCCGCCAACTCTTTGTTACGGGAGTGGGGCTTATCCGCCAATTTCGTTTTGCTTTATTCCGGAAACCTGGGTGTTGCTCACGACTCGGAGACGGTACTGAGAGCGGTGGCTGCGGCGAAGATCCACTTGCCTCAATTGCGTCTGGTGCTTATCGGCAAAGGTGCACTAATCGAGCAGGCGATGGAAATGGCGCAGTCATTGGGAATTTCCGAATACGTGCAGTGCAGATCCCCCGTGCATTTGGACCTTCTGCCGCAAACTTTGGGTATTGCGGATCTGGCACTGGTCACTCTGTTGCCGGGTTTTGAAGGGCTGGTAGTTCCCAGCAAGCTGTTGGGTCATATGGCGCGCGGTATCCCAACCCTGTATGTGGGGCCAAAGGACAGCGATGTAGCAGAAGTGATTTCGAGGTCATCCGGCGGAATCGTGGTGGGCAATGGTGAGGTAGAGATTTTGGCTACTCGCCTCGTCGCGCTAGCATCCGACCGTGAGCAATTGAGGAGGATGGGTGACAGTGCAGCCCGGTTCTACACCGAGAACCTCGCGCGCGAGATTGGCCTTTCACGCTATCGTTCCGTTGTAAAAGATGTGCTCGATGGGCGCCACCGATCGTGATTGAATTCCGACAGTGAGAGTGCTGGTGACGGGTGCAGACGGTTTCGTCGGCCGACGGTTGGTCGGTACATTGCAAGAACGTGGGTTCTCTGTGCTGGGCTCAGTGAGAAGAATGGAGACATCGTTGCCGCTGGGAGTGGAATTCGTAAATATGGGGGACCTTCGCTCCTTGCCTCAATGGGACAGCGCATTAAGGGGCGTTGACGCGGTCATCCATTTGGCGGCCCGCGCGCACATTGTTGACGAGCGATCCAGGAATCCCTTAGCGGAATTCCGTGAAGTTAACGTGCGGTCAACTGTTTCCTTATTTCAGGCGTGCCAGAGAGCGGCCGTCGCTCGATTTGTATTTATCAGTTCAATCGGCGTAAACGGGGTGTCAACGCATGGTCGGCCGTTTTCCGAAACGGACGTACCCAATCCCATTGAGGCCTACGGCCAATCAAAGTGGGAAGCGGAGCAAGGCTTGCTAGAATTGCGCAAGAAGGGTTCCACCGATGTCGTTATCGTGCGACCGGCGCTGATATATGGCCCCCGCGCGAAGGGGAATTTCCTGAAGCTGATGCGTTGGGTGGACAGTGGATGGTTGATGCCCTTTGGATCCCTTACTGCAACTCGCAGCTTCTTGAGCCTGACTTATTTTTGTGATTTGTTGACGCGCTGCGTCACTGATGTGAATGCGGGAGATCAGATTTTCTTGGCAGGTGATCCGGAGCCGATCAGCACAGTGGGCATGGTTCAGGCGATTGCGCACTCCATGCATCGTCACGCGAAGCTGATTCGGGTATCACCTCGGCTACTACAACTGCTTGGGTATGTGACCGGCAGAACCCGCGAGGTAAATCGACTAACCGCGTCGCTTGTTGTGGATTCGTCAAAGGCGAGAGCCGTTCTCGATTGGCCCGGCTCTACGAGCTTCGTGTACGACGTGCAGGGCATGGTTGAAGAATATTTGCGAAGCGAGAATGTCGGCAAGTGAGTGCATCTCGTTTAGTCGATCGCTTGTTTCATATTCGCCCAATGACAATGAGCGACGGTCAAAAATGTATTTTGTAAAACAGCTTATTGGTGCATCAGCAACGCCTTTGACGATTGCCTTCGTGATCGGCGTGGTGGCAGGTATTTATCGGATCTTTGGACGGCGGAAAATTGCGAGTTGGTTGTTGGTTTCTTCCTTGGTGGTTATATACCTGGCTGCGATTTCACCAGTTAGTAACGCGTTGCTGGCTCGCCTTGAGCATCGCTATGCGCCGCTGCCTGAGGATATGCCGCTTCCAGCAGTTGAATTTATAGTCGTACTGGGAAGTGGTTATACGCCGCATGATGGAGTTCCTGTCACTGCGGCACTGAGCGAAGACGGTCTCGTGCGCATTACCGAGGGCATTCGCCTGGTACGTCGACTCAAGAACGCCCATCTCGTCGTGTCGGGTGGCGCTCCACCCGGGCAAATGCCACCGGCCGTGGGTTACGCATTGCTCGCGCATGACCTCGGCGTCGGCGAATCATCGTTGATCGTACTGGATCGTGCCCTCGACACGGGGGCCGAAGCCAAAAGTGTATTTTTGTTGCTGGGCGCGGCGCCATTTCTCATGGTTACATCTGCCTACCACATGCCGCGCGCTATGCGGCTGATGGAGCAAAATGGAGCACATCCGATTCCCGCGCCGACGGGTCAGCGGGTGAACGAGTCGGCGCCCGCCGGCTGGCGAAGTTTGCTCCCCACAGCGGACGGATTGCGCAAGACCGACCGTGCATTACACGAGTATTTTGGCTTCGCAGCAATTGCCGCCGGTGTCGGCTGAGCGTAAGCCTAAGTCCGATAGGCAACTAGCGGCAAAGTCGCGCCAGGTGCCGTGGGCACTCGCACGTTAACTTCTCCGTATAATCCCAAGCTCACACGGTCTTGGGAGTTTGGGGTGAAGCAAAAAGCATATCGATTGTATCGAGTCGTTGCGGCCTATTTGGCGGCGCGCCGCCGATGACTTCAAGCATCATCTTGGTGGTACTCACCGCATTTTCCGTTGCTTTAATCGCCACTGGGTTAATGCGTCGATACGCGTTGCAAAGAAATCTCATCGACGTTCCAAACGCGCGAAGCTCGCATGCATCTCCCACGCCGCGGGGCGGGGGCGTCGCAATTGTATTCGCATACTTTGTCGCGGCACTTTTGCTCACATTTCTCGGATTGCTTGACACAAGGTTGTTGGGTGCTCTTCTGGTTGGCGGCGGCGCGATGGCGATAGTTGGATTTCTCGATGATCGCCGGCATTTACGCGCCAGCGTGCGTTTTTGCGTACATTTGGCGGCCGCAATTTGGGTGGTCACCCTGCTCGGAGGGATCTCCGAAACGGCGCCCGCCAACTGGGGATTACACGGACTATGGACAGGCAGGCTGTTTGTCGTTTTGACTTTAGTATGGACAACCAACCTCTTCAACTTCATGGACGGATTGGACGGCATTGCCGGCGGCGAAGCTGTCTTTGTAAGCGGTGCGGGAGCTTGGTTAAATTGGCGTGAAGGAGGGGCTCCCGGATTGACGGCAGCGATGACCTGTCTTGCGGCCACTTGCCTGGGGTTTTTGCGATGGAACTGGCCGCCTGCACGAATTTTCATGGGCGACGTAGGTAGCGGATTTCTTGGCTTTTCGCTGGCGGTTCTGGGCCTGGCCGCTAGCCAAAAGGGCATGCTGCCGATCGAGATTTGGGCAATCCTAGGCGCCGTCTTCCTGGTTGATGCTACTGTGACGCTCGTCAGGCGGCTCGCACGTGGCGAGAGGTGGTTCGAAGCTCATCGGACGCACGCATATCAAAACCTAGCTCGTCGTTGGAAGGCTCATTTGCCTGTGACGATATTGGTTATGATAGCCAATATATTTTGGTTGCTTCCATTAGCAATTCTTGCAGCCAATTTCCCGGCTTATGCACTGTGGATTCTTGCAGTAGCCTTATTGCCTCTGATAGCGCTCGTAATTGCCTTTGGGGCTGGGACAGTCGAGAGATGATTTTCTGGAATTGCTGACGACGAGACTTGATTCGACGATATTGGCTCATGGATAGGATCGATGGTATCGCAGGGAGCGAAGCGGTTTTTGTACATTAGATCAATCGCGCCGCCACCACCGGCCGGGCACCGGCTAGAGCGGAGTCACCAGGCAGCCGCTGGGGGCAAGTTTGGGGGATGGCTGACGTTGACCCGACGCGGGTCGCAATCGAATTTAGAACCTTATCGGTTCAATCCGGTACTCACACGGAAATGGGTTCGGCGATTTCTCCTTGATGTTCGAATGCGACTTCAGGGCACGTCGAGCCGCGAACCACTCGCCGCCACGGGATTAGTTCATGCAGAGCCCGATTTCAGCTCTTCCGCCCATATCTATAGTTGCGGCGGCTTTGCGCAAGACAACAGAAACTTTGGCGCGGGAACTCTCCTTCCCAAGCAGTCGCGCGCCACTCTGGACGGAATTCGAGTGGCGGATTGCGCGAGTCGCGGCCGCCACGCATGGCGTTTCGTCGCTGCTATGCAATCGGTTGCGATGGGAAGGTCCGCCAGGCTGGCGACAGTTTCTCCTCGAACAGCGCGATCAGTCCACCGCGCGGCAACAGGCGATTGTACGATTGTTGGAAGCGATCGATTTGCAGGCTCGCAGCGCGCGCGTGGCCCTCGTGGCATTGAAGGGCGCAGCGCTGCTCGCTGGCGATATCTACTCAGCCGGCGAACGCCCCATGGGGGATATCGATCTACTCGTTCGCGCCGTTGATACGCAGGCCAATTCGCGAGTGCTTGAGGTTTGCGGTTACTCAGCCGCTTTTTCGACTCGCCGCCACGAGGTATTCCAACCGCCCAACAAAAAGGTCCTGACAACCTGCAGACTGGGGGAACATGTTGATAATCCGATCACTATCGAGGTGCACACTAAGATTGCAGAACGCCTTCCAGTCAATCCCGTAGACATTACTGGTTTCCTGTTTCCCAGCGCGGCGCACTCTGGTCTCAATGCGTATCCCTCCGCAGCATCGCTCATGATGCATTTATTGCTGCACGCCGCGGGGAATATACGAGCTCGTGCACTTCGGCTCATTCAGCTGCACGATATCTCGCTCCTGGCAGCACGCTTTGCCGCCGATGACTGGGAGGAACTCGTCGCCATGCGCGCAGACGGCCACGCGCTTTGGTGGGTGTGGGCGCCGTTGATGTTAATGACGCGCTACTACCCGGCAACTATCCCGCCCGATGTCTTGGCACGGCTGCGATTGGAATGTCCGTGGTTGCTGCGCACGCTGGCGCAGCATTACCGTCTTACGGATGTTTCCTGGTCAAATATTCTCATCGCAGCGTTCCCGGGGGTGGAATGGTCGCGGAGCGGATGGGAGGCGCTTGCCTTCATGAGCAGCAGAATTTGGCCACGCAGTGAAGCCCTGTCGGAATTGAAGGAAGGCGCCGCTCAAATCCCCGGATCCGCCACTATCCCTTGGTACGGAATCCCCCATGCAGCTCGCATTCTGCGTTGGATCTTCTTAAGACCGCCACGCGTGCAGACGCTGCTTTCGGTTCGCGCAGCCTTGGCGAGTGCGTCTTGATACAAGAACTTCTCGATGTAATTATTGCATTCGAGTCCAAAGACGTAACCGCATTCGAGCGCATAGAATGGACGAGGGAGATGCAAGAGTGGCACGATACGCTGGTGGCCGACTTCTCGGACAAGCATCGGAGCGACTTTGGCAAAGACGGCATTAATTACGGGCATCACTGGGCAAGACGGAGCTTACCTTGCTGAATTTCTCATCGGAAAGGGGTATAAGGTCCATGGAGTCAAGCGGCGCGCATCGTCGTTCAACACAGACCGCATAGATCATCTCTACCAAGATCCTCATGAAAAGGATCTGCGCTTAGAATTACACTATGGGGATCTGACGGACTCCACGAACCTTATTCGGATCATCCAAGAGGTTCAGCCGGACGAGATCTACAACTTGGCCGCACAAAGTCACGTTGCGGTGTCATTTGAAACGCCCGAGTACACCGCCAATTCAGACGCGGTTGGAACTCTGCGAGTATTGGAGGCCATTCGAATTCTTGGCCTAGAGAATAAAACGCGCTTCTATCAGGCATCGACATCGGAAATGTTTGGCAAGGTGCACGAGACCCCGCAGAAAGAGACGACTCCCTTTTATCCGCGATCGCCATACGGCGCAGCCAAGGTCTATGCGTATTGGATAACCGTGAATTACCGTGAGGCCTACGGTCTGTATGCGTGCAACGGCATCCTTTTCAACCATGAGTCTCCCCTACGCGGCGAGACCTTCGTATCGCGCAAGATCACCCGCGCGTTGACGCGCATCCATGTTGGATTGCAGGAGAGCCTGCATCTTGGAAATCTCGATTCGAAGCGAGATTGGGGTCATGCGCGCGATTATGTGAAAGCACAATGGCTGATGTTGCAGCAGAAGGTTGCCGAGGATTTTGTGATTGCGACGGGGACGCAGCATTCGGTACGCGATTTCGTGGTCGCCGCCGGATCCTTGCTCAATATGAGAATCGAATGGCGGGGCAAAGGGGTCGATGAGGTGGGAATTGACTCGATCAGCGGGCGCACCCTAGTGCGCGTGGACCCTCGCTACTTTCGCCCAACCGAAGTGGATACCCTTTTGGGTGATCCAACGAAAGCGCGACAAAAGCTCGGCTGGTCCGCAGAAGTGAGTTTCAGCGAACTCGTTTCGGAAATGGTGGCGTCGGACCTAGAAGAAGCCAAGCGCGACGCCATGGTGGCCAAAGAGGGCTTTAAGGTTTACAGCCATCATGAGTAGTCCAAAATGACGTTGACTCAAACTGCGAAGGTTTATGTCGCAGGGCACCGTGGTTTGGTCGGTTCCGCGGTGATGAGGTCTCTTCAAAAGCGAGGCTTTGAAAATCTAATAGTCCGCTCGCATAAGGACCTGGATTTGACCGAGCAAAGCGCGGTTCGACAGTTCTTTGACGCAAATCGCCCCCAAGCCGTGATCATGGCGGCCGCGCGCGTTGGGGGAATTCTTGCAAATGATTCTCATCCCGCAGGATTCTTACGCGACAATCTTTTGATCCAGGACAACGTAATTGACGCTGCATATCGATCTGGCGTCGAGAAGTTGGTATTCTTAGGATCGAGCTGTATTTATCCGAAAATGGCGCCGCAGCCCATCAAGGAGGACTACCTGCTCACCGGGCCCCTGGAGCCGACCAATGAGTGGTACGCGATCGCCAAGATCGCGGGCATCAAAATGTGCCAAGCCTACCGTCGTGAGTACGGCTTCAATGCGATTTCTCTCATGCCGACCAACCTATACGGTCCCGGTGACAACTTTGACCTGCAAAGTTCGCACGTTCTTCCGGCGTTGATTCGAAAGTTCCATGAGTCCAAGGCCCGGGGTGACAAAAGCGTTGATATCTGGGGTACCGGCACCCCGCGCCGTGAGTTCCTTCACGTCGATGATTTGGCCGACGCAGTAGTGTATTTATTGCAGAACTACGACGGTGAACCCATTGTCAACATCGGGTGGGGCGAGGACGTGACGATACGCGAACTCGCGGAGATGGTGATGTCGGCGATTGGCTACAGGGGCGAACTCGCATTTGATCCGACCAAGCCCGACGGAACGCCTCGCAAATTGCTTGATGTTTCCAGGCTTCACGGGCTTGGCTGGCGTCCCAGCATTTCCCTTAAGGAGGGGATTGCAGCAACCTACAACTGGTTCAAAGAGCACGCAGTGGATGCGCGACTTTAGCCAGACCGCGCGGTCAACCGCACTACACGTTCCGCGTTCTCATTACAAAGTTCGCGCAAAGTGCGCGTAAACTGAGAAGCCGATGTTCTAAATCCTGTGCAGATTCGGTACACTGTATGCGCGGAGGGACATGTTGTCGTTAGAGGCTAGAGCTACAATAAGCTTCGACGACTACACGGCTGCTGGGGCTAGTCAGGGAGGTTCGTTTGGATCGCAAGTTGATGCTGAAAGGCGGTGATTTTGCCCGCAAGACTGTGGAATTGCCGCGTCGCTTGAAGCGATTGATATCCGTTTGCACCGACTGTCTGATGATTCCTTTCGCGCTGTGGACCGCCATCAGCCTTAAAGTCGGTCACCCCGAAGTCGATTTGTCCGATTGGCCCGCCTTCGTCGCCGTCATTGCCATCAGTCTGCCGATATTTATCCGGGCCGGTCTTTACCGCGCCGTTATCCGCTTCTTGGGGCACAAGGCGATCTTTGCCGTGGCCCTGTCTGTCGCCTTGAGCGCAGTGATATTGGGGTTGGCGGGCGCGCTGCTGCAGATTCCGGCGCTATCCTGGAGTGTGGCGGCCATTTATTCGTTTGTCGCGCTGTTGTACGTTGCGGGATCACGGTTTGTGGTTCGTTACTACCTCTTACGGCGCTACATCATGCCGACCGTTGCAAGAGTCGCCATCTACGGCGCCGGCGAAGCCGGCGCCCATCTGTCCAACCTTCTTTTGACCACCCGCGCATTCGATCCGGTTGTCTTTATTGACGACAACAAGAACTTGCGCGGGCGCATGGTCAACGGGATAAAAGTGCACACGCCGGAACACCTACCGGCTCTGATCAAGGCGCAAGGCATCGATCGAATTCTGCTCGCCGTGCCCTCAATGTCCCGTCATCGCAGACGCGAGATCCTGACTCAGCTCGAGCCGTTGGGCGTGCATGTGCAGACTGTCCCTGACGTCGAGCAGTTGGTAACGGGCCAAGCAAACTTGGCGGATTTGCGTGAAGTCGATGTGTGCGACCTGTTGGGAAGGGACTCTGTGCCTCCCAAAGCCGGACTTTTCGATGCGTGCATTCGGGATCGCGTAGTCATGGTGACGGGCGCAGGAGGTTCCATCGGATCGGAGCTATGCCGGCAGATCATCGGATTGAGCCCCAAGCGGCTGGTCTTGTTCGAAATGTCGGAGCTTGCTCTTTACAACATCGAGAGAGAACTTCGCGCGCTGGCTGAAAAGAATTCCTTGCCGGTAGAATTGGTCGGACTACTTGGCAACGCGCATGATCGGTTTCGGCTGCGCGACATCTTTACCGCGTACCGGGTGCAGACCGTGTATCACGCGGCGGCCTACAAGCATGTTCCCATCGTCGAACAAAACGTGGTGGAGGGCATTAACAATAATGTCATCTCAACGTGGTATGCGGCCGAGGCGGCGCACGAGGCGGACGTCGAGACCTTCGTCCTGGTATCCACGGACAAGGCGGTCAATCCCACCAACGTGATGGGTGCCACCAAACGCTTTGCCGAGATTGTCCTCCAAGGCTTGCAGCGGCGCGGCAGCAAGACGCGATTTTGTATGGTGCGCTTCGGCAACGTCCTGGCCTCTTCGGGATCCGTTGTGCCTTTGTTCAATGAACAGATCAACGCCGGCGGTCCGGTTACCGTGACCCATCCCGAAGTGATTCGCTATTTCATGACCATCCCTGAGGCCGCGCAGCTCGTGATCCAAGCGGGCTCCATGGCGGAAGGCGGGGATGTATTCGTGCTCGACATGGGTAAGCCTGTGAGGATTGGCGATCTGGCACGGCGCATGATTCACCTGGCGGGACTCACGGTGCGCGACGAGCAGCATCCTGACGGAGACATCGAAATTTCCTACACCGGCTTACGTCCCGCAGAAAAGCTCTATGAAGAGTTGCTCATCGGCAATAACGTCACGGGTACCGAACATCCTATGATTCTGCGCGCCATCGAGCATTCCTTGCCGTGGGATCGGGTACAGGAATTGTTAAACGAGGTCATGGCGGCGATGAGCCGATTCGACTGTCAACGCGCGCTCCATTTATTGAGCGATGTGGTGGCGGAATACACGCCGGCGCCTCAACCGCACGATCTGGTGTGGGCGCGCCAGAGCACCATGGCCACTGATGACCGCAAAGTGAC
>Ga0224547_1000008_pt1 | contig 52680 bp, 49 predicted proteins | sample 714P21014metaG_FD_179908 | JGI IMG/M metagenome (GOLD analysis project Ga0224547, IMG submission 179908) | Peat soil microbial communities from Stordalen Mire, Sweden - 717 P2 10-14 | ecosystem: Environmental > Terrestrial > Soil > Wetlands > Peat | place: Sweden: Norrbotten County, Stordalen...
AGGCTAGCCGCAATTGGTGATTCGCTGCGCGTTCAATGATTTCGGCAAGTTGCAGGAGGCCTTGGAGCGTCGCGGCATCACGCCGCTCTCGGCCGAGCACGAGTACATTTGCTCTGTGCCGATCGAATTGCCGGAGGATCAGGCGAAAGAGGTGCTGGAATTGATCGACAAGCTCGAACAAGACGACGACGTCCAAAAGGTTTTCCACAGCTTGGCTTGAAGGTGAACAAGTTTTAATTTGCTGCGGCGGCGCTTGAGCTTTAAGTCCTTAAGCTTTTTTCATCCTGTCATCGTCGCTGCGCCTCTCGCGTTGACTTAACTTCAGAGTGAAAAACCTATTGGAGGATGTCATGCGCAAGCTATTTAAGCTATTGATTCCTATCAGTATTATTGCCATGAGTGGTTGTGTCGTGGCGCCTTACGGCTACACCCACGGATACTATGGCCCGCGCGTGGCGGTCGTGGCCCCGGCGCCGGTTGTGGTGGTGCGGCCTTTCCGTTGATGGAGGGCGTCGTTGCGGCCAAGACTCGCGGGGCGGGTGAGATAATGCGTTCATGGCAACTCACCCGTTCCGCATCGTTAACGTTTTCACCCAGAACTTAAGTCCCTTCACCGGCAACCCGCTGTGTGTGTTCGAGGACGGCGCGGGCTTGAGCGATGAACAGATGCAAGCTCTCGCCCGCCAGTTCAATCTCTCCGAGACCACGTTCATTCTCCCGCCGACGGACATGAAGGCGGGCGCAAATGCGCGCGTGCGAATTTTCACGCCCAGCTATGAAATGGCTTTCGCAGGCCATCCCACGCTCGGCACGGCGCAGATTTGCCGCGCGCTGAAGCTGGGCGGCGACTCTCTGGTGCTGGAAATGCAGGCGGGTCTCATCCCAGTGAAAGCAGTGGGAGACCGCTGGACATTGACCGCGCTGCCCGCGACATCGCGAGAACTCGATGTGCCGCGCGATGCACTGGCGGCGGCGCTCGGGCTACAGCTTCACGACATGGGCGAGCGGCCGTTGTGGGTCAAGGCCGGGAAGGAACAATTGGTGGTGCCGCTGACCTCCACGGATGCGGTGCGCAAAGCGGCGCCCGTGCCGTCCGCCATGGCAAGGATTCGCAGCGAAGACGGACTCAGCATGGCATACGTTTTTTGCCTGAGCGGCGCAGGCGAATCGTTGGCGCGATTTTTCTTTCCGGCAGGTGGCGCCATACTGGAGGACCCCGCGACCGGGTCCGCGACCGCCAATTTCGGCGCCTGGTGCTTGGCGATGAAGCAAACGCTGCCGCTTCAGGTGCGAATCTCTCAGGGCGAACTCGTGGGCCGGCCGTCCACCCTGTTTCTCGACGTGAACCGCGAGGCCCAAGTCTTCGTCGGCGGCGACGTGTTTGAATTCGGCCGGGGTAGCGTTACTCTTTGAGGGCCGTTGGCGCGCCGATGGTGGCGCTCGCCCAATGCATCACCGGCTTAAGCCGCGGCGATACCATCGAAAGTGCCGTGTCGAATCTAACCCATCGCGCCTCTTGATGCTCCGGGAACCCGAGCTCCGGATTGATGGGCAGATGCACCTCGGTATCGCTGCTTCGCGCGACGTAGTAGCGCGAAATTTTTCCCTTGTTGTACGGACCCGTGTCCATGAAGTCCGTACCCCAATCGAACGCGAGGTTTTCCAAAGTGGTCTCCTCGCGCACCTCGCGCAACGCCGCATCCAAGGGTTGCTCTCCCGGCTCGACCAAGCCTTTTGGGAAATCCCAGTTCCGATAAGCGCGCAACAACAGATATTGCACGTCCGATCCGGCCACATTCACCACCACCACCCCTGCGGAGAGTCTGCGGGAATGCGCGCGGCCGTCGGGAATACTCAGACTTAGCTCCTATGCCGCCGCCGACAAGGGCGAGCGAATGAGATGATCGAAGGCACTCAAGGAAGCCTTCGCGCCCTCGCCCACTGCGATGACTATCTGCTTGTAGGGAACGACGGTGCAATCCCCGGCGGCAAACACGCCCGGCACCGAGGTCTGCCCCCGCGCATCGACTTCCACTTCGCCGCGCGGCGACAGCTTGACCGTCCCTTTGAGCCAATCGGTGTTCGGGATCAGCCCGATTTGCACGAACACGCCGGCGAGTTCGACATCGCGCATCGCGCCGCTGGAACGTTCCTTATATTTGAGGCCAATGACTCGCTGTCCGTCGCCGATGATTTCGGTGGTTTGCGCGCCGGTGATCACCGTCACATTCGAAAGGCTCATCAGCTTGCGCGTCAACACCGCATCGGCGCGCAGTTGCGGATCGAATTCGATGAGGGTGACGTGGCTGACGAGGCCGGCAAGATCGATCGCGGCTTCGACGCCGGAATTTCCGCCGCCGACCACGGCGACACGCTTGCCCTTGAACAGCGGGCCATCACAGTGCGGACAATAGGCGACGCCGCGATTGCGATATTCGCGCTCGCCGGGCACGTTGATCTCACGCCAGCGCGCACCGGTTGCAATCACCACGGACCGCGCCTTGAGCGAGGCTCCGCTGCTCAAGCGTACCTCGAGCAGTTCGCCGGGAACCAAGGCTTCGGCGCGCTGCAAATTCATCACGTCGACATCGTAGGTGGTGACATGCTGCTCGAAACCTGAGGCTAATTTGTGGCCTTGGGTCTCCTTCACCGAAATGAAATTCTCGATGCCGACCGTATCCAATAACTGTCCACCGAGACGCTCCGCGGCAATGCCGGTGCGAATGCCCTTGCGCGCGGCATAGATGGCCGCCGCTGCTCCTGCCGGCCCACCGCCCACCACCAACACGTCATAGGGTGCTTTCGCGTTCAGTTTTTCGGCCTGGCGCACCGCTGCGCCCGCGTCCAGCTTATGGATGATCTCCTCGATCTCCATGCGGCCTTGTCCGAAGGGCTCACCGTTCAGGAACACCGCAGGCACGGCCATCACTTCGCGGCGCGTGACCTCTTCCTGGAACACCGCGCCATCGATCATGGTGTGGCGGATCTTCGGATTCAGCGCCGCCATCGCATTCAGCGCCTGAACCACGTCCGGGCAGCTTTGGCAGGTGAGCGACACGAAAGTCTCGAAATTGAAGTCGCCGTCCAGCTTGCGGATCTGCTCGGCGACCGCCTGGTCGATTTTGGGCGGATAGCCTCCGGTCTGCAGCAACGCGAGCACCAGGGACGTAAATTCATGGCCCATCGGCACACCCGCAAAGCGCACCTGCGCCGCGGCACCGGGCCGCCGCAGGGCAAACGAGGGTTTTACTTGGGCGTCGTCGCGCTGCGCGTCGAGCTTCACGAGGCTGGAAACCGACTCGATGTCGTGCAGCAGTTCGAGCATTTCTTGTGATTTGTCGCTGTCATCCAAGGACGCAACGATCTCCACGGGCTGCGAGATCCGCTCCAGGTAACCCTGTAACTGAGTCTTCAGGTTGGTGTCGAGCATGCTGCGCTCCGGTATGCCTTGTAGCTTAAGTGGTGCGACGAGTTGCTTGGGAAAACGGGCCGGCGTTTGGCGCCGGACCGTTGACTGGTAGCTCCTGTGACTCGCGCTTAGATCTTGCCGACCAAGTCGAGCGAGGGCTTGAGCGTATCGGCGCCCGGCGTCCACTTCGGGGCATACTTCGCCCGGGTGCGAGGCCACGTATTGAGCTGCTTTGACTTTGCGCAGCAGTTCCTTCGCGTCCCGGCCGATGCCATTGTCGTGCACTTCCATGACCTTGATCTTGCCTTCAGGATCGATCACGAATGTCCCGCGATAGGCGAGCCCCTGCTCCTCGATCAGCACTTCGAAATTGCGCGCCAGCGTTGCCGTCGGGTCGCCCACCAGCGGGTACTGCACCTTCTTGATGGTGTCCGAGGTGTCGTGCCATGCCTTGTGGGCGAAGTGCGTGTCGGTGGACACGCCATAGACTTCCACGCCCAGTTTCTTGAATTCAGCATAGTTGTCGGCGAGATCACCGAGTTCGGTCGGACATACGAAGGTGAAATCGGCAGGGTAGAACACAAACACGGACCACTTGCCCTTGAGGGTTTCGTTTGTCACGGGCACGAACTTGCCGTTGTGATATGCGGTCGCCTTGAATGGCTTGATTTCGGTATTGATCAGAGACATGGAAAACTCCTCGGACAGGTTTTGAAACTGAAGGCCATGATAGCAGCCGAATCATCATTAATCATATTGATTGTTATGATGACTTTGATAGACTGTATCTATGGGTACCGATCGATGAATCTCAAGGACCTCAAATATCTGGTCGCGCTCGCGGACACCGGTCATTTCGGCAAGGCGGCGGAGCGCTCCTTCGTCAGCCAGCCGACGCTATCGGCTCAGTTGAAGAAGCTCGAGGCATATCTTGGCGTCAAACTGGTGGAGCGACAACCGAAGAACGTACAGCTCACCGAAGTGGGTAAGCAAATCGTGGTTCGCGCGCGGCGCATGCTGGATGAGAGCGAGGAAATCGTCGCGCTGGCGCGCAGCAATACCGATCCTTTCGCCGGGAAACTGAAAGTGGGGCTCATCCCCACCATCGGACCTTATTTGTTGCCGCGCGTCATGCCAAAGATTCGCAAAGCTGTTCCGCACCTCGGGCTCATGCTCTATGAGTACCAAACCGAAGCGCTGCTGAAGCGCCTGCGCGACGGGGAAATAGACCTTGGCATCATGGCGCTGCCCGTGCCGCAAGACGGGCTGGAGTCGCGTGCGCTCTACGACGAGGCCTTTACCGTGGCACTGCCCAACCATCACCCGCTGGCTGCCAAGACGACCATCAAGGTACAGGATCTTAAAGGCCAGACCTTGCTGCTGCTGGAGGACGGTCACTGCCTGCGCGATCAAGCCTTGGAAGTCTGCAGCCGCGTCGATGTCCGCGAGGCTGAGGATTTTCGCGCAACCAGTCTTGAGACGCTGCGCCAGATGGTGGTTGCGGGCTTAGGAATCACATTGCTGCCGGAACTGGCCGTGGAATCGCCGTTCGGATCGCAGCGCGGCTTGACCGTTCGGCAATTCAGCAAACCCACGCCCACGCGCACCGTCGGCGCCGTATGGCGCAAGTCCAGCACGCGTGAGGCTGCCATCGCGGCGGTGTGCGACGTGATTGGCGGCGTGATGGCGAAAAAGGCCTGAGGACAAGCAATTGGGACAGGCGGCGATATTTCGTGACCGCCGTCTCAGACCTCAAAAAGCGCTTGCGGCTAGATGCCGATCATTTCACATATTGCGCGCGCCCGACCCGGCAAAATAGCAGTCCAGGAAAATTTTGCCATGAATGTCCCTACCATTTTACAAGGAAAAGCAGCGCCCGTTTCGCCGCGCTTCGATCGTGCATTCATCGAAGAACACAAGCTCGTGGAACGGTATCTGGAAAACAAATTGCCGTTCAAGGGCGCTCGCGATCTTGAGCAGTGGTGCCGCGCGAATCCCGATTACTTGAATGAGCTGAAGCTGCCGGAACGCGCGCAGGCCAGCCTCAAACTGCTGGAAGCCAGCGGCCGGCCGCAAGACCTGGGGGAGCCGGCGCCCGAGTGGTGGAAGAGCAGGTACGTTCTCATCGGCTTGGGCGCGGTGACTTTCATCAGTCTGGTGGCGTTTTGGGCGCTGGCGGGGAAATATTCAATTCTTCAGGGAAAACTCGAAGACACCAAGCGCGCGATCAGCCAAGGGCCGCTGGTGCAGCCGGCTACGGAAAAAGCCATTCTGGTGTCCCCGGATCATGCACCCGGCATAAACCGCGCACGCATCACGCTCAGCCGAACCGCGCCGCTGCTGATGGACGTGCACATCGATCTTGGCTACACCCAAAAGCTGACGCAATTTCGCCTCTTCGTCGACAAGCAAGATCAGGGCCGCGCGCTGGTGCTCAACAACCTGCTCAAAGATTCGAATGGCGAGCTGCGGGTGACTTTGAATTCCACCGGCCTGTCGGCCGGCATTTACAACGTGCGCATCGAGGCGCTGCCGCCGCGCGAAATTCCAATTCCGATAGGCTGGCTGATACTCGATGTGAAGTAAGCAGCGGGCGCCTCGCTCCTGCCTCAATCGTCGCGCAGCGTAACGATGGGCGGAGTGTTGACCACGCTGCGCGTGGCCAGTGTTCCGCTCAGTCCGACCAAGACCGTGCCGCACACCAAGCCTGCGACCCACACTAAGGGGTCGAGAGTGAACTCGAGCGAGAACAGCCGCCGCGCCAATATCCAACCCACGCCCGTCGCGCCGAAGGCCGCCAGGGTGCCCGATAGAAAACCCAGCGCCGAAAATTCCGCCGCCACGCCTTGCAGCACGGTGCCGCGGCTTGCGCCCAAGGTGCGCAGCATGGCGCTTTCATAGCGCCGCTCATCGCGGGTCGATTGTACCGCCGCCAGCAGCACGACGATTCCAGCGGCCAGGGTAAATAAAAACACGTACTGCACCGCCAGCGAGGCGCGATCCATGATGTCGCGAATTTGTTTGAGAATCGCATCCACATCCAATACCGAAATCGTCGGAAATTGACGCACCAGATCGGCCAGCGACGGGCGCTGCGCCGCGGTGAGAAAAAGGCTGGTCATATAGGTTCCGGCAGCACCATCCAGCAGGCCCGGCGGAAACACCAAAAAGAAATTCGGCCTGAAACTATCCCAGCGTATTTTTCTGATACTGGCCACTTCCACGGTCAGTGGTTCGCCGGCCACATCGAAGCTCAAGTGATCGCCGAGCTTCAAGTGCAGCGCATCCGCGTATTCGGACGAAACGGAAACCAAGGGCTTGCCGGCATCCGCAGACGTCCACCAACGGCCGGCGATCAATTGGTTGTCCTCCATCATATTGGCCGACCAGGTTAGATTCTGTTCGCGCTCGACGTAGCCGCGGGCGCCGTCGCCCTGCAATTTCAGCGACTGCGGGGACTGCGCATTGATGGCGGTGATGCGCGCGCGCACCATGGGATACATTTGCGGCGCGCCAAAACCGTGAGCGGTCAGGAATTCTTGCAGCTTCTCACGCTGCTCGGGGCGAATATTGACCAGAAAATTATTGGGCACATCGCTCGGCAGGCTGCGCCGCCAGTCAGCCAGCAGGTCGCCGCGAACCACCGCCAGCAGCAGCAGCACCATCAACCCCAGGCCAAAGGCGACGATCTGCACCACACTGCCGGTGCCGCGTCGCGATACGTTGGCAAGGCCGTAGCGCCAAGCCACGCCGACGCCGCCGCGCAAGCGGCTGGTCAACCGCACCAACGCGTAGCCTGCCAACGTCAGCACCACGCCCACACCCAAGACGCCTGCCAGGACGCTCAAAACCAGCTCGGTGTCCCGCACCATGCTCCAGAGAATCGCGAACAAGGCCGCGAGCGCCAACAGATAGCTCACGCCATAACGCAGCGGCGGTGCCGTCACGGTCTTGCGCAACACCCGCGCCGGTGGCGTGCTCTTCAACTGCAGCAGCGGCGGTAAGGCAAAGCCAATGAGCATGGCGAGCACCGTGACCAGTGCGATCGGCAAGGGCGACAATGAGGCTGCGGGAAGTTCACTGGGGATCAGGCTCTTGAGCAGCCACACCAATCCTGATTGGGCCAGGTAGCCGAGAAGCGTTCCGATGGCGACCGCAAACAGCGCCAGCAGCGTCAGCTCAATGATGGAGATCGCGAGCACAAATCCCTGCGCAGCGCCCATGCACTTCATCAATGCGACGGCGTCGATGTGGCGCGCGGCATAGCGTCGCGCGCCCATGACAACCGCGACGGCAGACAGTAACACCGAAGCGAGGCTGGCCAGATTGAGAAATCGGCTGGCGCGGTCGATGGCGGAATTGAGCTGACGGCTGGACTCCTCGACGTCTCTTAGCCGCTCCCCCGGCGCTTTGGACCGGCTCAAAAACTCTCGAAAATCGGCAACTGCCGCCGGGTTGCCCGCAAACAAAGCCGCATACGTGGCCCGGCTACCCTCCTGAACCAGCTGGGTGGAAGCGATATCGTCATAGTTGAGCAACGCGGCAGGCGCGAGATTCACGAATCCCGTGCCTTGGTCCGGCCGGTAGTCGAGAACCTCGGTGACGCGGAAACTGGCCGCGCCGATGCGCAGAGCCGTTCCCAGTTCCAATTTGAGCTGCGCGATGATGCGCGCGTCGATCCAAACTTCGCCGCGGCCGGGCACTTGGGTGGTGGTGCGCGGCACGCCGAACGGTGCGTCAGCAATGCGCAAGTGCCCGCGCAAGGGATAATTCGACGTCACAGCATTGAGCGCCGCCAGCTGGCTCGCATCGCCGCTGAAGATGGCGGTGGGAAATGAAAGCACTTGCGCGCTGCGCAGGCCGCGCTTGCGGGCCTCGTCGAAATAGCGTGCAGGGATGGGAGTCGGCGCTTCCAGGCGCAAATCCGCCGCCAGCACCTCGGCCGCTTGCGCGCGCACGCCTTGTGAAATGCGGCTGGTGAAGAAGCCAACCGCGGTCAGCGACAGAACCGCCACCACCAGCGCCAGAAGCAGCACCGAGAGCTCGCCCGACTTTAAGTCGCGCCAGAGGTTGCGTAACGCGAAGCGCAGGACTTGCATCAATTCACCGTGTGCCCGGCATCGAGCTCCAGCACGCGACTGCAGCGCTTGGCGAGGCCGCGATCGTGCGTGACCAACACCAGCGTGCTGCCGCTGTTGCGATTGAGTTCGAACAACAGATCGGTAATGCGCTGCCCGGTTGCCGTATCCAAATTGCCCGTGGGCTCGTCGGCGAAGAGCACCGCCGGATGGGTCACGAATGCGCGGGCAATGGCCACGCGCTGCTGCTCGCCACCTGACAATTGCTTTGGGTAATGCGCCAGGCGCGGCGTCAGTCCCACTTGCGCAAGCGCCGCCGCCGCCACCTGGCGCGCGTCGCGCCGGCCGCCCAGCTCCAGCGGCAGCATGACGTTTTCGATGGCGGTGAGCGAGGGGATAAGATGAAACGACTGGAATACAAATCCGACATGCTTGCCGCGAATCGCCGCTCGCCCATCTTCGTCGAGTTCCGTCAGGTCGATGCCGGCGATCAACACGCGTCCGGTACTCGGTGAATCGAGTCCCGCCAGCAACGCCAACAACGTGGATTTGCCCGCGCCGGAAGCCCCAACGATGGCCAAGGTCTCGCCGGTTCGCACGTTGAGGCTCACATCGGCGAGAATGGTCAAGGGGCCGTCAGGGCTTGCGACAGTCTTTGATACATTCTTGGCTTCGAGAACGATGTGTTTGGCTTCGAGATTGACTTGATCTTGCATCAGGAGCGCTCGTGAAACGGCTTTTGGCCCTATTCGTCTTGATCGTTGCATCCGCTCAGGCGTTCGCCCAAGCACCGGTGATTCTCGTATTAGGCGATAGCATCAGCGCCGGCTACGGGCTGGCGCGCGTAGAACTAGGCTGGGTGGAATTGCTCAAGACGAGGCTCAGTACGGAAGGGTACGGTTACCAAGTCATCAATGCCAGTGTCAGCGGCGAGACCACTGCGGGCGGACTCGCGCGTCTGCCGCGCGCGCTCGAACTTCACCACCCGAAAATCGTCATTCTCGAACTGGGCGGCAACGATGGTTTGCGCGCGCTGCCCATCGCCCAGATGCGGGCCAATCTGACCCAGATGGTCGAGCTGGCGACCGCCGCCGGGGCGAAGACGTTGCTGCTGGGAATGCGGATGCCGCCTAACTACGGACCCGAGTACACGGGGCAATTTGCTTTGGTTTTCAGCGATTTGGCGCGCGACGACAAGCTGCCTTGGGTGCCGTTCCTGCTCACCGACATCGCCCTTTCCCCGACCCTACTGCAGGGCGATGACATTCATCCCAACGCGGCCGGGCAGCCGGTATTGCTAGAGAATGTCTGGCCTGTTCTCAAGCCGCTGCTGCACAAATAAATCGGCCGGAAAGGCTAGCGCAGCCGTCAGTGTGCAACGCCGTCGTGACCGCTGCAGCTACCTCTACCTGTCGCGGCTCAGTGCGGGCGTCCGATCGGCAATATGCTGTTCACTTGAATGACAAAACGCGTGTATTGGCCCTGTGCAACGCCTTCCAACACCTTGCCATCGACGGTGACATGCGTATTCTCGCCGACGCTGTCGGGAAGTTCCGTCAGCCCGATGAGTTGCACATCATTCGCCGCCAGACATTGAAGACTCTGCGGCGGGGCATAGATGTATTGAGTCTTGTCCAATATCAGAATCGCCACCGTATCGATGCCATCGGCGCGTGGGAATTCACGGAAGTGCACGCGCCCTGAAAAGTCGTGCCTGACCTGCAGCCACAGGCAGGGACCGCTGCCGATGACGCAGCCGGAGAGCGCAATCAATACGCCGACGCCGATCAATAGCCGCAGATTTATGCTCATTCCGAACTCCGTGCTCTTTCAGTCTGCGCCGAGCGCCGCGTCTTGCATAGCGCGCACGTTGCTGGCTTCATGATCCGATGCTATACACGCGTTACAAATTAAGAGGCATACCCGCTTGGATCGAAATTGGCTGAATCAATACCCGCCCGGCGTACCCGCGGACATCGACCCTGACGCCTATCCATCGCTCAAGGAGGCGATCGAAGAGGCCTTCACGACTTTTCGTCAGCTGCCTGCCTTCACCAACATGGGCGCCACCTTGACTTACATGCAGCTCGACCAACTCAGCCGGGCCTTCGGCGCGTGGCTGCAGCACAAAGCCGGGCTGGTCCGCGGCGATCGCGTGGCATTGATGATGCCCAATATTTTGCAGTACCCCATCGCACTGTTCGGCGCGCTGCGCGCCGGCATGGTCGTGGTGAACACCAATCCTCTGTACACGCCTCGCGAACTCGAACATCAATTGAAGGATTCGGGTGCCAAGGCCATCGTCATCGTCGAGAATTTTGTGCATGTGCTGCAGCAGGTATTGCCGCGCACGGATTTGAAGAACGTGCTCGTCACCGGCGTCGGCGATTTACTGGGCGTTCCGAAGGGCTTGATTGTGAATTTCGTTCTGCGGCATGTGCGCAAGCAAGTACCGCCTTGGAAAATGCCCGGAGCCTTGTCGTTCAAGAACGTGTTGGGAAGCGGTCTCGGACTGAAATTGGAACCGGTTGCCTTGGGACCTACGGACATCGCCTTTCTGCAATACACAGGCGGCACGACGGGGGTGGCGAAGGCCGCCGTGCTTACCCACCGAAACATGGTGGCCAACCTGCTGCAATCCCTGGCATGGATAAGACCTGCGCTGCAGGCGGGCGGTGGCCGCGTCGTGATCACGGCGCTGCCGCTGTATCACATTTTCGCGCTCACCAGTAATTGCCTGGCGTTCCTGCCCCTGGGCGCGCGCAATGTTCTGATCACCAACCCCAGGGATTTCCCGGGATTCGTGGCGGAACTGAAGAAGTACAAATTCAATTTCATCAGCGGCGTCAATACGCTGCTCAATGCGTTGCTGCACACGCCCGGATTTGCAAGCGTGGATTTCAGCGCGCTGCGCGCCACGTTCGCCGGCGGAATGGCGGTACAACCTGTCGTGGCGGCGCGTTGGAGAGAGGTCACGGGCAGCATTGTTGCCCAAGGTTGGGGGCTCACCGAAACCTCGCCCATGGTTACGGCCAACCCCATCGGCTTGCCGTTCAACGGATCGGTCGGGCTACCCGTTTCCTCAACGGATGTCTCCATTCGTGACGACGACGGCAAGGAGTTGCCCGTCAATGGGGTCGGCGAACTCTGCGTATTCGGACCGCAAGTGATGCGCGGCTATTGGAACCGTCCTGATGAAACCGAGAAGGTGATGTTCGGCGACTGGCTGCGCACCGGCGACATCGGCCGCATGGATGCTGAAGGCTTCGTCTACATCGAGGACCGCAAGAAGGACATGATTTTGGTGTCGGGATTCAACGTCTATCCCAATGAAATCGAAAGCGTCGCTGCCGCGCACCCCGGCGTGCTGGAGGTTGCCGCGGTCGCCCAGCCCGACGAGAATTCCGGCGAAGTCGTCGCGCTGTTCGTCGTGAAGAAAGATCCGAAGCTCACCGCGGAAGCATTGATCGCCTTCTGCCGCAAGGAACTGACCGGCTACAAAGTGCCGAGGCATGTGTACTTCCGCAGCGAGCTGCCCAAGAACAATGTCGGAAAGATTTTGCGCCGCGCGCTGCGCGATGAGCTGCGAAACCCGCCGGCGGTCGCCGCGAAATAGAGCTTGTCCGCTATGCGATTTGCGCTCGCATTGGCGGCCTGCCTATCCCGGCAATACTTTGTAGTTCTGTACCGCCTCGACCAGCAGCGCTACGCGCTCGGGATCGACATCCGGCGTAATGCCGTGCCCCAGATTGAACACATGCCCGGCGCCCGCACCGTAACTGTCGAGCACCCGCAAGGTTTCGGTGCGCAAGGTTTCAGGCGTCGCGAACAGGGCAGAAGGGTCAAGATTGCCCTGCAATGCCACGCGTCCGGCGACAGCCTTGCGGGCATCGCTCAAATCCGTGGTCCAGTCGACGCCCACGGCGTCGCAGCCAATGGCGGCGATTTTCACCAACCAAGCGCCGCCGCCCTTGGTAAACACAATGTTGGGAACTCTGCGCCCTTCGGATTTTCGGGTCAGCGCATCGATCACCTGCGCCATGTAGCGCAGGGAGAATTCCTCGTACTGCGCCGGCGTGAGCACACCGCCCCAGGTATCGAACAGCATCACGGCTTGCGCACCGGCGGCGATTTGCGCGTTCAAGTAAAGAATCGTCGCCTTGGCAAGCAGCTCGAGCAGGCGGTGCAGCTCGCGCGGTGATTCGTACATCATGCGTTTGATCAGGCCGAAGGTCTTGCTGCTGCCTCCTTCCACCATATAGGTCGCCACGGTCCAGGGGCTGCCCGCGAATCCGATCAGAGGCACCCGTCCCTTAAGCTCGCGGCGCACGCGCGCGACCGCCTCGATCACATACTTCAGCTCCCGCCCTGGATCGGGCACGCCGAGCTTGTCGATGTCGGCGGGCGTGCGCACCGGATGCTCGAACTGCGGACCCTCGCCCGCCTCGAATTCCAGTCCCAGGTTCATCGCGTGCGGAATCGTGAGGATGTCCGAAAACAAGATGGCGGCGTCGAGCGGAAATCTGATCACCGGCTGCAAAGTGATTTCGCAGGCAATCTCCGGATTCGTGCACATCTCCAAAAATCCGCCGGCGCGGGCGCGCGTCGCTCGATATTCCGGCAGATACCGGCCCGCCTGGCGCATCAGCCAAATAGGACGCCGCGGCGTGGGCTCGCGCAGCAGGGCGCGCAGCAATAGGTCGTTTTCAAGGGGTTCGCTCATCGATGCTCTTTGTGCGCCTGCCGCTCGCTCAAGTTCGCTCGCCGGGATCGAACAGACGGCTGTGCTCGAGAATTGCATACCGGTCGGTCATGCCGGCGATGTAATCGGCCACGGCGCGCGCGCGGCCTGCCGGGCCGGGCACCAATTCCAATCGAGTACGCGCCTCGTGTTCATCGGGCATCAGCGCCGGATCGTTGAAAAATGCGTCGAACAGTTCGCGCACCACGCGGCGCGCCTTCGCGGTCATGCGCCGCACCTTGTAGTGCGCGTAGAGCTGCTCGCGCAGAAAGGACTTCAGAGCGTAATTCAGTTCGCGAGTGGTGTCGCTGAATCCGATCAGCGCCTTCGGGTGCGACCTGACCTCGGCTATGGAACGGACTCCCGATTGGCCAAGCCGCGCCGCCGAGGAATCGATCAGGTCGGTGACGAGATGATTGATCACTCGCCGCAAAATCTCGTATACAAACCGGCGGCCGGCCAGTGTCGGGTATTTCGCCTGCACCTGGTCGTGGTAGCCGCGAAACAACGGCACATCCAGCAGTTGCTCCACGCTGATGAGACCGGCGCGAATGCCGTCCTCGACGTCGTGATTGTTGTAGGCAATCTCATCGGCAAAATTCGCGAGTTGCGCCTCCAGGCCGGGCTGCTGACGATTGATGAAGCGCTCGCCTACGTCGCCGAGCAGAATGGCGTTGTTGTAGGAGCAATGCTTGAGAATCCCTTCGCGGCATTCGAAGGTCAAGTTCAAGCCGTCGAACTCCGCGTAGTGTTCCTCGAGATCGTCGACCACGCGAAGCGACTGCAAGTTGTGTTCGAAACCCCCGAAATCGGCCATGCAGTCGTTCAGCGCATCCTGGCCCGCGTGGCCGAAAGGCGTGTGTCCAAGATCATGGGCAAGACAGATGGCCTCGGACAATTCTTCGTTCAGCTTCAGCGCGCGCGCGGCGGTGCGGGCTATTTGCGCGACCTCGAGCGAATGGGTCAGCCGAGTTCTGTAGAGATCACCTTCGTGATTGACGAAGACCTGGGTCTTGTAAACCAATCGGCGAAACGCGGTGGAATGCACGATGCGATCGCGATCGCGCTGATATTCGGATCGATACTCAGGGGCCGGCTCAGGATAACGGCGCCCACGGGAATGCTCGGCATGGGCAGCATACGGCGCAAGCGTACTCACGTGACCTGCCCGCTCATTTGAAATGCTCGGCGAGGGTGGCGTCGAGCGCAGCCTTCGAATACTGGTCGGTGACGATTGCGCGGCCGAGCTTTTCAAGAAGCACCAGACGAACGGCGCCGGCAACGACCTTCTTGTCCATTTGCATCAATTCGTAAGCCTTCGCGACTCCGATGCGCGGCGCCTCGGTCGGCAATCCGGTACGCGCCAGGATATCGCGCAAGCGTTCCTTGACGGCGGCGTCGATCAGCCCTAAGCGGTGGGACAGATCCGCTGCAATGAGCATGCCCAAGCCCACCGCCTCGCCGTGCAGGTATTTCTCGTAACCGGTCGCGGCTTCGATGGCGTGGCCAAAGGTATGGCCAAAATTCAAGATCGCACGCAGGTCGTGCTCGCGCTCGTCGCGGGCAACCACCGTGGCCTTGATCTCGCAGGACCTGCCGATGGCATAGGTGAGCGCTGCGGCATCTCTCGCCAGCAGCGTAGGGATCTCGCGCTCCAGCCAATTGAACAGCAGCGGATCCCAAACGCAGCCGTGCTTGATCACCTCCGCAAGCCCCGACTTCAATTCCCGGTCCGGCAAGGTGGCCAGTGCATTCGTGTCGGCGATGACGGCCCGCGGCTGATAGAAGGCGCCGATCAGATTCTTACCGCCCGGGTGATTCACCCCGGTCTTGCCGCCGACCGAGGAATCCACCTGGGCAAGCAGTGTCGTGGGCAGTTGCACATAGCCGATGCCGCGCTGATAGGACGCCGCGGCAAAGCCGGCAATGTCGCCGATCACGCCGCCGCCCAGCGCCAGCACTGTCGCATCGCGATTCATCTTGTTGGCGACCAGCGCGTCGAAAACCCGGCCGGCCGTTTGCAGTGTCTTGTGCTGTTCACCGTCCGGCAAGATGCACTCGGCGATGCGCCTCTGCGCAAAACTCCCGGTCAACTTGGCAAGATACAGCTTGGCCACGGTGTTATTGGTCACGATCATGAGGTCGCGGCCCGGAATCTGCACATCCAATAGTTCGCGATCGGTCAGCAACCCCGCGCCGATGGTAATGGGGTAACTTAAGGGGCCTAAGTCTACTTGGATGGTTTGCACGGCGCATTATACGGTTTCTGCGCCCGGCGCAGCTCTTGGTGAATTTCCTCCGCGACGAGCTGCACCCGGCGCCCATCTGTCGTCACCGTGAGATCGGCTATCTCGGCATACAGAACCGCCCGGCGCGACATCAAATCCTTGAGCTTTTGTTCCGGATCGGTATCGTGCAGCAAAGGCCGATGCCGCGCATGCCGTGTGCGTTCGATTTGTTGATTGACCGAAGTCGCCAGATAGACCACGACACCGCGTTCGGCGAGTGCGCGCCGGTTGGCCGGATCGATGACGGCGCCGCCGCCGGTCGCCAGGACGATGGATGTAAGTTGGGTCAGGCGATCGATCGATTCCCTTTCGCGGATCCGAAAGCCCTCTTCACCTTCCTTCTCGAAAATGAATGGGATATCCACGCCGGTTTTTGCCTCGATGTCCGCATCGCTGTCATGGAAGGCATAGTGAAACAGGCGCGCAAGATGCCTTCCTACCGCCGTCTTGCCCGATCCCATCGGGCCGACCAGAAAAATATTGCACTTCGTGAGCATGATCATCGCTGATCATAGCGGACCGCATCGCTCGTCTGATTGTCTGTCGCGAAATAAGGGGCGCCCCGAGGCGCCCCTTTATGAGTTACGGAAAACTAAGGAAATCAGGCGTTAGTACAGATTCGAACCCTCACGCAATATCTTCGGCGTGATGAAGATCAACAGCTCGGTCTTATTGTTGATATCCGTCGTGCTGCGGAAGAGATAACCGAGAATGGGGATATCGGCCAGGAAAGGTATCTTGTTGGCGGACTTCGACTTGGTGGTTTCCAGAATGCCGCCCAACACCACGGTCTGGCCGTCATTGACCAACACCTGGGTGATGATCTCGTGGGTATTGATGGAGGGTACGCTGCCGCCGGTGGCGCTGGTGACCTGCTGACCGACCGCGTCGTCAGAGATGTCCAGATCCAGAATCACGCGATTGTCAGGCGTGATCAGCGGCGTAACTTTGAGCTTCAGATCGGCGTCCTTGAACTGCGTCGTCGTGGCGCCGCTCGATGCCGATTCCTGATAAGGAATTTCCACGCCCTGCGAAATGGTGGCCTGTTTCTGGTTGGCAGTGATGACGCGGGGCGAGGAGATGGTCTCGCTCTTGCCTTCGTTCTGCGCGGCGGAGAGTTCCAGGTCGACCAGGTAGCTGCCCCCGAGCAGCGAAATGCCGATGCTGCCGTTGGTGTTCGCCGCCGGCGTATTGACCTGATAACGATTGTCGAGCGTGGTTGCCGACAAGGAGGCGCTGCCCAGGCCGGTGCCGAGAATCGAGTTCGCGCCGGTGCCGTTGCCAGAGACGGCTAAGAGACTGCCAGCCCCGGTCAGTGCCGACGAGGAGTTCACGCCGAGGCGCACGCCCAGGTCGCGTTCGAAAGTGTCGCTGACGATCACGATGCGCGCTTCAATCAAGACCTGCTTGACCGGCACGTCCAAGGTTTGCACCAGGCGACGGATATCGGCCAGCTTGTCGCTCGTGTCTTGGACAAGGAGGGTGTTGGTGCGCTCGTCCATCGACAAGCTGCCGCGCGTCGACAGCATGGAGTCCTTGCCACCGGTACTCTTGATCAGTTTCGCCAGATCGGCGACCTTGGCATAGTTGACCTGCATGAATTCCGTGTGGGTGGGCGAGAGCTCTTGCACCTCTTTATGAGCTGACAGCTCCGCCTTCTCGCGCGACGCCAGCTCTTCGGTCGGCCCGATAATGATCACGTTGTCCTGACGCCGCTTGTCCAAGCCCTTGGTGCGCAGCACGATGTCGAGCGCCTGATCCCAGGGCACATTTTGCAATCGCAAGGTCAGATTGCCCGACACCGAGTCGCTGACCACGATGTTCTGGCCGCTGGTATCCGCGAGTAACTGCAATACCGAGCGCACATCGATGTCCTGGAAGTTCAACGTCAACCGCTCGCCGGTGTATTCTTTTTTCTCTTCGGCTCCCGCCGTGCGCTTCGAGGAAGGCTTGATTTCAACCGTATATTGGTTGTCTGACTGATACGCCAGCTGCTCAAAATCTCCCTGCGAGCTGATCACCAGGCGCGAGCTGCCTTCCACGCGGACCGCGTCCACGGTTTGCACCGGCGTCGCGAAATCCATGACGTCATAGCGGCGCATCAAATTCTTCGGGATGGCGGTGCCGGCAAAGTCCACGACGATTTGCTGGCCTTCCTGCCGAACGTTGACCGGCGTGCGCGGGTCGGTGAGCTGCACGATCACGCGGCCGGTGCCATCCGCACCACGTCTGAAATCGATGGTGCGAATCGCGCGCTCCACCGGCGCCCCTGAGGAGCCCGAGGCGGCGCGCGCAGCGCCGGCCTTGCCGACGTCGGCGCCGGGCTGCTGACCCAGCGTGACGACAATCACGTTGCCATCCACTTTCGTGGTGTACGGCATCAAGCTATCGACGTTCACGACCACGCGCGCGCGGCCATTCGCTTCGGCGGCGAGCACCGTGTCGACTCCGCCGGAACGCACATCGAAACGGCGCGACGCGAGAGCCAGGGTCGTATTCGGCAAGTCGAACGCGATGCGCGCCGGCTTGTCGATGGTGAACGGCAACGGCTCCGGAGCCGGACCGCTCATGTGCAGCTTGAGCTGCACCTGTTGACCCGACAATGTTTGAACGTCGATTGATGTGAGCTGGACCGGATCAGCGGCTCGCGCCGTGATACTGGCCGCAGCCAATGCGACAACTGCCATCGCGCCCATCATCGCCGTTCGTATTTGTGTTCTGATCATGCTTTCCTCTCCCTGTGGCCTCAATTAGCCAATGCCAACGAGGCCGGTCGCTCTATATAGCCGCCGAGACCATCCGGAATGATTTCGACCAGGCTAATTCTTCCGCCGGTTATTTCTGTCACTTTGCCGTCGTTCTGCCCCAGGTAGTTGCCCGGTTGAACCTTGTGCACGAGGCCGTCTTTGGATTGCACGAGCCCATAAAAATTGCTGCCTACCTTGAAGGTGCCCACCATCCTCAAGGTGTCGAGCGAAAAGCCTTCCAAGAATTCGCGGTTGCGCCGCGAGCTGGGCCTTAGGTTCTGCCCGTTGGCCGAATTTGGGCCCTGCGGTTGGAACGGCGAGCGTAGGTTGGCGGCCGAGTACACATAGGACTCATAGGGCCTCACCTCCGGCAGCGGTTGGATGCGGCCGCCCGGCTTCTTCTTGGTTGCCTCGATCCACTTCTGCAAATCCGATTGGGCTCCCGAACAGCCGCCCGCGACCAGCGCCGCCAGCACGACCCCGACGAGGCCAATACTCGATGTAGCTCTCACGTCGTGCCTCCCGCCGTCTTCTTTTTAGCCCCTTTCGCGCCCTCGTCCTCGATATAGCGGTAGGTCTTGGCGGTCACGTCCATGGTCAAATTGTCGTAGCCGCCTTTCGCATCGACCGGCGTAATCTGAATGTCGTTCAAAGTCACGATGCGCGGCAGCGCGGCGATGCCGCTGACGAATCTGCCGAAGTCGTGGTAGCTGCCCACCAGTTTGATTTTGATCGGCAGTTCCGCGTAGAAGCCATTGCTCTTCTCGCTACCCGGCTGGAACAGTTTTTCCGACAAGCCTGCGGCCAGGCCGGTTTGCGAAATATCGACCAGAAGATTCGGCACTTCGGTCTTGCCGGGCAATTGCCGCAGCATCGCACCGAAACTGCGCTCCATTTCGCCGAGCTGCGCCCGGTATGCATCCAGGTTGGCGGCGCGCTGTTGCTTGGTTTCGAATTGAGCGCGCAGATCCAACTCGTCGGCTTCCGCCTTTTGCAGCAGCGGCCGGTCGTCGTTCCAGACAAATATGTACCAACCGAAGGCTGCGACCACGGCAAAGCCTAGGGCAATGAAGAAGCTGCGCACCGCCCAGGGCCAGCGGCCGACGTCGCGCGGATCGAGACCGCGAAGTTGATCGAGGAAGTTCATTTTGCCGCAACCTTCTTAACCGTTGTTTCGCCGCCGTTATCCACGTCCACGCCGACCACGTCGCTGGTGAGCGTGAAGCTCGCGCCGCCGGTCGGTGAATCCTTGGATGTCTCGACTACCTGCAGCTGCGGGTTGTCCATCCAAGAAGACGAATCGATATTGCGCATGAAGGTCGACACCCGCGTGCTCGACTGGGCAACGCCCTTCATCTCGAGCTTCTTGCCGGTTTCCTTGATCTGCGTGAGGTATATGCCTTCGGGAACCGTTTTCACGAGGTCGTCGAACAGATGCACGATCTCAGGCCGCTTGCGCTGCAATTTCTCGATGATTTCCATGCGCGCCACCAGGCGCTGCTTGCGAGTCTCGAGATCCTGAATATCGGCGATCTGCGCATCGAGCTTGACGATCTCCTTCTTGAGAAGACCGTTTTTCTCGTTCTGTGAATCGATCCAGCTGGAATACAGCAGCTTGCCGCCCAGCACGAAGATCACGGCGGCAAAGGCCGCGCCGCCGAGAGCGACCATAAACTCGCGACGTCGGACTTTACGTTCTTGTTCGCGCCAGGGAAGTAGATTAATACGCGGCATGGCTACTCTTTAGTCGAAGCTGCGCAGCGCAAGGCCGCAGGCTGTGAGTAATGCGGTGGCGTCACGCGCCACCGCTTGGGCTTTGGCCTTGGACGACACCTTCATGTTGCCGAGCGGATCACCCTTGTCCGCCGGCACGCCGACGCGGCTGGAGATGACATCGGCGACGCCGGGTATGTTGGCGCAGCCGCCGCAAATCAAGATTTGATCCGGTTGCGCGCGGCCGCTGCCGGAGGCCAGATAAAATTGCAGCGAACGGCTGACCTGCTGAGTCATGTCGTCGATGAAGGGATCCAAGACTTCCGGTTGATAGTTGCTGGGCAGACCGCCTTCCTTCTTGGCGCGGCCGGCTTCTTCCATGCTCAAGCCATACGTGCGCATGATTTCTTCGGTCAGTTGCTGGCCGCCGAAGGCAAAGTCACGCGTGTAAATCACCCGCATGTCGCGCAGCACGCTGAAAGTCGTGCTGCTCGCGCCGAAATCCACCACCGCGACGGTGCGGTCGAGGCCGCCGTCGGGCATCTGATGGCGCATCAGAGCGCACGCGTTTTCCAGCGCGAACGCTTCCACATCGACCAAGTGCGCGGTTAATCCCGAAGCCTGGACTGCGGCCTGGCGCTGCTCGACGTTCTCGGTCCGCGTTGCGACCAGAAGCACATCGAGCATATCCGGATCTTTTTCCGAGGGGCCCACGACCTGATAGTCGTAGCTGACTTCTTCCATGGGGAACGGAATGTACTGGTCGGCCTGCATCTCGACCTGACCTTCCAATTCGTTCTCGCCGAGATTCTTCGGCATTTGAATCACTTTCGTGATCGCCGCGTCACCGCTGATGGCAATGGCTGCGAGCCGGCTCTTCGCGCCGGAGCGCTTCACTGCGCGACGGATGGCTTCGCCAACCGCTTCCGCGTCGACGATGGCTTTCTCATTGATGGCGTTATGCGGCGTCGGTTCTGCGGCATAAGACTCAACGCGATATTGGCCGCCGGACATCGATAGCTCAATGAGCTTCACCGACGAAGTGGTTATGTCAAGTCCCAAAAGCGGACGGTATCTTTTTCCTAACGACCACACAAATTTTTTCCCTTTTTGCTCAATACCTTGTAGGTCGAAACGCGTGCACGAGATTAGCTATGACAAGCAAACTTAGCAAGAAACTGTTAAATAGAACGTGAAGCTACTCACAGGTATCGCCGCCTGGGTAACCCAAGTGGGCAAAGTGAGACCTACGACAGTTTCGTAGCTTTTGAGGAATCGACTCATCCGTTCAGACCTCATCGCCTAAGGCCCCTAAGGCCCCAAGCATTTGGGTTAATCTGGTCTGGCAACCCCGCTGTCCTTTAGGGGCCTTGAGCCCTCAAAGGATCGGTGGCTTTGCGTCCTCATCTTTCGATGAGTATGCCCACGTAACCGGCGGTAAGATGATGTCCATGTCCGCCGGTGCAATAAGTTAGAACGGTTTTCTGTGTCCAGACGTTACCTAGTTCTCATCTCGCGCATTTGTGCACTTTTAGTTGGTGTAACAGCGCTCATCGTCTTCGCCAACGTCTGTGCTTATGTTTACTTGAGGCCCGCCCTGCCGGATGTGGGCACCTTGCGGGAGGTTCAGCTGCAAGTGCCGCTGCGCATCTATTCCCGGGACGGCAAGCTGATTCAGTCAATCGGCGAGCAGCGGCGAATCCCTGTCCGCTATGAGCAACTGCCCAAGAAACTGGTCCTGGCCTTTCTGGCGACTGAAGATGATCGATTCTTCAGGCATCACGGCGTGGATTGGCAGGGAATTTTGCGGGCGGCCGTGGCCAATCTCAAAGCCGGCGGCATCCGCCAAGGTGCCAGCACCATCACCATGCAGGTGTCGCGGGACATGTTTTTGACCCCGCGGCGCGACATGAAACGCAAAATGAGCGAAATCTATATTTCCCTGCTCATGGAGGCTGAATTCACCAAGGAGGAAATATTCTCTCTTTACGTCAACAAGATCTTCTTAGGGCAGAGGGCCTATGGCGTGGGGGCCGCGGCCGAGGTGTATTTCGGCAAGAGTTTGGATCAGCTGAGCACGGCTGAAATAGCCACGCTGGCAGGCATCCCGACGGCGCCCTCCACGGTCAACCCGGTCGCCAATGCCGAAGCGGCCAAGGTGCGCCGCGCCCATGTACTCGGCCGGATGCTGGAACTCGGCTACATCGATCAGCCTGAGTACACCGAAGCCAAAAACAGCCCGATGGAATCGCGGCTGCATGGCGCTTCCATCGAGGTGGACGCGCCGTACCTGGCTGAAATGGTGCGTAGCGACATGCAGAATAAATACGGCGACGCGGTCTATACCGCGGGTTACAAGGTCTACACGACGCTCGATTCGCGCCTGCAGTCCGCGGCCACGGTGGCGCTGCGAACAGGGCTCTTGGAATACGACAGACGACATGGGTTTAGGGGTGCCAGCGCTAAAGTCGACATGTCGAAGATCGCGACGCCGGCGCAGTTTGATGCGCAACTGGAGGAATTTCCGGTCATTGGCGGATTAAGGCCCGCCATCGTGGAAAAGGTCGAAGGCAAGACCGCCAAGATATACGTCAGGGAACTCGGAACTGTCACTTTGCCCTGGGAAAAACTGTCGTGGGCTCGGCGCGAATTGCCCGATGAGCAAACCGATCGCGCACCGACCGACGCTTCCGAGATTTTGGCCCGTGGCGACGTGATTTACACCGTGGGACGCACGCCCGAGTCCCTGCTGTTCGTGCAGGTACCCGAGGCGCAAAGCGCGCTGGTGTCCGTGGACCCCAAGGACGGCGCGATCGTGGCGCTGGTCGGCGGCTTTGATTTCTTTCAGAGCAAGTTCAACCGCGTCGTCCAAGCCCGGCGCCAGCCTGGCTCGGGGTTCAAGCCCTTTGTCTACGCCGCGGCCTTCGACAAGGGATACACACCGGCCAGCGTGGTGTTGGATGCGCCCGTGGTCATCGACGAGGAAGGCAAGGAACAGGCGTGGCGACCGAAGGAAATGGAGAGCAAATTCGCCGGCCCGGTCCGGCTTCGCGATGCACTGGCGCAATCCAAGAACTTGGTTTCAGTGCGCTTGATGCGCGCCATCGGCGGTGAATACACCCGCAACTACGTGACGCGCTTCGGCTTCGATAAGTCGCAGCTTCCGGACGATCTGACCCTCGCACTGGGCACGGCCAACTTAAGTCCGCTGCAGGTCGCCGTCGGCTACTCGACCTTTGCCAACGGTGGTTTCAAGGTGAGTTCTTACTACCTTGATCGCATCGAAGACGCCTCCGGCAAGGTGATCCAGCAGGCTGCTCCCGCCATTGCCTGCGCGCAGTGCGGCCGCGCCACCGATGCCCCCACGCCCCGGAGCACGGCGAGCGCGGCCCGCGGCAGCGCCCAGGACGAGGCTTACCATGACGGCAAGACCATGATTTCCACCAAGAATCTGGCACCCCAGATCATTAGCCCGCAGATAGCCTATCTGCTGGCGGACATGATGGTGGATGTCATCAAGCGCGGCACCGGTCAGCGCGCCCGCTCGCTCAATCGCGACGATATAGCCGGCAAGACCGGTACCAGCAACGATGCGCATGACGCTTGGTTCAATGGCTTCAATGGCGACGTGGTAACGACGGTATGGGTGGGCTTCGACTCGGATCGCTCGTTAGGTGAAGGCGAGCAGGGCGGCCGCACAGCGATACCAGCTTGGACCTACTTCATGCATGAAGCCTTGGCAGGCACGGCCAAGCATGGTGTGCCGATCCCCGATGGCATCGTCAGTGTGCGAATCTCACCGAGGACCGGATTGCTGGCGAGCTCGGACGACCCCAGCGGCATCATGGAGAAATTCATCGAGGGGAACTTGCCCAAGGCCGAGCCGTATGAAGGGCAGAACCCAAACAACCCCGAGGGCGATAAACCGCTATTCTAGCCCGATGGCTAAGAAGTTTTCGCAGCGTGCCGAAGATCTACGCCGCGCTCTTGCGCAAGAGGCCGCGAGAATCATGGCCGAGCATGGCATTGAAGATTTCCTGCAAGCCAAGCGCAAAGCGGCGGATCGCCTCGGGGTAAACGACGTCGCGGTGCTGCCGAAGAACGTCGAGATCGAAGACGCCTTGCGCGCGCATCAGCGCCTGTTCGGGCGCGATACCCATGACCACACCTTAAAGGAACAGCGCCGCATTGCACTCGACACCATGCGGATTTTGACGCAGTTCCAGCCTCGGCTGGTCGGCTCGGTGCTCACCGGAACGGCCACGAATTACAGCGATATCAATTTGCACTTGTTCGCCGATGCATCGGAATCCGTCGCGATTCACCTGCTGGACTTGGGCGTGCCCCATGAATTCTACGAACGGCGCGTCAAGATGGACGCGGAGCGCAGCGTGAACTACCCGGCGCTCAGGTTCGAGGCCAATGGCCGCACCGTCGACGCCACCGTGTTCCCCATCGATGGCATCCGTCAATCGCCGTACTCGCCCGTGGACGGCCGGCCCATGAAGCGCGCCGATGCGCGCGAAGTGTCGGAGCTGATCGACGCCAATTAGGCGCCTGGCTCCTAGGGCTTCGGCTGCCACACCGCCATCATGTCCGGCGAGCCCTGCGCCCGCACGCCGTTGTCGGTCAAGATGTCATCCGTGGCCGCCATGATGGCCGTGCGCGAGAACACCAGGGCTTCCCCGCCCTTGCTGCCAAATTCAATGGCGACGAACGGGTCCTTCAAATCGCGCAGTAGCGCAACCAAGTGCGCGAGGTTCTTGATGGGTGTGCCGTTGACGGAAGAGACCACCGAACCCGTTGGATTGGAATAACCATTCGCGAGTTTGTGCGGAAAAAACGGCGAAGAGATGATCACCAATTCCTCGAGCTCCGGGGTCGGGGTGTCAAAGGCGCGCGTGAGCAGCGGACTCTTCACGAAGCTCAAAACTCTTAGCAGATTCGCATTGTTTTCGAACACGGACAAAAATTGCCGCGTCGCGCCTGAAAACACCATCGGTCCGTAGACGAAGTAGGACGGGTACTCGCCGTGCAGATCCGGCGCCAGCGTTGGGCGCCGCGCCGAGACCGGCAGTTCGATCTTCAACGGCTTGCCGGCCCGCACCACTGTGAGGGGCAGCTTGTCGTCCTTGGCCAGGCGCTGAATCATGTAGGCGAAATTCACCCGCAAATCCTTGTCGATTTTGACCATGCCTTGATTGTCGATGGGCGCATCGCCGATCCGCGTGATCACGTCCCATTCTTTCAAAGGATACGCAGCGTCGCTCTTGTCCGGCCGATGCACCACCATGCCCTCGACGCTCTTGTCCAGCTTTAAGTATTCGCGCAGCGCCGGATTCTCGAGTGTCTGCAAATCATCGTACATGCTCGCCTTGCCGACATAGTGACCGCCGGCAATGTCCTTCAGGAACAGATCCACTTCTTCATTGGGGATGATGTAGCCGATGTTCTGGCTGTCGCCGCCCAAGCGGCTGAAGGCCAAGCCGATCATCTTGTCGCCGGCGATGGCCGGGCCGCCGCTGTTGCCCGGATTGATGGCCGCGTCGATCTGAATCCGCAGCCCCGATACCGGATAGTTGTATGACGCGAATTCGATGCGCGACACGATGCCTTTGGTGATCGACAGCGACGATCCGCCGGTCGGAAATCCATAGGCCAGTACCGCATCCTTGATCTGCGGCAGCTTGCTGGCACGCGCCACCGGCGGATGGGTGTCGAAGAAACTCGGATCGTCCAACTGCAGCACCGCCAGGTCAATTCCAGGCGCGATGGCGAGGACGGTGGCCGATACTTTGTCGCCGGCTGCATTCGCCTGAATCTGCACTTGGCTGGCGTAAAGCACGGCATGCGCGTTGGTCAGGATGCGCCTGCCTTCGATCACGACGCCCGAGGCTGTCGCCTCGCTGGGCGCTTGCTTGGTCCAGGGCTTGAACGGGTCCGGATAGCGCATGGTCGAGAAAATTTTCACGACCGAATTTTCCAGTGCCGGGGGTTGGGCCGCATCGGCCGCGCGGGCAGCGAGCGCTGCGCGGGCGCCTGCACCGGTTAACAGCGCGCCGCTCAACAAAACACCGACCGCCGAAAGAGCCATTCGCTTGGGTGCCATGAATATTTATTGCGTCCTATTTTCCGTCGATTGAAAACGCCAGCAACGCATTGCCTGAGTTTATATAAACGCTGCCGTTCACGATCGTCGCCCCGCCGTAATCCAAGGGACCACCGCTCGCGGGAACGCCGTTTAGCGTTTGAAATGTTTTAGCCGTATCGAAATCCCACAGAATTTTGCCATCGATGGTCGAGTACGCGCGCAAGTGCCCATCCATGGATCCCGAGAATACGCCGCCCGGCATCACGGTGACCGCTTGCGACTGTGCATGCGAACAGGGGCCCTCGCTCCACGAGCACGCCGGCGCCGGCGCCGTGGTGTGCCAGCGAGCGATGCCGGTTTTGGGATCGAGCGCCCACAAACTTCCCGTTGCATTGCCGGGCTGCGCGAGCGCTCCTGAGAGGGCGACGAACAGACTGCGATGATCGGCCGCGCTGCCCCAGGCGATGCCGCCGAGTTCGGCACCCTCTGTGGGGACAGGACCCACGCCCGGGCCATCGCCTGCCGGGCTTGGCGCGCCGATGCGGGTTTGCCACAGGATCTCGCCCCCGTGATCGGGATCGAGTCCGTAGACCACGCCCGACACCTGTCCGGCCAATACAATTTCATTGCCGCTGGCCAGGGTGCGCAAGACGGGAGCGCTGGTGAAGCCGCTGGAAGCCACGCGGCCGGAAACCGTGAGCTGCTTGACCCAACGCAGCTTGCCGTCGCTCAAGTTGAATGCGGCAACGGCATCGGTGAGCGACTGCTCGACGCCTGTCGTTGATCCGCCGGTGCCGACGTACAGCACGCCGCGCTTCGGGTCGATGGTGGGGGACGAGGAGACGGCGGCGCCCGCCGGGCCGAATTCCTGAACCCCGGCGCTGTTCCGACGCGTGGGCTGCGCTTCCTCGAGCACGGTATGGCTTTTCCAGAGGACTCGCCCGCTTGCGATATCGATCGCAACAATGCTGCCGCGAAAGGTGCAGCAGCTATAGCTGGGATCCGCCGAATTTTTCTCTTCGTTGGAGCCGACGGCGACATACAGCCGGTCATTATACAAGGTCGGCGCCCCCACGATGCGCGCCGACGGATGACTATCGGCCTGAGTCTTCCATAGGAGCGTGCCCTTCTGCGCATCAAGCGCATACACGGCGCCCGTGTCGTCCCCGAAGAAGGCGGCGCTCGGCGCCTTGATGACATCCAGATGTGCGAGCGTGCGTTTCAGTTTCTTCGGTATGGCCGCCCGTTTCGACTGGCCCAGCTCTCCGATCGAGATCGCCGTACGGCTGCCGGCGGGAGCGTCGTAGGTCCAATAGGTACAGCCGATTTTGGCGTCGAGCGCATAGATGCGACCTCCGGAACTGGTCACGAACAATCTGCCGTCGACCAGGGTGGGTTGACCGAACTGGCCGCCCTTCTGGTATCCATAAGCCCATTTCAATGCCAGTTTCGGCACGTCCATGGCGCGCATCGCGGGTTCCGGTTGGTAGCGCGTATTGTCCAGCTCACGCCCCCAGCCATTCCATTGCACGCTGCCCGTCGCGACCGGCTCCGAGCGCGTGCTGCAGAGATTTTGTTCCGGGGCAAGCTTCAAAGGCGCCGGCGCAGTAGCCGGTACCGCCTCGCCCGCGGCGCAGAAGCCCGCGGCGCAAGCGCCGGCCGCCAGAAGCAGGACCGGCACGCATTTCAAACCAAGGGTTGACAGCGCCATCGATCAGCGCTTTTCGATCGGCTGATAATCTCGCTTGGTGGGGCCGGTATAGAGCTGGCGCGGGCGGCCGATTTTCATGTTCGGATCCGACACCATTTCCTGCCAATGCGCGACCCAGCCGGCCGTGCGCGCGATGGCGAACATGACCGTGAACATGGAGCGCGGAATCCCTAAAGCGCTGTAGATGATGCCTGAGTAGAAATCGACGTTGGGATAGAGTTTACGAGAAACGAAATAGTCGTCCTTGAGCGCGATCTCCTCCAACTTGAGCGACAGATCGAATAAGGGGTTGCTGCCGTTGCCCATTTTCTCCAATACCCGATAGCACATGCCGCGAATGATCTTCGCGCGCGGATCGAAGTTCTTATATACGCGGTGGCCGAATCCCATGAGCCGCACGCTGTCATTCTTATCTTTGACGCGCGCCAAAAACTTATCGATGTTGGCGACCGATCCGATGCTGTCGAGCATGTCGAGCACCGCCTCATTCGCACCGCCGTGCGCCGGTCCCCACAGCGCCGAAACGCCGGCCGAGATGGCGGCGTAAGGATTTGCACCGGTGCTGCCCGCCAAACGCACGGTGGACGTGCTGGCGTTTTGCTCATGGTCTGCATGCAGTATGAACAGCAGGTCCAAGGCCTCGGCCGCCACAGGATCGATGGCGTACGGCTCGCAGGGAACCGCGAAGAACATGTTGAGCATGTTCTCGCAGTAGCGCAGGTCATTGCGCGGATAGATGAAAGGTTGCCCCAGCGTATGTTTGTACGCCGCGGCGGCAATGGTCGGCAGCTTGGCGATGATCCGGTGCGCAAAAATTTCCCGATGCCGCGGATCGCCGATGTGCGTGGTGTCGTGATAGAACGCGGCCATCGATGCAACCACCGCGGAGACCATCGCCATCGGATGCGCATCGTGATGGAAACCCTGGAAAAACCGCAGCAATTGCTCGTTGACCATGGTGTGCCGCATGATCGAATTTTGAAACGCGTCGAGTTCCGTTTTGCTCGGCAGGGTGCCGTTGATGAGCAGCGTGGCGACTTCAAGAAAACTCGACTTCTCCGCCAGCTGTTCCACCGGATAACCGCGATACAGCAGCACGCCGGCATCGCCGTCGATGTAGGTGATCTTGCTGTCGGTGCTGGCCGTGGCCATGAAGCCAGGGTCGAAGGTGAAGACGCCCTGATCCTTGGTCAGATTCGAGATGTTGATTACATCGGGGCCGATCGTTCCGGAAATGGCGTCGAGTAGGCTGGTCTTTCCGGTGGCAAGATTCTTGAGTTCGTATTTCGTGCTCATTCGCTGTATCCGACGGGTATGTCTCGTATGTTTGACCCCGCAGCGTTGCACGGCCGTACAAGGGAATCAAGCGTACACGTCGCGCGCGCATCTCATCGAGATCACAATGCGAGCGTTAAGGGAAGCGCGGCGATGTCGCCGCGCGCATTGAAAGAAACGGTCTCTAGGCTTTTACCGCTGCCGCGGGTTTTGCCGCTGCCGCGGGTTTTGCCGGTGTCGCGGGTTTTGCCGGTGTCGCGTACTTCTTGCGGAACTTGTCGACACGACCGCCGGTGTCCACAATTTTCTGCTTGCCCGTGTAGAACGGATGGCAGTTGGAACAAACTTCGACCTGCAAATCCTGTCCGATGGTCGAACGGGTCTCGAACTTGTTCCCGCAGGTACAAGTGACCGTGATTTGTTTGTAGTCAGGATGGATGCCGGCTTTCATGGGAACCTCGAGTTTTCAGTTGCGGCAGAATCGATCACCGCTGCAAGCGGAGTCGCCACGCCTTGGACCCTTATGCTGCCGGCGGATCTTGAGAAATCAATGCCAGAAACACGGCCGCGCATCATATGCGCACCTACGCTTGCGGACAAGGGCGCCTGATCCATTGACATATTTGTCCACAATAACTGTGGATAAGTCTGTGGACGGCAACCTGCGTAGGTGACTCATACGGCGGAAATTCGCCTAATTGTTGATTTGATCAAAAAATAGACAGGCTATTTTAACTTTATGAATCAATATGTTACGAGACGCATCTGACCTACTGCAGATGCAATGTGCTGTAGGTCTCACTTTATGCGAGGCGGGTGGATTGGTGTGTATAAGCCTTTGGAGCCCTAACAAGGCTCCTAAGCCAAGAAGCCGGCCTGTAGATCGTTGAGGAAGCGCCTTCCTAAGCTCGTGGGCCGCCAACCCGTAAAGATTTGCTCGATCAGGCCGCGCTCGCGCGCGCGATCCAACTGCCCATCAAGCATATTCAGCGCAAGTCCGGTCCGTGCTTCGTAGCAATCGCGCCTGAAACCGTCGTTGAGGCGCAGCGCATTCAGCATGAATTCGAACGGTAAGTCCGCCGCTGCGACGAACCTCAAGTCGCCGACGGCGTCTTGCGCGCGGCGGATATGATCCTGATATTCGCGTGGCTGTTTGGGTTTTGTCGTGCGCAGAACCCGCATGGGCAGCCCAAGGCTGATCTTGCCGTGCGCGCCTGCGCCTATCCCCAAATAGTCGCCGAACAGCCAATAGTTGAGGTTATGCCGGCATCGCGCTCCCTCTTTGGCATATGCCGACACCTCGTATTGCGCGTAGCCTGCTTCCGCCAGCATCTTTTGGCCGGCCGTTTGAATTTGCCAGGCCGTCTCCTCGTCCGGCAGGGTCGGGGGGCGCGAATGAAACACAGTGCCCGGCTCGAGCGTGAGTTGGTAGTAGGAAATGTGCGATGGACCGAGCGAGCATGCGATGCGCACGTCGCTGTACGCCTCCTCCGGCGTTTGCTGCGGCAGCGCGTACATCAGATCCAGGTTGAAATTATCGAGTTTCGCCGCCCGCAGCTCCTCCACCGCTCGATGCGTGTCGTCGGCGGAGTGAATGCGTCCCAACACCTTCAAAGCGCGCGCGTCGAAGCTTTGCACGCCCAAGGACACGCGATTGATGCCTGCCTCCGCATAGCCTGAGAATCGGCCGCGCTCGATGGTGCCCGGGTTCGCCTCCAGGGTAATTTCCACATCGTCCGCGAAGGCAATCCGCTCTTTAAGCGCGCTCAACAAGCGCGCGAATTCTTCAGAGCCAAACAGGCTCGGCGTACCTCCGCCGAAAAATACACTGTCAATCCTGCGGCCGGCCACGCGCGGTGCCTCGATGTCGAAGTCGCGTATCAGCGCGTCGATGTACGACGCATCCGGTTGCGCCGACTTCAACTGATGCGAATTGAAATCACAGTACGGGCATTTGCGCACACACCAGGGCATGTGCACGTACAGCGCCAGCGAGGTGTCCATCACACGCACACCGCCAGCAGCGCCTCGCGCAGCGCTCGCAGCGCCTTGCCGCGATGGCTTAAGCGGTTTTTCTCTTCAGCGGTAAGCTCAGCCGCCGTTTTATCGAGCTCCGGCAGCCAGAAGTAAGGGTCGTAACCAAAGCCGCCGGAACCGCGCGGCGCGTCGAGAATGAATCCCTCCCATGCCGCCTCTGCCTCGAGCGGCGGCGCATCCGCTGCCTCGATGAGCACCAGCGCGCATCGATAGCGTGCTCGCCGCCGCTCGTAAGGCACGCCCTTGAGCGCGCTCATCAATTTCGCGTTATTCGAAAGGTCATCGGCGCTCCGCCCTGCATAGCGGGCCGAATGGATGCCGGGCGCTCCGCCCAGGGCATCGACTTCGATTCCGGAATCATCGGCGACTGCCGCGAACCCGCTTAAAGTAGCGGCGTGACGCGCTTTCAACGTGGCGTTTTCCAGGAAACTCGAGCCGGTCTCTGCCGGTGACTCAAGACCCAGTTCGGCGAGGCTGGTCAGCTCGTACGGCAACCCGGCCAGCAGGGAGCGGAATTCGCGCAACTTGCCTGTGTTGGCGGTGGCGACTATCAGTCGCTTAGGAGCATTCTTAAGCATTCCCGACACGGGCGTTGAGCTGTGCGGCATGCAACTGCGCGATACCTTGCATCGCAAGGTCCAACATCTGATCGAGTTCGTGGCGGCGAAACGCGTGGCCTTCTGCCGTGCCCTGGACTTCGACAAAGGCGCCGCCGCTGTTCATGACGACATTCATGTCGGTTTCCGCGTTTGAATCCTCGGCGTAGTCCAGATCAAGAACCGGCGTGCCGCGGTAAATGCCCACCGACACGGCAGCCACTTGGCCATGCAATGGGTTTGCCGTGATGGCGCGCTTTTTGAGCAGAGTGTCAATGGCATCCGCCAGAGCCACGAAGCCGCCGGTGATCGCCGCGGTGCGCGTGCCGCCGTCGGCCTGCAGCACATCGCAATCGATGGTAACGGTGCGCTCTCCCAGGCCCTTCAAGTCCACGACTGCCCGCAGCGCGCGGCCAATCAAGCGCTGAATCTCTTGAGTGCGCCCGGATTGCTTGCCGCGGGCAGCCTCGCGTGCCGACCGCGTATGGGTCGCGCGCGGCAGCATGCCGTATTCGGCGGTCACCCAGCCTTGGGCGGTACCGCGCAAGAAGCCCGGCACGGTGTCCTCGATGCTGGCTGTGCACAAGACTCGGGTGGAACCGAAACTCACCAGCACCGAGCCTTCGGCGTGCTTGGTAAAGCCGCGTTCGAATTTCAATTCGCGCAATTCATCGGCGGCGCGCCCGCTGGGGCGAATGCTCACGCCGCCTTCCATCGCAGCGCCGCGGCACTCGTGTTGTCGCTGTACGGGGCGGAAGCCTCCACCGCCTGCGTTCCGAGATCGGTCAGGGTATCGCGCAGGGGTTTGGCTAAGCTCTGCGCGAAGCGCACGAAATCCTGGTCTCGCAGGTTCGCCCACAATCCGTCGGTGCAGAGCAGCAGGACATCGCCTGCTTTGAGTTTGCGCCGCGACGAGATGGTCATTTCAGGCAACGCCGCATCTCCGCCGAGACAGCACTCGACGTAGTTGCGCATCGGGTGGCCGTGCACTTCGGCTTCGGTGATCAGGCCCTCGCGCAGCAACACCTCGACATGGCTGTGATCGCGGGTGCGTTCCAGCACCTGAGCCTGACGCAGTTGATAAATGCGGCTATCGCCGACATGCGCCCAATACGCCGCCGAATCCTGCACCAGGCACACCGCGCAAGTAGCGCGCGGGCGCGCTTCGGCGCTCAAACTCACGCCGAGCTTCACGACTTCTTCGTGCGCCCTGCCTAAGGTCAGATGCAAAAAACCCAGCGGATCAAAAACCGGATGCGGCGTTTGCCAAAAGGCCTCGAGCATGGTCGACAGCGCCGTTTCCGCGGCGCGAGCGCCGTCCGCATGACCGCCCATGCCGTCGATCACCACCAGCAACACGGCCTGTTCTGCGGTCGCAACGGCAACCCGGTCCTGGTTCTCTTCGCGGTGCCCGATGAGGCTCACGTCCGCGGTTTCGATCTGCAATGACTGCTCCTCGATCTGCTAAGCTTAACAATCGACGATTATGGCCGATTTTAGCGGCGACCCCTATGATTCGTAGCATGACCGGCTTTGCCCGACGCGAGCGGCAGTTCCCTTGGGGACTGCTGGCCTGGGAACTCAAGACCGTCAATCACCGATTTCTCGAGTTGGGCTGCCGCTTACCCGAAGAATTCCGCTCGGCCGAGTCGGACATTCGCGCCGCCGTCGCGGCAGCCGTGCGCCGCGGAAAAGTTGAGTGTTCGCTGCATTTCAGGCCGACGGTGGTCGCCACCGCACTCGAGGTCGATGCCGAGCTGCTGGCCAGCCTCACACTAAGGGCGCAGCAAGTCGCAGCACAAGCCGGCATGGCGGCGCGCATCGATGTGCTGGATCTGCTGCGCTGGCCCGGCGTCATCCGCGATGGCACCCGCGACACCGCACCCATGATCGCCGCCGCGCAAGCGCTGCTCGCTGAAGCGTTGGCGGAGCTCACCCGCTCCCGCGACAGTGAGGGGGGACGGCTGCGTGAGGCCTTGGAGCAGCGCTGTGCTGGATTGGTCGAGTTCTCCGGACGCGTTACCGACCGGCTGCCGGAAATCCGCACGCGCCTGCGCACCAAGTTGCTCGACCGCATCGCGCAGCTTGTCGCCGACGTCGATCAAGATCGCCTCGAACAGGAGCTCGCTATCTTGGCGCAGCGCCTCGACGTGGACGAAGAGATCGACCGGCTGCGCGGTCATGTGACGGAAGTTCGCAAGACCTTCGAGGCTTCAGAACCCGCGGGCCGGCGGCTGGACTTTTTGATGCAGGAACTGAATCGCGAGGCCAACACCCTGTCATCGAAGTCTCAAGATATCGAAACCACTCGGGCCGCGGTCGATATGAAAGTGCTGATCGAGCAAATGCGCGAGCAAGTGCAGAACATCGAGTAGCTTCCGGAGCCGTTCGGGATTCCGAACTCGCCGCCCTCTATGGCACTCAACGAGGCATCCAGCAAAGGAGAAATCACCATTACCCTTCCGATGACCCCCACCATTACTGCCTTTGAACAGTCGCCCGATCGCGGCCGGGGACTGGCGCGTGACATGCGCGTTCGCTGGGCGCTTGAAGAAGTGGGCCAACCTTACGCTGTTCGTCTTGTTTCGTTCACTGCGATGAAGGAACCGGCGCATCGAGCGCTGCATCCTTTCGGGCGCGGATCGCTCGCGCGGATTCACACGGGAGCAGGCACATTCCGTTTCGCGCCAGCTCAAAATTCGCGCGTCGAAAGCCGCGTCGCCGCTACGCATATGTTAGATTTCGGGTTGGGCTAACCGTGTCCAACTCCCGTAGCGATCGATGCCACAAGGACGCCTTTACGTAATTACGGCACCCTCCGGCGCCGGCAAGACCAGTTTGGTAAAGGCCTTGATGGAGCGCGAGCCGCGCATCCAGTTTTCGGTGTCCTACACCACGCGCAAGCCCAGACCTAATGAAATCGCCGGGCGCGATTACCACTTCGTCAGCGCGGAGCGCTTTCAAGAAATGATTGTGAATCAAGAATTTCTCGAGCACGCGAGAGTTTTCGACAATTGCTACGGCACCGGGGTGCGAACCGTGCAGGAGGCGCTGTCAAATGGCGAGGAGCTGTTGCTGGAAATTGATTGGCAGGGCGCCCGCCAGGTGCGCGCGAGACTTCCCGAAGCCTGCAGCATTTTCATCCTGCCTCCTTCGCGCCAGGCGTTGGAGCTGCGGCTCAAGGGGCGCAGCACCGATTCCGATGAAGTCATTCAGCGCCGCTTGCGGGACGCCGCCGAGGATTTAGGCCACTGGACTGAATTCGACTATGTAGTCATCAATGATCGCTTCGAGCAGGCAATCGAGGATTTGCAGGCCATCGTCGAAAACCGCGGCAGCCACTTGGCTGCCCAGCGCCCGGAAGTGGTGCATTTGGCTGCGCGCTTGGGCTGACCCTTGACGAGAAGCTGCGAATTAGCGGCTTTCAGCGTCAAAACACCTGCATTTTACAGTGCGGCTTACGTCCCTGCGGCTGGCGAGGCAGGCGCGATTTCTGCTATGATTTCACTCCCTCCAATGGAACCTCAAGCATGGCGCGTATCACAGTCGAAGACTGCCTTCAGAATGAACCCAATCTATTCAACCTGGTGTTGCTGGCCGCTAAACGCGCCCGCCGCTTGGCCAACGGCGCGGAAGCGACCGTGGAATGGGAAAATGACAAGCCGACCGTGGTGGCGCTTCGCGAGATTGCTGCCGGAAATATCACGCTCGAAATGTTGGAAGAGCCCGAGGAGCCGGCACAAGCTCCGGTGAGCGAGCTCGACATGCCGTCTGATTTCCGTGCTCCGCAACTCGGGCTTGGGGACTAACTTACCGCCTGGCTAAATTTAAGAGCAGGCGATGGACTACGCGTCTTCCATACTTGGTTTCTTGCCTGGTGGAAGACGCTCCACCGGGATCAGCCAGCTCTTAGACAAACTCGAAGCCTATCTTTCGCCCGCCCAGGTTGAGCGGGTCCGCGAAGCCTACGACTTCGGCGCGGAGAAACACCAGGGCCAGAAGCGCGTATCGGGCGAACCGTACATCACGCACCCGGTGGCCGTCGCCGATATTCTCGCCGACCTGCGTTTGGATGCCGACACCTTGGTGGCGGCGATCCTGCATGATGTCATCGAAGATACGCCGACCGCCAAGGCGGAAATCGCGTCGATCTTCGGACAGGTGGTCGCCGAATTGGTCGACGGCGTCAGCAAGCTGGATCAGATCCAGTTCAAGAATCGCCAGGAAGCACAGGCCGAGAGTTTTCGCAAAATGCTGCTGGCGATGGTGCGCGACATCCGCGTCATCATGGTCAAGCTCGCCGACCGCATGCACAACATGCGTACCTTGGGAGCGATGCCGTCGGTAAAGCGGCGCCGCACCGCGCGCGAGACTCTCGAGATCTACGCCCCCATCGCCGAGCGCTTAGGTTTGTATGCGGTCAAGCTCGAACTCGAGGACCTGGGGTTTCGCGCCCTGTATCCCTACCGTTACAAGGTTCTCGAACGGGAATTGAAGCGGGCGCGCGGCAATCAAAAAGAATTCATCGCCAAGATCGCCGAGACCTTCAAAGGGGCAGTGAAGAAGGCCGATATCTTAGGCTCGGTGGAGGGCCGCGAGAAGCATCTGTACAGCATCTATAAAAAGATGCAGAACAAAAAAATCTCCATCAACGAAATGGTGGATGTGTACGGATTTCGTATCATCGTCGACAACGCGGATGTGTGCTATCGCGTGTTGGGCTTGGTGCACAGTGTTTACAAGCCCATGCCGGGACGCTTCAAGGATTACATCGCCATTCCGCGCGTCAACGGCTATCAGTCCCTGCATACCACGCTTTTCGGGCCCAATGGCGTGCCGATCGAAGTACAGATTCGCTCGGAACAAATGCATCGCGTGGCGGAGTCCGGCATTGCAGCGCACTGGAAGTATAAATCCGGCGGCGACACCTTCGGCGGCGTCGAGCATGACCGCGCGCGCGAATGGCTCGCTAGCCTCGTGCAAATTCAGGAAGGCGGCAGCTCCGAGGAGTTCCTGGAGAGCGTCAAGGTCGATTTGTTTCCCGACAAGGTTTACGTGTTCACGCCGAAGGGCAAGATTCTGCGCCTGCCGACCGGCGCCACCACCGTGGACTTTGCCTATGCCATCCACACCGACGTCGGCAATCGCTGCGTCGCGGCGAAAGTGGATCGCCGGTTGGTGCCTCTGCGAACGCCTTTGCGCAATGGCCAAACCGTGGAAATCATCACGGCAAAGGGCGCCAAACCGAATCCTTCCTGGTCCAGCTTCTTGGTGACGGCGAAAGCACGGGCCGCCATCAGGCAATACTTGAAGAATCTGAAAAAGGGCGACGCACTGGAGCTGGGGCGCCGATTGCTGGGGCTTGCGCTCGAAGAATTCTCGCTGAACTTGAAAAAGATTCCCGCAGCGGATATGGACGCGGTGGTCAAAGAACTCAATCTGCGGGATGCCGACGAATTGTTTGAAAAAATAGGCTTGGGTGAGCGCTTGGCCCCGTTGGTCGCCCGGCGATTGCAGCCCGATGCCGGTGAACACGGCGCCGCCAGCGGCGGCGGCCCCTTGATGATCGCGGGTACCGAAGGGCTGTTGGTAACGTATGCCCGCTGTTGCTTCCCGATTCCGAACGATCCCATCATGGCTTACTTGAGCGCAGGAAGGGGCGTAATGATTCATCGGCAGAATTGCGGTAATCTCGCCGAATACCGCAAACAACCGGACAAGTGGCTGTCCGTGGCCTGGGAAGCGACGCGCGGCCGCTTGTTTAGCTCCGAGATCCAGCTGGAGATCAACAACCGTGTCGGCGTGCTGGCAGCGGTAGCCTCGAGCATCGCAGGAACCGAAACCAACATCGATCAGGTGTCGTTGGAAGAACGCGACGTGAATAGTTCATCTCTAAAATTTCAAGTCCAAGTTCGCGACCGTAAGCATCTGGCCCGCGTCATTAGAACCGTCAGGAGCATGCCGGATGTACAGCGGGTAGCGCGAACGCTGGCTTAAGCTCTTGCGGGCCGAATCCCACTTTTCATTCACACCCTTTTCATTCACTTTCGATCAAGGTCATGAGCAAACAAATCATTTCCACAACCGAAGCGCCGGCGGCGATCGGCACCTACTCGCAGGCCACGCGAGTGGGCAATACCATTTGGGTTTCGGGCCAAATTCCGATGGATCCTAAAACCAAGGAATTGGTCAAGGGCGACATGGAGGCGCAGGTGCGCCGGGTATTCGAAAACATCAAAGCCATCGTGGCGGCGAGCGGCGCCAGCCTCGATGATGTGGTCAAGGTATCGGTTTTTTTGATTGATCTATCGCACTTCGCGCTGGTCAACAAAGTCATGGCTGAATATTTTCGCGAGCCGTACCCGGCGCGCGCCGCCATCGGCGTAGCTTCACTGCCGCGCGGAGCGCAGGTCGAAGCGGAGTGCATCGTCGCTCTGTGATCGACTTAAAGCCGGTCACGGTTTTGCGCGGCGTGGGCGACTCGCTCGCCACGCGGCTGCGCACCCTGGGCGTGGAGACAACCCAGGACCTGCTGTTACTACTGCCGCTGCGCTATGAGGATCGTACCCGCATCGTACCTTTGGGCGAGCTTCGTCCCGGACAGCGCGCCTCGGTCGAGGGCGAGGTCCTGCTCACCGAGGTGGCATTTCGCGGGCGCCGCCAAATGCTCTGCAAGATCGCCGATGGCTCGGGATTTTTGACGCTGCGTTTTTTTTATTTCACGGCGCAGCAACAGAATGGCCTCGCGCGTGGCGCGCGGGTTCGTTGCTTCGGTGAGGCGCGCCGGGGCCCGAAGGGATTGGAGTTCGTGCATCCGGAATATCGGCGTGTGGACCCGCATGCACCACAAGCGCCGGAAGAGCATCTCACGCCGATCTATCCCGGCACGGAAGGTGTGACTCAGGGGCGTCTGCGCCTGCTCGTTGGTTTGGCGCTCGATCAGACCGGCCCCGAAGATCCGAAAGATTGGCTGCCCCCGGCAGTGCTCGCCGATTCGCGCCTGCCGAGCTTGCGCGAAGCTTTGCGCTACGTGCATCGCCCCCCCACGGACGCGCCGGTGGATTTATTGATGAGCTATCGGCATCCCGCGCAGCGCCGCTTGGCGTTCGAGGAATTGCTCGCGCATCAGCTGTCGCTCAAGTTGTTGCGGCAGCGGATACAAAGTGATCCGGGCTGGCCGCTGACATCGGCTGGAAACCTCAAGATCGAGTTCCTGGCAGCGCTTCCGTTTTCGCTGACGGCGGCGCAGCAGCGCGTGCTCCTCGAAATTGAAAGCGATTTGCAACAGCCTAAGCCGATGTTGCGCTTGGTGCAGGGAGATGTGGGCTGCGGGAAAACGCTGGTCGCTGCACTGGCTGCGATAAGAGCGATTCAGATGGGCCGCCAAGTTGCGCTGATGGCCCCCACTGAGCTGCTGGCTGATCAGCACGCGCAAAATTTTCGGCGCTGGTTCGAGCCTTTGGGTATCGCCGTCGCACTGTTGAGCGGACGCCAAACCGGCAAAGCGCGCGGCGCGGTGCTGGAGGGAATTCGCCAGGGGCACGCGCCCATCGTGATCGGCACGCACGCACTGTTTCAAGAAAGCGTTGAGTTCTCCTCCCTCGCGTTGGTCGTGGTCGATGAACAGCATCGTTTCGGCGTGCACCAACGCTTGAGCCTGCGCGAAAAGGGCGCGGTCGACGGCCATCAACCGCATCAATTGATCATGACCGCGACGCCGATCCCCCGTACGCTGGCCATGACGGCGTACGCTGACTTGGACGTGTCGGTGATCGACGAGCTGCCGCCCGGGCGCACGCCGGTGAAAACCGTGGTGCTGGCCGATACGCGCCGCGACGAGGTGGTGCAGCGAATTCGCACGGCCTGCTTGGAAGGGCGGCAGGCTTACTGGGTTTGCCCGCTCATCGATGAGTCCGACGAGATGCCCTACCAGGCCGCCGAGGAAACGGCCGCCGCCCTGGCCGCAGCGCTGCCTACACTTAAGGTGGGGCTGGTTCATGGCCGCATGCCGCCGCAGGCCAAGGAAGGCACGATGCGGCGCTTCAAGGAAGGCCAGATTCAATTATTAGTAGCGACAACCGTGATCGAAGTCGGCGTGGACGTGCCGAACGCAACGCTCATGGTGATCGAGAACGCCGAACGCTTAGGACTGGCGCAGCTGCATCAACTGCGTGGACGCGTGGGCCGCGGTCAACATGCAAGCTCCTGCTTGCTGCTGTACCGCTCGCCGCTGTCGTCGATGGCGCGCCTGCGTCTCGGCGTGATGCGCGATACCAATGATGGATTCGAAGTGGCGCGCCGCGATCTGGAACTACGCGGGCCGGGAGAACTCTTGGGGACGCGCCAGACGGGCCTCGCGCAAATGCGTGTCGCCGATTTATTGCGCGATGCGGACTTGCTGCCGCGAGTGCAGATCGCAGCGGAATCTCTGCTGCACGACTGGCCGTCGCATGTGGCGCCGCTGGTACGACGCTGGGTGGGACATGCAGAGCAATACGGTCGCGTGGGGTAGAATCGCGAATGCCACTGCCACGCAACGCCGATGAATTGGCCCAGATGATCATGGCGCGGTTGCGCTGGTACGCCTATCGCATTCGCTTTCATCCCTGGACCACCGAAGAGCTGCCGAAAATTCTCGGCACCGTGCATGACTATATCCGTCTCATGCGCTTGGACCGCCCGATCGGCATTTGGTTACTGCTGTGGCCGACACTGTGGGCCCTATGGATCGGCGGCCGCGGCCAACCGAAGCCGCTTATTTTAATTATTTTTGTGGCCGGAACGGTGCTCATGCGTTCCGCCGGCTGCGCCATCAATGATTACGCCGACCGCAGCTTCGACCTTAAGGTAGAACGCACCAAGGATCGGCCATTGGCCACCGGACGCTTATCGACGCTCGAAGCGTTGGTGCTGTTCGCGCTCCTGTCGCTGTCAGCGCTCATGCTGGCGCTGCAGCTGAATCGACTGACGCTGCTGTATGCGGTGGCCGGCGCGTTTATCGCCGTCACCTACCCATTCGTCAAACGCTTCTTGTCGGTGCCCCAGATGTACTTAGGCTTAGCCTTTGGTGCGGGAATCCCCATGGCGTTTGCTGCGCAAATCGAAACGGTGCCGCGAGTGGCGTGGCTCTTGCTGCTGGCAAATGTGCTGTGGGTGACGGTGTACGACACCATGTACGCCATGGTGGATCGCAATGACGACGTGAGGATCGGCGTTCGATCGACCGCCATTCTGTTCGGCGATTCGGATCGCCATATCATCGCCGTGCTCATGATCATGACGCTGGCGTCATTGTATCTGGTGGGAAAAATCCTTCGCGCGGGCGCCTGGTATAACGCGGGGCTGATCGCCGGCGCGGTGTTCTTTGTTTATCAGCTCTGGTTGATCCGGGAGCGGGACCGCGATGGCTGCTTCCGCGCCTTTCTCAACAACAATTACTTCGGCATGTCCGTGTTCATCGGGCTCGCGCTCGAGTATCAGTACGCGCGCCTCCCTTCGTAAACCAAGAATTCACACGCTGGTTGACTAGAGAACGCGGTCACCGAATACTGGCCGGCATCAACGGGAGGGGCTAAGTGCCGCGCAACAATTGGACTCTCGCCGAGGTGGGCGAACTTTTTGACTTACCTTTCATGGACTTAGTGTTTAGAGCACACACCGTCCACCGCGAATTTCAGACACCAAACACGGTTCAGATCAGCACGCTGCTCAGTATTAAAACGGGTGCCTGTCCTGAGGACTGCGCCTACTGCCCGCAGAGCGTGCGTTTCGATACGGGCCTTGAAGTGTCGGAGCTGATGGAAATCGAAGCCGTCGTCGCTCGCGCGCGAGCCGCCAAGGAATCAGGGGCCACGCGCTTTTGCATGGGCGCGGCTTATCGATCGCCCAAAGGAAAGGATTTGCGCTTGGTTCTAGCCATGATCAGCGAGGTCAAGGCCTTAAGGCTCGAAACCTGCGCCACCTTAGGCATGTTGACGGAGGGTCAGGCTCAAGAGCTCAAAACAGCGGGTCTTGATTTCTACAATCACAATCTCGACACCGGGCCGGTGTACTACGAAAAAATCATCAGCACCCGCACGTACCAGGATCGGCTGGATACGTTGCAGGCGGTGAGGGACGCCGGCATCAATGTCTGTTGCGGCGGCATTGTCGGCATGGGTGAGGAACTGCGAGACCGCATCGAGCTGCTGCATACGCTCGCCAGCTTGCCGCAACATCCGCAAAGCGTTCCCATCAATCAGCTGGTGCGGGTTAAAGGCACGCCGCTGGCGGACTCCGCGCCGCTCGATCCCTTCGATTTCGTGCGGATGATTGCTGTGGCGCGCATCCTCATGCCGGCAAGCCACGTGCGCCTGTCGGCGGGCCGAGCGCAGATGAGCGATGAGCTGCAGGCGCTGTGTTTCATGGCCGGCGCGAACTCTATTTTTTATGGCGAGAAGCTCCTCACCACCGGCAATCCCGATACCGATCACGATCAGCGCCTGTTTCAGCGCTTGAAAATCGTTGCCGAAGCGCCGACTCACAGCGCCGAATCGATCGGTCCCGCGCCTCAATCCTTCCCCCACGCTGCGGGAGCTTCTGTGGCAAGGTAATCGCCTATGGGCGATGACAATGGGGCGTACGCGCTGGAATCACGCTGGGTGAGGCGCTCTTTCGATCGCGCCGCCAAAACCTATGATGCAGCTGCCGTACTGCACACGGAAGTCCGGGAGAATTTGTTGCAGCGGCTGCGATTGACGACGCTTGAACCCCGCGTCGTCTTGGACGCCGGCGCCGGTACCGGCCATGCGAGCCGGTCGCTCAAGCGCCGCTACCCAAAAGCGCGCGTGATCGCGCTGGATTCATCGCAGAAGATGTTGCATGAGGCTAAGCGGCAGCAGTCCTGGCTGCGCCCCTTTGAGCGTGTGTGCGCCGATGCGGAGCTGTTGCCCTTAGGCGAAGGCAGCATCGACTTGATCGTGAGCAATTTGATGCTGCAGTGGTGCAATCCGGACGCGGTATTCGCGGAGTTTCGCCGCGTGCTGGCGCCGCACGGCTTGTTGAGTTTCAGCGCTTTCGGCCCCGATACATTGCGCGAGTTGCGCGCGGCGTGGAAACAAGTGGACTCGCACAGCCATGTGCATCAATTCATCGACATGCATGATCTGGGCGACGCCTTGGTGCGCGGCGGCTTCGCGGCTCCGGTGCTCGATGTCGAGCGATTTACCCTGCGATATCTCAATGTGCGCAAGGTGGCCGCGGACTTGAAGGCGACCGGCGCGCACAATGCAACCGCCGGCCGATCCAAGGGCCTCACCAGTGCCCGAAAATTCGCGGCGATGCAGGCGGCCTATGAGAGTTTTCGGCAGGACGGTCGGCTGCCTGCAACCTACGAAGTCGTGTTCGCGCATGCATGGGTACCGGCACACTCGGCGCGGCGCGGTTCTGCCGACGCGGCGAGCGTGTCGCTGGAGGAAATCAGGCGCGAGTTGCGCGCTCGGCGCGATAAACGCGATAAATAAGGGCATCACCGAATGCACCGCCCGCTCAAGGTTCGGCTATCCTTGCCGGCATGGAACAGCGCATTACACTCGCGCCAAATTGTTCGCTCACGCCCTTGGGGGCAAAGGTTTTTTTTGGCGCTACATGCCTGTTTTCCTTGAGCTTTTCCTTATTCTTCGTCCTGCAAGGATTTTGGCCGATTTTGCTGTTTTGGGCTTTGGAGATGCTGGCCCTTGGGGTAGCCTTGCACGCCAGCCTGAAGCGGCGGCATTACACGCAAGTTGTCGTCATTACGGATTCACGCGTCTGTCTGGTGACCCGTTCGAAACGCGGCGAGGCAAAACAGGAGTTTGCCAGGCATTGGGCGAAGGTTAGACTTCGCAGTCCACCAGGGCGCTTGAGGGCAAGCCGGCTGACGATCGAGAGCCACGGACGGGCTTTTGAGGTCGGCAGTTTCCTCACTGAGGAGGATCGGTGCTTGCTGGCGGAGCGTTTGGGTAGATTAGTCGGCGGCATGAACGAATCGCCGCCGCTTTGAAAGTTCGCGAAATAGGGGATCTGTTTAGATGAGAGTTACTACCAATACCTCGAACGGCTACAACTTGCCGACAGGCGTGACGGATTTGGCGCGCGACATGTACGGCTTGCACATGGAGGTGTTTTGGATCTGTGTGGGCATTGCGGTGGTGGTGTTCGGCGCCATGATTTATACACTGGTGAAATTCCGCCACTCACAGGGCGCGGTCGCCGACACCAGCATGCTTCACAGCACCAAGGTGGAAATCATTTGGACCATTATTCCGGTGATAATCCTCGTGGTCATGGCGGTCCCCGCCGCAGAACTGATCTTAAAGCAGGAAGACACCCGCAACTCCCAATTGTCCATCCGGGTGACCGGCTATCAGTGGAAGTGGGAATACGCGTACATGGATGCCGCCGAGGGCGTGGATTTCTTTTCCACCCTTGCGCGCGACTCGAATTTCGCGCGCCAACTGAATTCCGGCATCGATCCCAATACGGTTCCCAATTATCTCTTGGAGGTCGACCATCCCCTGGTGATCCCCAGCGGCACCAAAGTGCGGTTGCTGCTGACCTCGCAGGATGTGATTCACGCTTGGTGGGTGCCGGACTTCGGCGCCAAGCGCGCCGCCATTCCGGGCTTCGTCAACGAACTGTGGTTTAGGGTGGATCCCGGCAAGGAAGGCATTTACCGCGGACAGTGCGCCGCGCTCTGCGGCCGCGACCACGGCTTCATGCCCATTGTCGTGGATGTGCGCACGCCCGATGACTTCAAGAAGTGGGTCGATGCGCAGAAAGCCGCCATCAAGCAAGCGGCGTTGCCGGCTCCCGCGGCACCTGCGCCTGTCGCGGCCGCACCGCCACCGACCGCGCAAGCTTTGCCGAATTAACACAGTTATTTTTTAAGAGAGCTATCCGACCATGCCTGAGTCCCAAGCGAGCAACACCGCGCATCACTCCGACCACGCCGTCGACGACCATGACCATGGTCAGCCCGCGACAGGCATCAAGCGCTGGATTTTCGCCACCAATCACAAAGACATCGGCACCATGTACTTGGTGTTCAGCCTGATCATGTTCTTCATCGGCGGCGCCATGGCCATGCTGATTCGCGCCGAGCTGTTCAAACCCGGGCTGCAGCTGATGGACCCGGTGTTTTTCAATCAGATGACCACCAATCATGCGCTCGTCATGATTTTCGGTGCCGTCATGCCGGCATTCGTCGGATTGGCGAATTGGATGGTTCCCCTGCAGATCGGCGCGCCGGACATGGCGCTGCCGCGCATGAACAATTTCAGCTTCTGGCTCCTGCCCTTCGCCTTCACCCTGTTGCTCTCGACGTACTTCGTGCCGGGCGGCATGGCCGCGGCAGGCTGGACTTTGTATCCACCGCTGTCTTTGCAGACCGGCGATGCCTTCCCCATGCTGATCTTCGCCATTCACATGATGGGTGCGTCCTCGATCATGGGCGCGATCAATGTCATCGTGACCATCATGAATCTGCGTGCGCCGGGCATGAATTTGCTGAAAATGCCGCTGTTTTGCTGGTCCTGGCTGATTACCGCCTATTTGCTGATCGCCGTGATGCCGGTGCTGGCCGGTGCGGTCACCATGCTTTTGACCGATCATTTCTTCAAGACCAGTTTCTTCAATGCCGCCGGCGGCGGCGACCCGGTGATGTTTGAGCATATTTTCTGGTTCTTCGGCCATCCCGAGGTGTACATCATGATTTTGCCGGCCTTCGGCATCATCTCGGAAATCTTGCCGACCTTCGCGCGCAAACCCTTGTTCGGCGCGACCTCGATGATTTACGCCATCGCCTCGATCGCGTTCCTGTCGTTTATCGTGTGGGGCCATCATATGTTCGCCGACGGCATGCCCGTCGCCGCACAACTGTTCTACATGATGTCCACCATGCTGATTGCGGTGCCGACGGGCGTGAAGGTGTTCAACTGGACCGCCACGCTGTGGCGCGGTTCGCTGTCGTTCGAACCCCCCATGCTGTTTGCGCTGTCGTTCCTGTTCCTGTTCTCCATCGGCGGCTTTTCCGGCGTGATGCTCGCCATCGTTCCGGTGGATTTCCAGTACAACCAAACCTACTTCGTGGTCGCGCATTTTCACTATGTGCTGGTGCCCGGCGCGATATTCGGCATCATGGCGGCGGTGTACTACTGGATCCCCAAGTGGACCGGCCACATGTACAACCAGACCTTGGCGAAGTGGCACTTCTGGCTGTCGACGATTTTCGTGAACGTCCTGTTCTTTCCGCAGCACTTCTTAGGGCTGGCCGGCATGCCGCGGCGCATACCCGACTACGCCGTGCAATTCACCGATTGGAATATGGTTTCCTCCATCGGCGGCTTCTGTTTCGGAGCCTCACAGATTCTATTTGCCATCGTGATCATCCAGTGCATACGCGGCGGCAAGAAGGCCAGCGCCCTGGTTTGGGACGATGCGCGGCCCAACGGCCTGGAATGGACCTTGCCCTCGCCCCCGCCTTATCACAGCTTCACCACGGCGCCTGAAGTCAAGTGAACGCGGCTGAAAATCCACGCCGCTTGAGGATTCGAAACGCGGCGCTGGGGTTGGCGACTTTGGCGCTGGCGTTCTATTTCGGCTTCATCGCGCTCCTGGTCTTTCGCAGTCACCATTGATGGATCGCAAACGCGCTAATCGCAAGCTGATCCGCGGACTGTTGATCATGACCGCCTGCAGTTTCGCGTTCGGCTGGGCATTGGTGCCGCTGTACGATGTTTTTTGCCGGGCGATCGGCATCGGCAATGCGGAGGCCAAAGACGGCCCCGCCGTGGCGCACGAGGCGATCGATCCGAACCGTGAGATCACCATCGAGTTCATCGCCTCACCACAGTCGGTGGGCATCTACGAATTCCGGCCCAAGGTCGCCTCGATGCGCGTTCACCCGGGGAAGTTGTACGAGACCGAGTTCTACGCGAAGAATTTGACGTCGGTGGCCTCGGTGGCGCAGGCCGTCCCCAGTATTTCACCCAGCGGCACGGCGCAGTATTTTCATAAGACCGAGTGTTTTTGTTTCACGCCGCAGAAGTTCGGCGTCGGCGAAGGCCGTGATATGCCCGTGCGGTTCATTGTGGACCCGCAGTTGCCGGCCAACGTCGATCGGCTGACGCTGGCGTACGCGTTCTACGATACGACGCAAACCACAACACGGCGTTGAGTTCACTCGTTAAACTAGTGTCGTTCTAACCGTTAGAGAATGCATATGGCGCAAGCGCACTCAGAAGCAGATCAGTACTACATTCCTCACGGCAGTCCCTGGCCCATCTACGGGTCCATAACGCTGTTCACACTGATGTCCGGCGCCGTTGTCACGCTCAATGGCTGGCTTCCCGCATGGTTCTTGCTGCCGGGCTTCACCATGCTCGCGTTGCTGTTTATTTTTTGGTTCCACACCGTCATCGGCGAGAACCAGAGGGGCATATACAACATGGCTGTGGACCGCTCGTTCCGCTTGGGGATGATGTGGTTCATTTTTTCCGAAGTGATGTTCTTCGCCGCTTTCTTCGGCGCCTTGTTTTATGCGCGCAATCTGTCTGTGCCCTGGCTCTCCGGCGACGGCGTGAAGGTCTTCAGCAAATTGCTGCTGTGGAACAACTATGACGGCGTCTGGCCGACCAATGGTCCTGCCGCCTTGGGTCCGCGCGCCGACGGCACCTTCGAGACGGTGCCGGCCCTGGAACTGCCGCTGGTGAATACGGCGATCCTGCTGTCGAGCAGCGTCACGGTCACGATTGCGCACCATGCGCTGATCAGCGGACATCGAACCCGTTTGAAGATTTTTTTGGCCCTCACCTTTTTGCTGGGCTTCACGTTCGTCGGCCTGCAAGCGACCGAGTACCACGAGGCCTATACCAAGCTGGGACTCACGCTCGGCACCGGCATCTACGGCTCCACGTTTTTCATGTTGACCGGATTTCACGGCCTGCACGTGACGGTCGGGGCCATCATGCTGACGGTGATCTGGTTCAGGGTCTTGAACGGTCACTTCACGCCCAAGAGACATTTTGGTTTCGAAGCGGTCTCCTGGTACTGGCACTTCGTCGACGTGGTTTGGCTCGGTCTGTTTTTTTTCGTCTATTGGCTGTGACCCGGCGTCACGTGTTGAGGTTCGATCCAACCGTTGTAATAGGCGACGATTAGCAGCACGAACAGCGCCACCGACAGCCCGATGCGCCAGGCTAAGGCTGTGACCATCTTCTTGCCATCGTCCTCGCGCGGGCTGGACATGTGGAACAGCGCTTTTCCCAAGCTGAACAAGATCAGCACGAGCATACCGAGGATGAGATATTTGAATGCCATCTGGCGCGTCTAGCCTTTTAGGACCCGCAGTATATCGTGCCCATCCAACTCGGTAATCGGACTTTCGCGCCGCGGCCTTTCACTACGCTGCTCACTATCGCGCTCGTCGCGATGCTCATTTCATTGGGGCGCTGGCAACTGCACCGCGCCGCCGAGAAGCGCGTGCTGTTCGACTCCTTCGCGGCCGGCAGCGACGTCACTCGCATCATCGATCTTAAAACCCCCAAAGTGCCGCGGTACAGCCAAGTTGAAGCCGAAGGGCACTACGACGACACGCGCCAGGTGTTGATCGACAACATGGTCAATGCCGAACGTGCCGGGTATTTCGTGATCACACCGTTCGCGTTGCAGGGCGGCGGTTGGGTGCTGGTCAATCGCGGTTGGGTGCCCTTGGGCAAAAGCCGCGCCGAGCGGCCGCTGATTCCCGTTGCCGCCGATGCGCGGCACCTGCGCGGCCGCGCCGATAACCTGCCCAGCCCCGGCATTCAAATGGGGACTCCCGCCCCGCCGGCGCCCCCTTATCCCGTGGTTGCCAATTTTCCCACGCATGCACAAGTCGCGCAGCTGCTCAAGGAATCCAGCTGGACCCCGGCCGCCGACCTGGTCCTGCTCGACCCCAAGGAACCGGACGGCTATGTGCGCGCTTGGGTCGCGCCGGGATTTCCACCGATGCGCCACATAGGCTACGCGGTGCAATGGTTTGGCTTGGCGCTGGCGTTGTTGGTCATTTACATCGTGACCAATTTTCACCGCTCTCGCCAAGACGACTGAAGCATGATCGAACCTAACGCCCAAGATCGCCGCCAGCGGCGCATATTGATCGGGCTGGCGCTGATGTTCTTTGCGCCCTTGGGACTCTCTTTCTATTTGTATTATGGGAAGAGTTGGCGCCCGGGCGGCCGCGTCAATGCGGGAGAGCTGATCGCACCCCCTCGGCCGTTGCCGTCCTTGGCCTTGCCGCTCTTAAGTGTGGACGGCGGCGAAACTGACGCACAATTCCTGAAGGGAAAGTGGACTTTTTTGTATGTGCAGCACGGCCGCTGCGACGATGAATGCCGCAGGCATCTGTATGACACGCGCCAGGTTCGCCTGGCGCTGGATCGTGAAATGAATCGCGTGCAGCGGGTTTTTATCGGCGACAGCGATTGTTGCGACTTCGAGGAACTCAAGGCGGCGCACCCCGACTTGATTTTCATTCGCGCAAGCCCTGCCGACGAGCCTTTGCTCGCCTTGCTGCCGAAAGTTGCGGGCGCAGTAAATGCCAATCGTGTCTATTTGATAGACCCGTTGGGCAACGTCATGATGTTCTATGCCCCCGACGTGAAGTCGAAAGGCATGCTCGAAGACATGAAGCGCCTGCTGCGCCTCTCTTCCATAGGCTAGGAGCCCTGATCGTGGATCCGCAACGACGTCTCAAGTGGTTTCGCCGCATCGCCTTAGGCGGCGCCTTGCTGGCCGCGGCAGTGGTCGTGCTGGGCGCCTGGGTCCGCCTCACGGACGCAGGGTTAGGCTGCCCGGATTGGCCGGGATGCTATGGGCATATCTATCCGCAGGCGGACCACAATTTCAGCAAGGCCCTGCACGAGATGATTCACCGCTATTTTGCCAGCACGTTAGGAGTAATCATTGGCTGCCTGCTGGTTTGGGCAGCGTGGAATCGCAAGGATCGCGAGCAACCACTGACCGCCGTGATTTCCTTATTTTTGCTGGTGTGCCTGCAAGGTGCATTGGGCGCGCTCACGGTCACGCAGCTGTTGAAGCCCCTCATCGTCACGGCACACTTGCTGGGCGGCCTGACCACGTTGGGAATCTTGTGGTGGCTGTCCCTCACACCGGAGCGCGTAAGGCTATCGGCGCACGAAATGGGCTTGCGAAAATTCGCGCTGCTCGGCCTTGCGGCGCTACTGCTGCAAATTGCGCTCGGCGGCTGGACCAGCAGCAACTATGCAGCGGTGGCCTGTCCGGATTTGCCCACCTGCCAGCAATCTTGGTGGCCGCGCATGGATTTCCGGGACGCCTTCGTGCTGTGGCGCGGCCTTACCATCGATTACACCGGCGGGGTGCTGGCGAATCCGGCACGCATTGCGATTCACGTGACGCATCGAATAGGCGCGCTGGTCGTAGCCTTAAGTTTGAGTGTGGTGGGCGCTCTGTGCGTCGCCCGAGCCCGAAGCCGCCGCTTAAAGGTGATCGGCGCGCTATTGATCGGTGCGGTGCTGCTGCAGATCGGCATCGGGGTGACGATGGTGCATTTCGCCATGCCGTTGCCGCTGGCGACTTTGCACAATGCAGGAGCCGCTCTGCTGGTGGTCTGTACAGTGACTCTGCTGCGAATGCTCTGGCCGGTGCCCGAGGATCGGCGTGGTACCCTGGCGCCATGAGCACCGTACCCGATAATCCGCCCATTGCCGTCGTCGGCCACGCGGGCTGGCGGGATTATTTGGAGCTCACGAAGCCTAAGGTGAGTCTGCTCATCGTCTTTACGGCCATCGTCGGAATGGTGCTGGCCTCGCCGGGTTGGATTCCGCTGCCGGCGCTGATCTTCGGATCGATCGGCATCGCCATGGCGTCGGGGTCCGCGGCTGCCTTCAATCACATTCTGGATCGGCGCATCGATGGCCAAATGAATCGCACGCGCCGCAGGCCGCTGCCCACGGGACATATGCGCGAGGGGCATGCCGCTGCGTTTGCGGTGGCGCTGGGCGCTGCCTCCATGCTGATTCTCTGGGCGGGCGTCAACGCCCTGACCGCGGCGCTGACATTTTGCTCACTCATCGGTTACGCGATGGTTTACACGATGTGGCTGAAGCGTGCGACGCCGCAAAACATCGTGATCGGCGGCGCCGCCGGTGCCGCGCCGCCGGTGCTGGGCTGGGCCGCGGTGACGAATTCCATCGATCCCAATGCCCTGGTGTTGTTCCTGATCGTGTTCACCTGGACGCCACCGCATTTTTGGGCGCTGGCGATCGCAAGACGCGATGACTACGCCAAAGTGGGGATTCCGATGCTGCCCGTCACCCACGGCATTCCCTACACCCGCCTGCAGATCGTGCTGTACACCATCCTGCTGATGTTGACCACGCTGCTGCCCTATCTCACCGGCATGAGCGGCCTGGTCTATTTGGCCGCCGCGCTCGGGCTCAACGCTCGTTTCCTGTACTTCGTGCTGGCGCTCAATCAGGGGCGTAAAGCGGACTTGCCCATGCGGACTTTCAGGTTCTCGATCACGTACTTAATGCTGCTGTTCGCCGCGCTGATCGTCGATCACTATTTGTTTTTCCCGGGCTAAACCGGCGGCGGCGGATCATTCGAAATGTCCACCACGCAGAGCCACTCACCCGCCCCATCGCGGCGCCAAACCGTCACGGAGCGCCCGTGCGTGGTCGCCAGCTCACCGTTGGCGCCCGGCGCGGTGGTCTCAACATCGCTCAGCATGTAGGCCATCTTCGCATCCTGCGACAGCACCGGTTTCTCGGAGACCCAATGGATCTTGAAGCCCGGGATTTTTAAACTGGCTGTGACGAATGCGCGAATCGCGGCTTTGCCGCTGTATGCCGGCTGTCCCGACTCGAGCACTCGCGCATCGTCGCTCCAATAGGACACGATCCTGTCGACATCCTTGCCTTCCAAGGACACCTTCGCCCATTCGGCGTCCCGCTGCGCGAGCTTGGCGGCTTCGGCCGCCCCATCGATTGAACAACCGGCCGCGAACAGCAGCCCCAAAACGGCAGGGATGAGGTGCAAGCGAGTCATGGTTTCGATCTCCGTTTCTTTTGATTATTACACGCCTCGAGGGGCGAGTAGTATTCGCGCTTGATGGACACCATTCAGTATCAAATCGTGCGCGCCAACGGCATCGACTTCAATGTGGCGACGGCCGGATCCGGTGAGCGCCTGGCGCTCTGCCTGCACGGTTTTCCCGAGTCTTCATTCTCTTGGCGCTACCAGATGCCGCTGCTCGCGCGCCTCGGCTACCTGGTATGGGCGCCGGATCTGCGCGGCTATGGCCGCAGCTCGCGGCCGCAAGGTGTCGAGGCGTATGCGCTGGAAGAACTCCAAGAGGACATAGCCTCACTGATCGAGGCCTCGGGCGCGAAACAAGTGGTGCTCATTGGCCACGATTGGGGCGCGCTCATTGCCTGGTACTACGCCATGTTCGGCCTGCCGCCGATATCAAAGCTCATCATCATGAATGTGCCGCATCCAGCGCTTGCAGAGCGGGGCATGCGCACTTGGCGGCAATTGGTGAAGTCGTGGTACATATTTTTCTTCCAGCTCCCTAAGATTCCGGAGTGGGCGCTGGCGCGCAACGGCTGCGAGGCGATCGGGCGCGCATTTCGCGACATGGCGGTGGACAAGTCCCGCTTCCCCGACGAGGTGCTGCGTGTCTACCAAAACGCCGCCGCGCAGCCCGGCGCACTCACCGCCATGGTGAATTACTACCGCGCGTTGCTTCGCAGTCTGCGGCGCAACCGCCTCCGCGGCACGCCCCGCATTGACACGCCCACACTCATGATCTGGGGAGAGGCCGATGCAGCCCTCGGCAAGGAACTCACTTACGGCACCGGCGAATATGTCAGCCATCTGACGCTGCGCTATCTGCCCAATGTGTCGCACTGGGTGCAGCAGGAAGCACACGAAACCGTCAACGGCATGATC
>Ga0224547_1000009_pt1 | contig 49133 bp, 42 predicted proteins | sample 714P21014metaG_FD_179908 | JGI IMG/M metagenome (GOLD analysis project Ga0224547, IMG submission 179908) | Peat soil microbial communities from Stordalen Mire, Sweden - 717 P2 10-14 | ecosystem: Environmental > Terrestrial > Soil > Wetlands > Peat | place: Sweden: Norrbotten County, Stordalen...
CGGCAGGTCGAACGCGGCGGCATGCGGCGGCACAACGGGCGGTAGGTCGAACGCGGCGGCATGCGGCGGCACAACGGGCGGTAGGTCGGATGCTGCAAAAGCGGAACTAGCCACTGCACAGCCTGCGACCAAAGCGATTAGACTTACCTTCATAATGAATACTCCGATTTGAAAAATTGACAAGACGCGACGCCACACGGGTGGTGTATTTAGTTAAGCGACATTCGGTCGTGATTCCCCTCACGTTGCCTGACGAAGTATGATTAGGGGAAAACCTGACACGACAGCGGGATTCGAAACCTTCTGCGCTTGTGAGTAAATGACAATGCAGGTGCCGGCAAATTTCACGCAGCTTCTGACTGAATGGCGCTCCGGTCAACCGCAAGCGCTGGACCGCCTGACTCCCCTGATCTACGACGAATTGCGCCGATTGGCGCGCGGTTATATGCGCGCGGAACGCGGCAGCCATACTCTGCAAGCCACCGCGGTGGTGCATGAGGCATTTCTTCGCTTAATCCAGGCAAATGTCGATCTTCAAGACCGCGGACACTTTTTTGCATTGGCGTCGCGGCTGATGCGCCGGGTGCTGGTGGATCATGCGAAGTCGCGCTCGCGGGTCAAGCGCAACGCCGGCATTCGCGATCTGGCGACCGAGGAATCGAGACTGGCACAGCCGGAACTCGCGGTCGATGTAGTCGCGCTGGATGATGCGCTGGAGAGCCTGCTGCAGCTCGAGCCAAGGCTCGCACAGGTGATCGAGCTACATTATTTTGGGGGGATGACGTACGACGAAATTGCGGCCGCGGTGGGTGCATCCGCAGCCACTGTGCACCGCGACATACGCCTCGCCAGGGCTTGGCTTCTCAGCGAAATAGGCGGCACCGGATCATGATTCCACGCGTACGTTGGCAGCAAATTCAGTCCCTGTTCGAGCAATTGGTGGACATGGAAGGCACCGAGCGCATTGAGCATTTGGATAAGAGCTGCGGCAACGACTCTGACCTGCGCATGTCGGTCCAGTCCCTCCTGACTTTGGATGCGGCCGGCGAAGACCCGCTCCTGAACGCGGTCGGCGCAGCTGCCGAATCACTGCTCGATGAGCATCGCGATCGCTTGATCGGCACTCGCGTCGGTCCCTACCGTATTGTGTCGATCCTGGGTCACGGCGGCATGAGCACGGTGTACCGCGGCGAGCGCGATGATTCGCAATATCATCAGACCGTCGCCATCAAGGTCCTTCAGCATGCGTCGGTGCATCCCCGCTTACGCAGCAGACTGCACAGTGAACGCCACATCCTGGCGACGCTTGATAATCCCTCCATCGCACGATTGATAGACAGCGGCGATCTCGAGGACGGGACGCCTTACCTCGTGATGGAATTTGTCGATGGCGAGCCCATCGATGTCTACTGTGATACCCGAACCCTGTTCATTCGCGAACGCATCGAGCTGTTCATCGCGGTCTGCGGCGCCGTGCACTATGCGCACCGCAATTTGGTGGTGCATCGGGACATCAAGGCTTCGAATATCTTCGTCACTGAGGAGGGCGCGCCCAAGCTGCTTGATTTTGGTATTGCGAAACTGCTCGCGCCGGAAAGTTTGTCGCACACGCTACCGGTGACCCGTCTGCAGGAGCGGATTCTGACGCCCGAAAACGCGGCGCCGGAGCAAGTGCTGGGCCGCCCGATTACCACGGCGACGGACACCTACTCCCTTGGCGTACTCCTTTATCTCTTGTTGACGGGCCGGTCACCGTATCGCTTGCTGAGCTACAGCCAACTGCAACTCGAGCGGGCGATCTGCATGGACGACCCAGCGCGTCCGAGTCAGATGGTGGTTTCCAGGCTAAAAGGCGAAAGCGACGCTGATCGCAGCCGCATCTCGGATCGGCGCGGTCTGTCTCCGCAGCGTCTGCGTACCCGCTTGAGTGGGGATTTGGACGCCATCGTCGCCATGGCCATGCGCAAGGAACCGGACCGGCGCTACACTTCGGTGGAAGCGCTCGCCGAGGATTTGCGAAGGCATCTGTCAGGCCAGCCGGTCCGTGCCCGCCAAGGCGACTGGCGTTACAACTCGGCCAAGTTCCTGCGCCGCAACCTGTTGCCGGTCATCGCAACAGCTTCCCTTTTCATAGGCCTCGTGATCATCGCAGGCGTAACGCTCTGGCAGAATCACCGCATTGGAATTGCACGCGATGCCACCGCCCAGGAGCGCGACCGGGCGCAGCAGGTGTCGGCATTCATGGTCGATGTGTTTTCCCGCGCAGATCCGTTCAACGCGCAAGGCCGGCAAGACACCGCCAAAGACTTGCTGGCTCAAGGTGCCGAAAAAATAAAGGCCAACTTGAGTCTACAGCCCGAGGTCCGCGCGCAGCTTCTCGAGAGCATTGGACTCGCCGACCGGCGCCAAGGATTGAGCGAAACGGCCATTCCCCTGTTCGACCAGGCAGTGAACATTCGCAAGGAGGCGCAGCCCGTCGACAATCGCCGGCTGGCCGCCGCACTGGCCAATTTGGCCCAGGCGCAAACCGATGCCGGGCGCTTTGTCGGTGCGGAAGCGAATATCCAGCAAGCCCTTTCACTCTCGCAGGGCGGCAATGCCCCGCCGTCCGCGGAAACCGCCGACATCCTGTTTCAATACGGGCACTTCATGCTCGCTGCGAAAAGCGATCCGGAGCGCGCCACCAAGCTATTGACTGAAGCTTTAGCCATATACCGCAGCGTTCCCGGCGATCAGCATTTGGCGATTGCCTCGACGCTCAGCGCGCTCGCGACCCCTGCCATGTGGTCAGGTGATTTTGTCGTCGCCGAGCAGTATCAGCGCGAAGGGCTGAATCTGCTGCGTTCCACTGTCAGCCACAACTATCCGGACTATGCCGCGTCCCTGGAGGGACTCGGGTACATACTGACAGAGCGCGGAAAGTACGGCGAAGCCGAACAGATACTCAATGAGGCCTTGCAGATCGAGCGTGGCGATTTCGGCGAGGACAATCAGCGGGTAGCGGCGATCGAAGCCAATTTGGGCACGATTTACCAACGCGAAGGCGACCCCGTGCGCGCCATGGCCGTGACCGAGGACGCGTTGAGAATCGTCACCTCTCGTCAGGGGCCCACCCACTACATGGTTGGCTACTATTTGGATGCGCTCGCCAATCTGTACCTCATGGCAGACAATTGGACCGCTGCCGAGAACTATGCGCACCAAGCGCTTGCGATCTACGCGCAGTCGTTGCCGGCGCGCCATTCATATGTAGCCGCTACGCGACACCTCATCGGCGAAGTACTCTTGCGCCGCGGACAATTCGCGGCGGCAGAGGTTGAGCTTCGCGCGGCATTGGAGATTGATATAAGTTTAGAGGGCGCCGGCAATTGGCGGGCTGCCCGCACCGAAGCGAGCTTAGGCTGGCTGTTGATTTCTGATAATAGGGCGACCGAAGGTGAGCTGATACTCGTGGCAGCGCAAAAGCAGCTGTTGACGACCTTGGGTCCGCAACATCCCGAAGTCATGCTGGCGACTTCGCGGCTGGCCGACTACTATCGCGCGCATCACCGCGACGCCGAAGCGGTGAAGATTCTTTCATCGAAGTAAAGGACGCCTCGCTGTTGCGGTAAACTACCCGCAATATTGGAGGGCTCCTCGATGCCAAACGGAAAAAAGCCGATTGCCGCGCTGCTGGCGGCGATATTTGCCGCTGCAATTGTAAATATTGCGCAAGCGGGTGCGCGCGAAGAAGGCCGTCTGCTCACTGCTACCGAAGTATTGGAAGAGGTCAGGGCCATGCCTGACGTGCGGCTGCCCGATACGCTCCTGGCGCATGCCTACGGAATTGCCGTGATACCCGACGTCACCAAGATCGCATTCATTTTCGGCGGGCGGCACGGCAACGGTGTGCTGTCGGTGCGGGATAAACTAACCGGTCCTTGGAGCAATCCGGTTTTCATTTCATTGACCGGAGGTAGCTGGGGATTCCAAGCCGGCGCACAGTCCTCCGACATCATCTTGGTTTTCACCACGAAGACCGGCATCGAAGGCATCGCCGGGGGCAAGCTCACGTTGGGCGCCGATGCGTCGGTTGCGACCGGGCCGGTCGGGCGACAAGGCTCCGCCGCCACCGATATGAGTTTCAACGCCGAGATTTATTCCTACGCGCGCACGCGCGGGTTATTCGGCGGCGTTGCCTTGGACGGCAGCGTCATTTCGATCGACCGTTCAGCGAATGCGTCTCTGTATCATAAGAGCGGCATCACCGCGACGGAGATCTTCTCGGGGCAGGCGCCGGCGCCTCCGGCCACTGCGCAGCGTTTTCTCGAGCGGTTGGCACAGGCGACGGGAACGGCGGTGCGACCCTCACCCGTTCCGCAAGCGGATGTGCCCGCGACCGCCGGACAAGCACCCGCAGCGCCCACCACCGAACCCGCGCGCACCTATCCGTTGGAAGAACAGAAGAAGTGAGTTTGGGCGGTCCCGTCAGCCGCGCAAACTCGCGGTCGACGCGGATTTTGCCGCTCCTGTGCATGTTTTTCTGCGCCCTCGCGCAGGCACGAGCACCCTTGGTGTTCTTGACGGACTTCGGTACCCAGGATGGCGCAGTATCCGCGATGAAGGGCGTCGCGTACAGCGTGTCACAGGACTTGCTGATATCCGACTTGAGTCACGAGAATCCGAGCATTTTCGACGGCGCGTACCGGCTCTACCAAACCGAACAGTTTTGGCCCCAAGGTACGGTTTTCGTCGCCGTGGTGGATCCCGGCGTGGGAACCAATCGCTTATCGGTCGTATTGAAGACCCGCACCGGTCACTTGTTCGTTGGTCCCAACAATGGCCTATTGTCATTGGTCGCAGAGCGCGACGGCATCGAGGGCCTGCGCCAAATCGATGAACGGGTCAATCGGCGGCCGGGTTCCGACGATTCGCATACTTTTCACGGCCGTGATGTATTCGGCTATACGGGCGCAAGGCTCGCGGCCGGTGTGATCACTTTCGAGCAGGTGGGTCCTTCGCTGCCCGCGCAGAGCCTGATTGCCCTGGTCTACAGAAAACCTGTACGCGAGGCTGCAAAGGTGTCGGGAATCATCCCGGTACTGGATGTGCAGTACGGCAATGTGTGGACGAACATCCCAAAACCGCTATTCGATGAGTTGCACATTGCGTTGGGCACGCCGCTGCACGTGCGTATTTATCACCTGGACAAGCTGATTGACGAGACGCTCGCGCCCTACCAGCGCACCTTCGGCGAAGTGCCGTTAGGCAAGCCGCTGGTGTACATCAACAGCCTTTTGAATCTCGCGGTGGCGCTCAATCAACAGAGCTATGCTGGACTTCACAAAATAGAATCCGGCCCGGACTGGTCAATCGAGATCAGCAAGGATTGAATTCAATGCGTTGTGTATGATCTTAAGCGGCCAACAGAATAACAAAGGATGCAATGCGTTGATATTTCGCTGCAGCGGAAAGAGCGGATTCTCCGCCGAGGTTGCCGGCCATCCGCAGCGCGTCGAGGCACGAAAGCTCGAACGCGAGGTTTTGGTTCGCTTCACAGACGTTCCCTGCATTGTGCGGACGCCTGAGGGCGCGGTCCATGCGCATCCGGGGGACGCGGTCTTGACGGGTAACGGCGGTCACCATTGGCGGGTGTCGCACGCAAAATTTGCGCACAAATACCGGCCGGTACCGCCAACCGTCGCGGGCGAGTCCGGGCGCTACATGAGCCTGCCGTACCATATTCTGGCGCTGCGGATGCAAGAGCCCTTCGAGCTGCAGCTCGCGGACGGGGTCTCTGTCTTAAGCGGCCATGCCGGCGATTGGCTGGTGGACTACGGGGACGGCAGTCTCGGCATCGTCACCCAAGACATCTTCGCAACCACTTACGAAATCTTGAGCTAGCGAGCATGGCGTTCCACCAGCTGGTTCAACGTGTGCTGCTGATCGGGGCTCGACTGAAGATTCCGCCGCCGCCGCCCCCCGTGAAGCCGCCCGAGCGATTGTTGCCCCTCATCGAGGCCCTGGCTCCCGCCCACTTGAAGTTTGATGCGCGTGCCCTGCACTACGGACACCGCTATCGCAGCGGTTTCTGGGCCATCTATTTGTTGAGTGCAATTGCCGTGCTCTTCGCGGTGCTGCCTCTCGCGCTCGGTTGGGACGATCGCCGTCACTTACAGCATCCCGTGATCGGCCTGTGGGCTGTTGCCGAGGTCCTCATCATCGGCACGGTGAGCACGATCTATTGGTTGGGTCATCGGCGAGACTGGCAGGGACAGTGGTTGCATGCGCGAACCACCGCTGAGTTGATTTGGTATCTGCCGCTCGTCGCGCCGCTGCTCGACTTCATGCGGCCGGAAACATCCGCAAACTGGTACGTGCGGGTATTCGATCCAGGCAACCACCTGCGAAGTGGCGATGATCTTGAGGCGATATGCACGAAAAACGAGTCCTTGGCGCGAACCCTACTCGATGGAGCCTGGTCGGACCCGAAATTCATCTCGATGTACGCGCTGTGGACGGTGGGCGTGCTCGAGGCTCAGACGCACTATCATCATCGAGTTGCCTTGAGGCAGCATGCTCTGTTGCATCGGGTCCATTCGGTGAACAGCGGACTGTTTGGGCTTACAGCCATCGGAGCGCTGCTGCATCTGGTGCTGCATACCGTTTGGCTGTCGGTGATTACCACTTTTTTTCCGGCGCTTGGAGCTTCGCTGCACGGCGCTCTGGCGCAATCCGAGTCCTACCGGCTTGGTACCACCTCCGAGCGCCTTGAGGTGGAATTGCAACGGGCCATCAGTGGCATTCGCGCGACACTGGAGCAACAAGATGCGTGGCCTGTCCCGGCTCCGATCAAGGACTCGATTCTGGCGGCCATCGAATTAATCCTCGAAGAGCACCAGGATTGGCACATGCTGGTGCGACCGCATCATCTTCCATTGGCCTGAGAGAGTAAGATCGCGTTTGTCTGTAAATTCACGAGGAGACCACTGTGAAATCAACACGAACGTTTCGATTCGCTCCGATTGCCCTTGCGGCTGGTTTTGCCGCAAGCGGTTTTTCGGCGGCGAATGCCGCCGATATTGCGGTTAAATTGACGGGCGACCAAGAAGTTCCCGCAGTGACATCCACTGCCACCGGCGCGGGTACGATCGTCGTCAAAAATGACAAATCGGTCAGCGGCAGTATCAAAACTTCCGGAATCGAAGGCACGATGGCCCATATCCATCTCGCCGAGCCGGGAAAGAACGGGCCGCCGATCATTACCCTGAACAAGACGGCGGATAACACCTGGTCCGTACCGGAAGGCTCCAAGCTCACGGACGATCAGTACAAGAGCTTTAAAGAGGGAAATCTGTACGTCAATGTACACAGCGCAGAACACAAGGGCGGCGAAATTCGCACGCAGCTCAAGCCGTAACCGCGGCGCGGGTTGCGAGCACCCATCGCTGATCGACCGGGCTAGCGAGCCATATCGCGGCGCTGGGCTATTTGCCTACAATTTCGCCCGCGGCAAATTAAGTGCAGACCCGGTGTTCCGTGCCATGCTTGAACGAGGATTATTGCTGGGGCGCGGACACATTCTCGACTTAGGCTGCGGTCAAGGACTGCTGGCGTCTTGGCTGCGCGCCGCCCTGCTCTGCTACGAAAGCGGCAGTTGGCCCCAAGGGTGGCCGCCGGCACCGACGCCGCGCTCGACTCGCGGAATCGAATTGATGGTGCGCGATGTGGAGCGTGCGCGCGCGGCTCTTGGGCCATCGTGCGACATAGCACAGGGCGACATTCGTAGTGCCGATTTTGGTACCACGGATGCCGTGGTCATCCTCGATGTGTTGCACTACATGTCAAAGGAAGAACAGCTTCAGGTGCTCAAGCGAGTGCGCACCGCGCTGCCGGCGCGCGGCTTGCTGCTGATGCGCATCGGCGATGCCGATGGCGGACTGCGATTTCGTTACAGTCAGTGGGTCGACAAACTGGTGATGCTTTTCCGCGGCCATTCGTCCGTGAGCACGCACTGTCGCAGCGCCGCACAGTGGCGTGAGCTCTTGCGGGAATGTGGATTCGAGGTTCAGGCCACCCCCATGAGCGAGGGCACGCGATTCGCCAACGTGCTATTGATCGGCAATGCGACTTGACCGCGCTAGACGTAGACTACGCCTCCCTTTAGCTGCAGTGAGTTTAAAGAACCGATGAGCTTTCAAACAAAGTTTTGCGCAACCGCGACGGCAGCATGTCTTTTCGCGCCGCTTCAGTCGATGGCAGAGTCCCCGGCGCAACCTAAACCCATTACGCACGAATCGCTTTGGATGATGAAACGCGTGGGCGCGCCGAGTTTAAGTCCGGACGGCAAGTGGGTGGTGTATTCGGTGCTGGAGCCGTCCTACGAGACCGACAAAAGCGTCAGCGATCTGTGGCTGGTGGCCGCCGACGGGCTCAAAGCCCCGCGCCGCATCACCAACACCAAGGCCCCTGAGGGCGACGTCGTATGGTCGCCCGATAGCAGCAGCATTGCGTTCACCACCAAGCGCGAAACCGACGATGCCGAGCAAATCTATATTCTCAATCTCGCCGAGGGCGGCGAAGCACGCCGGATCACCAACATCTCCACCGGAGCCTCAAGTCCGAAATGGCGGCCGGACGGCAAGGCAATTCTGTTCGAGTCACTCGTTTATCCCAATACCACCGACGACGAAGCCAACAAAAAAATTGTAGCCGACCGCAAGGCCCGCAAATACAACGTGCGCACCTATGAACATTTTCCGATCCGCTTTTGGAATCAATGGTTGGATGATCGCCAACCCACTCTGATGGTGCAGTCGATCGAGCCGGGATCGATTCCAAAAGACATCCTCTCCGCCACCACGCTGGCGCGGACCGCTGGATTTTCCGGGCGGGAAACCGAAAGCAGCGTCACCCTCGCCCCGCTGTGGAGTCCCGACGGGCATGAAGTGGTGTTTACCGCGACGACGGAGAGATGGCATGCCGCCTTCGCGCACGTGGGTTATCACCTCTATCGGCTGAGCGCAGATGGCGGCGAACCGGCCATCATCAGCCCCGCGTCGGGTGAATATCAGGAGGCAGAGTTCAGTCCCGACGGCAAGTCGCTGTTCTTCAAGTACGAGTTGCAGGACTCGGAAGTTTATCACCTGGCGCAACTCTACAAAGTGGCGTGGCCTGCCGTTGGAGTGCCGTCGCTCGTAACACGCGATTTCGACCGGGACGCGGCACGTTATGCGTTGAGCTCTGACGGTAAGCTCGTCTACCTGCTGGTGCCGGAGGCCGGCAAAGAGAACCTGTATCGAGTTGCGACACAAGGCGGCAAGCCGGAGCTGGTGATGGAGCCGGCCACGGGTGGCTACACTTCATTGGAGATTCCGAAGAAGGCGGCAATGGCCCTGATTGCCGGCTATGGCAGTTCAGTCAGTCCGACAGAGATCGTACGGATCGATACAGCGCGACACGTTCACGTCAATCTCACCCATGTCAATACCGCCGCAGCGGCGGCAATCGATTGGCAGCCGCCGCAGCATTTCTATTTCACCAGCGCCAAGGGCCGCAACATTCACAATATGATTGTGCTGCCGCCTGCTTTCGATGCAGCCAAGAAATATCCGATGCTGGTGCTGATTCACGGCGGAGCGGCGAGCAATAACCCCGATCAGATTGGACTGCGCTGGAATTATCATCTGTTGGCCGCCCCCGGCTACGTGATTTTGATGACGGACTACACCGGGTCGACCAGCTTCGGCGAGAAATTCGCGCAGGCCATTAAACTCGACCCGTTGAAAACGCCCGGCGACGAAATCAATCAGGCGGTTGATGAGGCGATCAAGCGGTATTCATTCATCGATGGATCGCGGCTATGCGCCGCCGGCGCGAGCTACGGCGGGCACCTGGCCAATTGGATCGAGGCCACCACCACGCGCTACAGATGCATCGTGAGCCACGCCGGCGAAGTCGATCTTCTTAGCCAATGGGGAACCAGCGATGGCATATACGGCCGCGAAGTGACCAATGGCGGGGCGCCTTGGGCGGGAAATCCCGTGTGGCGCGAGCAGAGCCCCATCACCTATGCGGCCAACTGGAAAACACCGATGTTGCTGAGCATCGGAGAGCGCGACTTTCGCGTGCCCATCAATAACACGCTCGAGAATTGGAGCACACTGCAGCGCATGCAGGTGCCAAGCCGCCTGCTGGTGTGGCCGGACGCCTGGCACTGGATTACCAAGCCGGAAGACAGCCGGCACTTCTATGAAGAAGTTCACAAGTGGCTCGCCACGTATCTCAAGGACGGCGGACCTGCTCACTGACATCGGCGGTGTCGCGCAGCGGTTCAGGCTGCGCGACATGCCTTGTCAATTTCCCGGCGTCATCAACTGCCCGTGTTGCTGGTTCGGCGAATGAATCCCACGACATTATCGTGCAGCAACTTGAGCGACGAGTCCTTCGCATAGACCATATGGCCTGAGTCATAGAACTTGAACTCGATGTTCGCGTGCAGATTCGCCGGAATCGGCAAGTGATGCATCTCGTAAATGCCCTGATAAAAAGGAGTCGCGAGATCGAAATAGCCGGCATTCAATTGAATCTTGAGGTTCGGATTGATCTTCATGGCATTCGCAAGATCAGGCATGACATTGGAACCCTGACGCGACGACGATGCCCGTTGACTTTGACCCGGTTGGCTGTGCTGGAAATTCCAGGTGCCAAAGGTCTGAATGCTGTGTTTGAAGCTCTTGCCTTCACCATAGCGCAGATCCTTGCGCACGTAGTCGTTGAATGCAGAGACGTAAGCCGAGCCGAGCGCGGTTGATTGGGGGTCATAGTCGGCACGCTGGCTCAACGGATCAATGTCGGGTCCCGAAAAACGGGTATCCAGCCGGCCGGTCGTCAGGCCAGTGTCGCCCTGTAAATTTTGGCGAAATTCCCCGCCATCGATGCGCAGGTCCGCCTTTAGAATGTAATCGATCGATAGGCCGGTGTACTGGTGGAGCTTCTCGGCGATGGCACTCCGATCCGTGGGGCTAAGATCAGATCCGGCCGCCAGCGCTCGGCCATAGTCTCCCATGGCGAACTGTTCGACTTCGGCCAGAAGCGCTTCGAGATCCTTGTGTTCACCCGGCAGTTTTTTGTGATACCAGGCAGTTGCCGCATAGGTGGGCAGTACGGTCTGGTATGGAAGATCGATACCCGGATTGCCGGTAGGCCGATCGGGACTCAAGTCAAAATTGAGAATCTGCGACAGCAGAATCACGCCGTTGAAATCGATCGCACGGTCGGCTTCGAGCTGATTGATGAGCACCGCTGAGCGGGGCGTTCCATAGCTCTCGCCAAACAAATACTTGGGCGAATTCCAGCGGCCGTATTTGGACAGAAATTGCGAAATGAACTCAGAGAAGGCGTATGCATCCTGATCGACTCCGAAAAACGCCTTCTCCTTGTCTTTGCCGGCGATACGGCTAAAACCGGTACCCGGCGCGTCAATAAAGACAAGATCGGTTGCATCCAGCAAGCTCGAGCCATTGTTGGTCAGCGAATAGGGAGCCGCCGGAGTGTGGGCGTCGGTCGCGGTGACAATGCGGCGTGGCCCGAACGCACCCATATGCAGCCATACGGTCGCGGAGCCTGGGCCGCCGTTGTAGACGAATGTCACGGGTCGAGAGCTGCCACCGCCGGTCTTGAAGTAAGCGACATAGAACATCGATGCTTCGGCAGTCGGATTCTTGTCTGCGCCATCGTCGCCCGGCGCGGGGCCTTTATCAGCCTTGGGGTCACGCGGAACGTCGTCCCAATCCTTTGGATGCACGACGAGAGTGCCGGCGATCGCTTGATAGGAAATGGCTTGGCCGCCGACCGTGACCGTGCCATTGCTGCTGACTGACTCGGGCTTGAAGGGCTGGAATTTTCCGGCGTCTGCCTTCTCGGATTCGCCTTCTGACTTCTTGTCCGGCGGGCTCGGCGCGCTTGGCGCGGCGGCCAAGTACGCAGGCAAGGCCAGCGCAACAGCCAGTCCTACCCAAGCACCGAATTTGAATCGACTCATGTTCGTCCTCCAATTGATTTTTTGTCGCTCTTTCCCGAGGCGAAGTATAGAGCCTGTCTGAGATATCCTTAAATCGGCGGGTGGAGCATCTGGTGACGGCCGGCCGGTTTATGCGACACTGGCTAAAAAAGCGAGGACTTGACAATGAAGCTGATCATTTGCATCGAGGTGGCGCTGACTTGCTCGCTCGCTTGTTATTCGGCTGCGAGCGCCGAAGCCCCCCAAGCAAAAGACGGACTGTATTTTCCGGCGGCTATTGGTCAGACCGAGACCGACGAATACACGCGCTACGAGTTATTGGCGCCTGAAACCGCCAGTTTCAAGATTTTTTACGAAGTGTCCGCGACAACGCCGGGAGCCAGGTTTTTTTATAACCCTATTCGAAAAGGCAGTGCGGCAAGTGATGAGAGCGTTTATGACGCAATGCTCGGGACGCCGTTGCATTTTGAAGTGGTGAGCGGTGCGCAAGCGCGTATGGATGCCTTGATGCCGGACGCCGAGCTCGCGACCAACTACATCAGAGTGACGCTGGCGCGCCCGGTGCCGGAGCATGGCCAGGGTCGCGTGGTGATCGTCAAGACTTATAAGGATCCGAAGAGCTATTACCTCGATGGCAAAACAATCGTCTTCAATCGGCCATTGGGCGTCAAGCGCAATAAAGTCGTGCTGCCGCCTGGATATGAAGTGGTCGGCTTAACGGTGCCCTCGCAGGTTCTGACGGAGAAAGATGGACGCATTGCCATCAGCTTCCTGCATGCAGGGGCAGGGGAAGCACCGCTGATATTGCGGGCAGCCAAGGGAGCGCAAGTGGGGGCGGCGGCGCTACCGAAGCCGTTGACGGCGCAACGCAGCTGGGAATCACCGTTCATCGGGGAGACGGAGCAGGAACGGCTCGCGGAGCGCGCGCATCAGGATCGAATTATCGTGTACTTTCTGCAGCAGCCTGAAACGCACGCATTTAGCCTGTATCACGACTACACGGAATCAAGAACAGGCGTGAGCGGTTATGCCAATGTCGTGCGTGAAGGCAGTGTGGCAAGCCACCCTACCGCAAGCATTTTGGATACGGGAGAGCAGCTGAAGACGCTCGAAATGAGCGGCGCAGAACTCACGGCATCGAAAATCAATGTCGGCGAGGCGGTCGCACCAACTGCCCGCGTCGTCGTGATTCCATTTGCGAAGCTTTTGGAAGGCCAGACATTGCGGCTGCGCATCGCGGAGACCTATACCGCGCCGGCGAGCTACAGATTGGAAGGCGAGGATCTCGTTTTCGACCGCAGCTTGGGAAGACCTCGCAATGCGGTGGTCTTGCCATCGGGGTGGTACTGCACGTTCAGCGCCGCTCCCGCCACCGTGACGCAGCTGCCCGATGGCAGAGTACGGCTGGATTATTGGGATGATCGACCCGAGGCGGTGGATGTGTTGCTGAAAGCGAGGCGACGCAATTCAACAGAGTGAGACAGAACCTTAAGGGTTCGTCTGGCTGACGGTCGGTGGCTGCGGATCCTTGGGCGCTGGAGCCGACTCTACCGGAATCACCGGCATGCTATAAACGTCGACTTTGGGTTTTTTGGCTTCCTGTTCCTGACGCTGCTTGTCCTGCAGCGCCCGCAGATGCTCACGGCTTTTCTCAAATTCCTCGACCCGCTTTGCCTCTACGGCCGGGTCGACTCGCGCTGCCAGACGCTCGCTCGCGATTCGTGCATTGATGCAGTCCGAGTTCGAGCGCGCCTTGCCGGGGTCGTTGCACTTCATGAGCACGCCATCGAGCAAAACGCGATCTTCCATCAGATCCGACACCGTCATCGGAGGAATGCGCCGGGGCTCGCATGCCGCGGTCAGCACAGCCACGGCAGCGATGCAGCCGCAGGCGATCATTGATTTGATTGAATTTGGCATATAGCTTCCCACCAGCAATGTTACCCAAAATGAGCCGTCAAGCGACCCCATGGTTGTGACGCGTCTCACGACTTGACAATGTTCCTGCCCGCGTCCTACACAAGCGGTGCGTTTGACCCCACCGAAGCGCATGTGTACCGTTCCTTGCCATGCCCACACCGAAAGCCACAAAACAAGAAACACCCGACTTCGAGACGGCCATGCGCGATCTGGAAGAGCTGGTTGAACGCTTGGAACACGGCGATTTGCCCCTGGAAGAATCTCTGGCGGCATTCGAGCGGGGCGTCATGTTGACGCGCGCCTGCCAGAGCGCACTGAAGGAAGCCGAACAGAAGGTCGAGATCCTGCTGAAAAAGGCCGGTGAACCTGCAATTGAAGACTTCATGCCCGACGAATCAAAAAACGGCTGAGCACGACGTGAATGCGGACGCGATGGAAGCGCGAATGCGCGAGTACCAATCACGCGTACACGCCATTCTTGACGCCCAACTTCCGCCTGCCGATTTGGTACCGCAGCGGCTGCACGCAGCGCAGCGCTATGCGGTTCTAGGCGGCGGAAAGCGGCTGCGCCCCTTGCTCGTGTATTGCACCGGAGAAGCGCTGAATATCCCCGTGATCATGTTGGATGCGCCGGCCGCTGCAGTGGAACTCATTCATTCCTATTCGCTGGTTCACGACGATCTGCCGGCGATGGACGACGATGATTTGCGCCGCGGCCAACCTACGACTCACCGTGCTTTCGACGAGGCAACCGCCATCCTCGCGGGCGACGCGCTGCAAGTACTGGCTTTTTCGCTTCTCTCGCGCGATCGAACTGCCGGCATGACTGCAGAAGCGCGGCTGAAAATGATTCAGATCCTCGCGGATGCCAGCGGCACCGCAGGCATGGCGGGTGGTCAGGCAATCGACTTGGCGGCCGTCGGACGCGCCCTGACTCTCGAAGAACTGGAGGCCATGCATCGGCTGAAGACCGGCGCACTGATCCGCGCCAGTGTGCTGATGGCCGCGGCCTGCTCGCCTACTTTAAGCGCCGCCGCATGGGATGCATTGGATGGCTATTCGCAGGACATCGGTCTCGCCTTTCAGATCCAAGATGACATTCTCGACGTCGAGGGCAAGACCGAAGAGATCGGCAAGACCAGCGGCGCGGACGCGGCACGCGCCAAGCCCACCTACCCCAGTGTGCTGGGTCTCAAGGCCGCCAAGATCCGAGCTCGTGAATTGAGACGGCGCGCTTGCGAGAGTCTCGCGCCACTGGGGGAGGCTGCCAACGTACTGGCATGGCTGGCTTCTTATGTGATCGAGCGCCGGGCTTAGGAGCCTGTCTGAGTATTCCCCGTGGCCGCGAGCGTGTTAGGGCCCCGATTTGCGGAAATGGGCGCTAAACCCAAGTTGTTGCAGCGATTTCCGCCTGCCGGTCGCCGGCGACCGGCAGGGTCTTAAGCCAAATGCGGTCGAATGGTCTAAAATTCTTGAGTTATGCGAATTCGGCACCATCCTTAAGCTTGATCGCATCAGTAGGAAACAAATATGAACGTCGCCGTGCCCGTCAAAAAACCCAACGCGAAACCCGTGGAGGACGTCCAAGGGCACGCCGACACGCGGCAGATCCCGATCAACAAGGTCGGCATCAAAGACATCTTTCACCCGGTAAAAGTGAAGGATCGCTCGCGCGGCGAACAACACACCATCGCGAATTTCAACATGTACGTCAATTTGCCGCACAATTTCAAGGGCACGCACATGTCGCGCTTCGTGGAGATTCTGCATCGGCACGAGCGCGAAATCTCCGTCGAATCATTTAGTAAAATGCTGGCGGAAATGACCGACCACCTGGCTGCCACTTCCGGTCACATCGAAATGACCTTCCCCTACTTCGTCATGAAAAAGGCCCCGGTATCGGGCGTCGAGAGTCTGATGAACTATCAGGCCACGATTTTCGGCGAACACCGCGACGGCAAGACGGAAGTCTGGCTCAAGGTGGTCGTGCCGACGACCAGCTTGTGCCCGTGCTCGAAGGAAATCTCCGACTACGGCGCGCACAATCAGCGCTCGCACATTACTTTAACTGCGCGGCTGGCCGAGCACATGTGGCTGGAAGAACTGATCGAACTCGCCGAACGTGAAGCTTCATGCGAGGTTTACGGAATTTTGAAACGCCCCGACGAGAAATTCGTCACCGAGCGCGCCTACGACAATCCAAAATTCGTCGAGGACACGGTGCGCGACGTCGCGGTGGCGCTCAATATGGACAAGCGCGTTCGCGCCTATGTCGTCGAAGCGGAGAATTTCGAGTCGATTCACAATCATTCGGCCTATGCAATGATTGAACACGACAAGGAAACAGGCGCTTAGGAGGCGCTGCGCTCCGCGTTTTGCAGGCGCCCTATCATGCTGCGCAGGAACACCTGGTTGAATCGCAGCTGACACTCCGCGGAAACCTGCTCGAGCAGCGTTGAACTCACCTTCATCACGGTGACGGAGCCGGATGCGAAAATCGTGGCGGTGCGCTTCGCACCACGCACATAACTGGTTTCGCCGAAGCAATCTCCACTATCCAAATAGCCCAATGCCTTGCTATTGCGCTGCACGCCGACTCGTCCCTGAACAATGATGTAGAACCTATCGTCCATCTCGCCTTCCTTGACGATTTCCTCGGCGTCCGCATAGTCCTGCCAGCTGCTGGCGCGCAGCACTTCCCAGATCTCGCCGTGCGAAAACTCATGGAAGAATTTCAATTTGCGCAGCAGGCTGAACTGTTCCTGCTGATCAATCCGGTTGTACTGCGCGCGCAATTTCTGATGCACACGAGTCAGTTCAGCGGCGAAATCCAGACCCGTTTTGTAGCGCTTCTCCGGATCTTTCTGCAGCGCCATCGCAGTCACGTTCTCGAGCTCCTCGGGAATCTCGGGACGCAGCGTATGAATCGGCGGCGGGGTGGCAAACACGATCTGGTGCAGCAGTTTCTGCAAATTGCCGGCTCTGAAGGGCCTGTTTCCCGTCAGCAGCTCGTACATGACGGCGCCCAAAGAATACAGGTCCGAGCGATTGGTCAGTTCGATCGACTGAACCTGCTCGGGAGACATGTAAGACGGGCTGCCGGCAATTCCTTCGATCCGCGAAATCTCCGAATCGGCCACCAGCGCAATCCCGAAATCGATGATCCGCACGTCGCTCTCAAGGGTGAGCATGATGTTGCTGGGCTTGATGTCGCGGTGAATCACGCCGCGGCTGTGCGCGTAGTGCAGTGCACGCGCTGCTTTGTATACCAGCTCGACAACATCGTCGATGCGCAGCAAGTTGTCCGGACGGCAGTAGGCAGCCAAGGTGCGCGCCCCGTGCACGTGCTCGGTCACGATATAGCAGTGACCATTCTCTTCACCGGCGTCGTAGATCGGCAAAATGTTCGGATGCTGAAGCATGCCGACCATGTGCGCTTCGGACAAAAACATCTTGCGGGCAATGCGCTTGCGATTTTCATCGCCGCTGGCATCGACGTTATAGACCTTGATGGCTACATCGCGGCCGTAGTACGGATCGTGCGAGAGATAGACGACGCCGGTGCTGCCGCGCCCTACTTCATTGATGATCACGTACTTGCCGATTTTCTCGGGCAGCGATCCACGCCCGGGCAAGGTTTTCGCAAGACTGGTGGAACGAGTGTTGGTCAAGGGTAACCGTGCGCAGGGGCGTCATTCGACTTTGATGAGACGAGGATACTGGTGCTGCTCCCGCTAAACTGTGATTTGCATCGAGGCTCGGCCAAAGTGGTCAAAACCTGAGACGCGAGGTAGAAAATCCTTGCCATTTAGCGACCACGACACGCCCACGCCGTCACAAAGTTCACCGATCGTGGTCAACATTAAGTTCAATCGATCAGCAGCGGCCTTGAGTTCAGCGAAACGCGCAGCAGGCACGGCCAACAGCAATTCATAATCATCGCCGCCGGCGAGGGCCCAATCGAGGGCTTGCTTTGCGCTCACCGTGGCCCGCATGGCGGCCGACAGCGGCAGCCGCTCGACGCTGACGCGCGCAGCGAGGCCGCTGGCCTGCGCCAATTTGGGCAGGTCTCCGACCAGGCCGTCGGACAAATCCATCGCGGCCGTCGCTATGCCACGTGCAGACAAGCCAAGCTGCACCCGAGGCTCTGCGTAATCAAAACGGCGAATGAGTTCGTCGACGTCGCGGCGGCCGGCGCTCGGCGGCGATGTCTTGAGCATGGCCAGACCCGCGGCGGCATCCCCGAGCGTGCCGCTGACAGCCAACAAATCTCCGGCCTGGGCGCCGCTTCGGCACAGTGCGGTTCCGTGCGGCACGTGCCCCAAAATCTGGACGCTGACGGTCAGCGGACCCCGCGTTGTATCGCCGCCGACCAATGCAACCCCGTGCGCATCGGCAAGATCCAGAAAACCCGTTGCAAACCTGGTCAGCCATTTAGGGTCCACGTTGGGCATTGTCAATGCCAGCGTTGCCCACAGCGGAGTCGCGCCCATGGCAGCGATATCGCTCAAATTCACCGCGAGGGCACGATGGCCGATCGAACGCGCGTCGGCGTCTTGCGGAAAGTGACGGCCCTCTACAATCGTGTCGACGGCCGCCACCAAGTCCGTGCCCTTGGGGAGATCGAGCAGCGCCGCGTCATCGCCTATACCTAAGATCACTCCCGACTCGCGCCGCGTCCCCTGGTTGCGGACAAAAAAACGGCGGATCAATTCAAATTCGCCGAGATCCGATGGCGGCGAACTCATCGCCTCACTCAACCGGGCGACCGTACTCGTGCGGTCGCGATTCTTTAGCGGCTCGATCCAACACAGCGTTGACGAACTTGTGCCCATCCGTCGCCCCAAATTGTTTGGTCAATTGCACGGCTTCCGCGAGCGCCACCCGGTACGGCAATTCAGGGCACGACTGCAGCTCATGCAGTCCCAGCCAAAGGACGGCATGTTCAATCGGATCGAGTTCCTGAGGCGGAATCTCGCTTAAGGTCGACAACCGCAAATCCAGTGCCTCGCGATTGGGCGCTACCCCTTCAATCAATTGCAGAAAGTAGTCCCGATCGACTCGGTCCGCTTCCGGGTCTGCGGCGAACTGCGCTTGCACGTCCTGCCACGGAAGCGGATTGATCTGAATCTGATACAGCGCTTGCAGCGCAAGGCGGCGCGCGAGACTTCGAGCCCGATGGCTTACGTCCCCTGAAGCCACTCAATTATCCAAGCGGCGCAACAGATTTGCCATCTCGATGGCAACCAGTGCGGCATCGGCCCCCTTGTTGCCGGCCTTGCCCCCGGCGCGATCCACTGCCTGTTCCACGGTGTCGGTGGTGAGGACTCCAAAGGCAATCGGCACGCCGGACTCCAGAGCGATGCGCGCAATGCCGCCGGCGCATTCACCGGCAACATAATCGAAATGGGGCGTTTGACCGCGGATCACCGCCCCGAGTGCAATGAGAGCTTCGTAGCGATGAGACATCGCCAACTTGCGGGCAACGATGGGAATGTCGAAAGCCCCCGGTACGCGCACGATCTCGATCTGCTTCTCAACCACACCGTGGCGTTTCAAGGCATCGAGCGCACCGCGCAGCAACGGCTCAACCACAAAATCATTGAACCGCGCAGCGATGAGCGCAAAGCGCAAATCACGGGCCAGCAGTTCTCCCTCGATTATCTTCGGCTGATCATTGGGCACAAGTCATTCCTCGCTTTGCAGACGGTCAGTATAAGCCGAGGAGCCTCCTGGCCGCGCTCAATCATCGCCGTCCACATAGCCGGTAATTTCAAGGTCAAAGGCGGCCAGCCCCTGCAGCTGCTTGGGCGCGCTTAACACCCGCATGCGCTTCAATCCCAGATCCTTGAGAATCTGCGCACCGATTCCGTAGGTTCGTACCACGGTGGCACCCACGCGCCGGCGGGCGACGGGCTTGGCCTCGAGCTGCCTCAGGCTGTCCATGAATTCTCGTGCAGATTCTTCCGGCCGCAGTATCACCACGACGCCCGAATCCTCCTTGGCCACCCGGCGCATGGCTGCGCGCAGCGGCCAGCCGAGCCTCTCGCTGCTGACGCCCACCACATCCCGCAACGTATCCTTGATATGCACCCGCACCAGCGGCGGCAAGCTGGAATTCAAATCGCCTTTCACCAACGCAATGTGCACGGTCTTGTTCACATGATCTTCGTAACAGCAGAGTCTGAAATCGCCGTACTCGGTATCGACTGGCTCATCGTAAACGCGCTCCACTGACCGTTCATTCTTCAATCGATAGCGGATCAAGTCCGCGATGGTGCCGATCTTCAGGCCGTGATTCTTTGCGAATAGTTCCAGATCCGGCCGCCGAGCCATGGTCCCATCATCATTCAAAATTTCCACGATCATCGCGGCGGCGGAAAACCCCGACAGGCGTGCAAGATCACAACCGGCTTCGGTGTGGCCGGCGCGCGTCAAGACACCCCCCGGTTGCGCCATCAGTGGGAAAACATGGCCCGGCTGCCGCAAATCTTCGGGCCTCGCGTTGGGCGCCACGGCGGTCTTGACCGTGTGCGCACGGTCGTGCGCGGAGATTCCCGTGGTCACGCCTTCAGCGGCCTCGATTGACAACGTGAAATTGGTACGATGCGAGGAGTCGGTGTCGCTCACCATCAGCGGCAGCCGAAGCTGGCGACAGCGCTCACGAGTCAAGGTCAGGCAGATGAGGCCGCGGCCGTAGCGCGCCATGAAATTTACATCCTCGGGCCGAACGCATTCCGCGGACATGATCAGGTCGCCCTCATTTTCCCGGTCCTCATCGTCCATGATCACCGCCATTTTTCCGCGGCGCAGGTCCTCTAGAATTTCATCGATGGTGTTAAACGCAGCCATGTGTCGCCTTGGGCAGTAATCAAAGGAGCTATTGTAGCCCGAGATTGAGGCACTATCCCGGATCGCGTTCGCTTCAACCGCTAGGATTTCCCTGGAGTCCGCAGCGCGGAATTGGCGCCGACCGCAACTCGAGAATCAATCAATCTGTCTTAATAAGCCGATCCAAGTAGCGCGCAACGACATCGATCTCGACGTTGACCCCATCGCCGATTCGAAGCTCGCCCAGTGTCGTGACCGCATGTGTGTGCGGAATGATGTTCACATCGAATCGCGCACCCTCGACCTTGTTGACGGTCAGGCTGACGCCATTGAGGCAGATCGAGCCTTTGGCGGCCACGAACCGCGAGAGCGTAGGCGGCAATTCGAATTCCAGACGCCAGGAGCGCGCGTCCGGACCGATGCTTTTGAGATTGCCGACTGCATCGACGTGACCGCTGACCAGATGGCCGCCCAGCGGATCTCCGGCGCGCAGGCTGGGCTCCAGATTGACGTTTGAGCCAACTTTCAACTTGCCCAAGGTGGTATTCGCCATGGTCTCGCGCGACACGTCTGCAAAAAAACACGCGTCCTGCTTGCGGGTCACGGTGAGGCACACGCCTTGGACGCAGACGCTGTCGCCGATGGCCATGCGCGCAACGTCAAGCCCCGCGGCATCGACGCCCAATTCCAAGTCACCATCCCGCTCCGTCAGAGACGTGACGCGGCCCTTTGCCAAAATAATTCCGGTAAACATGGTTATGACTTCTTAAGCTTCAGAATTAGGCGCACGTCCTCTCCCATCGGCTGTATGTCGCCGAATTCGAAGGCCGGCAACGTCTGGTCACCGAGCTTAATACGCACCAGCGGCGCCGCGTCACATCCCAGCAGCTTCGGGGCGACGTACAGCACGAGTTCGTCGACAAGCTGCTTGGCGACAAACGCCCCCGCCAGCGTCGGCCCGCATTCAAGCAATAGCTCATTCACCTCACGCGCGGTCAAGTTTTGCATGACCGCGTCAAGATCCAATCCGCTGCCGGTGCGCGGAATTCGTTCCACCTTAAGATCCGTGAACGATCCCAGCGGCGCTTCCGCCGCGGCAAACACCAGCGCCTCGTCGTTGTTGAATATCTTTGCACTGCGCGGGGATGTCAGCATGGTATCGAGCACCACGCGAAGCGGCTGGCGAACCCATGGACCGTAGCTCAAGCGCACGTTGAGCTGTGGATCGTCGGTACGCACGGTGCCGGCGCCGGTGAGCACGGCGGAACTGCGGGCACGCCATGTTTGCACGTCCGCACGCGACGCTTCCCCGCTGATCCACATCTGGCGGCCGGTCGCGGGGGCCGTGCGCCCATCCAGGCTCATCGCCAGCTTCAGCCGGACGTACGGACGGCCACGTTCAAATCGCGAAAAATAACCGGCGTTGAGCTTGCGCGCCTCATCGGCGAACAGACCCACCTCCACTGCAATACCGGCCCGCAGCAAGCGCTCGATGCCGGCGCCGGCGACTTTAGGATAGGGGTCACGCGTGCAGCACACAACGCGCGCGACGCCGGCGGCAATCACGGCGTCCGCGCACGGCGGTGTGCGTCCGGTATGACTGCAGGGTTCCAGAGTCACATAAAGGCTCGCGCCGCGTGCTTGCGGCCCGGCGGCACGCAGCGCCAGCACTTCCGCGTGCGGCTCACCGGCGCGTACATGCCAACCTTCCCCCAGCACGCCGGCTGCATTCGCCACCACGCATCCCACCCGTGGATTTGGATCGGTGGTGTACAGACCGAGTGCGGCTAATTCCAGCGCACGCGCCATATGCGCCAGGTCTTGCGATGATGTGGATTTCTTATTCACTGGTTTCATCGCTCGGATCGCCCGGGAGAAGCGGCAATTGATCCTTGCTGGGTTCGCGGCGCCGGCGATGCTTGCGCAGCTGATCGATTTCCGTGCGGAAGGCGTCCAAATCCTGGAAGCTGCGGTATACGGACGCGAACCGCACATACCCCACCTCGTCCAGATGGCGCAGTTCCTCCATGACCATTTCCCCGATACTGCGCGAGGCGATTTCACGCTCTCCCAAGCTACGCAGCTTGTGACAAATTCTTGCCGCGGCGGCCTCAATTGCTTCACGCGACACGGGACGCTTTTCAAGCGCCTTCTGCATGCCGGTGAGGAGCTTTTTCTCATCGAAAGGCTCGCGGCTGCGATCGCCTTTAACGACCGTCGGCAGCAGTAATTCTGCTGCTTCAAAGGTGGTGAATCGCTCGGTGCATGCCAGACATTCGCGGCGCCTGCGAATTTGCCGCCCCTCGCCGGCGAGGCGAGAGTCAATCACCTTAGTCTCGGTGTGACCGCAAAAGGGGCAATGCATCTAAATCATCGATCGCTAACCGTAGACCGGGAATTGCCGGCAGATCGCCACAACCTCGGCGCGGGCACGCTGCAGCGCGGATTCATCACCCATGTGATCCAGCACGTCGGCGATCCAGTTCGATAGCTGCCGTACTTCGGGTTCTTTGAAACCGCGCGTCGTCACGGCAGGCGTGCCGATGCGCAGACCGCTGCTGATCGAAGGCGGACGCGGATCGTTGGGAACGGCGTTTTTATTGACCGTCATGTGCGCGCGGCCCAATGCAGCGTCGGCATCCTTGCCGGTGATGTTCTTGTCGATCAGATCGAGCAGGAATAAATGATTGTCGGTGCCTCCGGAAACGATTTTGTAGCCGCGCTGCTGCAGCACGTTGGTCATTGCGCGCGCGTTGGCAATGACCTGCGCAGAATAGGCTTTGAATTCCGGTTGCAGGGCTTCCAGAAAAGCAACGGCTTTGGCGGCGATCACATGCATCAGCGGGCCGCCTTGAATTCCCGGGAACACCATGGAGTTGAATTTTTTGTGCAAGTCGGCATGCGGCCGCGCCAGAATCAAACCGCCGCGAGGACCGCGCAAGGTCTTATGCGTGGTCGTGGTCACTACGTCGGCGAACGGCACCGGGTTGGGGTAGAGGCCGGCGGCGATCAGCCCCGCTACATGCGCCATATCGACGAACAAGTACGCGCCGATCGAATCGGCGATCGCGCGAAAGCGCGCCCAATCGATGACACGCGAATAGGCCGAGAATCCCGCCACGATCATCTTGGGACGATGCTCTTGCGCGAGACGGTCCACTTGATCGTAATCGATGATGCCGGTCCCAGGCACAATCCCGTATTGAACCGCTTTGAAGAGTTTGCCGGAGAAATTGACCTTGGCGCCATGGGTTAAATGACCGCCATGGTCGAGGCTCATCCCCAGGATCGTGTCTCCGGGATTGAGCAGTGCGAAGTAAACGGCCGCATTTGCCTGGGAGCCCGAATGCGGCTGAACGTTGGCGTACGCCGCGCCAAACAGCTGCTTTGCACGATCGATGGCCAACGTTTCGGCGATATCGACGAATTCACACCCGCCGTAGTAGCGCTTGCCGGGATAACCTTCTGCATACTTGTTCGTGAGCACCGACCCTTGCGCTTCGAGAACCCGCGGACTGGCATAGTTCTCCGAAGCAATCAGTTCGATATGATCCTCTTGGCGGCCGCGCTCGCCGGCAATGGCTTGGGCAAGTTCGGGATCGAAGCCGGCAATGGCCATTTGGGCGCTAAACATGAATGATTCTCCAAAGATAGCCGATAATTGTAGCTTATTCGGCTAGGGTTCCCTAGCGAGAAAGGCGCACCGTGACAACGCCAAGGGAGTCGCGGATAATTCGTGCGGTTCCCCGCGAATTCACGCGATTATTTCAATACAGGCAATAGATGGCTCAGTTCATTTACACCATGAACCGGGTTGGCAAGGTCGTGCCGCCCAAGCGCATTATTTTGCGCGATATCAGCTTGAGTTTTTTTCCCGGCGCCAAGATCGGTGTGCTGGGATTGAACGGTTCCGGAAAATCCACGTTGCTCAAAATCATGTCCGGAATCGACAAGGACATCGAGGGCGAGGCGCGGGCACAGGCGGGCATCAAGGTCGGCTACTTGCCGCAGGAGCCGATTCTGGACGAAACCAAGACAGTGCGCGAGGTGGTCGGCGAGGGAGTCGGCGACGTACAGAGCTTGATAGATCGGTTCAATGCCATCAGCGACAAATTTGCGGAACCCCTGTCCGATGACGAAATGAACAGGCTGATGGAAGAACAGGCCAAGATGCAGGATAAGATCGACGCCGTCGGCGGATGGGAGCTGGAACGCAAGCTCGAGATCGCCGCGGACTCGCTGCGTCTGCCGCCCTGGGATGCCGTCGTCGGCAAGCTTTCAGGCGGCGAGAAGCGCCGCGTCGCCTTGTGCCGCTTGCTATTGTCGAAGCCCGACATGCTGCTGCTCGATGAACCGACGAATCACCTCGACGCCGAATCGGTGGCATGGCTGGAACATTTTCTGGAAGAATATCCGAGCACGGTGATTGCGGTCACGCACGATCGATACTTTCTCGACAACGTCGCCGAGTGGATATTGGAGTTGGACCGTGGGCACGGGATTCCATGGCAGGGGAATTATTCCTCGTGGCTGGAGCAGAAAGGACAGCGCCTGGCCCAGGAAGAGCGGCAGCAGGACGCGCTGGCAAAAACCTTGAAACGCGAGTTGGAGTGGGTGCGCACCAACCCCAAAGCACGGCAGGCAAAATCTAAAGCCAGATTGCAGCGCTATGAAGAGCTGGCTTCCCAGGAATTCCAAAAGCGCAACGAGACCAACGAAATCTATATTCCGCCGGGCGACCGCCTGGGCGATCTGGTCATCGAGTGTAAGAGCTTAAGAAAAGGCTATGACGACCGATTGCTGATTGATTCCTTGAGCTTCAATTTGCCACCCGGCGGCATCGTTGGCATCATTGGTCCCAATGGGGCCGGTAAGACCACGCTGTTCCGCATGCTGTCCGGCATCGAGAAGCCTGACAGCGGCGAGATTCGTTTGGGGCCCAGCGTCAAACTGGCGTATGTAGATCAGTCGCGGCAAGCACTCAACGACAAAAATACCGTGTGGCAAGAGATCTCCGGCGGACTGGACCTCATCAAAGTAGGCAACTACGAAACTTCCTCGCGCGGTTATGTTGGCCGTTTCAATTTCAAGGGCGTGCAGCAAGGACAGATGATCGGCGAGCTCTCGGGCGGCGAGCGCAACCGGGTGCATCTCGCCAAGGTATTGAAAGCAGGCGGCAATGTGCTGCTGCTCGACGAGCCGACCAACGATCTGGATATCGAAACGCTGCGCGCTCTCGAGGACGCATTGGTCGCCTTCCCGGGGTGTGCCGTGGTCATCTCGCATGATCGATGGTTCCTCGACCGCATCGCGACGCATATCCTGGCGTTCGAAGGCGACTCGCAAGTGGTATGGTTCGAGGGGAACTATCAGGAATATGTCGAGGACTATCGAAAACGCAAAGGCGAAGATGCCAATCAGCCGCACCGAATTCGCTACAAATCACTCACGGGGTGAACTATGAGCATCTACATCACACCGCAGGACGAGCTACATGTCGATTATCAAGGCATCGCTCTGACCTGTCCCCACTGCCAGACACTGACGCATCTGACCCCGGTTGCGGTACCCAAATTCGATGATCTCAGCCGGCGCAAGCCGAAGCACATCGGCATTGTGTTCCGCTGCGACACCTGTATTGAGCCGATATTCCTCAAGTTTGCCGCCAAATCCTATACGGCGCTGCGTATAGAACTCGCTCCGAACTTCATGGAAATCGAGCGCGCGCGCGAGAATTTCCCGTTGACGTATCTACCGGAAGAGGCGGAGGGTTTGTTTAAAGAAGCGCTTAACTGTTATTCGGCGGCCTGTTTCAGCGCGTTTGGCTCGATGAGCCGGCGCACGGCGCAGTCATTGTTTCGCGAACTCGGCGAGCGCGGCAAGTTGGAGCTGTTCGATACGCTTCAGGAAATTCGCTCCTTGGTGGATCTTGACGACGACACTTTCGCAACCGTGCGCGCGGTGCTATTCGGCAGCGACAGCGATCCTTGGCCCAATCAGCCCAACCTGGACTCGGAACACGCAGGAATTCTGCTGGAAGTCATGCGCGACTTGCTCTATCAGACCTTCGTACGCAAAGCGCGATTGGTCCAGGCGATGACCTTTCGCCGGTTCGTCGCGCCCAACCAGGCCGAAGCCGGCTGACGCTACAGATTGCTGCGCGCTAATCTCTGGCGAGCGCTCCTAGCCGACAAATACCCGCGCGTTTCGAAACAGGCGCGTCCAGCCGCCGTCTTCCGACCAGTCTTTGGGGACCCAGGAATTTTGCACGCTGCGAAACACCCGTTCCGGGTGCGGCATGATCGACGTCACACGCCCGTCGGTGCTGCACAGTCCCGCCAAACCTAAGGCCGAACCGTTGGGATTGAAAGGATACTTCTCCGTGGGCTGATCGCGATGATCCACGTATTGCAGCGTCACTAAATTCTGCGCTATCAGGGCGCCCGCACTGCCGCTGCCGTCGAATTCCGCCCGTCCCTCGCCGTGCGCCACCGCAATGGGCAAGACCGAACCGTGCATACCCGCAAACATCACCGAATTGGAGTTGGGGACCCGCACCAGCGACAAGCGCGCCTCGTACTGTTCCGATCGGTTACGCACGAAACGCGGCCATGCCGCGGCGCCCGGAATCAGGTCTTTGAGCGCCGACAGCATTTGACAACCATTACACACGCCCAAGGTAAATGTCGCCTGACGCGCGAAGAAAGCGGCAAACTCCGCGCGCGCGCGCGGGTTGAACAGGATGGACTTGGCCCAACCCTCGCCCGCACCCAAAACATCGCCATACGAAAAGCCACCGCAGGCCACCAGTCCGTGGAATCTGCCCAGGCGCACGCGACCGGCCAAAATGTCCGTCATGTGCACGTCGTACGCATCGAACCCCGAGCGGGTGAGCACCGCTGCCATTTCGGTGTGGCTGTTGACCCCTTGCTCGCGCAGCACCGCGATCGCCGGCCGCACGCCGCTGTTAATAAAATGTGCGGCGACATCCGCCGCAGGATCGTAACTTAAAGCGGCATGCAGCCCGGGATCGCTTGCATCCTCGAGTCGCGAATATTCCTCCTGCGCGCACTGCGGATTGTCGCGCAGCTCTTGCATGCGGAACGACACTTCGCTCCAGCGGCGATGTAAGGCGATGCGCGAGCCGGAATAGACGAGGTTGCCATTGGCGCTTACGCGCACCTCGGATCCCGCCACTGGCTCGCCGATGTCGCGCGTGAGCTTACTCAAGGCATGGCGCTCCAGAATACGCCACGCCTTAGGCATGCGCGCCAGCGGCACTTGGATAACCGCGCCCAACTCCTCCGCAAAGCAAGCGGCGATCGTGTCATCCGCCGCGCCTAAGTCGATGCGCAGGCCGCAATGAGCGGCGAACGCCATCTCGAGCAACGTGACTACTAAGCCGCCGTCCGAGCGGTCATGATAGGCGAGGATCAGCCCTTGATCTTTAAGCGTACGCAACGCCGCAAAAAACGCGCTCAAGAGACCCGGACTGTCGAGATCCGCCGGCCTCCCGCCGCTTCGCATCTGCACCTGCGCCCAGCACGAACCTCCCAAGCGATTCTTGCCGCCGCCTAAATCGATGAGCAGCAGGCGCGAGGGCTGCGATAAATCAAGCTCGGGCGTCAGTGTTAAACGCGCGTCCGTAACCTGCGCGAACGCCGAGACGATCAGTGACACGGGCGCGATGACGGCATGCTCGCCGCCGGCATCTCGCCACGTGGTCTTCATGGACAAGGAGTCCTTACCCACCGGAATTGTGATGCCCAGCGTCGTACAGAGCTCGCTGACGGCACGCACCGTGGCGTACAAATCGGCATCCTCACCCGGCTCTCCGCAGGCGGCCATCCAATTCGCCGATAAGCGAATGTCGGCCAAATGACGAATGTCTGCCGCCAGAATATTGGTCAACGCCTCGGCGACGGCCAATCGCCCCGACGCGGGCGCATCGAGTACCGCTACCGGAGTTCGTTCCCCCATGGCCATCGCTTCGCCGCTATATTCGTCGTAACTACTTAACGAGACCGCGACGTCGGCAACAGGCACCTGCCACGGCCCCACCATTTGGTCGCGGCTGATCAAGCCGCCTACGGTCCGATCGCCAATGGTGATCAAGAAAGACTTATCGGCAATCGTCGGCAGGCACAGCAAGCGATCGAGCGAATCGGCAAGGGTTGACGTTCCGGTCGCGAGCGCCGAGGTAATCTTGGGTGTGGATCGCACATCGCGCGTCATGCGCGGTGCCTTTCCCAGCAGCACCTCAATGGGCATGTCGACCGGCGTGCCGCGAAGCTGCGGATCAGACACCACAAGCCGCCCATCTGCGGTGATTTCACCCACCACCGCAAAGGGGCAGCGCTCGCGTTCGCAGAGTGCCGCAAATTGGGCGACGCTCCCGGGTACGAGCGCGAGCACGTAGCGCTCCTGCGCTTCGTTGCACCAGATCTCCATCGGCGAGAGTTCCGATTCGGCGCTCGGAATCTTGCGCAGGTCGATGCGCCCGCCGCGATGACTGTGAGCGATGGCTTCGGGCAACGCGTTCGACAGTCCGCCCGCGCCCACATCATGAATCAACAAGATGGGATTCGCATCGCCCAACGCGACGCAGCGATCGATCACCTCCTGCGCACGACGCTGGATTTCAGCGTTGCCGCGCTGCACCGATGCGAAATCCAAATCGGATGAACTTTGGCCGCTGCCCACCGAGGAGGCTGCGCCGCCGCCCAGTCCAATCAACATGGAGGGACCGCCGAGCACGATCAGCGGAGCGCCGACAACGACCTCCTTTTTATCCACGTTCTGACGACGCACACTGCCAAGGCCGCCGGCGACCATGATGGGCTTGTGGTAGCCCCGAACAACCAAGCGGCCGGTCTCCATGGATTGCTGCTCGAAGACGCGGAAATAGCCGCAGGTGTTCGGGCGTCCGAATTCATTGTTGAAGGCGGCCGCACCCAAGGGTGCGGCGATCATGATCTCGAGCGCGGACGCAATTCTGTCGGGTTTGCCGAAGTCGATTTCCCAGGGCTGCGGCATGGCGGGGATTTTCAGATTGGATACCGAGAAACCGGTCAATCCGGCTTTAGGCTTGGCACCGATTCCTGTCGCGCCTTCGTCTCGAATCTCGCCGCCGGAGCCCGTCGCTGCCCCGGGAAACGGCGAGATGGCGGTGGGATGATTGTGCGTTTCCACCTTCATCAAAATATCCATCGGTTCCAAGCTGCCGACGTAGCGCTGCGTGAGCGGGTCTACAAAAAATCGGGTGGCTCTCGCGCCCTCGATCACGGCCGCGTTATCGCGATAGGCGGACAGCACGCCATTAGAATTGCGGGCGTAGGTGGCGCGAATCATGGCCATCAGCGACTGCGGCATCGTTTCACCGTCGATGACAAAATCCGCGTTAAAGATCTTGTGCCGGCAATGCTCGGAGTTCGCCTGTGCGAACATCATCAATTCCACATCAGTGGGATCCCTTCCTAACTGATGAAACGCCCGCAGCAGATAGTCGATCTCATCGCTAGACAGCGCCAGGCCCCAGTCTTGGTTGGCTCGCGCCAAGGCGAGAGATCCCTCGCCCAAAGCGACGTAGCGCAAGGGCCGCGGTGGGGCCGCATGAAACAGTCCTACAGGCTCCACCGAGTCCGCCCATACCGATTCCGTCATGCGATCATGCAAGTGGACAGCCAATCTATTTAGATCCGCGACGCCCAACTCTGCGGTGGACTCGATGTAATACACTGCGCCGCGTTCGACTCGAGTCACGGCATCCAATCCACAGACGTGCAGGATGTCGGTCGCCTTGCTCGACCACGGCGACTCCGTACCCACGCGCGGCGTGACCAAAATCCTGTGCCCGCGTGGTTCCCGCAGCGAATCGGCCACGCGGAGGCCGTCGGGAACGGCCGTGCCATAGGTCAAAAGCTTGCCCAGCACGTCAAGCTCAGACTCGCTCAAGGCCCGGGTGGTATCGACGAAGTGAATCCAGCGGCTGCTTAAGGTGGTGATGCGCGATTCTTGGGTCTTGAGCGCGCGCAGCAGCTCATCGAGTCGGAATTGCGACAGCGCCGGCGCGCCGAAAAGGCTAAACATGCATCATTCTACAGGAATCGGCCTATTTGCGAGCGCTGGAGTCCCCGCCGGGGGTATAGATCGGCACAGGGAATTGCGAGACATTGGAGCCCTCAAGGGCTACGATCTTACTGACGCCCTGTTTCTTGACTTCGTCGATACGCAGCACCGAATGCATGGGCAGATAGGTGCGCTTTACTTCGTTGAATTCCGCCTTTATCTTCTCCTCAGCGGGGTCCACCACCACCGTTGAGCGTTCCCCGAACACCAGTTCCTCAACCTCGATGAAGCCAAATAAGCTGCCGTGACTCACCTTGCGGGCGTAGATCTCATAGACCTTGCCTTGATTTACGAACAGAACTTTGAAAATGTGACTCGCTGCCATTTAGTAGGCTCCAACCATTGCTAGTATTTCACCATATTATACCGGCACTTAGCGCAAACCTTGAGACCCGCTGGAGGGAATGACTATGGCCCTGCGCTTACGCGTCGTCAGCGAACACACAACCCGCCTCGGAGCGCTTGGCACCAAAATCTTCGGTGTGCACGGAGGCACCATTGGGCGCGCGACTGACAATGAGTGGATTCTACCCGACCCGGAGCGTTACCTCTCGGGCAAACACGCCCGCGTCGATTTTCGGGCCGGCACATACGTTCTGGTCGATATCAGCTCCAATGGTACCTACGTCAACGGCGCGCAGGTTCCATTGGGCAAGTACCACGACTATGCGCTCAAGGACGGCGACTACGTACGCTTGGGCGAATACGAACTTCTGGTCAGTATTGACAAAAGCAATGACTTCCCGCCCGAAGAGAGCGCCATCATCGCCTATGACGGCCAGGCGCCCTCCTCTGCGGCAAAAAAATCCACGGCCAATGACTTGGGTGCAGACCTTGACTTGAGCCAACTGCTGGAGCCCAGCAACAGCGACGTGTCGACCGCGGACTCCGGCGTGCGACCACGCGACGCCTACGGACAGTCCCTGCCACCGGTCGATCACCCGGCAGGGTCAGCGGAGGGTGCCGGAACTCCCTGGCACATGATGACGCGGCCCCTGAAAATGGAAGCTCCACAGCAACCTGCGGCAAGAGAAAGCGCGCCGCTCGCGCCGAGTCCTTCCCTGTCGCGTTCGCAAAGCCTGTCCCTCTACGAAGGTGATTTCGATATCGGACTCGCTGCGTTCTGTCGCGGCGCGGGTATCGATCCTCGCACCATCACACCGGAAGCGCGCGGCGCCGCGCTGCAGCTCGCGGGCCAATTGCTGCGCGAGACTGTGTTGGGTTTGATGGACTTAAATCAAAGCCGCAACGAATTTCGAAACCGATTCAGGATTCCCACGCACGCGGCGCAAGCGTCCGAGTCGCCGTTGAACCTTTCCAAAGGAGTCGATGAGGCATTGGTGCGATTGCTGACGACTTTGTCGACGCGCTCCGGGTCGGTCGAAGCCATCCGCGAGAACTTCCGCGAGCTGAAGGCGCAGAACGGCGCAACAGTGGCCGCAATGCGTGCCGCGTTCGAGGAATTCCTAAACCGCGTGGATCCGAAAGAACTGGAAGAGCGCTTCGAGCGCGCAGGCACGCGCGGCGTCTTTGGCGGTCAAAACAAGGCAAAGTACTGGGATCTGTATGCCGAGCTGTTTTCCGGTCTGGCACAACGTCCGGCCGACGGATTTCCGCATTTGTTCGCCGAGACTTTCGCCAAGGCTTACGAGGCTAAGCTGCGCGCCTTGGTTCCACCGCGCCGCACCAGCTTCGGCGGCGATCGCGATGAGCCGGCCAATCCAAGCGGTCACGCTGTCGGCGACTCCTAAGAGTCGCGCGTAAAGTACGGCATTGCCCGTAGTAAAGTGAAGCGTGCGGCTATTACTAGTAGAAGATGATGACATCGTTGCCGACGCCATTCTGCGGGGTTTGACCGCGGCCAACTATTCCGTGCACCGCGTCACGAGCGCCGAGGCTGCGCAAGCGGCAATTGCCGATGAAGAGTTCGCGCTGGCCGTGATCGATGTGGGCCTGCCGGGCGCCGACGGCTTGACCTTGGTGCGCCGGCTGCGCAGCGCCGGCAAGTCGCTGCCCACGCTCATTCTTACCGCCCGGTGCACGCTGACGGACAAGGTCAAAGCGCTCGATTTGGGCGCCGATGATTTCTTAAGCAAACCATTCGAAGCGGCGGAACTGGCGGCGCGCTGCCGGGCGTTGATGCGGCGCTCTTACGGCGCGACGAGCGGCATCATCAAGTTCAACCGCATGAGTGTTGATCTCGTGGGCAAGCGGCTGTGCATCGACGAGGCGGAAGTCGAATTGACGGCGCGCGAATGGTCGGTGCTCGACTGTCTGGTGCGACGCATGGGATTGATCGTCTCCAAGGATCGCCTTCTGCAAGCAGTGGCCGGCCCGGACCACGACATCACACCGAACGCGGTGGAAGTTCACATCTCCCGCCTGCGGGCCAAGCTCGGCACCGCCGCCGTGGTGCGCGGCCTGCGGGGTTTGGGTTACCGCCTCGAAGAGGCCAAGTCCGCGTGACCTCCTCCATCAGCCGTCGATTGATTTTTTGGCTGGCAGTACCACTCATGCTGATGGCGCTTTGCGGATCGCTCGTGCACTACTTCAACAACATCGCACCCGGCGTCATCAGCAGCGACCGTCGCCTGAGAGACGCAGCGAATTCCCTGATGATGCATGTGCTCGTCAAGGATGGCGCCGTCACGCTCGACAGCAGCCCTGACCGCAAGCTGCCGCTGCCGGCAGCAGAATCGGTAAGATTCGCGCTGCGCGACACGCAGGGGCGTCTGCTCGCCGGCGACGCGCAACTTCCCATCGTCCCGATGAACGACGCAACCAGCCAGCTCGTTTCAATGTCGCAAGTTGATCAGCGCAGTTTGCGTACCCTAACCACTCGCTTCGACACGCGCGCCGGTGTCATCTTTATAACCGTCACCGATGTGCATCCGCCAACCGAGCCGGCGGTCAGGTACGGCTTCATGAGCACGCTGCTGTGGGATTTCGTGCAACTCGACGTAACGCTGGTGCTGGTGTGGGTGGGCATTCAGCTGGGACTGCGACCCATCAAAAAACTGCGAGACGAAATTGCCGAGCGTTCGCCTCTTGAATTGCGGCCCATCGTGGAATCCTCGGTGCCGCGCGAGATCGCGCCCCTGGTCGTCACGCTCAATCGACTGTTTGGGATGCTGCGTTCTTCGGTGCAGTCGCAACAGCAATTCATCGCCAACACCGCGCACCAATTGCGGACGCCGATCACCGGCATGCAGGCGCAATTGGACCTGCTGGCCGCCGAACCCGACGCGCAGCCGCTCAAGGAGCGTCTGCTCACTCTGCAAGTGGGGATACGACAATTGGCCCACTCGGCCAATCAACTGCTGACTCTGGCGCGGGCCGACCCCGCCGCGAACATCGCGGCAAAGAACCAAACGGTGGATCTGAGCGCCATTGCCGGCGAGGTCGTCGCCAAATTCTTCGATCGCGCCTTGCTAGCGAATATCGACCTGGGTGTCGAGGCACGCCCCGCCAGCATTCATGCCGATCCGTCGCTGCTCGATGACCTGTTGAGCAATCTGGTCGACAACGCATTGAAATATACGCCGGCGGGCGGAAGCGTGACCGTGAACGCCGGACAACAGAGCGGCAGGCCCTACCTCGCGGTAGAAGACAACGGCCCGGGCATTCCAGAGGCTGAGCGCCAACGGGTGCGGCAGAGGTTCTATCGATTGCCGAATTCCCCGGGCCACGGAAGCGGTCTGGGACTGGCGATCGTCGATGAGATCGCCCAGCTGTATGGCGCTTCGCTGGTAATCAGCTCCGGCGCGGGCGGCTTGGGCACCAAAGTAGTGCTGCTATTCCCATAAACGGCGTGTCTCGCATGGGCCAACCCTTCGGCTGAGGACCCATTTTGCGAACCGCGTCTCATTCCATGCAATCGGATCGCCCGCGTCAACTTCGCGTAAGGCTCAACGCCTAGGATGCCCCTCAGTAAGCACCGCGACCCGATGCAGTGGAGATGACGTTGAACAGACAGTCCGGCTTTACGATGGTGGAAATGATCATGACCGTGGCGGTAGGCGCAATCCTGCTGACTGTCGGCATTCCATCATTCAAATACGTCACCAATTCCAATCGCATCGCTGCCGAAATCAACGGCCTGCTCGGCGATCTGCAGTTCGCGCGTTCTGAAGCGATCAAGGAAGGTGTGAACGTTTCCGTCTGTGTATCCTCGAACGGGACGGCCTGCGCCGGCACGAACACCTGGCAGAGCGGCTGGATCGTGATGTCGAGCGCGATCAACACCGGTGTGTTGCGGATTCAAGCGCCGTTTTCGAGTACCGACACCTTCGTCGCAACCAATGCCGTCGGCACCATCACCTTCAATCGCGACGGCTACGCCAATGGGATCGCCAACGGCACCTTGATCGAGCTGCACGACAGCACCAACAACCACAATTGGACCCGGTGCCTGGCAATCACCCTGTCGGGACTGATCGCATCGCAGACCTATGGCACGACGACCAATACATTCCAATGCCAATGATTCCACGAAATGATTTGAGGCCCGCGGCGCCCGAGCGCGCGCGCGGGTTTACGTTGATCGAGGTGCTGGTGGCGCTCGTCGTCACCGGCATCGGGCTTCTGGGGATCGCCAAAATTCAGGCGCTGGTTTACGCCAACACCGGTTCCGCCAGCGTGCGGTCGCTGGTGGCGATCCAGGCGTCGGGTTTGGCTGCCGCCATGCACGCCAATCGCGTCTATTGGTCCGCTGGATTGGCGCCATATTCAGGAACCACTGGCTTTACGATCACCGGGACGACTATTTCCGATAGCACTCTGAACTCGACAGCGACGGGGGTCACGGACTGCAATTTGGGCGGTGCGTCGGCGCCTTGCACCCCCCCGCTGCTGGCTGCGTTCGATTTGCATACCTGGGCCCGGGGGTTGAGCGGATTGCTCCCGAATGCAAATCCCGTCACCACCATCTCGTGTAATCCCGGCAACGTACCGATCAACTGCATCATCCAGATCACGTGGAATGAAAAGACGGTTTCCCTGAACGCCCAGTCCGCCGCCGGCACTACCAGTGGGACGACGGGAACTTTCGCACCCACCTATACCTTGTACGTGGAGCCCTGAGCCATGCGAGCCGCTCACACCCTAGGCTTCACGCTGCTGGAACTCATGATCGCGATGACCATCGGGCTCTTCCTCGCGGGAGCGCTGGTCACCGTCGTGCAGACCAACAAAACGGTTTTCTTGAATCAGAACAACCTCGAGCAAATGCAGGACAGTGAGCGAATGGTGATGACGATGATGACCGACGTCATCCAGTCGGCCGGCTATTTCCCCGCACCGCAGACTAATACCCTGGGCGGCACGCTCATCGCCAGCGGTGCCTTCGCGAATTCGCAGGCGATTACCGGCCAGTACGTCGCGGCCGCCCCGGGGGACACGATCTTGGTGCGCTACATGACGGCGCCGCAGGACGGCATCCTGAATTGCAGCGGCCTGTCGAACACCAATGCCGTCGGCGGCGCCAACATTCTCTACGTCAACCAATTCGCCGTGGTACCCGGCGTACCCAGCGGTCAGCTCGCCTGCACGTTGACCAGTCCTGCCGGTACTACCGTCTACAACCTGGTGAGCGGCGTGACCAACCTGAGCGTGATGTACGGCGTGAAAACCAATTTGGCCGCGACCGGCAACAATGTCGATACCTATATGAATGCCACCCAGGTGACCGTCGGCAACTACTGGCAAAACATCATCTCGGTTCAGATCAGTCTCACTTTCACGAATCCTTTGTACACCGCAGCCGGCCAGGGTCAAGCGCCGACCATCACCATCCAGCGAGTCGTCGATGTCATGAACCAGACGGGTCCCACCACATGATCACATCAGCGTATCGGATGCCTCGTTCGCAGCGCGGCGTCGTATTGATCACGAGCATGCTGCTGCTGCTGGTGGTCACCATCATGGCGCTCAGCATGTTCCGCAGCTTCGGCATCCAGGAAAAGGTCGCCGGCAACATGCGGGAAAAGCAGCGCGCCCTGCAAGCGGCGGTGAGCGCGCAGGTCTATGCCGAACAATGGCTCATTAACAATGCGGCGGGCTACACCCCCACAGTCTGCAGCGCTCTAGTAAGCGCTAACAACAATTTAGGGCAGATCTGTTCCAACCAGCTATGGCTGTTTACTCCCAGCGTCACGACGGTGCCGTGGGCAATCGGGGCGTCACCCAGCGTCGGTGTGACCTATGTTCCGCCCAGTATGACCGTGGCGGCGGCGAGCGCCGCGAGCAACAACTCCTACGTCAACGCGCCGACCTTCTATATATCGGACGCCGGCCCTTCGGCCGATGCCAGCGTGCCGGGCGAAGTGTATCAAATCGATGCCGCCGGCTACGGCGGCAACAACAATACGGTCGCGGTGGTGGAAAGCACCTTCGTGGTTTATTCGAGTTCCAGTTGCCGTAGTTGCCCCTGACATGCCTGTCAACGTCACCATTAGTAGGATTACCATGAACACCAAGCATCTGATGGCGGGATCGATCATTCTGTGTGCCTTGTTGACGGCGCGCAGAAGCGACGCGCAGACCACGTTCTCAGAGGATTTCACGGGTACCACCACCACCCTTAGCTGGTACTACTTCCGCGGCGCCTGCCTCACCGCAAGTTCGGCCGCGGTCGGTACCAGCCCCGGCCCATTGCCCGGATGTCTAGCGGTGAAGACTCTGTACTACAACGGCGAGAATCTTGTGGGAGGCCAGAACGGCGTGAGCGGGACGACGCAGACCCTCCCCGATCCAGCAGGCAGCGGCGCACTGCGATTTACCAATGCCAACGGAACTACCAACAACTCCATCGGAATAAAATACGGAAGCGACGAGGGCGGCGCCATCATTTCCGCAACGCCGTTTGGCACGGCCAATGGCGTACAGATCACATTCAAGACCATTGCCTACCGCGGCGATTCCGGCGGCAGCTCCGGGGACGGCGCCGACGGCATCAGCTTCTTTATGCTGAACGGTGCGGCGGCCCACAGTACCGGATCCGAAGGCGGCAGTCTGGCCTACACCTGTTCGAATTCGGGGAACCTCCCGGCTTACAACTCCAGCGGAGCCGTGATCACCGGATCCGGGGCCAGCGGCCACCCGGTCATCGACGGGGTGACCGGTGCCTACATCGGACTGGGTATCGACGAGTACGGCAACTTCCTCAACCAGGGTGACAACACAGCCACGGGCTTTGGAGCACAGGGCAATCGAATCGGCTTGCGCGGCGCCGGCAATGTGTCGTGGCCCTATCTCAGTACCACTTATCCGCAGTATTATCCGCCTTCGGTGCTGACCACGGCAAAAGCGCAGCAGGCCGCGGTGGCGGCGACCTGTCAGTCGGGCTACCTTTGGAACTACTCTAATCCGTCGAGCCCGGTGGCCGTCACGACAGGCGGTTCGACCGTGACCGGTAACGTCTCAGGCAAGGTCACGAGGAACAGCAATACCGTCACTGGTATACCGACCCCCATGCCCCTGAGTTTGATCCAGGGTGCGACGATTACGGGGACCAACATTCCGGCCAACACCACGGTCACCGCCATCGGGACGACCACCATCACCCTATCGAATAACGCCTCCTCAGGCGCCAGCAGGAACGGCACGGCCGAAACCTTGCAGTACTCCTCGACCAACCCGGGACAGGATGTCGATATTCTCGACTATCAGGCTATTCCGGGCGGCTATTCGCTACTCTCAGGAGTGAATATCGCCAACGAGAGCGCAATGAGCCGCGGTGTCGCCACTCCGATTTTCTATAACTTGAAAATTACCGCGAACGGGCTGCTCAGTCTGTCCTACAGCCTGAGCGGAGCGGCCTATCAGTCCATCATCTCCAATCAAGACATCACTACTTACAGCGGGGCGATGCCTCCCAGCCTGCTGTTCGGCTTCGCCGGCTCCACCGGCGGCAGCACCAACATTCACGAGATCCTGTGCTTCAAGGCCGCTCCGCAAAATACCTCGGGAAGCTCGACGTCGGTCGACGAAAAAGAGTCTGCGAAGGTCGAATCCACATCGCAGGCGTTTTTCGCCTTCTACGACCCCAACACTTGGGTTGGCACGGTGACCGCGAATACGCTGATCAATACTGCCGGCATCATCACGGTGAATACCACCGCGAACTGGGACGCGGGCTGTGTCTTGAGCGGTACCCTCACCGGGACCCCGGCCGTGGGTGGAGGGTGCGCAACCACCGGCGTCAGCGGACCGACGAGCGCGACGCCGGTTCCCACCAGCCGGGTCATGCTCACCTGGGATACGGCCAATAATGTCGGCATTCCGTTCGAATGGTCGAGTTCGAATGGCAATCTCAATGCCGCCGAGGCGGCCAACCTGGATGCGCTCGATGCGACGGAAACGTCCACACGTTTGACTTACCTGCGCGGCAGCCGCACCAATGAAATAAATACGGCGGGGGTCGGGACATATCGCCCGCGCGGCAACGTGCTGGGCGATGTCGTCGATTCCAGCCCCACCTGGGTGGGACCGCCCATACTGCCGTACGCGGCCACATGGACGGATCGCCTGCAAACCAGCGATTCGATGGTGGAGAACACGGGCACCCAGACTTACCAGCAATACGTGACGGCCGAGGCCTCTCGCCCTAACATCGTCTACGTGGGAGCGAACGACGGCTTCCTGCACGGGTTTCGCGCGGGGGCGACCGATTTGAACGGAAACTTGATCACCACCACCACCCCCAACGACGGCCAGGAACTCCTCGCCTACATGCCGGGGTCGACTCTGCTGAGTGCTGCCAATTCGGCGACATCAACCAACTGCAGCGTTCACACCCAGACGCAATCGCAGGTGCAGAACATTCATGGCGTGACGCCGGCCATCGGCAGCAGTGCGCTGTGCGTCGACCCCAGTCTCGACTTCGCCAACCCGCAGTACGGTCACAACTTTTTCGTCGACGCGACGCCGGGCACCGGCGACCTGTTTTATAACGGCATTTGGCACAGCTGGCTGGTCGGCGGCATGGGCGCCGGCGGTGCCGCCATCTTCGCCATCGACGTCACGACTCCCGGCAATTTCGCCGAGGCCAACGCGTCGAGCCTGGTCATGGGCGAGTGGAATCCGTCTACCATCACCTGCGCAATCACGCCAACCTCCTGCGGGGGCAATCTCGGCAACACTTTTGGCACTCCGCAAATCCGCCGCTTGCACAACGGCCAGTGGGGCGTCATTTTCGGCAACGGCTTCGGCAGCTCCACGGGCGATGCGGGCATCTACGTGATGACGGTCAGTGTCTCCAGCAGCGGCAAGCTGACGCCGAGCTTTTATTACTTGAGCACCGGCCACGCGAGCGGCAACGGCATTGGCTATGTCACCGCGGTCGACCTGGATGGCGATCACATCACCGACTATGTGTATGCCGGCGACTTGAAGGGCAACGTCTGGCGATTTGACCTCACGAGTACGAATCCCGCTAATTGGGCGGCCACTACAGCGCCGGGGGGAACCACTCCCGCGCCCTTGTTCACCACGCCGTCGGGTCAGCCGATCACCACTGAGTTGCTGGCCATCTCCAGTACGGCGACCGGAAGCCCGCAGAAGCTCATGCTCGAATTTGCAACCGGGCAGAGAACTCAGTTCACCAACGTGGCGCCGGAGAGTTTCGCCAGTGGTACGCAGGCCATCTACGGAATTTGGGACTGGAACTTATCGAGCTGGAACGCGCTGTCGGGCACTCAGTATGCCAGCCTCGGCACACTGAGCGCCTCCCCCAGCGCCACCGCCGCCTCCTTTGCGGCGGCGACCGGGCTTACCTCGCCGTTTACGATTTCCTCCTCGAGGCTCACGGTACAAACCTTTACGCTCAACACGTCGAACTCTGCCTCCGCGGGCATCATCGAAGGAACCAATGTGACCGTGTGCTGGCAGGGCAGCACCACCTGCTCGACGGGGAACACCGAGTTCGGCTGGTATGCCAATTTGATTGGCGGAGTGACAACCCCGGCGGGCCTGCAAGAGCAGGTGATTTTCAGTCCGGTGTTCTTCCAGGGCGCGATCTTCGTGGATACCATCGTTCCCGCGCAAAATATTCCGACATCGTGCAGCAGCAACTTGGACGCGGGCTACACTTACACCCTGAACGTCACCAACGGCTGCGTATTCAACAACGTCTACTCCTTGTACGCCCCTACCACTGGCAACTTCGCCAATACGCTGGCGAATGATACCAAGGCCGCCGCCATCGAGACGAATGCTTCGGGCAGTGTAGTTCCCCTGAGCACCTCGCAGGGAATTATCAACATCGTTTTCCAAGAACAGGGCGGAGGAACATTAGGATCCGGAAACGGAGGATCATTTGGGACTTTGCAGCCCAACCTTCCCGCAAATACCAAGTCCAAGCGCTTGACCTGGGTTGAAAAGCGCTAACCCGATGGAGTCATCTATGTCGACGCAATCGAGCAAACGCGCATCGTCCGGCTTCACCCTGATCGAGCTCATGGTGACCGTCGCGATCGTGACTATCCTGGCGACCATCGCCGTTACCTCGTACACCAGCCAGGTGCAGAAGTCGCGGCGCACGGAAGCCAAGTCCGCGCTGCTGGATCTTGCGGGCCGGGAGGAGCGGCTGTTCAGCACCACGAATTCCTACTCCAATCTCGAGGCCTACTTGGGCTACGCGACGAGCGGCACGACGCCGATTTCGGGCATGGCCTTCGGCAACAATTACTACACGTTGACTGCCGTTGTGCCCGATCCTGCCCAGGCCCCTCCCCCCCCCGCCGGCATACCCAGTTATATTTTGAAGGCGACACCGGTGGCGGGGACCAGCCAGGCGGGCGACGCAACGTGCGGGTCGTTCTCCGTCAACCAGCTCGGCGTGCAGACGGTGAGCGGCACCGGAACCGCAGCGAGCTGCTGGGGCGACTGAAAGCAAACGCCGTTGCCTTCCGCTAACGCGCGCCCATGTGGGCTGCTGTGTAGAGGACTTTCAACCTCCCAGTGAGTGCGCCCTGGGCGCACCACAAAAAAAGCCGCGCTCGGAGCGCGGCTTTTTTATCAGCGCGATTTCAATCTAGCGAGCGCTGTATCCGCGCCCTTCTACGCACGCCACCATGGCCCGGTTGTAGTCGGAGCCATTCTGCGCAACCTGGCCCGCCTGCTCCGATGCCCACCGTTGGCATTCGGCCTTGTCGCTCGCCTGTTGCTCGGCGCTCTGGCCATTTTTCGGGTACATGAAAATCTGACCTGCTACAGGACCGCCCGGTCCGGGACCGGGGCCTGGACCAGAATTCGGCGCGCCCACATCGCCACCTGAGGGGCCAGGGCCGGGGCCCGCACCGGAACCGTCACCGGGGCCGCCGGAATCCGCCACCGGCGGCGGGTCGGTCGCTACATAGCCATCGTAGGTCGGATTCCACGTGTAATAGGCGTCATTGGCGTAGTAGTAGGGAATGCCGCCGTACCAATATGTCGCATAGGCCAGCGGCAGGATGGGCAGAAACCACGCAAATCCGCCGCCGTAGAACGCTCCGGGCCAGAAGCCGCCATGCCAATAGCCGCCGCGCCACCCCGCGCCACGCCAACCGCCGCCAAAAGAGCCGCCGCGAAAGCCTGTGGAGTAGCCATGGCCGGCAAATCCAGCACGGCCCGCCAAGGCTCCGCCATGAAATCCTGCCGCAACGTGCGCACCACCGCCATAGCGTGCGCCGCCCGCGAAATGAGCGCCGCCGCCCGCGTGGCCGACCGCACCGTGGCCGCCACCGCCTGCATGACCACCGCCACCTGCATGGCCACCGCCGCCGCCACCGCTATGCTGCGCCAATGCCGGCCCTGCGCCCGCCAGGATCAGTCCCAGCGCGCTTACCGCCAACATAACGCCTTTGCCCTTGATATTCATGTGCCTCTCCTTAACCTCCGCCGCGCACGGCGGATTCACCAAGACATGTCAATAAGACCCTATCTGTATAACGCGGTTCATGGCGTTTGGTGTACATAACGCCAGCTTAATTACGCAGAGCCGCATTGAACATGACATAGGCTGTCCGACCCGGCGCGGGCTCGAAAAACCGGTTATTCGCGTCGTTCACGATCACAGAACCTACATATGCACGATTTGCGAGATTATCAATGCGGGCGAATTCGCTGAATTGCCAGTGCCGGGACTGCTGCTCAAACCCAGCACGCCAATTTGCCACCCAATAGCCTGCCGCCGCGTCCGTGTTGCGGTCGTCGGCATAAATTTTTCCGCGTCCCTGCGTCTCCAGGGTAGTTGAGAAGCCCAACGGGCTGTAACTCCACGTCAGCCCCAAGTACACCGAATTCTGCGCGACCGCAGGTAGGAAATTTCCTGCGGCCACGGGAAAATAGTTGGCGGGCGGCCGCCCGCCAGGATTGGTCAGCGGATTGCATGGCGCCGTTACACAGGTGAAATACGCCTGTGCCACTACCGCTCGAATATACGTGTAAGCGAATCGAGCGCTGAATCCGGCGGCCCACTTCGCGTCCGTCTCCAGTTCCAAACCGCGTCGCTTGGTCTCGCCGATATTTTGATCGACGGTGCGCCCATTCAAATTCTCCAGGACGGCTAACTCATCAACCGTTTTAATATAGAAGGCAGCAAGACTGGCGCGCACCTGAGCATTGCCCGCTTTGATGCCCGCTTCGTAATTGTCGCTGCGCGCCGGCTTCAGTGCGAGATTCAACCCGGGAAGACTGCCATCCACCGAGCGATAGGCCAGGTCATTCAAGGTCGGGGTCTCGAATCCTTTGCCGTAGGAGCCATAAAAGTTGATCGCGTCGGTTGCGCGAAATGTCACTCCCGCGACCGGATTGACCGCTGAGTATCGAACCTCGCTATCCGCATCATCGAGCACGGCCAAGTGTCCATGGGAAGTCACGTCGACCAGGCTGTTGCGCACCCCGGCGACAATTCGCCAGCGAGCTGCGGGGTCCCATTGGGCTTGCAGATATTGATCGAAATCGTAGACATTATTGGCCTCGTCGCGGCGCAGCGCTCCTTCCACGCCCAATTCTGAACCGATGTAATTGAGATAGCCTTTTCGCGCCTCCGCCAGATCGTCGTAGTTCAGGCCGGCGGCCAGCAGCAAGGGTGTCCCGCCCAAGGTGCGCTGATCGGTCATATGCAGATCAACGCCCCAGTAGGCGCGGTCCAAATCAATCACACCTCCGGGATACAGCGGTGCCGCCTGTTGCGTCGCCTGGGGTATCGCTTGGAACTGCGTGGTATCGCGATGCCCGGTGTAAACGCTGGCGACTAAATCATCGGCGGCGCTGACGTGATTTTCGTAGACGGCACCGATTTGTTCCTGCGCCAGCGACTTGCGGGTGTTGTACGCGATGGCGTTCACGCCGGCCTGAGTGGGATCCGCGGCGAGCTGCGCTCGATTCAGCCCCAAAGGATCTTGGACGAACGGCGTTTGCACGGCATTGGCGACCACCGTTAATTTCGACGTGTCGCTCAAATTTGCACTCGCCTTTGCGTTCAGAAGATTGCGCTCCGCGTCGCTGTGGTCACGATAGCCGTCGGTTTGAAAGTGCGATGCGTCGACGACGTAATTGACCAGACCGTTATCCCCTGTCGTCTTCATGGCATAGCGCTGGGTGTTGAATGTGCCGTACTCGGCCGTGCCGCCGAGAGAGAAGCCGGGCTTGGCGTCCTCGGTAAAAATCGCGATGACGCCGCCCGATGAGTTGCCATACAACGCCGAGAAGGGGCCTCGCAGGACTTCGATGTGACCCGCCGAGCTTAAATCAAATTGCGAGAATTGCCCTTGACCGTCGGGCATGGTTCCGGGAATCCCGTCGGAATACAGCCGCACCCCGCGAACGCCGAAACTTGACCGGGCGCCGAACCCTCGCACCGATAGCTGCAAATCCTGCGCATAGTTTTGCCGGCTCTGTGCCGATACGCCAGGCACCGTCATCAGCGATTCCGACAGATTGACCTGCAGCTGCCCGCTGCGAATGGTTTCCGCATCGATCCTGTCGATCGACACGGGCAAATCGCGGCTATCCGTGGGCGTGCGCGTGGCGGTGACGACCACGTAGGGCAGTTCCGCGGCGCCCTCGCCCAACGCCGACACGCGTGCCGCGATGAGCCACGGAAGCAAGACAAGGCTGCCAAGGGCAATTCGTCCGTGCCGCATCAAAAAGAACCTTCCCGCTTGATTTTTCATTATGTCTGAAGGACCATCCCCCGCTTGAAGTCGCTAAAGTACGGTCGTCATTTGCCGCTATTCAAGGACTTGAGCAAATCTTCGCACAATCACGGGTTGAGCACGGCACGTATCGCATTCATCGTGGCCGCGAGCGTTACCGCGGCCGGCGCCAGGGAGGTCCATACGAACCTGTCGGTCAGCGCCACGGTTCGCGCCGTTGCGAACATCGAGCGTCAATCCGCGCCCACGGACCTGGAAATTTCGCGCGCCGACCTCGCGCGCGGCTTCATCGATGTCGTGCAACCGACGCACCTCACCGTCCGCAGCAATAGTCCGAGCGGCTTCGCACTCGAAGTGCTGACAGTCGCGCCCATGCTCTCATCGATTAACATCGAAGGGCTGAACTCCGATCTGGCCTTGGGCGCAGACGGCGGCACCATCGTGCAGCGATGGCAAAAGCCTCAGGTCGTCAATCTCTCCTTGAAATTTCGGTTCACGCTTGCGCCGGGTCTCGCCGCCGGCGACTATCCGTGGCCGGTGCGCTTGGCGGTGCGTCCGCTCGACTGATTAGTAGGTCACCGTCACGGTGATCACGTCGCTGTAACTGCCGGGCGCAACGTCCTGCGACGCGGGGATGCGGCCATAGAAGGTTTCAGTCTCCACCACGTTGCCGCCGCCTGCGGTCACCCGAAATGGTCCCACACTGCCCGCGACCGTGCCGCCGCTGCCATCGCCAATGATCTGGGTGTAGGCCGCAGTCGAAAAAATGTTGTAGTTCAGCGTATTGACCCCTGAGAACATTGTTCGCGTCGCATAGCTGCCGCTCAAACCGGTGCTCAAGGTCACATTGAGGGTGACCTGAGTCTTGCCGTTTCCAGTGCCGTTGCAGGTGACCTGCAGTGTTCCTGTCGATACGTTGGCCACCGCGCTCAAGGGATTGTAAATGCCGAAGGCGATGCCGCCCGCGCTGGCCGTGCAGTTGACCGTGACGGCAGCATGCGAGTGAGTCGCCCACAACGCCGCCAAGATCAGCCCAATACTTGCATTCCTAGCTTTCATGGGTTGTGCACCGTATCGGCGCCGGCATGGCATTTCACCGTACCCATGTCCGGCAAGGGGTCATCCGGCGGCGGCGGCTCCAAGCGGAAATGGCAGCGCCCGCCGGTCCAACCCGCCTCCGCGGCCATGCCATGATCGTAACCGGTGACATACACCAACCCGTCGAGCACCACCGGAAACTGCGCGCCCTTCAACGTCACCACGGCGCCCACGGGGACCGGCTTGCCGTCGTCCGTGACGAGCCGAAATGTACCGCTGTGCACGCGTTCGACTGGAAAGCGCGCGATGACGCCGCTGCGATACGGCGGCGCCATGATGGTGCTGCTGGCGGCGATGCTGGTATCCAACGGCAGCTCTTCCGGCGTGATGCTGATGCGATTGGCCTCGTAGGGCCGCAGGTTGTAGAGCAAAGCCCTGCCGTCGGCGTCGGTGTGCGTGGTGAGTTGATTTTCGACATACACCGGCACGTCGGCGAGCCCCGCGACATCCACCATCGCAAAGCTGCCGTTCACGGAACGCGTGGTATTCAACTGGCCGTCGAGAAATGTCATCGCGCCGGACAGATAGGCGCTTTGGCCGTCAACGCCCTGATTGCGCGCCACTTCCAGCTCCAGATCGGCGCTGTGGAACTGCTGGCGCCAGTCCGCGTCGTAGTTGCCGGCCGTGGATGCGCTCAAGCGATAGCCGCTACCCGGCCCCACCGGAGGACTTTGAGTCATTGAAGCGATGACCTCGTTGGCCGGCGCGCCGGTGCCGCTGCCGCCGACAGCTGAGAGCGTGGCCGCGCGTCGTTGGCTCATGGGCACCACAAAAATCAAATAGGCGCTGGTTGAACTTTGCGCACTGCTCGAAAGATCCGCTGCGGTGCGTGTTCGCGAGAGCGTGAGATTCAGCGCTCCGGCTCGGCCGAAAGTGATGCTGTGAGTCAACCCCAACGTCTGCTGGGTGGGCGAATCACGATAAGTTTGACGCACGTAGGCGAGCGACAAGGATCCAAAGCGGCCCAAGCCCACGCCGTTTTGCACAAGATTGCGCTGCCGCAACCGCTGGGCCGGATCCACAGGCTCGCCCACTTGCGAGAATTCGCTCGTTGCCCACAAGCTGCTCGCGATGAAAGAGGTGTTGGTGCCGCGATGCTCGAATCCCACACCGCTGAGCCAGCCCGATCCGCTTGAATCCCCGCCATTCGCGGCCGTGACGTTAATGACCCCGACGCTACCTAACGCAAACGCCCCGTTCACACCGGCAGCGTGGGCATCCCCGGAAAGATATTCGCCATGCCCTTCCAGCGTAAAGCCATCGGTGATGCCGCGGCGGTAGCTGACTTCGCCGAGCATGGGCCCGTATTGATTGCTCTCCAAGCCATAGTCGTCGCGAATTTTGCCGAGGTTGACCGAGTATTGCGTCAGACCCTGCGCCAGCAGCGTGGTGCTCGAATAAAAGGTTTGCGTGACGACCTGCTCGCGGCCGAGCGCATCACGCACCACGACGCTGACATCCCCGGTGCCGGTCACCGTGGGCAATCGATCGATGATGAAAGGCCCGGGCGGCAATTGATTGCTCGTCACCAATTGGTTGTTGACGAAAACATCCACGGCGGACGGCACCGTGGCGGAACCTGAGGTGGCGAGCAGCGGCGTCGTCAGCAAATCCGGGCGCAATCCGAAGTTTCGGCCCCAGCGCACACCCGCGTAGTGCACGGCGTTTCCCCAACTGGCGCCATCGCTGATGTCATCGCCGAGATTCAGCGTCTCGAGCGTAGCCGGAAAATCCCGTGTGAAAGTCGTGTCCAGCCTGACCACTTGGTTGTCGGTGCTGCCGTAGCGGGCGACTGCGGTGCTCGTTACCACGCCGGCTCCGGCAAAAACGCCGAGCTCCGTAAAGGCACCGCCGGAATTCTGGCCGTTGATTTGCTGCGTCGAGAGTTGGTAGTTCAAGAATGCGCCCGGCGATGCCGGCGTGATGTCCGGCGAGTGCCGCTCCGCGGCGCTCAAGTGCGTCGTATCCAACGAGAGCACCGGTGCCGTAATGACGGCGCGCTGCGCGGTCTCGTCAATCGTTACCGTACAGCCCTTGATGGCCCTCGGATCGAAATAGCGCCGGCCCTCATACAGATAAGGTGCCGTTTGCGGTACATGCAGGCGCAGGCGCGCGAAGTCGTTTTCCTCCAAGTACAAAAGGCCCTGCGGACCGCGCAAAACCACGATCATTTCCCCGGGTTCGGCGTCGCTCAAGGTCACTTCCATTACGGCTTCCGTGAGGTCGGGCGGACTTGCCGCGATCGCCGGAGTGGCAAGAAAAAGCAGCAGCAGCAGCGGGCCAGAATATGTCTGCAGCGCGTAGGCGATCCGGATGAGCGAGGGTGTGGCCACGCGCCAAATCCGCGGCTCTTAGAGGTCGCTGGGCGCAACGTCGGCGGAAAAATCCCCTTGGTCACTGTGACCGTGGATGGGAATCGCCCCCTGCCTGGTCGCATCCGCCGGTGGCGTCAGAGTCCAGCTCATCCGGCTGCCCGGCAGCACGTACTTGGATGTCACGCCGCGCAGCGGCATCAATGAACCGGGTAACTGCGCCTCGAAATCGGTTATTTGCAAATGTGCGCTGCCGTTATTGGTCGCTGCGAGTTCGATCTGGCCATTGGGAAGCCAGTGCGAAGCCCAGGCCAGCTCTGCACTTGCCTTGCCATGCGCAGGCGCGACGAACACGGGGATGCTCAAGTGCAGCGCGACGCGCAAGCCCGTGAAATCCTTCGGCGCTGCTTGCGGCACTTCCTCGAAGATGACGCGATACGTCAGCTCCTGGGCGGGATCCGGTTCGCGCCGCAGCGCGACGCGAACGATTTGCTGACTGTTGGCCGCGATTTGCAGCACCGGCGGCGTCGCCAACAGCTCGCGCGTGTCGTCGAGCTGCTCCTCACCGCTTTTTTGCGACCAACTCACGACGCGGACTTGGACGACGACCGGACTGTCCTCGGCGTTCGTGATGGTGAGTGCTTCGGTCCGATGGCCGTTCGTGAGCTGCGCTCGAATGGGCGAGATATTGAAAGTACTGGCGCT
>Ga0224547_1000010_pt1 | contig 49087 bp, 44 predicted proteins | sample 714P21014metaG_FD_179908 | JGI IMG/M metagenome (GOLD analysis project Ga0224547, IMG submission 179908) | Peat soil microbial communities from Stordalen Mire, Sweden - 717 P2 10-14 | ecosystem: Environmental > Terrestrial > Soil > Wetlands > Peat | place: Sweden: Norrbotten County, Stordalen...
GGGATGTTGTCTCGCGATAGAACTTACAAAATCCCTCAGCAGAACCCTTAAATTTATGGTGGGGCATTTCGAGGGAGAAAATCATGACTTCCGGCGCTCACATTGTTTTCTGCAGCGCTCTGCACCCGGGAACTCGATTGCCGATCGCGCTTTGCAAACGCTGCCTCAAGATCCAGTGCAAAATGCCCGACCATCCGCCAGCCGCCGGCGCGGCGGTATAGATCGCGCCGATGTGAGAGGGTTCTTGTCTGATGGGTCCATTTAAGTCCGATTTTCTGCGCGCTTTGAGCGAGCGCGGCTACATTCACCAGATAACCGACGCGGCAGGTCTTGATGCCCGCGCCCATTCCGGCGTGATATCGGCCTACATCGGCTTCGATGCCACGGCCGACAGCCTGCACATCGGCAATCTGGTGCAAATCATGCTGCTGCGCCGCCTGCAACAGGCCGGCCACCGCCCGATCGTGTTGATGGGTGGCGGCACGACCAAGATCGGCGACCCCTCGGGTCGCGATGAAACGCGCCAGTTGCTCACCGAGGAGCAGATCAACGCCAACATCACCGGGATCCGCGCCACTTTCGCGCGCTTTCTGGACTTCGGAGCAGGACCCTCGGGCGCCATCATGGCCAATAACGACGATTGGCTGAGGGACCTGCAGTACATCGACTTTCTTCGCGACGTCGGCCGGCACTTCACGATCAATCGCATGCTGACCATGGACAGCGTGAAGTTGCGCCTGGAGCGCGAGCAACCGCTGACATTTCTCGAATTCAATTACATGATCATGCAGGGCTACGATTTCGTGGAGCTCAACAAACGCTACGGATGTACTTTGCAGATGGGCGGCTCCGATCAGTGGGGCAACATCGTGCAGGGCGTCGAGCTGGGCAGGCGCATGAACGAGGCGCAGTTGTTTGGACTGACCTCACACCTGATCACGACTTCTTCCGGCGCCAAAATGGGCAAGACCGCGAGCGGCGCCGTTTGGCTCAATCCCGATCGTCTGTCGCCCTATGACTATTGGCAGTTTTGGCGCAATACCGAGGACGGCGATGTCGGCCGGTTTCTGCGCATTTTTACCGATCTGCCGCTTCTGGAGATCGCACGGCTCGAGCAGCTCAAGGATGCGGATATCAATGCCGCAAAGGAAATTCTCGCCACCGAAGCGACGCGCCTCTGCCACGGTGAAGCCAGCGCCACCGAAGCCGCCGCCACCGCAGCGCGCGCCTTTGCGGGCGGCGCGGCCGAGGGCTTGCCCACTTTCATGCTGAATACCGGCGAACCGGTGCTCATCATCGACGTCGCGATTGCGCTCGGCATGGCGGCCTCCAAGGGCGAAGCGCGGCGCCTGATCGCTCAAGGCGGCGTGCGACTGAACGATCAAACGGTCACAGCCGCGACGGCGAGCGTGACCGCTGCTGACTTAGGAAGCAGCGGCAGCGCGCGCCTCACCGTGGGGAAAAAACGCCACGGTTTGATTCGGCGAGCCTGAACCATGAGCCTGTCTGACTATTCCGCGTGAGCCCGCGCCGGGCTTAGTCAGCTCGCTGCGGCCGCCAGAATTTCATACGGCCGCATCATCTCTTTATCCTCGTGCTCGAGGATATGGCAGTGCCAGACATAACGGCCGGGATACCCTTCGAAGGGCACGATGATGCGGGTTACGGTACCAGCATTGACCCGGGCCGTGTCCTTCCAGCCTGATTCGTTGGCATCGGGGGGCAGCGCCGCGGCCACGTAATTCAGCGTGCCCTTGCTCACGAATTGAAAATTCTCGAACGGCCGGCGGTCCAAAATCTGAAAACGCACCATGTGCAAATGAATCGGATGCACATCGTCCGTCATGTTCACCAATTCCCAGATCTCGGTAGTATTTAAAACCGGTCTCTCGGTGATCGGCATGTGCCAGGGCGTCTTATTGAGTAGCATGCCCTGCGACTCGCCTTTGGGGTTGAAATACTCGTCCAGGGTAAGCCTGCGGGTGAGGATCGCATCGGACTCCTTGAGACGCGGCACCGCGCGCAACGTCGTAGGCAGCACACTGGTATCGCTGACCCGCCGCGTCCCGACTCGAAATTGCAGCAGCATCAAGGTGTCGCTTTGCAGCACAATCCTCGCGCCTCGATGGCCGGCAAAATCGATCACTACGTCGGCTCGCTCGCCCGGCGCCAGCTGCAGACCGGATACGGTGACGGGTTCTGCCAGAAGCCCCTGATCCGAGCCGATCTGGTGCATCTCGACTCCGCCGCCGCATGACAGCCGATAGAACCGGCTGTTGGCGGCATTCAAGATCCGAAACCGGTACTTGCGCGGTTCTACGTCGAGGTACGGAGATATTTTGCCGTTGACCAGGTGCAAACCGCCGGGAGCCTCCGATACCCACGGCTTGTCGGCAATGCCGGAAACCGGATAGCTCAATTGACCATCCAGCGTTAAGTCGCGATCAAAAATGGTCAAGGGTATTTCGTACTTGCCGCTTGGCAGGCGCAGGCCGTCCTCGACCTTGTCGCGAACGACATGCAGGCCAAACAGGCCCGCATACATGTTCAGACGGTTCATCGCCATGGAATGATCGTGATACCAAAGCAGCGCCGCATCCTGGCGGTTCGGGTAGAAGTAGGTGCGCGATTGCCCCGGCACATACCAATCCTCCGGGTAACCATCGCTCTCGGGCGGAGTTTTGCCGCCGTGCAAGTGGACGACGCCGCGCACATCGGCCGTGCCCTTTTCAGCGCCGTGCAGCGAGTGATCGATGGGTAGAAAATGCTCGGTGGGCAACTCGTTGACCCATTCGACCGCCAATCCCTCGCCGCTGCGGGTGTCCAGCGTGAGGCCTGGAACCTGACCGCCATAGGACCACATCTGGGTGGGCTGCAAATCTCGATGCAGCTTGGATGCAACGGCGCGCATGGCGATGCGATAGAGCGGCACTCGCTGAGCAGAGGCGCCCGGCACCGCCGCCTCGCCCACAGGCCTTGCCAACGCAGGAATCGGCAAGGGATCCACAAAAACAGCAAGACGCGCAGGATCGATATTCGGCACCGCCGGCGGCGCCGCGCCCTGCATGGCATGCGCGAAGGCGCGCGAGGAAACCGCACCCGCAGCCAGAAGCGCAGAGCTCTTTAGAAACCGACGGCGAGACGTCACGCGCGTAATTTACCGGTGCGACCCGGAAAGCAGCAAGGGCACGGGAATTCCCGTGCCCCTGCAAGATCGCCTACAGGACGCGCTACCAGCCGAAGCCGCCGTGACCGCCTTCAACCAGACCGGTGCTGGGATCGAGTATCACGAATTCGAGGTTTTCCGGACGCTCGAAATTGAACATGTTGTTAATCGAGTTGGTAATCGTGTCGAAGGATCCCTGGCCGATGCGGGTGCCGCCCAACCAGTTGTCCTCGATGAAGCGCAGCACGGACGATAGATCAGTCATTGTGTGGTCCACAAAATTGTGGCGCGCCCAGGGGGAAATGACCAGCAAGGGCAGCCGCGGGCCGAAGCCGCAGCGGCCCTGGGCATGCAGCGTTGCGGGATTGATTCCGGGCAACGCATTCGTCAGACCGGCGCCGCAAGATCCAGGACCCGACAGGCCGTCCATCGCCGTGCTCGACGGGTTCACGATTTGCCCCAGCACATGATCGTACCAACCGTCCGAGTCGTCGTAAGCGATCACCACCGCGGTGGATTCCCAATCGCGCTGCTTCTGCAGGAAGTTGATCACGGTGACCACGAAGGTCTGTTCATCGAGCGGATCGGAGTAGCCCGCATGTCCGTCCTGAAACCCTGGAGCCTTGAGGTATGAGACGGCGGGAAAATTGCCGGCATTAACCGCATCGAAGAAATCCTGCGTATCGTACTGGTGATTGGCGCCGTCGTTGGCTTGACCGATCAGCGCAACCGATTTCGGCCGCGTATGTGCCAGGTTTTGCGTTGACACGTAGTACTGAAAGGGCTGGTGGTGCGGAATGTAATCCGCCTTCAGCGAGTGCGTGATGGCCGACGTGTGAGTCCGCGCGCACCCGGTGCTGCCGTCAGGATTTACCAGCGACAGATTGAAGCCGCCCTCGAAGAATCCCCAGGTCACGCCGGCCGCGTTCAGCAGGTCTCCGATGTTTTTGCCGCCCATCTGCACCGTATTGCCGGTGGTGGTGGAGCACACGTCGCCGACCGGATCCGCGTCACTGATCAAGGTGGTGCCACCGTTGCCGTCGCTGATGGTGTTCGTGCCCGGATTGATGTTCTTGGTCACACCATTCGTCTGGCCCGAAATCAGATTGATGGCACCGGGACTGGAAGGGCCAAAGGTCGTATCAAAGGAGTTGTCGCTCATGGCGAAGTGCTGAGCGTAGTTCCAAAACGCCGTGACGGTGTTGCCGTCGTAGTAGCCCATCGTCAGACCTTTGCTCGTCTCGATGGGCTCATCGGAGGGCGGCGGCCCAGCGGTGCCCACGGAAGCGGGGAACAGATCCATTAGACCGTGATCGAACGCCAACTGCTCGGGCAGGTAGCTATGGTTCTGATCGTTGGTGGCCGCTTCACTGCGATCCAGGCGAAACGGATTCGACGCGCCCAATCCCGTGCTGAGGGAATTGTTGGCCGGATTCAAATTCGGGTTGTGGGTGAGCAGGGTACCGGAAAGGCCATTGACCGTGGGCGTCCCCGGCTTGGCCTCGAAACGCGGCTCGCCCGAGGGGTTGGTCGCATTGGGGTAGGTGCCGAAGTAGTGGTCGAAGGAAACGTTCTCCTGGAATATCACCACCAAGTGCTTGATCGGCGTTGCCGTTGCGCTTCCCCCGCCCTGACTGCCATTGTTGTCTGCGTATGCGGTGCTAAGGACGGTCACCGCCGTAACCAGCCCCGCTGCGAATGCCGTGATGGATCTGCGCATCGTCAACTCCCCTTGATGGTCAAAAATAAAACTTGCGCCTTTGTAGCGAGGCAACATGACCGGTTCATTACAGCGGGGGAGAAATTAGGCGATGTGCGCCAAGCCGCGGTCGTGAAGATCCGCGATTGACCCCATGGGGGGCGACGGATAGCCTAAGTGGACATAACGCGTAAGGATTGCTGGTGCCACGCAATATATTCGGACCCTGGAAAAATCCTTCGCGAATCAAAGTATTGGCGACGGGCGTGGCGGTGAGCGGCGTCCTTGCCGGAGCCGCGCTCTTAGGATGGCGGGCCGCGCGCACCGCACCACCGGACAGCGCCACGACATCATCGGCGGCGAGCCCCGCCTCGGACACACCCTTAAGTCCGCCCACTGCAGCCGCGCTGCCGAGCCCGATCATCGTTCAGCAGGCCAGTGTCGCGTCCATCATTGAAATAGTGGTCGGCAGGAACGACACGCTGGACGGCATTTTCCGGCGCATGGCGCTCAATAAGTCCGACTTGGCCGCGATCCGCGCCCTGCCGGGCATTCGCCAGAGTTTGGATTTCTTGAAGCCCGGCGATGCCATCAAACTCACGCACTCGGACGGGGACATCAAGGAACTCACCCGCAAGGTCAGCGAGACGCAAACCCTCGATGTCGTGCGCCAGACCGCCGGGTTCGAGGCGAAGATGATCGACAACCCGGTCGAGACTCGCGTGCGCACCGCCGCCGCGGTCATTGACTCCTCATTGTTTCAGGCTGCCGGCGCCGCTGACATCTCCGATTCGATTGCGCTAAAACTCGCCAACGTGTTCGCTTGGGACATCGACTTCGTGCTCGACATCCGCGAGGGCGACCGATTCACCGCCGTTTATGAGCAGATCTATCAAGATGGAAGATATCTTCGCGACGGCGAAGTACTGGCGGCCGAATTCGTCAATAACGGCAAGGTGTATCGCGCCGTGCGGTTCGTATCCGACAGCGGCGGCGCCGGCTACTACACGCCGACCGGATTGGCCATGCGCAAGGCGTTCTTGCGTGCACCGGTCGATTTCACGCGCGTGAGTTCGGCATTCAATCCGCACCGCCAGCATCCGATCTTGAATCTGATTCGCGGCCACATGGGTACCGACTATGCCGCGCCGACCGGCACGCCGGTGCATGCCGCGGGCGATGGGCGCGTCAGTTTTGCCGGGTGGCGCGGCGGCTACGGCAACTCCATCGTGCTCACGCACGGCAGCAATGTCTCCACGCTGTATGGCCACATGTCGCGCTTCGCGCGCAATATGCACGTCGGCACGCAAGTGCAGCAAAGCGATGTGATCGGTTATGTCGGCATGACCGGCCTCGCCACCGGGCCCCACTTGCACTATGAATACCTCACCAACGGCGTGCACCGAAATCCGCAAACAGTGCAATTACCGGGTGCGGAACCGCTGCATGCAGAAGCCTTGCAAAGATTTCGCGATTTAGCCGCGCCGCTCATTGCCGCACTGTCGCCGCAGCTACCGAGCCCATTGGCGCCGGCCGCCGCTTCTGGAACTGCGGCAGGGACGGCTGCCGCGGGCGCCGCCGCCCTGAATGCAACTCCTGCCGCCAATGGCGCCGCCGAACCTCCCTCGAAAGCCTCTGTCAATTAATTTCAGCTTAGGCGCGTATGGGGGTTACAGTGTACCGGCACGCATGAGCCCCCATGAACGACATTGACCTGCAAGTACCGCAACTGTATTTCAATCGCGAATTATCGTTCTTGGAATTCAATCAGCGCGTCCTGGAACAAGCCAAGGACCCGGGCATCCCGTTGCTCGAACGGGTGCGGTTCTTATGCATCTCGTGCGCCATTCTCGATGAATTTTTTGAGATTCGCGTGGCCAGCCTCAAGGAGTTGCTGGAGGCCGGCGCGATTCAACCGGGACCCGATGGGTTGTCGGTGCCGGAACAACTGAAGGCGATCCGACTGCACGCCGTACGCTTGGTGGACGAACAATACGAAGTGTTGAACGATGTGCTCATGCCGGAACTCGCGAAGAGCGGCGTGGTGTTCCTCGAACCGGAGACGTGGAGCCCGGCGCAGGCAAAATGGATCGCGGACTACTTCACCCGCGAAGTGGAACCGGTCTTAAGTCCATTGGCATTGGATCCCGCGCGGCCATTTCCGAAAATCCTCAATAAGAGCTTGAACTTTGCGGTCGTGGTGGAAGGCGAGGATGGTTTCGGCCGCAATAGCGGGCTCGCGGTGGTGCAAGCGCCGCGCTCGCTGCCGCGCTTGATCAAGTTGCCCGACGAATTGGGCAACCGCAATTTCGTGTTCTTGGGAACGATCGTCGAGGCTTTCGTTTCGACGCTCTTTTCCGGCATGCAAATGCGCGGCTGCTACCAATTTCGCGTCACGCGCAATAGCGATCTTTTTGTCGAGCAGGAAGAAGTCGACGACTTGTTGCGTGCCGTCGAAGGAGAGTTGGCATCCAGGCGCTACGGCGATGCCGTGCGGCTCGAGACCGCGCACGATTGCCCCGATGAAATTCTCGCCTATTTATTGGAGCAGTTCGCACTCACGGCTGATGACCTGTACAAGGTCTCCGGGCCGGTGAACTTGAACCGTTTGATGGCTCTTTATGACCTGGTGGATCGCTCGGAACTGAAATATTCGCCGTTTATGCCCAGCGTTCCGGACCGGTTAAAAGTGGGCGGCGACGTGTTCACAACGTTACGCGCAGGCGATGTGCTGTTGCATCACCCCTTTCAAGGCTTTGGGCCGGTCACCGATTTCGTCAAGCAAGCGGCAAGCGATCCGCAAGTGCTGGCCATCAAGCAAACCCTGTATCGCGTCGGCAGCGACTCGGCCATCGTGGCAGCGCTCGTCGAGGCCGCGGCGGCCGGAAAAGACGTGACGGTGATCATCGAGCTGCGCGCGCGCTTCGATGAAGAAGCGAATATTGAGCTTGCGACCAAGCTGCAGGAAGCCGGCGCGCACGTCATGTACGGCGTATTCGGTTTCAAAACACACGCCAAGCTGGTGATGGTGGTTCGACGCGAGGACAAAGGCCTGCGGCGTTACTGTCACTTGGGCACCGGCAACTACCACACCAAGACCGCGCGGCTGTACACCGATTACGGTCTGCTCACCGCCGATGAGTCCATCGGCGAGGACATCCACGAAATATTTCTCCAGCTCACCGGGCTCACACGGGTGCCGAAGCTGCGCAAACTGCTGCATGCGCCCTTCAGCCTGCATCAGGCGCTGCTGGCGAAGATCGAACGCGAGGCCGAGCACGCGCGCGCGCGAAAGCCGGCCCGCATCATCGCCAAGCTCAATGCGCTCACGGAACCCACTGTCATACAAGCCCTGTACAAGGCTTCGCGCGCCGGTGTAGACATCGAATTGATCATCCGTGGAGTGTGCTGTCTGCGGCCCGGTGTTCGCGGCGTTTCCGAGCGCATCAAGGTGCGTTCCATCGTCGGCCGCTTCCTCGAGCATTCGCGCGTCTATTATTTTGAGAACGCCGGGGCGCGGGAGGTCTACTGCGGCAGCGCCGACTGGATGGACCGCAATTTATTCCGCCGCATCGAAATTGCATTTCCGATCGAGGGTGAGGAACTCAAAGAACGTGTGGCAGACGATCTGAAGCTGTACTTGCAGGATGACATGCAGGCGTGGGTCCTCGACACGGACGGCCGCTATTCGCGTGCCGTGGTCGAGCGACAGGTATCGGCGCAGATGCGTTTGATGAGTCTATACGACGAGCGTGTGGCGCTCACCGAAGGCTAGAAGCCTCAACGATCGTCAGGCGGAAGCCGGCGTCTTTTAAGTACGCGCGCTCCTGCTCCAGATCCTCGAGGGTCAGCGGCTGTTCCTTGATCCATCGCTGCGGCAACTCCACAGTGAGGCTGCGGCCCTTGACCGTCAAACGAACCGCCGGCAGCGGTTGCGGACTGCGTCCTCGATGCAGCAATACCGCCAGGCGCAGGAGCACGACCAGAAACTCCGCCAGGCGATCCCAGGGCGGCAGCAGGTCCTCGAGGGACTCGAAGGACAGTTGACGGCGATGGCCGCCGACCAGCGCGGCAAGCAGCAACTGCTCTTCGCGGGGAAATCCCGGCATGTCGGCATGCTCGAGCAGATACGCGCTGTGGCGATGATATTTCGAGTGTGCAATATCGAGACCGGTTTCGTGCAGCCGAGCCGCCCAGCGCAGCACTGACTCGGCCAGCGGATCTTCCAGCCCCCATTCGGATTCGACCTGTTCGAGCAACCCAACAGCGGTCGCCTCGACGCGATCCGCCTGGGTCTCGTCGATGTGATAGCGCTTTTCCATCGCGCGGACACTGCGCACGCGCGCGTCCTCATCGGTGAAGCGGCCCATCAGGTCGTACAACAACCCTTCGCGCATGGCCCCTTCGGCCACTCGAACACGCTCGATGCCGAAATTCTCGACCACTTCCAGCAGAATCGCGAGGCCGGCGGGAAACACCGGCGCACGCTCCGCATCCACCTCGGGCAAATCCAATTCATCCACATGGCCGGCGGCGACCACGCGCTCCGCCAGGCCATTCAAATTATCGAGTGTGATGTGCGGCGATTCGGGATTGATGGCGCGCAAGGTATCGCCGATGACGCGCACCGTGCCGGAACTCCCGAAGGCGTTCAGCCAACCCATCTTGCGGTACGCTTCTTGTACGGGCTCGAGTTCCAACCTGACTGCGGTGCGGGCGCGCTCCAGGCGCTTCGCAGAGATTCTGCCGTCGTCGAAATAATGGGCGCTCAGGCCCACGCAGCCCACCGACAGGCTCTCGAGCAGCAGCGGATTGAAACCCTCGCCGATAACCACTTCGGTGGATCCGCCGCCGATGTCGATCACCAAGCGCTTGTCCGGGCTCATGGGGCTGGTGTGCGCGACTCCCGAGTAGATCAGGCGCGCCTCCTCCAGACCTGAAATGATTTCGATGGGATGGCCCAATGCCGCGCGTGCATGCTCCAAGAACCAGCGTTTGCGCTTGGCGTGCCGCAGGGCATTCGTGCCGACGACACGCACGCTGTCCGCGCGCACGGCGCGCAGACGCTGGCCGAATCGCTCGAGGCAGCGCAAGGCGCGTTCGGTTGCGGCGTCGTCCAGCCGGCCGCTATCGCCCAAGCCGGCGGCGAGGCGCACCATTTCGCGCAGTCGATCTAAAATGACGAGTTGGCCGTGCGAGTAGCGCGCGACGACCATGTGAAAGCTGTTGGAGCCCAAATCGACGGCGGCGAGCACGTCGGGCACGACCACCCTACTGCCGCTCATTCGATCAACATTTTTTTAGGCCGAGAAAGAAGACCCGCAGCCGCAGGTGGTTTTCGCGTTTGGATTGCGAATCACGAACTGAGCGCCCTGTAGATCCTCTTTGTAGTCGATCTCCGCGCCCATCAGATATTGCGCGCTCATCGGATCGACCAGCAATTGGACGCCGCGATTCTCGACGCAAAAATCACCGTCTTCGATTTTCTCGTCGAACGTAAATCCGTATTGAAAACCCGAACAGCCGCCGCCGGAGACGAATACGCGCAATTTCAAGTTTGGGTTTGCTTCCTCACGGATGAGCTCGCCCACCTTGCCTGCCGCGGCATCGGTGAAAACCAGCACATTCGGTGCGGGAGGGGGCATCTCGGCGATGCCCATCGATTCGGAAGTCGTATTCATGTGCTCATTCTACTAGGGAGCCGCTGGCCAATCAAAGTTATGAACCGTCTTTGGGACTTGCGTTCGCCCCTGCGGTTGCCGATTTGCCCGCCCCGGGCCCCGCTTTCGGCCGATGAATCAATTTCCCATTTATTTGGGCGCCCACGGCTGTTTCAATGGTCGTGTAGTGAACACTGCCGAGAACCCGCGCTTTTGGCCCGAGTTCGACGCGGTCGCTTGCCTCAATATCGCCCTTCACGAGGCCGTTCAATGAGATGTTGGTAACGATCACGGAGCCTTCGATGCACCCCTGCTCGCTCACCGAGATGCTGGATCCGCTGCCCAATTCGCTTTTGACATTGCCGTTGATATGGCCGTCGAGGTGAAAGCCGCCGACGAATTCGACATCGCCGTTGATGCGAGTTTTCACGCCGATGAGCGTGTCGATTTCTGCTTTCTTACTCGGTTTCGGTTTGAACATCTGCTTCACCTTTGCCGGGAATATCGCCGTTGGCCTCGGTTTCCACCGACATTCCCTGTGCTTTCCACACGAAGGCTTGCCGGAAACTATGATTGGCGTCTCTGCCGCTATGAATCTCGACACCCACGCGCGTCGGCTCAAAGCCTGCCGGCAATTCTATGGGCTCGTTGTATTCCTGAAAGTATTTCAGAGAGTATGCCAGGCTGACCCGGTGACCAGGCGATACTTGCGCGTAGCTCATGCTTAAGGGTTTGCCCTGAAGCAGCCCATCAATGGTGAGGGCCGCATTGCCCACCACCTCTTTGTCCGGTTTTCCGGTCTGCATCAACACGAACTTAAGATGATATAGACCGGGGGGCCCGTCCGGAATGATTTGCATCTGCTGCACCTTGACGTGTATCAGCGATTCCGGTTGCACCAGGCCGCGGTAGAAGGACAGATCCTGGTTTAGCCGAGCTATCTGGCTCTGCATATCGCCGAGACTTTTTTCGACTTGGGCGTAGCCTTCGCGTTCGACACGCCGCGTGGTTTCTGCGGCCTCGAGCTGACGGCGTTGATTTGCATTCTCCGCCTCGAGCGAGCGAATGCGCCGGCTTGCCGACAATGCGCCGCGCACCGAATCGACCACGCGAAATCCCGCATCGTAGCGGCCCAGTTCGAACGCCGTATACAGGATGCCGGCGATGAGCAGCGCCGCAAGCGTCCATAGCACCGCGCGGCGCTTCGGCGCATGCGCTCGCACGACCAATTTGCTGAACGAATCAGCCATACCGTTGCTATATCGCTCCGGAGCCTGTCTGAAGGCTCATGTGCAAAAGTCATTATACGACCGTGCCCCTTAAGACTGGGGCTCACGTTATCATCTATTCTCACGCACAATGGAACGCCCATGCTCTGGTTGAAGGCATTGCACGTCATCGCGGTGGTTACCTGGTTCGCCGGCCTGTTTTATCTGCCGCGGCTCTACGTCTATCACGCGGACGCGAAGGATCTGATCAGCACGCAGCGTTTCGAAATCATGGAGCGCCGTCTGTTCGCCATCATGAGCATCGGTGCCGCCGCCGGCATTTTCTTTGGGCTTGCGATGCTGATCGAAACGCCGGCGTACCTGCAGATGACCTGGCTGAAGGTCAAGTTGCTGTTCGTGGTGTTGGTCATTGCCTACCACGCCTACTGCTACAAGCTGATGCGCGATTTTGCCGCGCAACGCAACAAGCGTAGCGCCAAGTGGCTGCGCGGCTTCAACGAGGTGCCGTCGCTGCTGCTGATCGCCATCGTGATTCTCGCCGTGGTCCAGCCGAGCCTCTAACACCGCTTAACCAGCCGCGATTTCCTGCCACCATTCCGGATACGGCGGCAATCCGGCGGGAAACATGTACTTGCCGAGAGCCTGCAGCGCTCGCACGTAGACGCGCCGCTTGAAATACACCACCTCGCGCACCGGCGTCCAATAATCGGTCCAGCGCCAGCGATCGAATTCCGGCTGATTGGTGAGGTCGAAGCGCAGTTTTGATTCGTCGCTCGCGAGCTTCAACAGAAACCAGCGCTGCTTCTGGCCAATGCAGCGATCGCGGATGTATTGGCGCGGCAGGCGGTAGCGCAGCCAGCCCTCGGTTGACCCCAGCATTTCGACATCCTCTACACCTAAGCCAATTTCTTCTTTGAGCTCCCGATACAGCGCGTCCTCTACCCGCTCACCGCGATTGACGCCGCCTTGCGGGAACTGCCAACCCCGCCCACCAACGCGCCCGCCCAAGAATACTTCGCCCGAGCCGCGCGTCAGAACGATGCCCACGTTGGCGCGAAATCCGTCTTTGTCGATGTAGTCGGTTGGAGCCTGGAGGAGCATTGAGTCAATTGTTCCATACTTTGCGACCGGACCGCCAAACCCTAAGGCTGGGCCGGGCGCTACTCAATTCGAGCGCTCCAGCGGCAATTTGACATTTCATTAGAGATATAGCTCTTGACATACACTGTCATACGAAGTAATTTCGACTTCATATCTCAAATTCGGAGTGACGCATGCGTGTCAACGCCCGTCTCGATGACGAGAGTCAACGCCAACTCGAATATTTACTGGAAGCAACCGGATCCGGCGTTTCCGACGTTTTGAAAGCCAGTCTTGCGCACTATTATTCGGCGGTGCGCGCGGACCGAGCGCCGCGTCTAACGCATCTGTTGGCCTTTACAGCTAAGTTCGGTAGCGGCCGAAGCGACGTGTCTGTGAGGGCGAAAGAACTTTTGACCGACTCAACCGCCGCCAAGAAATCTGGCGTGCGTGGAGAGCGAGTGCGCGGCGCCGGATGATCCTGGCCGATACTGGATTCTTCTATGCATTGCTTGATCGCGACGACGCCTGGCACGCCCGTTGTCGCGAAGCGGCAGTGGCGCTCGAGGAAGGCTTGATTACGACGTGGCCGGTGTTGACCGAGGCCGTGCATTTAGTTAGCCGCTGGCTCGGTATCGAACAGGCTGCGGCCCTAATGGAAGAAGTCGCTGCCGGTGACATTATTGTATGGGACCTTGCGGCTGAGTCTCGCGCCAAAATACCGAGTCTGATACGTCGATACGCCGATTTGCCGATGGACCTGGCCGATGCATCCCTCGTGCTGCTCGCTGAATCGCTAGGTCATGGCCGCATCCTGACGACCGACCAGCGCGACTTCCGCACGTATCGCTGGAAATCACGCCGACCGTTCGAGCCCTTGCTCGGCTGACTACCCCGCCCCCAGCTGTACCCGGTTTCTGCCCAAAGCCTTGGCGCGATACAGCGCCGCATCGGCATCGGCAACCAGGCGGTCGGCGAGGGCCTTGAGATCCGCTTCGTCTCTCCCCGGTGCGACGGCTGCGACGCCCACGGACACGGTCAGGCTGCGCGAGATCTGCGAATTGAGCGCGAACGGCATCGCCGCAATCACTTCTCGTATGCGCTCCGCCAGTTTCGCCGCGTCCGGAGCGGTGGCTTCGGGCAACAGGATGGCCAGCTCATCACCGCCGAAGCGCGCGGCGGTGTCCATGCTGCGAATCTGTGCCTCGATGCGGTGCGCAACCTCTTTTAGTGCGTTATCGCCCGCCAGATGCCCATATCCGTCGTTGATGCTCTTGAATCGATCGATGTCGATCATCAGGCACGCGATGCTGCCGCCGCGGCGCTGCGCGCGCGCCAGTTCTTCCTTCAGGCGCTGCTGCAAGTAGCGCCGATTGTGCCAGCCGGTCAGAAAGTCGGTAATGCCGGCACGCAGCAGACGTGCCCGATTGACGGCGTTTTCGATGCACACCGCGGCAACCGCCCCTAAATGCGAGAGAAAATCCGTACCGTGATGGCGGGTAAAGCGCGATGCTTCATGGCTGCCGAAACACAAAGCACCGGTGGCGCGGTCCTTGCGCGGGAGCGGCAGCAAGGCAGCGCTCTTGAGATTCGGGATCCCGGGAAAAAGCAAGTGGTGATCCGCGCCGACGAAGGGCCCGAGCCACGGTTTGTGCAGCACGGCGAGCTGCGGGGCCAAGCCGACGAGCGAGTCGACGAAAAAGATCCGCTTGAATTCCTCCGGCCGATCACCACCGGCAACCAGCAAATGCCGAACCTCATGCTGTGGATCGAGCAGCACCAAACTCACCGCATCGAGCGAGTACGACTCGCGCAATCCGTCGACCATGGCGTGCAGCAGCTGCGACAGTGTGTCGGCGCGCAGCAGCGTTAATTCGCGCGCCTGCGTGCGCTTCATGATGGTCTCGTTGTTCGAGGCCTCCGCCGTCATTTCCGCAAGACGCTTTTTGAGTTCGTCGTTTTCGCGGCCCACTTCATCCACCTGAGGCATTTACAGTTCCTTCAACCCGCGCGTGCAGCCGCGCGAACCTCCAAGTAGGCTCTGCCTCGATTCATGATGGCCGTGAACTCCGTCGCATTCTTGGTCTTCACTGTCGCCACTAATCGCTCCACTGCCTTCTGCAGCGCCAGCAGCGATTCATTGCCGTAAGTATTTGAGCTCTGGATTTCGAAATACAGGTCGGGGCTCTCCGCCGCGACCCGGCTGGCCACTTCCAGCTGCGAATCAAAAGTCGTGCTCGACAGCTTCGCCAGCCGCGGCGCCGCTTCGCCGCTGTCGGCCAGCGCCGTGAAAAAGGCGATATTGAGTGCGTGCGATAACCCCAGCACATAGGCGATCAGGCGATCGTGTTCATCCAGATCCATGACCACCCGCTCCGCCATGGTGGGCGCGAACAATTCCTGTGCCTCGGCCAAAGCGTCGCTATTGCCTAAGTCGATGAAAATCACGTGCCGCCCCGACAGCAGTTCGGTGTCCGGCCCGAACATGGGATGCACCGAGGTCACGCGGCAGCCGGCCTTGACCAGGGCATCCAGACCCGCCCGCAGCGGTGTTTTCAGAGAACCCAAGTCGAAAATCAGGCTCCGGGGGGCGCGGCGCGCCAAAATCTGAAGCAGGTCGGCCGTCGCCGAAAGCGGCGTCGCGAGCACAATCAGATCGAAATCCAACGCATCGGTTTGCCAGTCCGTGACGATGTCAAAGCCCGCCAGCCCGCCCTTAGGGTCGGCAATGGCCACGCGAAAGCCTTGAGAGGCGAGAAATTCGGCAAACCATCCGCCCATTTTGCCGTGGCCCCCGATGACCAAGGCGCGCTTGCCGCTGCCTTGCGCTTGCGCCGCCACGCGGGCCTGCTCCTGGGTGGCCAATGAGGATTGGATCAGCTGCCGCAGCAGCGATTCGGCCAAATCGGGCGAAATACCCAGCCGTTCGGCGGTGGTGCGGCCCCGCAAAATCACTTCCCGCTCCCGGCCGAAATCGCGGGTCGCGCGCCCGGTGGCCCGCTTGACGGCCGCCACCTGCTCACTCAGCGCCTGGCGGTGCGCAACCAACTCCAGAAGTTGCCCGTCGAGCGTCGTCAGTGCCGTCCGCAATTCATCCAGATTCATAGAAAGAAAGCCCCATGTTTCCTATCGGCACCGCTACCATTCTCGTATGAGCAGCAGCAAAAAGACATTTTGGACCGAAACCCTGCCGGATCCCCTGCCGGCGAATCCGCTCGAAATCGCCGCACAGTGGTTGGCCCAGGCACAGCGCGACGCCGCGCAGCCCAACCCCAACTCCATGGTGTTGGCAACCGTCGACGGCCACGGCCACCCGTCGGCACGCGTGGTGCTCTGCAAGGAAATTGCAGCGCAACAGGGCTACCTACTCTTCTATACCAACTATCGGTCGCGCAAGGGCAGCGAGCTGCAAGACAACCCGCGGGCCGCGATCGTATTTCACTGGGATCACCTGCACCGCCAGGTGCGCGCCGAAGGCCTGGTCGAGCCGCTGTCGGATCTCGAGAATGACGCTTATTTCAAAACCCGCACCTGGCAGAAGCAGGTCGGGGCCTGGGCCAGTCAGCAAAGCCAACCGGTGGAGTCGCGCGCCGCACTCGCCGCAGCCGTGGCTCGTCAGGCGCAGCGCTTCGGCATCCCGTACGGCGGTCCGGGTTCGGCGGAACCCGACACCATCGCCGTGGACGTGCCTCGGCCGCCCAATTGGGGTGGATATCGCCTATATGTCGACGCCGTGGAATTGTGGGTCGAGGGTGAATATCGCATCCATGATCGCGCGCGTTGGACGCGTTCTTTACCTGAGTCTCGGCGTAGCGGCGCCCACTCGTCCTGGTCGGCAACTCGATTGCAGCCCTAAAAGTCGAATGGAATATACTGACTCACATGGCTGAACGCTCATTCGCAAAAGAAGTGCAGTCGTTGCGCCTGGCCGAAGGTGCCGAATTCGAGGGCGAAGGGATCTTGGCCGTCACCAAGGCGCTGCTGCAGTCGGGCGTTGGCTATGTGGGCGGCTATCAGGGCGCGCCGATCTCTCACTTGATGGATGTGCTGGCCGATGCCAGCGTCATCTTGGGCGAACTCGGCGTCCGGTTCGAATCCTCGGCGAGCGAGGCGACCGCGGCGGCGATGCTGGCCGCGTCGGTCAACTATCCGATTCGCGGTGCCGTGACCTGGAAGTCCACCGTCGGCACCAATGTCGCTTCCGACGCGCTGTCGAATTTAGCCTCCGCGGGAGTCATCGGCGGCGCCCTCATCGTGCTGGGCGAGGACTACGGCGAAGGCGCCAGCATCATGCAAGAACGAACGCACGCGTTCGCCATGAAATCGCAAATGTGGCTGCTCGATCCGCGGCCGAATCTGCCCTCCATCGTGCAGGCCGTTGAGCAGGGCTTTGAGCTGTCCGAGGCGAGCAACTCGCCGGTCATGCTCATGTTGCGGATCCGCGCCTGTCATGTGGTGGGCCGGTTTCGGACCAAAGACAATCGCCGCCCGCCCTTTACGCTGCAGCAAGCGATGGACAATCCCAGCCGGACGTTCGACAAGATTATTCTGCCGCCATCGACGTACGCACAGGAGCGGGCGAAAATCGAACAGCGCTGGCCGGCTGCCGTCAAATTCATTCGTGAGCGCCAGCTGAATGAGCACTTCGGCACCGGCCATCCTTGCGATGTCGGCATTGTGCTGCAAGGCGGCTTGTACAATACGGTGCTGCGCGCGCTCGAGCGGCTTGGGCTGGCCGACGTGTTCGGTGAATCGAAGATTCCGCTGTATGTGTTGAACGTCACCTATCCGCTCGTGCCGGAAGAATTCACCGCCTTTGCGGCGGCCAAGCAAGCCATTTTGATCATCGAAGAGGGCCAGCCCGAGTTCATCGAACAGGCAGCGAGTCTGTTCTTTCGGCAGGCGGATGTGCAGACCCGCATCGTCGGTAAGGGACCGCTGCCGATGGCGGGCGAATATACCGGCGCCGTCGTCATCGCCGGCATCCGAAAATTTTTGTCCGAGTTCGGCCGATTGCCCGTCGCGGATGTGCCGCTGCTGCCGGCAGCCCTGTTGGCGCGCAACGTGCCGTCGCGCCCATCGGGACTGTGCACGGGTTGCCCCGAGCGGCCGCTGTTCGCGTCCATGAAGCTGCTTGCACGGGAAATGGGACCGATGCAGGTCAGTGCCGATATCGGCTGCCACTCATTTTCAACCCTGCCGCCGTTTGATCTCGGCGGTACCATCATGGGCTATGGCTTGGGCGCAGCGGGCGGCGCTTCGTTCAATGTGCCCAACCCGCGGCGCGCGCTGTCGATGATGGGCGACGGCGGCTTTTGGCACAACGGCCTGACCAGCGGCATCGGCAACGCCGTGTTCAATCGGCATGACGGTGTGACCATTATTGTCGATAACGGCTACTCAGCCGCCACCGGCGGACAATACATCCCTTCCTCTTCAGCCGAGATCCAAGGCCGCCGCGCGAGAAATCGCATCGAGACCGCCGTGCGCGGCGTCGGCGTCGAATGGGTGCGTACGATTCGCACTTACGACATGAAGCAGACGATGGGAGTTTTGCGGGAAGCGCTGCTCACGAAATTCACCGGGCCCAAAATCATCATTGCGGAAGGCGAATGCCAATTGAATCGCCAGCGCCGCGTGGCACCCGCGATCAAAAAAATGGTCGGCGACGGCAAGCGCGTGGTGCGCGAGCGCTTCGGCATCGATGCAGACGTCTGTACCGGCGATCACTCCTGTATTCGGCTGTCCGGCTGTCCCTCGCTCACCGTCAAGAGCAATCCGGACCCGCTGCGGCGGGATCCGGTTGCCTATGTCGACAATACTTGCGTGGGCTGCGGCGTGTGCGGAGAAGTTGCGCACGCCGCGGTTCTTTGCCCCTCCTTTTATCGCGCCGATATCATTGTGAATCCGAGTGGCTGGGACCGGCTCAAGGCGCGGCTGCGTTCGGCCGTCATCGGCCTGCTGGCTTGAGGCAAACACGTCCCATCACGTTGACGATCGCGGCTTTGGGCGGCCAAGGCGGCGGCGTCGTGACCGACTGGTTAGTTTTGGCAGCCCGAAGCGCCGGCTACTTCGTTCAAGCAACCTCGGTTCCGGGCGTCGCGCAGCGCACCGGCGCAACCATCTATTACTTGGAGTTCTTTCGCCGCAGCGACGCACCGGAAGGACGCGAACCGGTCATGGCGCTGATGCCGAATCCCGGTGACGTGGACATCGTCGTCGCCTCGGAATGGATGGAAGCCGGCAGAGCGATCAATCGCGGCCTGGTCACCAAGGATCGCACCACTCTCATCGCCTCGACGCATCGCGATTACACCATCAGCGAAAAAATGGCGCTTGGCGAGGGCCGCGTCAGCTCGCGCGAATTGTTTGAAATTGCCTTAGGCTCGGCGGCGAAGCTGATTGGCTTTGACATGCTCAAGGTGGCCGATGCCGCGGGAGGCAGAATCAGCGCTGTCATCTTGGGCAGCATCGCCGGCGCCGGTGTGCTGCCCTGGGGCATCGAGGAATACCATCACGCGATCAAGGAATCCGGCGTCGGCGTCGAGGCGAGTCTTGCGGCGTTCGAAGCCGGCCGACAAGCCGTGTTGGCTGCGCAAGCGAGGCCTTTGACCGCGGCGGCATGGCCCGGGAATCATGGCGTGATCGATTCCTCCGACTACACGCTCGACGCGGTTTCGGAGCCGCTGCGCGGGCGGATCGTGGATCGCTTTCCCACCGCACTGCACGCTTTGCTGGGAATGGGTGCTGCGCGCCTATCCGACTATCAAAATGATGCCTATGCCGTAGCTTTTTTGAATCGGCTCGGGCAAATCTTTGCGTTCGATGCGGCCAGAGCGGCGGATCCTAAGCTCACTGCGGCGACCGCGCGTGCGCTCGCGCTCTGGATGAGCTTCGAGGATGTGATGCGCGTGGCGCAGGTGAAGACACGGCGTGGCCGTGCCGAACGCATTCGCCGTGAGGTACGCGCCAACCCTCAAGATCTGGTCCAGGTGCGTGAGTTCGTCAAGCCGCGGGTCGAGGAGATTTGCGGCACGCTGCCGGCGAGTATCGGCCGGTGGCTCTTAGCTTCGCCCCGCGCGCACCGAACCCTCGCGCGATTCACCGCCGGGCGCCGCATATCGACCTCAACCATCGGCGGTTTCCTGCTGCTTCGCAGCCTCGCCGCGCTGCGCCGCCTGCGCCGCGGCACGCTGCGCTTTCAGATCGAGAATCAGCGCATCGAGGCATGGCTCCGCCAAATCGCCGAAATCGCGCCAACAGACTATGATTTGGCTGTCGAACTGGCCGAATGCCAAAACCTGGTGAAGGGATATGGCGATACGCACGAGCGCGGTTGGGCCAGCTTCAGCCAAATTTCCGCGCTGGCGCCTAAACTCATTGCCGGGCCGCAAGCCGCGGCTCACCTGCGCGCGCTGCGCGAAGCGGCGTTGGCGGACGACAGCGGTTCGCAGCTCGCGAGTGCCATTGCCCAAATGCCGGTCGCGCCCGCGGCACGTTAGGCGGAATTCTCGGACAGGGGGTCGCGTACTGGAGCTACCCGTGCTACATTTGTGCTTGCCATTTCAAGCATGCGGAGCCACCGTGGCTGCAACGACGACGATCCGCCTTCCACCTAAGTTACGCGCCCGTCTTGGCGCACTCGCCAAGCAGACTGGACGTTCCGCGCATAGTCTGATCGTCGAGGCCGTCGAACGGCATGCCGCATATGAGGAACAGATTCGCAGCCTCATAAAAGAAGCAATAGCCGCCGATGCAGAAATCGACGAGACAGGGGAAGTCTATCGCGCCGCGGACGTCCACGCCTGGATGCAACGTTTGTCGCTTGATGGAAGAGTCGCGCGGCCGAAGCCGTGGCAACGGTAGTCTATTCAGCCCGAGCTCTCGATCACATCGAGCGCGCTTTCAAATACTTGCGCGACAAAAACCCGGATGCCGCACAGAGCGCCGTGACGGCAATCCAATCGGCAGTCGAGAGCCTCGCCGCTCACCCGCTGGTAGGGCGGCGCCTCGAGGGCGAATTACGCGAACTGATCATTTCTTACGGTCATTCCGGTTACGTCGCGCTGTACCGGTTTGTGATCGCACGCGACGAAGTTCGCATTCTCGCGATCCGGCACCAACGGGAAGTTGGGTTTCAGCCCTAGTCAAGCAGCGCGGCCGGCGCATCGACGCCTTGCCTAGCCATCACAGCAAATCGCGCAGTTTTGCGTAGCCCGAACGGCTGATCGGTAGCTCGGTCTTGTCGTTGAGAATGGCGACGCGGCTGTCCTTTTCGGACAGCTCTATTTTGGCCAGCCGCGACACATTCAGAATAAAGCGGCGGTGGATGCGCAAGAACCCTCTAGCCGCAAGCTGCTCTTCGAGTTCGCCAAGCGTTTGTTCCTTCAAGTAGCTTCGGCCGGCCGCCCGGATCGATACGTAGTCGTCCTGCGCTTCAATGTAGTCGATTTGCTCCACAGGGATCACGTGCACATGGGAGCGATCCCGGATGAGAAGGCGATCGATTGCAGTGCCCTCGCGATGGGTCTCGAGCAGCTCTCGCGCAGGAATCGGCTGGCGCCGGGTGATGCGCGATCGCGCCAGCTGCAGCGATTCGGCGAAGCGCTCCGGCCCGAATGGTTTGAGCAGATAATCCACCGCGTGCACCTCGAAGGCGCGCAAGGCGTAGTCGTCGTAGGCGGTCGTGAAGACGACGCCTGCGGCATCGCGCCCGATCAAATCCAACACTTCGAATCCGTCCAGCTTCGGCATCTGGATATCCAGGAATAGGAGATCCGGCTTCAATTCGTTCGCCGCCTTCACCGCTTCCAAGCCATTGGTGCATTCGGCCACGACATGCACGTCGGAATGTTGTTCCAGATATTCCCGGATGAGCGCACGCGCAGGGGCTTCGTCGTCGACAATCATGACGGTGAGTGGCTTGGGCTCAAGCATTCGCGTTCGCCCCCTCGGGCGGCTCAAAGGGCAGGCTGACCTTCGCGGTGAACTCACCCCGCTGCTCGTCGATGTCGAGCTGCCCGGCAAGGCCAAATTGCGATTGGAGCCGTTGGCGCACCAGAGAGAGGCCAAAGCCGGCGCGCTTGTGCCGCGGACGATCCGGATCGCAAGGATTGGTGACCCGCACCACCAGCATCGAATGCTCCCTTTCCGCCCGAATGGTGACGGTGCCGCCTTCGAGCAAGTGCGCAATGCCGTGCAGCACCGCATTTTCGGCCAGAGGCTGCAGGATCAGCGCGGGTACCTTGGCGCTCAAGGCCTGTTGGCTGGTCTCTTTGAACACATTGAGTCTGGCGCCGAGCCGCACCTGCTCTATGGAGAGATATCGCTCCACGATGTTCAATTCCTCCTGCAGCGAGATTCTCTGTGCGGCGCCGAGCCGTAAGGTATCACGCAGAAAATCCGCGAGCAGCAGACACATCTTGCGCGCAGCTGAAGGATCGCGAGCGGTGAGCGAACTGATCGAGTTTAAGCTGTTAAAGAGAAAGTGCGGATCGAGCTGCGCGCGCAATGCCTTGAGCTCAGCTTCGCGCGCCAGCAGGCCGGCCTCGAGTGAGCGCCGTTCAGCGTGCTGCGAAGCGTTGGACGCGATCAGCACATAGTGAAATGCCGTGGCAAGCCAGAACAGCAGTGCGCCCACCACGAAAAGCAGCCAGGGTTGGGCCAAATACAACTGTGGCTGCAAACCGATATTGAGCGACTCCAGCAGCCGCGCCCAACCCCAGGCAAGAGCCACGCATAGGCCACCCACGGTAGCGGCCGCGCTGACATGGGCCGGCACGGCGCGCCAGGTTCGATCTTCCTGGCTGATTGGAAATGCCTGGCACAGGTAGTAGGCCGACAGCCCAATGAACGCGTAGACCATCATCAGCGGTAAAAAGAAGACGGCCGCGGTAACCCAAGCGCCTTGTCGGCCCAAACCGATGATCAGCACGATGCCGATGGGGAGACAGCCCAATAGATACAGCCCAAGCTGTTTCGCATCGGCGAGGATGGGATGCATTCAATTACTGATTTCGACGCCGCCCATGACCACCGTGCCGCGCACCAGCAGATGCTGCGCCGGATTGGAGGGTACCGAGTGCGTCTTGTCATGCACTCCGCCCATTAGCGCCACGACTTCCTGCGATACGGTCCAATGGGGCGGAACGAAAATTTTGACGCCGCCCATGACGGCGAACACATCAACCACCGCGAGCTCACCGGAACTCATCAATGCATCGCGCAGGTCGAGTTCACATCCGCCCATGAAGGCCGTCATCTCCGCGCCGCGGAAGACGGATTTGCCCCAACGGCGTTTGCTGCCGCTCAGTAGCGAAAAGAGCGACGCATGCACGGGCTCGCCGGAACTTGCGGCAGCGGAATTGAAACCGCTTAGGGTCTGACCTGTCGGGGTGACGCCGGCTGCGGGGCCCGCTCCAGGCTGCTGCGGGGGTGCACCGGAGCGGGAACCCTGATTGTGCATCATGATTCGTGCGCCGAAGAACACCAATAAGAGCGGCAAGATGAATTCCCATAGATCCAGACTCACGAGGCCAAGCGTGTTGAGCAAGAGCCAGCCGCCGACGACAATGAGCACCAGAGCCCGCAATGCGCTATGCCTCTCTCCGCGCTGTAGCAGACCTAAGCCAACCAGGATCAGAGCGGCCGGCCAAAAGCGCAGCACATGATGGGCCTGGACCACGCCGAGCTGGTCGAGAGCCAGCACCACTCCCATCAGGACGAGACACACGCCGATGATGAATCTCGGCGTGACGCTGCGATTATTGGGTGGCACGGTAATCCTCGTCCGAATGTCTGCTGTGATCGCGTAGACCGCGAATAATGGTCATCAAACCTAAGCCGGCAAGGAGCACCGGAACGCTGATCTGCACATAGGCCCAATCGGTCATGGTATTCGCAAGCAGCCAATCCCCCGCCAGGAGCAAACCCCAGCCTTGCTGATGGCGCTCCTTGAGCGTGGCAACCATCTGCACGAAGGCTAGCACAATGACGAACAGAGGCCAGCCGTGGGCAAGGTCGACGGAATGCAGGAGTCCCACGGACTGCCGCGTCAGCAATGCGCCTGCCGTGACCAGGGCAATCCCGGTCAGCAAGCTGCCTGTGGAAGGATTTTCAAATCGAGCATTCATGTGAGAAAACTCCGGTTCGTTGTGGGCGCCTGCATGCTGTCCCAACGGCGCTCCAGGATCACTCGATTTTCGGCCAATTGCCGCTATTTCCCGGTGAATGACCGCAGCCGAAGCAAACTCGCCTAAGGCCTGAGTTCGGCTCCACGAGAGGCCCCACTTGCCCAGATGCTTTATGTTTAAACTATTGACATAGTGGTATAATGAGGCATGAAGCGAATTGTCTGCATGGGCGGCGGGCCGGCCGGCTTGTACTCCGCGATTCTGTTCAAGAAGGCCTTGCCCAGCGCAAGCGTCGAGATTTTCGAACGCAATCGCCCGGATGATACCTTCGGTTGGGGCGTGGTGTTTTCGGACAAGACCATGGGCAATTTCCTGGAGGCGGATGCGCCTTCGCATGCGCGCATCGCCGATGAGTTCTATCATTGGGACGACATCGACGTGCACTTCAAAGGGCGCACCATCCGCTCCGGCGGCCATGGTTTCGCGGGCATCTCGCGCCGCATGCTGCTCAATATCCTGCAGAAGCGTGCCGCGTCCCTCGGCGTGAAGCAAACCTTTCAATGCGAACTGGACGACACCCGGCAATTCGATGATGCGGATCTGGTGGTCATTGCCGAAGGCGCCAACAGTAAAGCACGCGCGCAGCAGGCTGAGAAATTCGATCCCAGCATCGACGTGCGCAAGTGCCGTTACATTTGGCTCGGAACGACGCAAAAATTTTCGGCATTCACCTTTGCATTCGAGAAAACAGATTTCGGATGGTTTCAGATCCACGCCTACCAATTCAGCGAGGATCTTTCGACGGTCATCGTCGAGACGCGCGAGGAGACCTGGGCGGCCCACGGCCTCGATAAGGCCGATATCGACCGGTCGATTGCATTTTGCGAGAAATTGTTCGCAGCTTTCCTCGGGCATGCGCCGCTGCTCTCGAACGCGCGGCACCTGCGCGGTTCAGCGTGGCTCAATTTCAATCGCGTGGTATGCGGGCATTGGCACGACGGCACGCGGGTGCTCATCGGCGATGCGGCGCACACCGCCCATTTCTCCATCGGCTCGGGCACCAAGCTCGCAATGGAAGACGCGATCTCGCTGGTGCGCCACGTCAGTCATGCAAAGGACGTCCAGAGCGGCCTTGCGTCGTATCAGACCGAGCGCAGCGTCGAGGCGCAAAAGCTGCAAAATGCGGCGCGCAATCGCATGGAATGGTTCGAAAATGTGGCTCGATATGAAAACATGGAGCCGCTGCAATTCGCGTACAGTCTGTTGTCCGGAAGTCAGCGCATCGGTCACGCGAACCTCAAGCTGCGCGACTCGCAGTTCATCGAAAAGATCGAGACCAATTTGGCGCGCAGCAACGGGGTTACGCGACCGCGGCCGCCGATGTTCCTGCCGTTTCGGCTGCGCGATATGCAGCTCGTCAATCGGGTGGTGGTATCGCCCATGGCTCAGTATCGGGCGGTCGAGGGCATGCCCGGCGATTGGCACATGGTGCATTACGGTGCGCGCGCAACGGGCGGAGCGGGGCTTTTGTTCACGGAGATGACCTGCACGTCGGCGGACGCACGCATTTCGCCGGGCTGCACGGGATTATGGAATGAGACGCAGGGCGCCGCTTGGCGGCGCATCGTGGAATTCGTGCATGCGGAATCCCAGGCACGCTTCTGTCTGCAACTCGGGCATGCGGGCCGCAAAGGGTCCACCCAGCTGGGCTGGCAGGAGGCCGACCATCCGCTCGCGACGGACAACTGGCCGTTGCTGGCCCCCTCGCCGCTACCCTTTCTGCCGGGCATCAGTCAGGTGCCGCAAGAGATGACGCCTGCACAGATGGAAGCGGTGAAGAGCGATTTTGTCCGCGCGGCGACGCTCGGCGCCGCAGCCGGTTTTGACATGCTCGAATTGCACATGGCGCATGGCTACTTGCTGGCGAGCTTTTTGTCGCCCTTGACGAATGTGCGAAGCGATGAATACGGGGGAGCCGTGGAAAATCGCTTGAGATACCCTCTGCAGGTATTGCGCGCGGTGCGCGCGGCATGGCCGGCCGAAAGGCCTTTGAGCGTGAGGCTGTCCGCCTGCGACTGGGCCGAAGGCGGCCTCAGCGAGTCGGATGTGATTGCGATCGCGCGCGCCATGGCGGCGGCGGGCGCCGATATTCTGGACATCTCCAGCGGCCAGACCATCGCAACGCAACGGCCGATTTATGGCCGCATGTGGCAGACGCCGCTGGCCGATATGGTGCGCAATCTAGCCGGCGTTCCCACCATTGCCGTGGGCAATATTTTCGAGGCCGATCACGTCAATTCCATTATCGCGGCCGGCCGCGCCGATCTTTGCGCGATCGCGCGTCCTCATCTGGCGCATCCCTCATGGACACTCGCCGAAGCGGCTGCGCAGGGGTTTACGGAACAATGGTGGCCCGAACCGTATCGGTCCGCCAAAGCCCAACTCGAGCGCGCGGCGGAGCGTGCCGCGGCGGCAGGAGGCGCGGTATGAATGATGGCGGAGCACTGCAGGGGCGCCACGCGCTCGTGACCGGCGGCGGCCGGGGCATCGGCGCCAGCATCGTGCGATCGCTGGTGAGTCGTGGGGCCAGGGTGAGCATGCTTGGGCGCACGGCGGCGACGCTCGAAGCGCTGGCCGCGGAATTAAAATCCTCCGGTGCAAAGACTTTTTGTGCGACTGCCGATGTGAGCAAGCGCGAGTCTGTGGATGCCGCGTTTGCAGCTGCGCGGTCGCTGTTCGGACCGATCGAGATCCTGATCAATAACGCCGGCCAAGCGATCAGTGCACCGATCACCAAGCGCGATGATGCCTTGTGGGAGCGATTGCTGGCCATCAATCTGTCGGGCACGTACTTCGGCATGCAGGCGGCACTGCCCGACATGCTTCAGGGCGGATTCGGGCGAATCGTCAATATCGCCAGTACCGCCGGGCTTACCGGCTACCCTTATGTCGCTGCCTACTGCGCGGCAAAACACGGCGTGATCGGCTTGACGCGTGCCGTCGCAAGAGAAGTCGCGACACGCAACATCACCGTCAACGCGGTTTGCCCAGGCTATACGGATACCGACCTGGTCAGAGAGGCGGCGGCGAAGATATCGGCCGTGACCGGGCGAAAATTGGAAGACGCGGTTCAAGCCATGACCAAGTCGAATCCTCAAGGGAGACTCGTTCAGCCGGGAGAAGTTGCAAATGCGGTCGCGTGGCTGTGCATGCCTGGCAGCGAATCGGTCACCGGGCAGAGCATCGTGGTCGCCGGGGGAGAATTGCTGTGAGCGCTGCCGTCGGCATGGACAGCCGCTTGACCGATGATCATCACGAGTCGCTGCGCCTGTGGTTGCGCCTGCTGACCTGTACGCATCTCGTCGAGACCCATGTGCGCAAGGCCTTGGCCAAGGAATTCAAAACAACGCTGCCGCGTTTTGATCTCATGGCGCAGCTCGAGCGCGCGCCGCAGGGCTTGCAGATGGGCGAGCTGTCGCGGCGCATGCTGGTAACCGGCGGCAACGTAACCGGAATCGTCGACCATTTGGAACGTTGCGGTGTGCTGGTCAGGACGGAAGACCCGGCCGATCGGCGCGCCTACCGGGTCAAGCTGACGAAGGAAGGCCGGCGGCTTTTTGCGCAGATGGCCGCAGAGCACGAAACCTGGATCGTGAAGCTATTTTCCGGCATTCCTAAGCGCGAGCAGCGCGCATTGACTGAATCACTGTCGCGGCTGCGCGGGCAACTGACGCGGGAAACACCATGAAAGACTTGACCGAGTACCAAGCCCAACATTTTCTCTGGTCCGTGCAGAATCGCATTGGCTGGATCACATTGAATCGGCCGGAGAAAAAAAATCCTCTGACTTTCGACAGCTACGCGGAACTGCGGGATCTCATGCGCCGTCTGCCCTATTCCGCGGACGTCAAGGTCGTGGTCATCAGCGGTGCGGACGGCAACTTCTGCTCGGGAGGCGACGTGCAGGAGATCATCGGCCCCTTGACGCGCATGAGCATGCCTGCGCTCCTGAACTTCACGCGGATGACCGGTGACCTGGTCAAAGCCATGCGCGCCTGCCCGCAGCCCATCATTGCAGCCGTCGATGGCGTCTGCGCGGGGGCCGGCGCCATTTTGGCAATGTCCTCCGATATTCGTCTCAGCACTCCTCGTTCCAAGACCGCATTTTTGTTTACGCGCGTGGGACTGGCGGGCTGCGACATGGGCGCCTGCGCCATTCTGCCGCGGATCATCGGGCACGGCCGGGCGGCCGAATGGCTGCTGTCGGGCCGCAGCGTCGGCGCCGATGAAGCACTCGCATGCGGATTCTACAGCCGCTTGGTTCCCGCGGAGGAGCTGCACGCGGCGGTCGTGCAGCTATCCGAAGAACTCGCACAAGGTCCGACCTTTGCGCACGGCATGACCAAGACCATGCTGAATCAGGAGTGGAACATGGGGTTGGAGCAGGCTTTGGAGTCCGAGGCGCAGGCACAGGCGGTCTGCATGAAGACCGAGGACTTTCGCCGCGCCTACGATGCCTTTTCCATGAAGCAACGTCCCGCATTCAAAGGTAACTAAAGCGATGAGCACTGAAACATTGCAGCCGGCGGAGTGGGCCCGCCCAAAAGGGTATGCCAACGGCATGGCGGCGCGCGGGCGCATGATTTTCATTTCCGGTCAGGTCGGCTGGGATGAGCAGGGGCGCTTCACGAGCGACAATCTGGCAGAACAAGTAAAACAGGCGCTGCGCAACATCGTGCGCGTGCTCAAAGAAGGCCGGGCGGAGCCGCGTCACTTGGTTCGGCTCACCTGGTATGTCTTGAGTCGAGAAGCCTACCTGCGCGAGGCGCGCGAAATCGGCGCTGGTTACCGCGAGGTTTTAGGTAAATACTTCCCGGCCATGTCGGTCGTGGAGGTGCGGGGCTTGGTCGAGCAGCGCGCCTTGGTGGAAATTGAAGCAACGGCAGTGATACCCGACGACGAAGCTGATGGCGCCGCTTGGCGCCCAACGGGGTGAGCGGATGAGTGAGTGGCTGCGGCCGATTTTGGGTGCGGCTCTGCTGTTGGCCGGAGCCGCCGGCCTCGCTTACAAAGTGATCAGCGGCTATCAACACGCTTCGCCCGATGCTTTTATCAGCGTCCGCGACCGAAACAGGCTGCCCGCCGCCTCGGCGGTGGATCACCCGACACAGGCAGCGGCGGTTCCCGTGGATGTCGCTGCGCCCCCGCAGGGCGCCGCAAGTGCGGCGCAGACCGCGCCCACCACCGCCCCACCGGCTGCATCGGGAGACACGTTGGCCATTGCCTCGCGCGCCGCATCGAACGTCGTTCTTCCTGACGAAGCGCAGGACAACCCCGCGTGTGTCCCAATCAAGGCTGAGCAGCGCGAGATAGAGCGCGGGCTCAAAAAACAGTATTCGCCGGACCAGGGCCGCTTCATGCAGCGGCGCCTTCGTGAGCTGGCGGAACAGTCAGTCCATCTCAACTGCGCTGAGTAGCGGTTTTGGCAGGCGTCATTATTGAATATCAGAGCCGTACGCGAGGCCATCGCGGCATTGGACGAAGCTGATGGCCGCTTGGCGCCCACCTGAGCGCATCAAGTACACGCCGCTTGCTGCGCCGTGGCCGAATGCCGATGAGATAAGATCCTCACAATTGTTCCGGCCGATCATGGTCGGATCGGTACGCTTGGCGTCGCGTACCTGGGTTCCCGCCATGGTTCCCTGGCGCGCCTCCGATGATGGTGAGGTCACTGCCTCGGTACTCGCTTGGTATGAGCGCTTTGCCCGCGGCCGGCCGGGGGCACTGGTGGTGGAGGCCACGGGGGTGCGCGACGTGGCCAGCGTACCGCTGCTGCGCATCAGCGATGACCGCTTTCTGCCCGGTCTCGCCAAGTTGACGGAGTGCGTGCGACAAGCCAGCCACGGCGAAACCAAGCTGTTCATCCAAATCATCGATTTTTTGAGTATTCGAAGGCGTCCCTCGCCGCAAAAGTACTTTGAGCGTTTCTTAAGCATTACGCCGCGGCACCGGGAAGTTTTGCAGATGCCGTACAGCGATGAAGCCGGCGTTCGGGCCCGGCTGGCCGCTTTGAGTGAGACCGAATTGGAACAAGCATTGAGTGCGCGCGAACTCGAATCGCTTCGCCAAGGATTTCGCGAGCGAGTCACCGATACCGACGTGCCGGCTGTTCGCGATCTGCCGGCCACGCTGCCCGGCGTTTTCGCAGCCGCCGCGGCGCGCGCGCGCAGCGCGGGATTTGACGGCGTCGAATTGCACTATGCGCATGCCTACACCATGGCTTCTTTTCTGTCCGCGCGAAATACTCGAAGCGACGGCTACGGTGGAGCACCTTCGCAGCGAATCCGCTTGCCGCTCGAGGTGTACTCTGCCGTTCGCGCACAAGTCGGATCGGATTATCCGGTCGGCTGCCGCATGCTGGCGGAGGACTGCATCGAATCTGGGAGCACGATTGAGGATACGGAATATTTTGCTGAACGCCTCGCCGGCGCGGGCATGGATTTCATCTCCCTTTCGCGCGGCGGGAAATTCGAAGACGCATCGCAACCCAAAATCGGCGAAGCCGCGTATCCCTATACGGGGCGCAGCGGCTATGAATGCATGCCGTCCTATTATTCGGATGCCATCGGACCCTTCGGCCGCAACCACGACGCCTCCACGCGGATCCGCGCCAAGATTCGCCGCGCCGGATTCGACACGCCCATCGTACTCTCCGGCGGAATACATCACTTCAATCAAGCGGAGCACGCGCTCAGCTGCGGCGCGGCGGACATTGTCGGTTTCGCGCGCCAGGCGCTCGCGGACCCGGATTGGTTTGCCAAAGTTCGCGCCGGGGCCGGCGACAGAGTGCGCCTATGCATTTACACCAATTATTGCGAGGCGCTCGATCAACGTCACCGCGAGGTGACCTGCGAACTGTGGGATAGAAGCGGACTGGATGAGCCCGGCGTGATGCTGTCCGCGGATGGCAAACGCAGGTTGGTCGCTCCTTAGACTTACCAGCCTACGGCCTGGCCATCCTTGCGAAAATCGGATCCCGACCGATAGTAGCCGGGGACGCGCTTAGGCGAACCCGTCTCGTCGGACTGTGCAACTCCCGATTCCGCCACGAACATGATGACTTGCACGCCGCCCACATCCTCACCGCTCACAGCTCTCACCGTGTGCCCCATCTCCGTCAGCTTTGCGCCGACCAGATCATACAGAGGCGTCTCCAGACTGAGCGTGTTCGGCACCTGCGAGTGCCGAAATCTCGCCATGTCGGCGGAGGCCTGCAGGTTGGCGCCGAGATCGAGAATATCGACCAACGTCTGCGCGTGTCCTTGCGCTTGCATATCGCCGCCCATCAGCGTCACCGTCATCAGCGGCTGCCCGCCGTGCATCACGAAGCCTGCCGACAGTGTGTTGAACGGCCTCTTATGCGGCTTGATGACATTCGGACTGTGCGGATTGAGCGTAAACAGCGCGCCGCGGTTGTGCAGAATAAAGCCATAGCCCGGGACTGTGATCCCTGAGCCGAAGGCACTGAAGTTGCTGTTCACCCAGGAGACCATGTTGCCTTCGCTATCCGCGGCCGACAGCACGATGGTGTCGCCTGGCATCGGAAAATTCCCTTCAGGGCCCGGCGTGGAGGCGTGCTGCGGATTCATCTTTTTGCAAAGCGAGGCCGCGTAGGATTCGGACAGCAATTTTGCCAGTGGCACGGCGACGAAATTTGGATCGGCGTTGTACTGATAAAGGTCGGCGTAGGCGAGCTTCTTCGCTTCGACCAGCAAGTGCCAATACTCAGGATTCGTGGGGCCCAGCGAGGCGAGGGTCTGTCCGGAAGTCCACTGCGGTACACAGGCTTGCAGAATGTTGAGGATCTCATTCGCAGCCCAAGCCTGCGCCGGCGGCGGTAATTCAAGGATATCGTAGCCATGATACTGAGTGTGGGCCGGCTCCACCCATTCGCCTTTGTAGTTCGCCAGATCCTCGAGGGTCATCGTGCCACCGAGAGCCTGCGACTTCGCGACGATGGCCCGGGCGATCTCGCCTTTGTAAAAGGCGTCGCTTCCCTGCGTCTGCAGCAGTCGAAAGGTACGCGCCAGCTCAGGGTTTTTAAACATTTGCCCGGGCTGCGGCGGCACACCGTCCACGTACCACGTCTTGACGGAGTCCGGATCCGCTGAGGTACAGCAAGCCTCTAAAGGCTGCGCATCGGGAAGGCGCCAGTCATGTGCAATACGCTCGGATATCGGAAAGCCGTTTTGTGCATACCGAGCCGCGGGCTCCAATACTTCTTTGAATGTCAGTTTACCGAAGCGCTTGAGCGCGGCCTGCCATCCCCATAGGGCGCCGGGCACCGTGACGGTCAATATTCCGTGCGCCGGCATGCCGGAACCGGGCCCCCAATTCTTCGGATTCCAGGCATAACCCAGTTTGTTGTAGCGCTCGACGGTAGCGCCCGTTGGAGCCATTCCGCTCGCATTCAGCACATAGACTTTCCGCTCTTTGGCGATGTAGAAGACGGCAAACAGATCCCCGCCCATGCCCACCATCATGGGTTCCATGAGGTTGAGCATGGCGGCTGTCGCCACGGCGGCATCGATCGCATTGCCACCGTGCTGCAGAATCTGTAATCCCGCCTGCGCCGCCAGCGGTTGACTCGTCACCACCATCCCGTGTTGCGCCATTACCTCGGAGCGGCTCTGCGCAGGCCAGCCTTCAGACCGTGCGCCGCGAACAGCGCTGCAAAAGGCAGGCTGCGGCGTCGCTTCGCAGGTTTGCATCTTGGGTGCACCTTGAGCGAATGCATGGCTGGCTGCGACACCAAGACCGACCATGAGAACCGCTGCACTGATTTTGAGTTTTTGCATCGGCGGATATTGACACTTTCCCGCGGCGGTTTCACTTCCTGAGACCCTCGTCACCTTACGCTGGTAATCTCGCCCTACCACGGGACGTGCGCGCTAGACTGAAGGCGTGAGCATGCCCTTATCGAGTACGTCTGTCGTGCCTCCGCCGCGGTTCGGTTTGCTGGCGCGCCTGCTCGTGGTTGTGGTGCTTCTGGCGATTGAAACGCTCCTGATATCCGGGTTGATCCAGAGCCCGGCGCTGGATGCGCTCACGGGCGCCGCGAAACTCACCCACGACATTCAGCACTGGGTGTTCCGCTTCGCCATCGCCTATGCGGGATCCTTCGCGATATTGCTGTACCTGCGCGGCGGCCGCATTGCGAGCGTGTCGGCCATGGCCGGCGACACCCCGCTCAGCATCCCCTGGCTGTTGGTGCATGTGGCGCTGCTCGCGCCCTTCGCGCTGTTGTCCTCGCAGTTGTACCGCGGCGGTGCCGTGCCATTTACGCTGCTGAGCCTGGGATGGCATGCTTGCGGACTCGCCGCGGCCTTGGCGCTGTTCGCCGGGATCGCGCCGCCTCGGGTTTGGATTCAAGCGCTCCGGCAAACGGGTGCTCTGCCCCTCTATTCGTTGCTGCCGGCCGCCGGCGCTCTGCTGGCATTCAAATTGAGCCAGTGGCTGTGGGCGCCGGCTGCCGCGCTCACTTTTCGGCTCGTCGGCATGTTGGTGCATCCGCTCATCCCGTCGCTGCGCACCGATGCCTCGACGTTGACATTGATCACCGATCATTTCGCGGTGCAAGTGTCGGAGATATGCTCGGGGCTCGAGGGCGTGGGCCTGATGCTCGTGTTCTGCACGGCATGGCTTTGGTATTTCCGCCGCGAGTATATTTTCCCGCGCGCGCTGATCATTGTGCCGATCGCTGTGCTGCTCATATTCTTGTTGAACACGGTACGCATCGCCGCTTTGGTGCTCATCGGGGATGCCGGATATGAAAAAATAGCGACAGTGGGTTTTCACTCGCAGGCGGGGTGGATCGCCTTTAACGTGGCTGCCTTCGGCGTCGCGTACACCGCCAAGCGCAGCATTTGGCTGAATCGCACCGCGCACCGTGCCGAAGCCGGCGCGCACGACGCGACGGCCGCCTACTTGATGCCGTTGTTGGCAATTCTCGCCGCGGGCATGCTGACGAACGCCGTCTCCGGGGGCTTCGATTTTCTATATCCGCTGCGAATTCTGTGCGCCGTGGCCGCGCTGTGGGCGTACCACCGCAGCTACGGCAATGTGGATTGGCGATTCAGCTGGCGCGGCGTATTGACGGGCGTGGCAATTTTCGGCGTATGGGCCGCGTTCGCGCACGTCGTGACGACGCCGGCGGCGATGCCCGAAGACTTAGAGCGGCTATCGGGTCCGGCACGCGCCGCGTGGATCGGATGTCGCGCGGCGGCGGCAATCATCACTGTGCCGATCGCCGAAGAACTGGCCTACCGCGGGTTTTTGATGCGCCGTATCGTCAGCGCGGCGTTCGACTCCGTCGCTTTGCAAAGCGTTCGCTGGCCGGCGATTGCCATCAGTGCGGTGGTGTTTGGCATCATGCACGGCAGCCTATGGTTTCCGGGCATCGTCGCGGGACTGGCGTATGGTGCGGTGGCCGTAAGGACAGGGAAAATCGGCGAGTCTGTCGCCGCTCACGCGACGACAAACACGCTAGTTGCAATCCAAGTACTGCTCTTAGATCAGTGGCAGCTTTGGTAAAGACTATCGCTCGCACGCGCGGCACCGTGATTCGGTTCGCAGCTCGAATTACAATATGTTATATCCGAATGCCGTACAGAGGAGCCGCTCACTTTTGATTTGGTTGTTGCAACTCAAGACGCTGCTGAAAGATCTTGTTCTGCCGCCCGCCGGCCCACTTTTGTTGGCGCTGCTCGGCCTTGCGCTGCTCAGGCGTCGACCGCTGCTGGCGCGCATCTGCCTGATAGCGGGCGTCGGATCGTTATGGGTCTTATCGACTCCAATTGTGGCTGACGGCATCACGCGACTGGCCGAACGTTATCCGCCGTTGGACCTGCAACTGGCGGCGAACGCCCAGGCGATCGTGATCCTGGGGGGCGGCGGGCAGCGTGCTCTTGCTCCCGAATACGCAGGCCCCGCTGCGGAGCCTTTATTGCTGGAAAGATTGAGTTACGGGGCGTACCTCGAGCACAAGACCGGTCTGCCCGTTCTCGTCACCGGGTTCTCTATCGAGGCCCGAGCCATGCACGATACGCTTGAGCGGAACTTCGGCATCGAGGCGCGTTGGGTCGATGCTTCGTCCTATGACACCTATCAAAATGCGCTCAATTCGGCGCGGCTCCTCAAAGCCGACGGCGTGCACCGCATTGTTCTGGTTACGCGTGCAACTCACATGTGGCGCGCCGTGCAAGAATTCACGGACGCGGGTTTCGAGGTCGTCCCGGCGCCCGCCGGCATCCTGGCCCGTCGGGATTTCGGCGTGCTTCGCTTGCTGCCGAACCTCGAAGCGCTGATGCGCTCTTATATGGCGATCTACGAAATGTTGGGCGAGCCGGCCCGCGTGTTTCTATCGGCCACGCATTTGCGGCGCCAGTAGGAGCCTGTCTGAGTATTCACCGTGGCCGCGAGCGTGACGGATTTGCCTTCAGTCGAGGCGGAGCCGACGCAATTGGGCTTGATTCGAGATACTTATCTATAGCGTCCCATCAGCTTGTCGAGCGCCGCACTACCGGGTGAGAGTTTTTCGAACGGGATGCTGTTGAGCGGCGCCTTTGAGGTGCGGTTCAAGTTGTGAAACTCGGTGTTATCCGCTTCATCGATGTGGATGAGGCCCGTCACGTATTCATTCTGCTTTAGCTTGTTTTCGATGTAGTTGTAAGCAGCGCTGCGGTCAGTCGGGTCGTAGGAGGGATCCAGCTTGCGCAGCACCACCCTGCTGCCGTCATGCAAGCTGACGGGTATCGACTCGCCCGCAGCATAATCCACCGCGATTTCCTCCGCCCGCGGCACGAAATCCGCCTCCACCGCCGCATGATAATGCTCGCGGGTAAATCCGTAGCTCTTGGTCGACCCCTCGTGATCATTGAATGTCACGCAGGGTGAGAGAACATCGATCAATGCGAAGCCATTGTGGCGCATGCCGGCTTGAATCAGCGGCACCAGTTGCGCCTTGTCGCCGGAGAAGCTGCGCGCCACGAACGTCGCCCCCAGGGTAAGCGCGAGCAGCACCGGATCGATTGGCGGCGATGAATTGGTCTCGCCCCGCTTCGCCTTGGTGCCGATATCCGCGGAGGCCGAAAACTGACCCTTGGTCAATCCGTAGACGCCGTTGTTCTCGATCAAATACAGCATGTTCACATTGCGCCTGATGACGTGCACCAATTGACCGATGCCGATGGAGAGCGAATCGCCATCGCCTGATATCCCCACGTAGGTAAGCCCGCGATTGGCGGCGTTCGCGCCGCTGGCAATCGATGGCATGCGCCCGTGCACGGAATTAAATCCGTGCGAACCGCTCACGAAATACGCCGTGGTCTTCGATGAACAGCCGATGCCGGACAGCTTCACCAATTGTTCCGGCTGCATCGACAGCCCCCAGCATGCCTCGACGATGGCCGCAGTCACTGAATCGTGGCCGCAACCGGCGCACAGCGTCGACATGCTTCCTTCATATTGCCGCCGCGTGAGGCCCAATGAATTGGTGGGCAGCGAGGGGTGGGCGACTTTGGGCTTGTTGATGTATGACATGGGAACTCTTGTGTTCAGCGCGGAACCGCAGTCAGTCGCGGTGCTTCGCCGAGCTTGGCTCGGATCTCATCGACGATGGGTTGAGCCGATATCGGCAGCCCGCTATAGCTCAATATCGAGAATAATTTGGATTTCTCGACGGCGGTTTCCAGCGTCAGCAACGACTTCAGCTGCGCGTCACGATTCTGTTCCACGACGAAAATCGTGGTGTGCGTCTTCAAAAACGCCTCCACGTCGCTGTTGAATGGAAATGACTTCACGCGCAGATAATCCACTTCGATTTTCTGCTGCTTGAGAACATCGAGCGCCTCGCGAATGGCGCCGTCACAACTCCCGATGCTCACGATGCCGACCGCGTGGGTCCCCTTGCCGATCAGAGCCGGTTTCGGAATGTACTTCGGCGCATTGGCGAATTTGCGCTTCAAGCGGTCGAGCACCACCTGATATTCGGCGGAATCCTCGGTGTATCCGCCATACTGGTTGTGGCCCGAACCGCGCGTAAAGTAGGCGCCTTTGGCGCTCACGCCCGGCAAGGTCCGGTATGGAATCGCATCATCGTCGCGATCCAGGTAGCGGTAGAATTTTTCCAGGCCGTCCAGTTCCTGCTTCGACAGAACCTTGCCCCGATCCGGCTTATAGGCGTCGTCCCACTTGAGGTCCGGACACATCCAATCGTTCATGCCGATGTCGAGATCCGACAGCACGAACACCGGGGTCTGCAGACGTTCGGCAATATCGAAGGCCTGCGCGGCCATATAGAAGCATTCTTCCGGGTTGGCAGGGAACAGAAGCACGTGGCGGGTATCGCCATGCGATGCGTACGCACAGATCATGATGTCGCCCTGCTGTGTGCGCGTCGGCATGCCGGTGGAAGGCCCCACGCGTTGCACATCGAAAATCACGCAGGGCACTTCGGCGTAATACGCCAATCCGATGAATTCATTCATCAAGGAAATGCCCGGACCGCTGGTGGGCGTAAAGGCGCGCGCGCCATTCCACGAGGCTCCAAGCACCATGCCCACCGCAGCCAATTCGTCTTCCGCCTGCAGTATGGCGAAATTGCGCTCTCCCGTTTGAGGGTCGACGCGATAGCGCTCGCAAAAGCCTTTGAAGGCGTCCATCAACGACGTCGAGGGCGTGATCGGATACCACGCACCCACGGTCGCGCCCGCATAGACGCAACCTAAGCCTGCCGCCGTATTGCCATCCATCATGATGTGGCCGCGGGTCTTTTCCATGTGCTCGACACGCAGCGGCAGCGGCGAGGTCAATTCCTTCTTGACGTAGTCGTATCCGAGGCGCAAAGCGGTAGTATTCGAATCGAGCAATTTAGGCTTCTTGCCGTAGCTCTCGCTCAACAAGCCGCTGATCACTTCGAGGTCCACGTCGAGCAGCGCGGCCAAGACGCCGGCATAAGCGATGTTCTTCAAGAGAATCCGATTGCGCACGCCGTCGAAATTTTCATTCACGAGCTTGGCGAGCGGCACAGGGATCACGGTGATGTCGCCACGCTCCAAGAGCGCGCTGCGCGGCCAGGTCGAGTCATAGATCAAATATCCGCCGGAACGCAGTTCGCGAACATCCTTGGAGTAGGTTTCCGCGTTCATTGCCACCATGATATCGACGTGGCTGGCGCGCGCGGCGTAGCCATCGCGGGTCACACGGATCTCATACCACGTCGGCAGACCTTGAATATTCGACGGGAAATAATTTTTGCCGGTGACCGGCACGCCCATGCGAAAGATCGCTTTCATGATCAATGAATTGGCGCTGGCAGAGCCTGTGCCATTCACGTTCGCGAACTTCACGACGAAATCGTTTACGCGGTTGGCCTCGGCAATCAAGCTGGGCATGCACGAACCTCCTCATCGATGGCGAGCGGAATGCGGATGGTTGATTTCTGCATGTCCCATGCCGCGGTCGGGCAGCGCTCGGCGCATAGTCCGCAATGCACGCACACGTCCTCATCTTTCACCATGACGCGCGCGGTCTGCGGCAACGCCGCCGACACGTATAGCGCCTGGGTCGGATTCGTAGCCGGTGCCGTCAAGCGGGCACGCAGCTCAGCCTCCGGGCCATTCCGCGTAATGGTGAGGCAATCCACCGGACAAATGTCGATACAGGCGTCGCACTCGATGCACAGTTTCGCGGCGAATACCGTCTGCATATCGCAGTTCAGGCAGCGCTGCACCTCCAGAGCCGCCTCTTCGGCGGTGAATCCCAGCTCTACTTCGATGTTGATTTTCTTGAAGCGCTCGATGAGCCCCACATGCGGCACCAAACGCCGCTCCACACCGTTGTATTCGTTCTTGTAGGCCCACTCGTGCATGCCCATCTTGCGGCTGGACAGTGTCACGCCGCGGCTCAAGCGCTCCTCGATCGGTTCGTCATGGCAGAACTTATGAATCGATATCGCGGCCTGATGCCCATGCTCCACCGACCAAATGATATTTTTCGGGCCGAAGGCGGCGTCGCCGCCGAAGAACACTTCCGGCCGGGTCGATTGAAACGTAATCGCGTTGACTTTGGGCACATGCCACTTGTCGAGTTCGATGCCGATCCCTTGCTCGATCCAGGGAAAAGCGTTCTCCTGGCCGATGGCCAGAATGACATCATCGCAGGGGAAGAACACATCGCCCAACGAACGGGTCGCTTTGATGTCGCCGTTCTCGATGTCGTATTCCAATTTCTCGAACATCATGCCCGTCAGCCGGCCGCCCTCGATAACGAAGGACTTGGGAGCGTGGTTGATGACGATTTCGACTTTTTCCGCCTCGGCGTCTTCGAGTTCCCATTCGGACGCCTTGAAGAATTGACGCGGTTTGCGCGCCATGACCTTCACGTCCTTGGCGCCGAGCCTGAGCGAACTGCGGCAGCAATCCATGGCGGTATTGCCGACACCGATGATCAAAACCCGTTCGCCGACCTTGTCGATGTGGCCGAACGCGATGGATTCGAGCCAGGTAATCCCGATATGAATGCGGTCGGTATCGTGGCGGCCGGGCAGCTCGAGCTCCTTGCCTTTGGGCGCGCCGGAACCCACGAACACGGCATCGAATTCTTCCGCATCGAGCAGCTGTTTCATGCTCTTGACGGGGGAATTGAGGCGCAGGTCTGCGCCCATATCGACGATGTAGCCGATTTCATCATCGAGCACATTGGCCGGAAGCCTGAACGCCGGAATGTTGGTGCGCATCAATCCGCCGGGCACGCCATATTGCTCGAAAATCGTGATGTCATATCCCAACGGCAACAAGTCATTGGCAACGGTAAGCGATGCGGGACCTGCGCCGATGCAGGCAATGCGCTTGCCGTTCTTCTCACGCGGCGCCTTGGGCAGGAGCGCGGTGATATCGTCTCGATTGTCGGAAGCGACACGCTTCAGTCGACAGATCGCCACCGGCTTCTCTTCGATGCGGCCCCGGCGGCAGGCAGGCTCGCAGGGCCGGTCGCAAACCCTTCCTAAGATTCCCGGGAAGACATTGGATTCCCGATTCACCATGTAGGCTTCGGTAAACTCACCTTGCGCGATCAGGCGAATGTACTCAGGAACGTCGGTGTGCGCAGGACAGGCCCACTGGCAATCTACAACCCGATGGAAGTAATCAGGTTTTGAAGTATCGGTCGGCTCCATGTTTCCTCGTTATTCTATCCCCAAAAAGTCATCGGTGAAGTATAGCGGTCAGGACTTGGGTTAAGGCGTGATGCAGACAGAATCTAAGGCCCACGCTCGTCGGTCGATGCCGGTCCGGCAAGCGGCGACGCCTTGCGGCGACAAGGGGCGGCGGATAGACTAGCGGGACGGACATATTTCCAAATAACTTATTGAAATTAATCAATATTTTGGCAAGACACATGATCCTCATCCAAGGCCACGAAGCCACCTGTCCGCATTGTTGGGAACCCATCACCCTGACGTTGGATCTGTCGGTTCCTGAACAATCGTATATCGAGGATTGTCCGGTCTGCTGCAAGCCCTTGATCGTGTCGTACTCCGCGGTCAACGGCGCAGTCGCCGAATTTAGCGTAGAAGCCTCCGATTGAAACCGCGCCTCGATTCGCCGTCTCGCGGCGGATTCAAGATGCTGCGCGTCCTCGTCTTGCTGCTGGTGTTGCTCATCGTCGCGCTCACCACCTGGCAGGACCGGTATCGCAGCACGCGCTGGCGTGAGCCGTTGTACGTCGCCATTTATCCCATTGCCGCCGACGACAGCGCCGTTACCGCAACGTACCTCGCCGCGCTCGACGCTGCGCGTTTCCAACCCATCGACCTGTTCTTCATGCGCGAGGCTGAGCGATACCACTTGCGGGCGCACGAGCCCATCAAGACCAGGCTCAGAGCGCAGCTGCAGGATCAGCCTCCGCAGCGCCCGGCCGCGGGCATTCTTGCGACGGCGCTGTGGAGCCTAAGGCTGCGTTACTGGGCGTGGCGCGTCAGCGGACACGTGAACGAGGCTGAAGACATTCGCATTTTCGTGCTCTATCACGATCCTGCATTGACCCCCGTGGTGCCGCATTCGTTGGGACTCGCCAAGGGTCTCATCGGCGTGGTCTACGCCTTCGCGGCGCCTGAAATGGCCGGCGAGAACAACGTTGTGATTGCTCACGAAATGCTGCACACGGTAGGCGCCAGCGACAAATACCTTCCCGGCACCGATGCGCCGCGCTTTCCCGATGGCTATGGTGATCCTGACCAGGTCCCGCTCTATCCGCAGCGTGCCGCGGAACTGATGGCGGGACGGCGGATGCTCAAGGCCGACCAGTGGCAGCAAGCGGAGAGCTTGGATGAAGTGGTCATCGGGCCGGCCACTGCGCTTGAAATACGCTGGCCGCAGCACACGAATTAGCCCAACGCAGCCAATACGGGGCCGTGCATGTGCCCGTTGCTCGCCAACACGGTGGTTGATTTGAGCGTAATCGGTGCGCCGCTCAATTCCGTGCATCGGCCTCCTGCCTCCCTGATAATCGCCACGCACGCGGCGATATCGAGAATGTTGATGTCCGTTTCGATGACCGCGTCGATTTTCCCGGCCGCCAGCAAATGGTAGTGCAGAAAGTCGCCATAACCGCGAATGCGGCCGGCCTGCGCAATCATCGCGCCGTAGCGTGTCCATTGCGGACCGGTGGCAAGACTCTTCATGTTGCCGGAAGACAGCGCGGCGGCCTCGATGGTTGATATTTTGCTGACCGTCAGGGGTTTGCCGTTGAGGAATGCGCCGCGCCCGCGCTCCGCATGGGCAACCTCGCCGTAAATCGGCGCGCTCGACACCCCCAGCACGAGCTCGCCGTTGTGCATCAAGGCTATTTGCGTGGAAAACATCGCGTACTCGCGCACGAAGGCCTTGGTGCCGTCGATGGGGTCGACCAGCCACAGATATTCGGCATCCTCGCGACGCGAGCCGGTTTCCTCTCCATAAAAGCCGTGCGCGGGAAAGCGCGCCTCGATGATCTCGCGAATTGCCAATTCACAGCGCACATCGGCCTCGGTGACCGGCGATTTGTCAGCCTTGATGCGAACTTCGATATTGTGCTGGTACAAGCTGCGGGCGATTGCCGCGGCCTGTTCCGCCGCATCCAGCGCCGCTTGAAGTTCCGGTGAGTGGTTCATGGAACGCCACGATACCAAACCTTGTGCTACCGTCGCATCAATCGAGGCGGTTGAAAACCATGGGCAATCGGCTTAGCAGAATTTATACGCGCACCGGCGATGATGGCAGTACAGGCCTCGGGGATGGAACGCGTGTGGCCAAGGAGAGCCTGCGCGTCGAGGCCTATGGCACGGTTGATGAAACCAACAGTGCGGTGGGCGTCGTCTTGAGCAGCCTTTCGCTGCCGCCGCAAATCACGCAATGCCTGACCGGGATACAGCACGACCTATTCGATCTCGGCGGCGAACTGTGCATTCCCGGTCATGTCATGATCAAGGCGTCGCAGGTGGAGCGGCTCGAAGAAGAATTGGACGGCTTCAACGAGGGACTGCCTGCGCTCAAGGAGTTCATCCTGCCCGGCGGCGGCCAAGCCGCAGCCGCCTGTCATCTCGCTCGCGCCATCTGCCGCCGCGCGGAGCGGCGCTGTTGGTCGCTGGCACGCATCGAAACCGTCTCCCCCGAGGCGCTCAAATATTTGAATCGGCTGTCGGATCTTCTGTTCGTGATCGCGCGGGTGCTTGCGCGCGGCGCCGCAGGCGAAGTGGTCTGGCGTCGAACCAACCAGCCTTAAGCGCAGGAAAGCTCAAGCCACGTTGGCGGAGTGCGGTTGATGGGAATGCAGCCATTCGGCGTGCCAACGTTCCAAATCGTCGATGGCGAGCGGCCGGCAAAACAGAAATCCTTGAACCTGATTCGCATGCCGGGATTTAAGATAGTGCCATTGTGCTTCGGTTTCCACACCCTCCGCCACCGTAGCCAAGCCGAGACTCTTGGCCATGGCGATGATGGCATCCACCAGCGGTGTGTTGCTGCCGCCCTTCGAGACGATGTCGCGCACGAATACCCGATCGATCTTCAGGGTGTCGATCGGAAAATGCCGCAGGTAGGACAAGGAGCTGTAGCCGGTCCCGAAATCATCCAGCGCAGTCGCGACCCCTAGTTCCTTCAGCGATTTGACGGCCTTGCTCACCACGGCGGAATATTCGATGAGCGCGCCCTCGGTGAACTCCAGTTCAATCATGCGGGGCTCGATCCCGGCGGCATGGATGGCGCGCGACACGCGCTCCACCAAACTGCCGTCGCGAAACTGCACGCCCGAGACATTCACGGCAACTTGCCAGCTGTGGTTCCCTTCGTCGCGCCAGCGGCGCGCCTGGGCGCACGCCTCGCGCAGCACCCAATCACCGATCTCGACAATGAGCCCGCTTTGCTCCGCCAGCGGGATGAACTCGTCGGGCGATACGAAACCGCGCTGCGGGTGCCACCATCGCAACAATGCCTCCACGGCCTCCACGCGCATGCCCTCGACCGCCAATCGCGGCTGATAATTCAAGGTGAATTCGCAGCGATCTAAAGCCTTGCGCAAGTCCGCTTCCATGGACAGGTGCTTGGCCGCGCGCGCGCTGATCGATTTCTTGAAGAATTCCAGTCGGCCGTGCCCTTCCTTCTTGCCGTGATGCATGGCGGCGTCGGCATTCTTGATCAATGCCTCGGCGGTTGGCGCGTCGCCGGGGAACATGCTCACGCCGATCGTCGCCGACAGCGGTATTTCCTGCTCCGCGAACACGAACGGCCTCGCCAAGGCGAGTTGCACGCGCTGCGCGACGACTTGCACGCTGTCGGTGGTGGCGACGCCGGGAAGCGCCAGGGCGAATTCGTCGCCCCCCGTGCGGGCCACCCAATCATTGATGTCGCTCAACGCGCCATCGTCCTGCATCGTACGCTGAGTATCCCGCACGCAGAGCTGTAGGCGATGAGCAATCTCCTTCAGCAGACTGTCGCCCACCGCCTGGCCCTGGGTATCGTTGATGCGCGAAAAATTATCGACATCGAGCATCAGTACGGCGATGCCGCGCTGGCGCGGCGCCGCCCATTCCACTTGCTGCTCCAGGATTTGCAGCAACCTTTGCCGGTTCGGCAACGTGGTGAGCGGATCGTAGTAGGCGAGATAGCGGATTCGCGCTTCGCTCTCGCGCAACTGATCCTGAGTCTGCTTGGCGCGCACCAGGAACTTGACTCGCTCCGCCAACAACATGGGATTGATTCCTTTGGACGAGAAGTCGGTGGCGCCCGCATTGTAGGCGCGCTGTACCGACTCCATATCGTCGAGACTGGTCTGCATCAAGATCGGCACATGGCGCGAACCCGGCAGCGCGCGCAATGCGCGGCAGACCTCGAAGCCGTTCATGCCCGGCATGACCACATCGAGAACCACGCAGTCGGCGGGATACAGATGAAACTGGCTCATCGCACTCTTGCCGTCGGCGGCCGTGGTAACGTGAAAGCCTGCGACCTCCAACGCACTGCTCACGAGCAGCCTCGCGCCGGGATCGTCGTCGACCACCAGCACGGTGGCGGCGGCATTATTCTGATTGTCGGTTTGATTCATCGGATCCTCTAAAAAGCTCATGCAGCGCTCTCTGATCGCTCTTGCATCAGCGCGCTGCAAAAGTCTTGATATTCCCTGCGAAGTCTTTGCACGGTCGGCGCCGCCTTGGCTATGCCGCCCTCGCGCACCAGCATCTCGCACTCCTTGGTGAGCGTTGCCAGGCGCAGGCCGCCTAAATTGGCCGTGCTCGACTTGAATGTGTGCAGCGCCTCCTGCAGCGCCTCGGCCTGGCCGCTCGCCACCGCTAGTTCGATTGCCGTGATCAGGGGCGGCGAATGCTGCAAGTACAGCTCGATCATGGAATTGAGCAATGCCGGACGGGCAAGGGCCGCGATATTGCGCAGGACGCCCGCGTCGATCAGGGGCAGCCGCGAGCCTTCGCGCCGCTCGGACTCCGGAAGCACGTGCAGCGCCAGCCAGCGTTTCAGCAAGGCCGCCAATTGTTGCTGCGAAAAAGGCTTGCACAAGAAGTCATCCATGCCGGCGGCAAGACAGCGTTCGCGGTCTCCCTCCATGGCGTTGGCGGTCAACGCAATGATCGGCAGCCGCGCGCCGCCCGCATTCTGTTCACGTCGCCGCAATTCCGCGGTTGCCGTCAGGCCATCCATGACCGGCATTTGGCAGTCCATGAGCACGGCATCGTAGGCATCGTTGTTGATGGCTTCGAGCGCCAGCCAGCCGTTTTCCGCCGTGTGTGCCACGCAGCCCAGGCTCTCCAGCATGCCGACGGCCACTTCTCGATTCACCGGATTGTCCTCGACCAGCAGAATTTTCGGCACGAACGCCCGGGCGGTGGCGGTTGGCATTGCGCGTATGGCCGTGTCTTCCAAACCCGGCTCGGGCGCCGCGATCATCGCCCGGGTCACGCAATTCAAGAGCTGGGAACGGCGCAGGGGTTTGGTCAGGATCGCCGCGAATAGTTGCACGGTGTCGGAGTTGCTCTCGTGGTTATCGCGTGTGGTCAGCATGATGAGCCGCATGGCCGCGAGCCGCGAATCGTCACGGATGCGTTTCGCCAACGCGATGCCGTCCATGCCGGGCATTTGATCGTCCAGCAGCGCGAAATCGAATCGCGGGCCTTCCGGCGTGTCGAGCACGGCGAGCGCGTCCATGCTGGATTCCGTGGCGACGACCTCGACGCCCCAGGACTTCAAGTGCTGCGCGAGGATTTCCCGATTGCTGGCGTTGTCGTCAACGATCAGCGCACGCAATCCAACCAGTCTCAAGCGCGGCAAGCGTGTAAATGTCGGCGTCACCTCGACGATGGGCGCGAGCCGTACCTCAATCCAGAAAATCGATCCGCGCCCCACCACACTGTCGACGCCGATCTGGCCTCCCATCAAGGTCGCCAACTCGCGGCAAATGGCAAGACCCAAACCCGTCCCGCCGTATTTGCGCGTGGTGAATGAATCGGCCTGGCTGAAGGCGTTGAATATGTCCGTTTGGGCTGCTTGAGAGATGCCGATGCCCGTATCGATCACCTCGAAGCGCAGAAGACCATCGTTGCCGATGGCCTTGACCCGCACAATGACTTCACCGGCGTCCGTGAACTTGATGGCATTGCCCACCAGGTTGATCAATATCTGCCGCAGGCGCATCGGGTCGCTGCGCACTTTGGCCGGCACGTCGAGTCCGACATCACAGGCCAGCTCGAGTCCCTTGGCATGCGCGCGCGATGCGCAGATCTCGATGGCTTGTTCCACCGTTTCCCGCAAGCCAAATTCGATGCATTCCAGCTCGAGCTTGCCGGCCTCGACTTTCGAGAAATCCAAAATGTCGTTGATGATCTGCAGCAGGGCTGCCGCGGAATGAGAGATGGTTTGCGACAGATGCCGCTGGCGTGGGGTGAGTTCCGTCGCTTGCAGCAGCTCCGACATGCCCATGACACCGTTCATCGGCGTGCGGATTTCGTGGCTCATGCGGGCGAGAAATTCGCTCTTGGCGCTGCTGGCGCGCTCCGCCGTTTCTTTGGCGCTCGTGGCTTGGTCGATGGCCACCCGCAGTTCGCGATTGGCGTTGCCCAAGTTCTCCGTTCGCTCGGCCACCTGCTGCTCGAGGAATTGGCGATATTTTTCGAGGCGTGAATCGCGATGCCGGATCTGCCCAAGCATCTGGTTGAAGCCGTCGATGAGGGACCCGATTTCGTCTTCCGAATTGCGTTCGACCCGCAGACTGTAGTCCTCCTCAGCGGACACGCGCTGCATGGTTTGCGCCAGGTTGACGATGGGTCCGGAGATCTGTTTCTGCAGCCGCGCTGCGAGCCAATACGGTATCAAGAAGGCCGCCACGATCGCCGCGACGCTGATCAAGGCAAAGGCGCGCCAATCGGGATAAAGCGCGGCGAGCGGAATGAGAATATGCACGGAGCCAAGCACTGCGCCTTCGCGCATGGCAGGGGCGGTGATTTGGAATTGATTTCGATGCACCGCCAGGGGCGTGCCGCTGATTTTCAACTGCACGCCGGCGGCGGCGCGATCGTAGGTCGCAATTTTTTGCCCATCGGGCAAATAGACTTCGGCGACGTCCACCATCGGCTCATAGCGCAGCGCGCCCAGCGCGCTCATCGCCCCCGCGGCGTCGTTGCGGCTCAACGCCTCAATGGTGCCGACTCCGGCGACGCGTGCGATGGCCGCGGCGCGTTGCTGTATGTCCGCGCGCAGGTGCACCAGATTCGTTGCCACGTGCATGATGATCGCAATCGCAAAGGCGGCCATCGCGGGAACCGTGATGACCACACGCAGCTTGCGTTCGATTGGGAGGTTAGCGAACCAACGAATCAATAGCCCTCCCGCTCACTGTTACTGCATGGATTACAACTCACCCAATTGTCGGCTTTTGAGGGAAAATCTGCTGGAATTGATCGTGACAAGGTTCACGTTGGCGAGGCAAACTAGCTGCGCGAAGGTGCCCCGCAAGCAGCGGCAATGCAGCGCTGGGCCCGCTCCCAATCGAATGCCGGGCCGGGATCCGTCTTGCGCCCCGGTGAGATATCGCTATGTCCTACCACCCGATCAGGAGACAGTCGAGGATACGCATCACAGAGCGCAGCCACGAGCTTGGCAAGCGTGTCGTATTGGGCGGCTTCGTAGGGAATCGTGTCGGCTCCTTCGAGCTCCACGCCGATCGAGAAGTCATTGCAGGCCGCGCGGCCGTTGTAGCAGGACTGACCGGCATGCCACGCTCGATCGGCGAACCTGACGAACTGCGTGAGCCCACCATCGCGCGCCACGAACAAGTGCGAGGACACTCGCAGATCACCGATTTCCGCAAAATACGGGTGCATATCGAGCGGCAGTGAATTCGTGAAAAGCCGTTCGATCCATGGACCGCCGAATTCACCGGGCGGCAGGCTGATGCCGTGCACGACGATTAAATCCGCCTCCACACCGGGTGGACGGGCATCGCAATTGGGCGAGAGCACGTGCCTCGCGCTTCGCATCAGTCCGCTTTGAAGATCGACCTGCAAGTGAACGCCCTCTGCACCGCCGAAACCGCCCGTAGCATATGCGACAATCGCGCGCATATGAACGTCAAACTGCAACGCGAGCGCCCTTAAATGCGGTTGACGCGCGTGTTCATCGACGGCGCCTTGACTCCCGGGGCCATCGTGGAGCTGGCACGAGATACCGCCTCACATTTGGCAAAGGTCCTGCGTGCTCGCAGCGGCGATGCGATCATTCTGTTCAACGGCGATGGCCGCGAATTCACGGGCGCCATCGAGGCCGTGCGCGGTTCGCGCGTCTCGGCATCGATCGGCGCTGCTCGCTCGATCGATCGCGAATCACCCCTCGCGCTGACCCTGTTGCAGTGCGTCCCGCGGGGCGATCGCATGGATTTCATCGTGCAAAAAGCGACTGAACTCGGCGTCGCACGCATCGTGCCGGTGCTCAGCCAGCGCAGCGTCGTGCGGCTCGACCAGCCCCAGGCCGCATCGAAGCAGGCGCATTGGCGCGCCGTCGCGGTGAGCGCTTGCGAACAATGCGGCCGTAACCGGCTACCGACCGTGGACGTGCCACAGCCGCTGCTGAACTATCTCGGCGCGATGAACCCCAAAGAAACGCCCGGGCTGCTGCGGCTGGTCTTAGAGCCCGAGCGCGCAGCCCGAGATCCGCGCGGAACGCGCGTAGACATCCATGCCGCCGGGCCGGTAAGCGGCGCCGACATCGCCATTGGACCCGAAGGCGGCTTCGCGCCCGAAGAACTCGAAGCGTTTGAGCTGTCCGCATTCTCGCGTCTTAGGCTTGGGCCGCGCGTGCTGCGGACGGAAACCGCAGCCATCGCCGCAATCGTGGTCTTGCAAGCGCGATTTGGCGACATGTCGGCGGTTTCTGACGATTCGTCGCGTGAAGACCCTTGATCCGCGCTCGACCTTATATAGGTAGTCCGCCGCATTTTTCGTGATACTTGATTCTGCTGGCAGGACTTTGCTAGCAAGGGCGGGACGTGCACCCGCGGACTACGAATATTTCGACCCAAACGCTTGA
>Ga0224547_1000011_pt1 | contig 48956 bp, 36 predicted proteins | sample 714P21014metaG_FD_179908 | JGI IMG/M metagenome (GOLD analysis project Ga0224547, IMG submission 179908) | Peat soil microbial communities from Stordalen Mire, Sweden - 717 P2 10-14 | ecosystem: Environmental > Terrestrial > Soil > Wetlands > Peat | place: Sweden: Norrbotten County, Stordalen...
GCCGGTCGATGGGCGGCAGCAGCGCTCGGCCATGGGCGCGGTCCGGACGCCGGGCTCGCGGGCGCGGCGCCGCGATCCGGACGCATCGTTGCAAATTGGACCACCGCCTGCTGCAACTTCGGTGTCATCAGCTTCGGCGTGCCTTGCGCAACGATTCGCGTGTCCATGATGATCATGACCAACCCGACGACCGCTCGCCGGGCATTCACGGCTCGAACCATCACGGCCGAGCGCGAATCGCCCAAATCAAATGTCAATATCGGGGCGGCGGTCGGATTGGTAAAGGCTTCGGCGGCCTCGAGGACCGCATTGTGCTCATCGGGTCCCATGGAGCTTTCGCTTAGCCATAGCATATCGCCGGCCTCGTCATGCAAGGATACGGCGTGGGTACGATTGGGTTCGATTGCTGCGCGCACTTTCTGACAGACAGCATCAAAATCGACAAGCGGACTATCCGATTGCATCAAGGGTTTGCCCTGCTCCATAAATCCGCTGCTCGAAGTGTATGCCTGTATATCTACCGTACCGGCGGCCTCCCTGATGTGATGTCTTCGCCAAAACGCGACAGTGGGGGCTCGCAGTGAAACCGGTATTACATATCGTCGGTAAATTTGCGCGCCTGCGGGCTACACTCAAGCTATGACCACTCCGTCGCACAACCGTCAATTCAAATACTACGATTTCGTGATGGCGGCCTATGTGTGCGTTTTGCTGTGCTCCAATTTGATCGGGCCGGCAAAAGAGACCACCATTTTGCTGCCTTTCGGCGGGAGCGTGACCTTTCTCGCCGGTGTTCTGTTCTTTCCGATTTCCTACATTTTCGGCGATATTTTGACCGAAGTGTATGGCTACGGCCGCGATCGGCGCGTCGTTTGGGCGGGATTCGCAGCTCTGGCTTTTGCATCCATCATGGCCGCCGTGGTGGTGCACTTGCCGCCCTCGGACGCATCGCGCGCCAACCAAGCGGCGGTGGAATCGATATTCGGCAACACGCCACGCATCGTGGTTGCCTCGATCACAGCGTTTCTTTGCGGCACGTTCATCAACAGCTACGTGTTGGCAAAGATGAAGATCTGGACCCAGGGCCGTTGGCTATGGACGCGCATCGTCGGTTCGACATTGTGCGGCGAGCTGGTTGATTCAATTATCTTTTATTTTGTCGCCTTCTACGGGCGCATGCCGGCGAGCCATCTGGTCGCGATCATGTTCACGCAATACGCGCTAAAAAGCGGCTGGGAAATTATTGCCACGCCCGTGACGTATCGCGTGGTCGCATTCCTCAAGAAAGCTGAAAACGAGGATTACTACGACATCAACACCAATTTCACTCCTTTCTCCCTCAAGGCCTGAAGCCGCTTGACGCCCCACCTGCGGTTGATCGCCCCGGCAATTGGTCGCGGCTTCGCCATGATTTGCCACGACTGCACCCGCAGCCCGCCCGAATCGGGGGCCGTAATGGCTCCCATGGGGCGACGGTCGTCGCCTCGAATGGCGAGGAGCGAGGAGTTTGTCATGAGCACTAGATATTCGAAGTTGGTTTGGACGATTGGCTTGATGGGCGTCAGCGCCGCGGCCTTGGCCGGCGAACCCAAGCCTCGGCCGCCGCAGGAGCCGCTCGGATTCGTATCGGGCGCGGTGATCGGGGCGTTTGCGGCAGGCCCGATCGGCGCCGTAGTGGGCGCCGGGCTCGGCACGTGGCTGGGCAATCGAGTCCACCGCGCGAGCGAGGCCAAGAAGGCCGAAGCACAGGTTGCCGTGCTGGAAAGCGACAAATCCGCATTGCAGACGGAAAAGTCGGCGCTCCTGACGGAAAAGACGCAGCTGGCCGAGACCAATCAATCCTTGAGTGCCAAGCTCGATGATATGTCGCAGAAGATCAAGACCGCCCAGAGCGCCAAAGACGATGCTTCTGAGGTTCTCGATGGGTTGCAGGGCGATGTGCTGTTCCGTACCGGCAGCGCGGAAATCACGCCCGACATTGCGCATCAGATTCAGGTGCTGGCGCAGGCGGTGACCAAATCCCCGGAGCTGAAAATTCGAGTCGATGGCTACGCAGATCCGCGCGGTACCATCGATACCAATCTGAAGCTCTCCCAGGACAGGGCCAATGCGGTGCGCGATCTGCTGCTTGCCTCCGGAGTCGGCGAAGAAACGCTCGAAGTCAATGCTTACGGAAAAAGCCAGAGCACTGCCGAGGACAGCGACGGGTACGCGCTGGAGCGTCGCGTCCGCTTGACGCTGAAGATGGAATCCGGCGCAGCCGTCGCCCAGGTGGGCAAGAATGAGTGATGTGGGCGAAAACTAAATTGAGGCCGAAGCGGCCCGGAGCTCGCCAAAAGCTCCGGGCCGCACTTGTTTCCGCGCGCGCCCTCAGCCTACGATAGAGCATGAGCGCGCCTCCAAAGATTGTGGTCTTGGATCGATATCAGACCGGAGAGTCTGCGAATCCTTCTCATGAAAATATTCTCGCGGGAATTCCGCGCACGCGCGTATCGAATCAGTACACGGATGAGAGAGGGGAATTTTTCTGCGGCATTTGGACCAGCACGGCCGGCAAATGGCGCGTTCGCTACACGGAGTATGAATTCTGCGTGATCATCGAAGGCCGCGTGCGTATCGAATCGGTCACGGGAGAGAAGCACGAATTCAAGGCAGGGGATGCCTTCGTCGTGCCCGCAGGCTTTGAGGGCGTCTGGGAGGTCGGCGAGCCCTGCAAAAAATGGTATTCGATCTTCGAACCGAAAACCTAGGGCTCCACGCCCACGGCCTCAAGCCGTCTCGCGAATGACGGCGCCCAATGTCTCCACGATGCGTTCGATTTGCTTAAGTTCGATGACCAGCGGCGGCGCCATCGCGATCGTATCGCCGGTCTGGCGCACCATGACGCCTCGCTCGAAGCACTTCAAGAACACCTCGAAGCCGCGCGCGCCGGGTTTGCCCTGCCGCGGCTCCATCTCCACGCCGCCGATCAAGCCGTAGTTTCGCACGTCAATGACATGCGGCAGCCCCCGCAAAGAATGAACTGCATTTTCCCATTGCGCGCTCAAAGACGCCGCCCTTGTGAGCAGGCCTTCCTTAACGTAGATATCCAGCGTCGCCAAGGCGGCCGCGCAGGCGACCGGGTGCGCGGAGTAGGTGTAGCCGTGAAACAGCTCGATCGCATTGTCCGGGCCCTGCATGAACGCGTCGTAGATCTTGCGCTGTGAAAACACGGCACCCATGGGTATGGCGCCGTTCGTCAAACCCTTGGCCGTGGTCATCAAGTCGGGCGTCACGTCGAATGCTTGCGCGGCAAACGGTTTTCCAACTCTGCCGAAGCCCGTGATCACCTCGTCGAATATCAACAGGATGTCGTGCTTGTCGCAGATTTCGCGCAGCCGCTTCAAGTAGCCGGCGGGCGGCAATACCACTCCGGCGGAGCCTGAAATGGGTTCAACGATGACCGCAGCGATCGTCGAGGCATCATGCAATGCGATCAGGCGTTCCAATTCGTTGGCAAGATGCGAGCCCCACTGCGGCAGACCGCGCGAGAACGCGTTGTGTTCGATATCCAGCGTGTGCGGCAGATGGTCCACGCCGGGGAGCATGGATGAGCCGAAAAACTTGCGATTGTTCACCATGCCGCCGACGGACATGCCGCCGAATCCCACACCGTGATAACCCTTCTCGCGTCCGATCAAACGGGTGCGCTGACCGGCGCCACGCGCCCGGTGGTAGGCGATCGCGATCTTCAACGCCGTATCGACGGACTCCGAACCGGAATTGGTAAAAAAGATTCGATCGAGTCCGGGAGGCGCAACCTTGGCCAAGCGATTCGCGAGTTCAAACGCGAGCGGGTGACCCATTTGGAAGGTCGGAGCAAATTCCATGGTCGTAAGCTGCTTGGTAACCGCCTCGGTGATCTCGCGGCGGCCGTGGCCGGCGTTCACGCACCACAGGCCCGCGACGCCATCGAGGATTTCGCGTCCGTCTTGGGTCGAGTAGTACATCCCCTGCGCTCGCGCCAGCAGGCGCGGATTGGCTTTGAATTGGCGATTCGCCGTAAACGGCATCCAAAATGCGTCGAGTTCGGGGTTTATCGTGGCGGGGGTGAGTTGGGCATTCATGGCTTTTAAGTCCTTGCGATCGAAGGCGTGGAACAGCCGATGATAAGGAAAATCGACAGTTAGCTCAATTTTTGCTGCCTATCAGCCCCAGCTGTCTATTATAATAGACAGCATGAGCTTGGACGTGGGTGCCCATTTAAAGGCCGTGAGGCAGATGTACGGCCTGTCGCAGCGGGAGCTGGCAAAGCGCGCCGGCGTCACTAACGGTTTAATTTCCCTCATTGAGCAGAATCGGGTCAGCCCGTCGGTCAGCTCGCTCAAGAAAGTGCTGGACGGCATCCCGATGGCGCTCGCTGATTTTTTCACGCTGGACCTAGGCGGCAAGCCGCAGGTATTTTTTCCGCGCGAAGAGATGGCGAACATGGGCACCGCCAACGTCGAGCTGCGCCTCGTCGGAGGCCGCTTGGTGAAACGCGGCATGTCGATCCTGCACGAGCGTTACGCGCCGAATGCAGACACCGGCGAGGAAATGCTGACGCATGCCGGCGAGCAGGGCGGCGTGATCGTCAAGGGAAAAATAGAACTCACCGTCGGCGGCGAATCGCGCGTCCTAGGTGCGGGCGATGCCTATTACTTCAAAAGTTCCATGCCGCATCGCTTTCGCAACGTCGGCCGGGAAGAATGCGAGATCGTCAGCGCGACTACACCGCCTACTTTTTAGGCGCTGGCGCGCCGGATTTACGGGGTCGATGCGACCTCGCCCGATAGTGGAAATTCAGAGATGAGGTAGCATATACAGCTCTATGAGCACGGTAACGGTAGCGGCCACCCAAATGGCCTGCAGTTGGGATCGGGACGCCAATATCGCGCGGGCCGAGAAACTCATTCGCGAGGCGGCGAAGAGCGGCGCTCAAGTGATTCTGCTGCAAGAACTGTTCGAGACGCCGTACTTCTGCAAGGACCACATCCCTAAGCATTTGCAGCTCGCGCTGCCGCTCGACGGGCATCCGGCGGTCGAGCATTTCCGCGCAGTTGCGCGAGAACTCAAGGTCGTGCTGCCCATCAGCGTGTTCGAACGCGCCAACAATGCATTTTATAACTCCGTGGTCATCGTCGACGCGGACGGGTCGGTGGTCGGCAGCTATCGCAAGTCGCACATACCGGAAGGTCCGGGGTATCACGAGAAGTACTATTTCTCGCCGGGCGACACCGGTTTCCGAGTATTCGACACAACTTACGCGAGGTTGGGCGTCGCCATTTGCTGGGATCAGTGGTTCCCGGAGGCGGCGCGGTCCATGGCATTGATGGGTGCCGAGATTCTGCTCTACCCCACGGCGATCGGTTCTGAACCCCAGGATGCCAGCATCGATTCCAGCGGCCATTGGCAACGCACCATGCAGGGCCACGCCGCCGCCAATGTCATGCCGGTGGTCGCTTCGAACCGCATCGGCACGGAGAAGGGCGAGAAGTACACCATGACGTTTTACGGTTCATCGTTCATCGCGTCACCGACAGGTGAAAAGCTCGCCGAGGCCGATCGCGAAAGCGAATCCGTTATCACCGCCAGCTTCGATCTGAATGAGGTGCGTCGCTACCGGCAGGCCTTGGGTGTCTTCCGCGATCGGCGGCCAGATCTTTACTACCCCTTGCTCTCGCTCGATGGACGCGGCTGACAACCTCGTATTCGTTGATTTGGAAACGACGGGCGGCAACCCCGCCTACCATCGAATCACCGAAGTTGGCATTGTCCGTGTGCAAAACGGCGTACTGCTCGAGGAGTGGAGTTCGCTGGTCAATCCCGAATGCCCCATTTCCCCGTACATCGAGGCCTTCACCGGGATCAGCAGCGAGATGGTCGCCGATGCGCCGCTGTTCGCGGATATTGCCGCGACAGTGCTCGAGAAGCTGCGCGGCGCGGTGTTCATCGCTCACAACGCCCGCTTCGACTATTCCTTCCTGCGCAGCGAGTTTCGCAAAGTGGGCGTGGACTTCTCGTCCGAGGTTCTGTGCACGGTCAAATTGTCGCGGCGCCTCTTTCCTGAACATGTGCGGCACAATTTAGACGCCGTCATCGAGCGCCATGGTCTGGCCTGCAGCGCCAGGCACCGCGCGCTGGGCGATGCACAGGTGCTTAAGGACTTGTGGCTGAAGCTTAAAAGAGAAGTACCGGCGGATGTGCTCGCGGCCGCTGCCGCCCATGCCGCGTTGTCGGTACCGAAGCTGCCGGCGCACCTGCCGCCGGGACTGGCCGATGAATTACCGGAAGCGCCCGGAGCGTATCGCTTCTTCGGCGATGACGGTGCGCTGTTGTATATCGGCAAGAGCAACTCGCTGCGCAGCAGGATTTTGACTCAGCTCGCCGACGAGCGTGTGGGCTCGCGGGAACAGCTATTGGCCGCTCAGGTGAAACGCGTCGATTGGCGCCAGACCGCCGGGGAACTCGGTGCCATGCTGCTCGAGTCCGATTGGATCCGGTCGCAAAAGCCGCTGCACAACCGGCGCCTGAAGAGCCACGCGGACGCGGTGACCTTGCGACCGGCGGCCGACTCTTTAGGCCGCGTGCACGTCCAGCGCATCGACACGTTGGAACCCGAAGATCTCGCGCAGAGTTTCGGCGTATTTCATTCCGAAAAGGATGCGCGCAAGGCGCTGACCGACATCGCCCGTGCGCAGCAACTCTGTCTCAAGGTGCTGGGGCTGGAGGAGAGTGCGGGATCCTGCTTCGCCCTGCAGGTCGGAAAGTGCCGGGGCGCTTGCACGGGCAAGGAACCGCTCATTCTTCACAACATGCGGGTTCAACTGGCCTTGTCCGCATTGAAGATCAAGAGCTGGCCCTTTCCCGGCCGCATCGCGCTGCGCGAACGGGCAGTCGGCGGTTTCGCGTCCGACGGCACCCGTGGCGGTGAGTTTCACGTTCTCGATCATTGGATGTACTTGGGCTCCGCCCGATCCGAAGACGAACTCGCTACTTTTCGCACGCGCCACGCCTACGCCGTGTTCGATGTCGATGTCTACAAGATATTGCTGCGCTATTTCTCGAATCACCCAAACCTCGATTGGCATGATCTGCGCGACGTAAAAATAGCCGACGTGTCTTGAGCGTAAACGACAACGTCCGCTACTGGATTGCCACGGCGCCGGTGGGCGCTGCCTCAGTGTTGGCTGAAGAGCTTAAGCAGTTCGGCGCCGAGGATATTCGCGAGCGCAGCCATGATGTGAAATTTCAAGGCACGCTCGAGGTCGGATACCGGACCTGCCTGTGGTCGCGCACCGCCACACGCGTGCTCTTGAGCTTAGGATCCATCGACGCGAGCAGCTCGAAGGCTGTATACGAGGCGGCGAAACGGATCGATTGGCGCGAGCATCTGGTCCCGGGTGCGACCTTGGCGTGCGATTGCAGCGGGGGCAACGAGTCCATCCGGCACACGATCTACGGCTCTCAGCTCCTGAAAGATGCGGTTTGCGACAATCTGCGCGATGCCACCGGCGAGCGGCCGAACATCAAACCGGAGCGTCCCGACGTGCTGCTGCACTTGCATGTCGAGGGACCCACGGCCTTGGTGTCCGTGGATTTCTCGGGCGAAAGCCTGCACCGGCGCGGTTACCGCAGCGAAGGAGGACGTGCCCCCTTGAAGGAAAATGTGGCGGCCGCGGTGCTGCTGCGAGCCGGATGGCCGAACATTGCGGAGCAGGGCGGCATCCTGCTCGATCCGATGTGCGGCTCAGGGACGTTTCTGACCGAGGGCGCCATGATCGCGGCGGACGCGGCGCCGGCCATCGACCGGGATTACTTTGGATTTCTAGGGTGGCGCGGTCACGATGCGGAACTGTGGGAGCGCTTGCGGGCTGAAGCGCGCGCTCGTCGGGCGGCACGCCCGGCGCGGCGCTGCATATTGGGGTCGGATAATGATTCCGAAGCCGTTCGCATGGCCATCGCCAACGGCGCCCACGCCGGTGTGGCCGACTGGCTGCATATCGAGAAGCGCTCACTCAGCGAGGTCGCGCGTCCGAAGCGTGAAACGGGACTCCTCGTCGCCAATCCGCCCTACGGCGAGCGGATCGGGGCGGAGTCGGGCTTGCCGGCACTGTACTCCGAACTCGGCGCCGTTCTGCGCGAACGCTTCCAGGGCTGGCAGGCGGCGATTCTCACCGGCAACCCGCCGCTGGCGCGCAATTTAGGTGTCTACGCCAAACGCACGCACCGCGTGTTCAACGGCACCATTGAGTGCCGGCTGCTGCGCTTCGATCTGAATGAAGCCAGCGCTCAGCGTCCGGCCGAGGAGGTGCGCGCAGACTGGTCGAGCCGCCCCGGTGCGCAAATGTTCGCCAACCGATTGCGCAAGAACTTGCAGCGCTTGGATCCGTGGGCGGAGCGCGAAGACATCGATTGTTTCCGCGTGTACGACGCGGACATGCCGGAATATGCCTTCGCCATCGATCTTTATGGGCGCGGAGCACGGCACGCGTATGTGCAGGAATATGCTCCGCCAAAAACCGTGAACCAGGAGAGTGCCCGGGAGCGCCGCCGCGAAGTGCTGGCGGTATTGCCCGAAGTCTTAAGCGTACCGATCGCACAGGTGCATTCGCGCGTGCGCAAGCCGCAGAAGGGCACCGAGCAATATGAGAAGCGCGAGAGCGTTGCCGAGCGGCACGCCGTTGCCGAGGGTGGCCTGAAATTCTGGGTGAATTTCCGCGATTATTTGGACACCGGGCTTTTTCTCGACCATCGCATCATGCGCGCCATGCTGCGCTCCTGGGCGAAAGATACGGATTTCTTGAATTTGTTTTGCTACACCGGCAGCGCGAGCGTATATGCCGCCGCGGGTGGCGCGCGCAGCACCACGGGGGTTGATCTATCGAATACGTATCTTGATTGGGCTCATGAAAACCTGCTGCTCAACGGCTTTGGCGGCAACAATCATGAACTGTATCGCGCCGATTGCCTGGCGTGGCTCGAGGAACAAGAGTCGAGCGGGCCGCGATTCGATCTGATCTTCGTCGATCCCCCGACCTTCTCCAATTCCAAACGCATGGACGGGGTGCTCGACGTGCAGCGCGACCATGTCGGCATTATTCGCAGGTCCTTGAAGCTTCTGCGCCCGACGGGCCGCTTGGTGTTTTCGACCAATTACACGCGCTTCAAGTTGGACTTAGGAGCGCTCGCGGATCTTGCCATCGAGGACATCAGCGCCGCGACCATCCCGAAGGATTTTGAGCGCCACGCGCGCATCCACCGTTGCTTCGTCATCCGTGCAAATAATTTGGCCACTTAAGGCCGGCTTCGGGTAATCTTCGAGCGCATGAAGACCCATTTTTTTTACGCTCTGCTATTGCTGAGCGTGACGGCATCGGCGGCATTTGCCGCCGATGAGAAAGAGCCGATCAATCCGGCGCCCACTTTGCACGATTGGCAAGCGATGGCGAAGCTGCCGGACTTGGGAGGCGTCTGGACGCCGCTGATCAGCGATCAGGTCGCACAAGAGCGCACCAATCCGCCGCCCTGGAAGCCCGAGATTGCCAAGCAGGTCGCGCACATGTACGCAGAGGAAAAGGCCGGCCGGCCGTTCCCCGTCATCGACCACTGTTTCCCGACCGGTATGCCGAGCTATATGCTCATCACGCACAACGCCTTTGAAATTCTCTTGACGCCGGGACGGGTAACTCTATTGGGCGAGGGCGACGGCAACCGCATGCGCCGCATCTATACCGACGGGCGGCAGCATCCGGCGGATCCCGATCCCAGCTTCCATGGCCACTCGATAGGACACTGGGAGGGACAAGCGCTGGTGGTGGATACCATCGCCTTGCTGCCGCAGGCTTATCTTGCGGTCAATGAAGCGGTGGGCGTGCCGAATAACGGCGACATGCACATCACCGAGCGATTCCATTTGCTGGACGATCATACGCTGGCCGACGATTTGGAAATCACCGCGAACAAGCTGCTGGCCAAACCCTGGAAGACGACCCGCAAATATGTTCGGCAGCGGGCGCAGAAATTCGACATCGTCGAGGGAGTCTGTGAGCAGGGCAGCTATAACGATGCTGTCGATAAAGACGGCAATGCGATTTTTGCGCCCATCAAATTCCACAATGGCGTTCCCGTAGGCTCAGACTCGAAATGACGCAGGTAAGAATGAATCAGGCACGAACGAATCAAACAAGAGTGAGCCGGTGGCGAATCAGGCAAAGCCTTGGCGCAATAATCCTGGCCGCCGCGGCTGCCGCTTCCTGGCCGGCCTTTGCACATCACTCCTTCGCGGTATATGACCGCACCAAGACGCTGACGCTCAAGGGCACCGTCAAAAGCTTTCAATGGACCAATCCCCATAGCGTCGTGTGGGTGCTGGTGCAACCGGAAGGCGGAGGTGAGCCGCAGGAGTGGAGCTTCGAAACCACCAGCCCGGGGGTCTTGACGCGCGGCGGTTGGACTCGCAATTCGATCAAGCCCGGCGATCGCGTCAGCGTCGAATTCAGCCCGCTGCGCGACGGCTCGCATGGCGGGGGCTTGAATTCCGTCACGCTGCTGGACACCGGTCAGAAACTATCCGCCAGTTTCGCCGCCTCCGAAAAGCCGAGCTGAGCGACGCCGCGCGCGGCTAGTGCCTCGGCACGGTGAGTTTGACCGCCGGTAGCTTCGGCTTCGTGATGTTGATCGGTGCGAGTATTCGTCGTACTAGAGCACGTCCCGCAGCCGGTAGTACAGCATCGCCAGCATCAGCGATGGCCGCCGGAACAAGGGTCCGCCGGGAAAGTCGCGATGCGGAAAGCGCCCGAACACATCGAAGCGCTCGGCGGTGCCCGCGATCGCTTCGGCCGTCAATTTGCCGGCCAACCCGGCGAGCGCGACTCCGTGACCGGAAAAGCCTTGCAGATAAAATACGTTGTGCGCCAGGCGTCCGAAGTCCGGCGCGCGGCTCATGGTGATGTCCAAGTAGCCGCCCCAGGCATAGTCAACCTTGACCTGTTCGAGCGCCGGGAACACACGCAGCATCCGCTTGGCGATGGACTCGGCGAGACGCGGCGGCTGTACCGAGCTGTAGCTGACTCGCCCGCCGAATAGCAGTCGATGGTCTTGCGAACGCCTGAAGTAATCCAAAATCCAATTGATGTCGGCAACGGCCGCATTGGCCGGCAGCAGGCTTCGAGCCCGTTCTTCGCCGAGCGGTTCCGTGGCGATGATGTACGTGCCCACGCCCAAAATGCGCCGCGCCAGTGCGGGCGCCACGGCACCGATATAAGCGTTACCGCATAGCACGAGATGGGCGCAGCGGATCGCGCCTTGCGCGGTCTGTACGCGGACCTCCGGACCGTCCTCGTAGCGCAACACCTCGGAATTTTCATAGATCACGGCACTGGCTGCTTCCGCGGCGCGGGCCAGGCCATGAGTGTACTTGAGGGGGTGCAGGTGCCCGCTGCGTGAGTCGATGAGTCCGGCAAGATATCGGTCGCTTCGCACCTGGGACTGAACCTCGTCGCGGCTCAGCATGCGCACCGACTCATAGGCGTACTCCTCGCGCAGCTCGCGGCACCATTGCTCAAGCTCCAGCACGTGGCGCGGCTTCACGGCGACATGGACATGATTGGGGTGGTATTCGCAATCGATGGCGTGGTCGTGTATCAGCGCTTGAGTCAGGTCCAACGCTTCGATCGAGAGGGCGAACAATCGCTGAGCGTCATCTCGGCCCACTTGGGCGATGAGCTTCTGTTGACCCACGGCCAACCCAAATATGGTTTGGCCGCCGCTGCGGCCCGAGGCCCCATAGCCCACGACACGCGCCTCGAGCAGTGCGACCTTGTAGCCCCGCTTGGCCAGATGCAATGCCGCGGAGCATCCGGCGATGCCGCCGCCGAGCACGCACACATCGGCCCTGATCTCGCCGCGCAAGGCATCGCGCACAGCCTGCGGGTCGGTAACGGCGTAGTAAGAGGGGGCGGGGGGAAACGAGAGGCGCATCGAGGTTTTGACGAAAGTGTTTAAAATCTTATGGCTATTGACAGGATTGGGTGCCTGTGAGCCTACAGAGGTTTTCCATGAAAATGCAATATTGTTGCATCGCACAAAACGCGTCTAAGTGTTGGAAATGCCTAAATCTTAGCTCTTTTTGCACGGGTACCTAAGACGGGGCCTGGGCGGTGTGGTGTAATACTGTCGTTCTCAAAGGTTAGTCGTCCATCCGGACGTTTAATATATTAAACATGTCGCGCCTGCCGCTCATTGGAATTCCGGCTGATCGCCGGCTGTATGGAAAGCACTATTTCCACATGGTCGGCGAGAAGTACATCGAAGCTGTCGCCCAAGGCGCGAAGGCGGTGCCGGTGCTCGTACCCGCTCTGGGGTCCGAAATTGATTTGCCGTCCTTGTTGGATGCCTGCGATGGATTGCTGCTCACGGGCAGTCCATCCAATGTTGAACCTCAACACTACGGAGGACCGGCGAGTGAGCCGGGAACGCTACATGACCCAAATCGGGATGCTACGACGCTTCCGCTGATTCCGCGGGCTGTCGCCGCCGGCTTGCCGGTGTTGGCGATCTGCCGCGGATTTCAGGAGATGAATGTCGCCTACGGCGGCACATTGAACCCCCGCTTGCACGAGGTGCCGGGGAACCTCGATCACCGCGACGATGAATCCTCACCGCTGGACGTGCAATACGCTCCGGCCCACGAGGTATTGCTCGAGCCCGGAGGGCAACTCCAGAAAATCGCAGGCCGGGATCGCTTGAAGGTGAATTCGCTGCATTGGCAAGGAGTTGAAAAACTCGGGGGCGATTTGGCGGTCGAGGCGCGTGCACCGGATGGGGTGATCGAAGCCTTTCGCGTTGCGGATTCACCAACCTTCGCGTTGGCGCTGCAATGGCATCCGGAATGGCAGTTTGCTCAGGATCCGTTTTCCAGCGCGTTGTTTACGGCATTTGGCAAGGCCAGCTTTCGTCGCGCGAATGCTTCAAGGTGATGTATGGCGAGCACGATTCAACAATTCTTGAGAGAACACGGTATTTCCGAAGTCGAAGCGATCATTCCGGACATGGCCGGCGTCGCGCGCGGCAAATTGATGCCGGCGGAGAAATTTGCCGAAGAGGAGGGCATGCGTCTGCCGGAAGCGATCTTCCTGCAAACGGTCACCGGGGATTATCCGGAGGACCAAAGCGCGATGAATCCGTCGGACATCGACATCGTGTTGAAGGCGGATCCGAAGACCGTACGGGTCGTGCCCTGGGCCGCGGAACCCACGGCGCAGGTGATCCACGATTGCTTCTACGGCGATGGCAGCCCGGTCACCATGGCGCCGCGCTATGTGCTGCGGCGGGTGCTCGATCTGTACGAGGCGCAAGGCTGGGAGCCGGTCGTCGCGCCCGAGCTGGAATTTTTCTTGGTGGAACCGAACATCGATTCCGACTATCCCTTAAAGCCGCCGGTGGGCCGCTCGGGCCGTCCGGAGATCGGCCGGCAAGCCTATAGCATCGCCGCGGTCAATGAGTTCGACCCGCTGTTCGACGACATGTACTCGTTCTGCGAGGCGCAGGACATCGAGATCGACACGCTGATTCACGAATCCGGTGCGGCGCAAATGGAGATCAACCTGCTGCACGGCTATCCCATGGGCCTTGCCGACCAGGCCTTCTTGTTCAAGCGCACGGCGCGCGAAGCGGCCATGCGCCATAAAATGTACGCCACCTTCATGGCGAAGCCGATGGCCAAAGAGCCGGGCAGCGCGATGCACTTGCATCAAAGCATCATCGACTCGAAGACCCGCAAGAATATTTTCAGCCTCCCCGATGGTTCGCCTTCGGAACTATTTTTCGGGCACATCGCCGGCCTGCAGAAATACTTGCCGGGTGCGATGTCGCTGTTTTGTCCCAACGTGAACAGTTACCGGCGCATCAGCCGCTATTCGTCGGCGCCCATCAATGTGCATTGGGGTTACGACAACCGAACTGCGGGCTTGCGGGTGCCGATGTCCGGGCCCGACGCCCGGCGCGTGGAGAATCGCGTGGGCGGCGCCGACGCGAATCCCTATCTAGCCATCGCGGCCTCTTTGGCCTGCGGCTATCTCGGCATGATGGAGCGGCTCAAGCCCTCGGAGCCCATCGGCGGCAGCGCTTACGATATGGCCATCGCTCTGCCGCGCACCTTGGCCGAGGCGCTGCGTCTGCTGCGCGAGTCGAAGCCGCTGGTGGACCTGTTCGGCGATCGCTTTGTACTGGCCTACACGGCCGTCAAGGAAGCCGAGTACGAGACCTTCGCGCAAGTCATCAGTTCGTGGGAGCGCGAACACTTGTTGTTGAACGTCTAGCGGTCGAGTGGCTGCTGAGCTATAACTAGCCTACTTTAAAAAAATAGAGGAAGCGTCGGATGTTCAGCGTTCGTCGGACGGCGATTCTGGCGCTTGTGTGTTGGTTGACCTTGAGTGGCTGCGGCGGCAAGTCCGGCAGCAGTTCCGCCTCGAGCAGCACCGGCGGCGCCAAAGTTCTGAACCTCTACATTTGGTCGGATTACCTGGCGCCGAACACGCTGTCGGATTTTCAGCAGCAGACCGGCATCAAGGTGCATGCCGCCTACTTCGATAGCAACGAAACGCTCGAGACCAAGCTGCTTGCCGGCAGCAGCGGATTCGACATCGTGGTGCCCACCGCCTCCTACTTCGAAAGGCAGATCAAAGCCGGCGCCTTTCTGATCCTGGACAAATCCAAGCTGCCCAATTTGAAGAACATGGATCCGCAGCTCATGGCCAAGGTTGCCCTGCACGATCCGGACAACGCCCATGGCGTCATCTATATGTGGGGCACCAACGGTATCGGCTACAACGAGAAGATGGTCAAGGCTCTCATGCCCGATGCGCCGCTCGACAGCTGGCGCCTGGTATTCGACCCGGCGGTCGCCTCGAAAGTGGCGAAGTGCGGCATCAGTTTGTTGGATTCGCCCGCCGAAATGCTCCGCGCCGTTTACAGCTACATGGGCAAGAATCCGAATTCGCAGAGCGCGGATGATCTGGTACAAGCGGAGGCGGTGCTGATCAAAATTCGACCGTACATCCGCAACTTCAGTTCGTCGGAATACATCGAGGCGCTCGCCAACGGCGATCTATGCATCTCCGTGGGCTACAACGGCGATGTGATGCAGGCGCGCGATCGTGCGCGCGAGGCCAACAAGGGGATCGACATCAAGTACGTCGTCCCCAAGGAAGGCTCGATTCTTTGGTTCGACATGCTGGCTATCCCCAAGGATGCGCCGGACCCCGAAAGCGCTTACACCTTCATGAATTACATGATGACGCCGCAGGTCATCGCGGATGTCTCCAACTTCAAGCGCTATGCCAATGCCAATACCGCCTCCCAGCCGCTGGTGCTGCCGGCAGTCAAGGATGATCCGGGGATCTATCCACCGCTTGATCAACGGCAGTCGCTGGCGGTGCAACTGGCCGATTCGCCCGAGCAGACTCGCGCCGTCACCCGGGTTTGGCAAAAATTCAAGACGGGTCAATAACCGATGCCGACTTCCGCGGGAGGCGTCGTCAAAGCCCAGCCCTGGAACGATCCCACTGCGCGGCCCTACGTTGAAGTCGAACGCATCAGCAAATCGTTCGGTGATTTCACGGCGGTCAACGACGTCTCCTTGAAAATCTACAAGGGCGAGATCTTTTGTCTGTTGGGTGCCTCCGGATGCGGCAAGACCACTTTGCTGCGCATGTTGGGCGGATTCGAAACGCCGACATCGGGAAAAATTCTCATCGACGGCGAGGACATGAGCGGTGTGCCGCCTTACGAGCGGCCGGTGAACATGATGTTCCAGTCGTACGCGCTGTTTCCTCACATGAATGTCGAACGCAACGTGGCCTTCGGCTTAAAGCAGGACCGCCTGCCCAAACTTCAGATCCAAGAGCGTGTCACGACCATGCTGGAACTGGTAAAAATGAGTGACTACGCCAAGCGCATGCCGCACCAGCTATCCGGCGGACAGCGCCAGCGGGTTGCGCTGGCTCGCTCGCTGGTCAAGCGCCCAAAGCTGCTGCTGCTGGATGAACCCTTGGGCGCTCTCGATAAAAAATTGCGCGAGCATACGCAATTCGAATTGATCAGCCTGCAGGACAAGCTGGGCGTGACCTTCATCGTCGTCACCCACGATCAAGAGGAAGCCATGACTTTGGCGAGCCGCATCGGCGTGATGGATCACGGCGAAATTGTTCAAGCGGGAACGCCGTCTGAGATATACGAGTTCCCGAGCTCGAAGTTCGTGGCGGATTTCGTCGGCTCGGTGAATATGTTCGAGGGCAAACTCATCGAAGATGAGCCGGACTATGTGCGCATCGGCTCGGCGGAGCTCGGAGGAACGATTTATGTCAGCCACGGAATCAGCGCGCCGCCCGAGGCCGTCGTCTGGGCGGCTGTGCGCCCGGAAAAAATATTCATGTCCACAACAGCGCCGCAGGGCGGTGCGGATAATGTGGTGCGCGGCGCCGTGCAGGACATCGCCTATCTCGGCGACTTGTCGATCTACTTGGTCAAACTGCCCACCGGCAAAGTGGTGCGGGTCACACAACCCAACACGTCGCGCCATGCCGAAGCGATCGGCTGGGATCAGCAGGTCTATCTATCATGGGATGCGACCAGTCCGGTGGTGGTGACCCGTTAGCTCCACGACGCTAGCCGGACAGCTTCGCCGGGTCGGCATCACCGGCCGGGGACTGGTTGTGGCGCTGCCATACCTCTGGCTGCTGCTGTTTTTCGTCGTGCCTTTCGTCATTGTCCTCAAGATATCGTTCTCGGACATCGACCTGGCGATTCCGCCCTACAAGCCGCTTCTGGAATGGATCGGCAAGAACTCTCTGGCGATCAAGCTCAATTTCAATAACTACGCCTTCCTGTTCACCGATTCCCTATACCTGCATGCCTTTGCGAACTCAATCAAGGTCGCGTTTCTCTCGACCTTGATGTGTTTAGGTGTGGGCTATCCGATGGCCTACGGGATCGCGCGCGCCAAGCCTGCGTTGCGCAATGTCCTGCTGCTGCTGGTCATCCTGCCGTTTTGGACGTCGTTGCTGCTGCGCGTCTATGCCTGGATCGGGCTCTTGAAGGCCAATGGCGTGATCAACAATGTGTTGATGTCGCTTAGGCTGATTCATGAGCCCTTGACGATGCTGTACACGCCGTTCGCCATGTACGTGGGCATCATCTATTCCTACCTGCCGTTTCTCATCCTGCCGCTCTACGCGAATTTGGAAAAAATGGATTGGCAGTTGCTCGAGGCGGCGGAGGACTTAGGCTGCCGCCCTTGGCAGGCGTTCTACAAAATCACCTTGCCGCTTTCCCGCAACGGCATTTTGGCGGGTTCCATGCTGGTGTTCATTCCGGCGGTCGGTGAATTCGTGATCCCGGCGCTGCTCGGCGGTCCGAACGCGCTCATGATCGGGCGGGTGCTGTGGGATGAATTTTTCTCGAATCGCGCCTGGCCGGTGGCCAGCGCGGTCGCGATTCTGCTGCTGATACTCTTGGTGCCGTTCATGATGTGGTACCAAAGCGTGCAGGCGCGCGAGACGGCGGGCGCGCGATGAATTATCGCAGCTCGTTCTTCATCCTGACCTGTATCGCGTTCGGCTTCGCGTTTCTCTACATCCCGATCCTGTCCATGGTGCTGTTTTCGTTCAACGCCTCCAAGCTGGTGACCGTTTGGGACAGCGCCCATTCGCCGACACTCAAGTGGTACTACGCGCTCCTGAATAACGAGGAGATTCTGGACGCGGCGTGGATTTCCTTGAAAGTGGCCGTCATCAATGCCACGGGCTCCGTGATCTTAGGTGTGCTTGCCGGCTTTGGCTTGGCGCGATTCAGTCAGTTCCGCGGACGATTTACCTTGAACGCGATGACGACAGCGCCGTTGGTCATGCCTGAGGTGATCACGGGGCTGTCCTTGCTGCTGCTGTTCGTCGCCCTGGAGCAACTCATCGGGTGGCCCGCGGGACGCGGAATTACCACGATGACCATCGGGCACATGACGTTTTCCATGGCCTACGTGACGGTTATCGTGAACTCGCGTCTGTCGAGCTTCGACACCGCGCTCGAGGAAGCGGCGATGGACTTGGGCGCGCGCCCTTTAAAGATATTTTTCGTTATCACGCTGCCGATCATCTTCCCCGCTATTTTGTCGGGGTGGCTCCTGGCCTTCACGCTGTCATGGGATGACCTGGTGATATCCAGCTTTACCTCGGGTCCGGGCAGCAGCACCTTGCCCATGGTGGTGTTTTCCAAAGTCCGCTTAGGCGTCAGTCCCGAAATCAACGTACTCGCGACCATCACGCTGGCCGTGGTGAGCACGATGATCGTCGGCGTGAGCTTATGGATGGCGCGCCGAGCCAAGCTCGACAAAGCCGCGTAGCCATGCGTGATTCGAATCCCTAGATCTTATCCAGCGGTGTGTTGCCGCCGGTGAATTGCGAGCGCGCCTGCGCCAGCCGATACTTGTGCTCGGATCGCCAGCGCCGCCAATCTCGCAGGCCGGCGATGGCATAGACCAGCTTGAACAGCCTCAGGCGCCGCAGGACCTTCGGCGTATCGAATAGATCCCCGGCGAGCATCGAAATGACGCCCTGTTCCAGTTGCCAGGTGTTGCGCGGTTCACGGAACATTTGCCTCATCACCGGGCCATTGAAGCGGTAGATGAAGAATGAAAATCGCGCCATGCCGGCGCGCTGGCGCTTCTCCAGCTTGCGCAACAGCGCCTTCTCGCGCTGCGGTTCGCGCAGCGCCGTATCGACCACCGCGGCAGCTTGTTCTGCGCCGCTCATGGCCAGGTAGACGCCCGAGGAAAACACGGGATCGAGAAAGGCGAACGCATCGCCCACCAGTACCCAACCCGGGCCGCCCATCCGGGTCGAATCATAGGAGTAGTTACCCGTGACACGCACCTCGATGAGCTCGGCGTGTTCGATTCGCTGACGCAAGCCGGGGCTTTGGTTGAGGGTGTCCATCAGAAACTCAACGGTGCGGCCTTTGCGCTGCTTCAAATATTCCGGACGGCATACCGCCCCGATGCTCATCACTCCGTCCGGCAGCGGGATCATCCACATCCAGCCGTGCTCGAAACGGTAGATGCTGATATTGCCGGCGTCCTCACCCGCGCGCAGCTCTGCGCCGCGGAAGTGGCCGAAAATGGCGGCGCTCTGGTGTTCGTTGTTCTTGCGGCGCAGTTTCTTCTTCGCCGAGAGGAACGCATCGCGGCCGCTGGCGTCGATCAGGTAACGGGCCTGAATGCCGTAACTGCGGCCCCCGTCGGTGCGAACTTCGAGCCGTGTTTCGCGCGGTCCGATCTGATCAACGCTCAATACTTCATGCCCCTCACGCGCATCGGCGCCGCTTTCTCGCGCGTGGTCGTAGAGCATTTTGTCGAAGTCCTGGCGCCATACTTGGTAGGCGTGCGCAGGACTGTTGCCGATGGCGCGCGCGAAGGCATAGGTGTTGTAGCCGCGCTCATTGTCCGCCTCGAAATCGGCGCCGGGCTTGAAAATGCCGAGCGCACGCACTTTGTCCAGCACGCCGAGGCGCTCGAAGACTGGCAGATTCATCGGCAACAGCGACTCGCCGATGTGGAATCGGGGGTGACGCGCTTTCTCCAGCGCGATTACCTTGTAGCCTCGCTTCGCGAGTAAGGTCGCCGTCGTGCTGCCGCCGGGGCCGCCGCCGATCACCGCCACATCGCACAATTCAGTCGCCGTTTGCATGCTCTTTTAAACCAGAACTCTCTCAATGCCGCCGGTATTCGCGCGCCTCACGTAGTCCGGCAGCCAGTCGGCTCCCAACAGGTTCTTGGCGATTTCCACCACGATGTAATCGGCATCCATTTCCGCATCATCGTTGAAGCGCTTCAGGCCCTGCAGGCATGACGGGCAAGATGTCAGTATCTTAATCTCGCCCCGATGGCCGCCGGCTTGGATTTCGCCCACGCCGCTGCGCACCTCTTGCTCCTTGCGGAAACGCACCTGGGTAGAAACATCCGGCCGTGTGACGGCGAGTGTGCCCGACTCGCCGCAACAGCGCTCGTTCAAGGCTATCGTCCCGTTCTGTGCGCTGTTCATCAGCGTATTCACGACGGTGAGCGGATCGTACTTCTTCATCGGCGAATGACAGGGGTCGTGATACATGTAGCGCGTGCCCGTGACGTTTTCCAGCCGTACTCCCTTCTCCAAGAGATACTCATGGATATCCATGATCTTGGATCCAGGAAATATACTACCGAACTCGTAGCCCTGTAGTTGATCGAAACAGGTGCCGCAGCTCACCACTACCGTCTTGATGTCGAGGTAGTTGAGCGTATTGGCGACCCGATGAAACAACACCCGGTTGTCGGTGATGATCTTTTCCGCCTTATCGAATTCTCCGGCGCCGCGCTGCGGATATCCGCAGCACAAATATCCCGGGGGCAGCACGGTCTGCACGCCCACATACCACAACATCGCCTGTGTGGCGAGTCCCACCTGCGAGAACAAGCGCTCGGAACCGCAGCCCGGGAAATAGAACACCGCTTCGGATTCGCTGCTGACCCGGGCCGGATCCCGGATGATGGGAACGTAGTTGCGGTCCTCAATGTCGAGCAGCGCACGTGCGGTTCTTTTCGGCAATCCGCCCGGCATGCGTTTGTTGACGAAGTGAATGACTTGCTCGCGGATCGGCGGCTTGCCGGTGGTGGCCGGCGGCCGCTTGGTCTGCGCCCTGGCAAATGTATTGAGCGCTTGGTTGCAGAGCCGCTGAACTTTGTAGCCCCAATCGATCATGACCTTTCGGGTCAGCTTGATCGTCTGGGGATTGGTGGCATTCAAGAAAAACATGGAGGCGGCCGTGCCGGGATTGAAACGCTTCTTGTGCATGCGGCGCAGCAGATCGCGCATGCCCATGGAAACATCCCCGAAGTCGATGCCGACCGGGCAGGGCGACTCGCATTTGTGGCAGACGGTGCAGTGATCTGCCACGTCCGATAGTTCGTCCCAGTGGCGAATGGATACGCCGCGCCGCGTTTGCTCCTCGTACAGAAACGCTTCGATGAGCAGCGAGGTCGCCAGAATCTTATCTCGAGGCGAATACAGCAGGTTCGCGCGCGGCACGTGGGTGGCGCAAACCGGCTTGCACTTGCCGCAGCGTAGGCAATCCTTGATGGCATCGGAGATCGTGCTGATATCCGATTGCTGCATGATCAGCGACTCATGTCCCAAAAGACCGAAGCTCGGCGTATAGGCGCGGCGCAGGTCACTTTGCGGCATGAGCTTGTGTTGATTGAAATGCCCTTCAGGATCGACTCGCTGCTTGTAGCTGCGAAACGCGGCTAGCTCCGCGTCGGAGAGATATTCCAGCTTGGTAATGCCGATTCCGTGTTCGCCGGATATCACGCCGTTTAAGTCGCGGGCGATGCGCATAATGCGCGCCACCACACGGTTCGCGGTGTGCAGCATCGCATAGTTGTCGGAATTGACCGGAATGTTGGTATGCACGTTGCCGTCGCCGGCATGCATGTGCAGCGCGACGAATACGCGGCCTTGCAGGACGTGATGGTGTATGGCATCGCAACGCTCCAGCACCGCCGCAAAGGCGCTGCCGACAAATATGCGCGCCAGCGTCGCCCGCACTTCGGTTTTCCAACTGACCCGAATGCTTCGGTCCTGCAACCGGTCGAATACGCTGCCCGAGTCGCTCTCTGAGTCGTCCATGTTCTCGAGCAGGTACTGCCAACGCGACCGGATACTGAAGATCAGATCGCGGGCTTCGGTTACGCGGGCCAAGTCGCCATCCGAGGCACCGCCGGCGGCGCTGCCCGAACCGCCTTCGCCGGAAAAGTATTTCTCCAGGGCGGTGAGCAGTTCGAGCTTGTTGCGGATGGACAATTCGATATTGATGCGTTCGATGGCATCCGTGTACTCGCCCAGGCGCTGCAGTGGAATGACCACGTCCTCGTTGATCTTGAAGGCATTGGTGTGCTTGGCGATGGCGGCGGTCTTGGCGCGATCCAGCCAGAATTTTCGCCGTGCGTCGGCGTTTACCGCGATGAATCCCTCGCCCGAGCGAGCGTTGGCCAGGCGCACGACATGGGAGGTGGCGGCGGCAACCGCGGTTTCGTCCTCGCCGACGATGTCGCCCAGCAGCACCATTTTAGGCAACGCGCCGCGCTTCGATTTGGTGCTGTAGCCCACTGCGCGCAAATACCGCTCGTCCAAATGCTCGAGGCCCGCCAGCAACGTACCTTTTGTTCTTGCGTTTGCCTCGAGGTACTGCGTGATCTCGACGATGCTGGGTATGGCGTCGCGTGCTAACCCAAAAAATTCCAGGCACACGGTCCGGGTGTACTTGGGCATGCGATGCAAGATCCATCGCGCGGCCGTGATCAGTCCGTCGCAGCCCTCTTTCTGAACGCCCGGCAATCCGCCCAAGAATTTATCGGTGACATCCTTGCCCAAACCGATCTTGCGAAATTTCGCGCCCTCGATGTCAAGCCGCTCGCTGCGCAGAACTTCGGCCTGTTCCGCAGCCTTCGCGCCGTCCTTCCAAACCAGCTCGAAACTCGCGACCGATGCATCATGGATCTTGCCCAAATTGTGGTTCAGGCGCGTGACTTCGAGCCAATTGCCTTGCGCATCGACCATGCGCCACCACGCCAAATTGTCAACCGCGGTGCCCCACAACACCGCCTTCTTGCCTCCGGCGTTCATGGCAATGTTGCCGCCGATGCAGGATGCGTCCGCGGAGGTCGGGTCGACCGCGAATACGAAGCCGGCGCGTTCGGCCGCTTCGGTCACGCGTTTGGTGACCACGCCGGCCGCAGAAAATATGCTGGCAGTGCTGATCGTATTGCCGGGCAGCGCGAATGTCTCGACCGAACCCAAGGTCTCGAGCTTTTCCGTATTGATCACCGCGGACCACGGCGTCAAAGGCACCGTGCCGCCCGTGTATCCGGTGCCGCCACCGCGCGGGATGATGGTGAGTCCGAGCTCGATGCAATCTCGCACTAAATCCGGAATTTCCGACTCGTCATCGGGCATGAGCACCAAGAACGGCAACTCCACGCGCCAGTCTGTGGCATCCGTGACATGCGCGACGCGCGAGAATGCATCGAAGCGGATATTGTCGGTGCGGGTGTGCCTGAGCAACAACCTTCGTGCGCGCCTGCGCTTGTCGGCGATATCAGCGAATTGCCGCTCGAATCGCGTCACGGCCTGCAGTGCGGCGTGCAGCAATTCCCCGACTTTGGCATGGCGCACCTCATCGGCGCCATCGCGGCGCTTTTCGACCTCGCACAGACGATGATGCATGGCCGCAATGAGTTGGCGCCGCCGCTTGGGATTGTCGAGCAAATCGTCCTGCAGGTAAGGGTTGCGGTCGACCACCCACATATCGCCCAACACCTCGTACAGCATGCGCGCCGATCGGCCGGTGCGCCGCTCGCCGCGAAGCCCATCCAGAACCGTCCACGCGCTTTCCCCCAGGAGCCGAATGACGATCTCGCGATCGGCCAGCGAGGTGTAGTTGTACGGAATTTCGCGCAAACGCGATTCCGGCTCTTTTTCCACGGCAGGTCGCGCTGCGTCGGCAAAATCTGCGACGGCGTTCATGTTCGACCGAGTTTACGCACTTTTCCGCATCTCAAGTCGTTGTTTCGTCGGCCGTTACCTTGAAGTGTGCGACACCTATCCGCCGGTAGCCAGGAGGAACTCGATAGCCTCGACATCGTGCGCGGCTGCCATCAACGCGGAACTGGATCGCTATCTATCCCCTTGAAGCCTAACGCAGCCCGGTTTCCTGACGCGCGATAACGATGCGCTGAATTTCGCTGGTTCCTTCGTAAATTTCGGTAATCTTGGCGTCGCGAAAGTAACGCTCCAGGGGCAGCTCCTTGCTGTAGCCCATGCCGCCATGAATTTGCAAAGCCGCATGCGCATTGAACATGGCGGTCTCCGAGGCATACAGCTTCGCCATGCTGCCTTCGGTCGTAGTTCTGGCGCCGCTGCTCTTCGCAGCTTGCTTGGCCCAAGCCGCCTGCAGCATGAGCAATCGCGATGCCGACAGCCTGGTTTTCATATCGGCGATCTTCGCCTGAGTCATTTGAAATGATCCGATCGGTGCGCCGAACGCGCGGCGTTCTTTCGCATAACTCAAGGCCGCATCGTAGGCGGCGCGCGCAATGCCGTTGGCCTGTGCGGCGATCCCGACGCGCCCTTGATCGAGAATGGTCATCGCGATGGCGAATCCGTTTCCCTCCTCGCCCAGGCGTTGGCCGATGGGGATTCTATAGTCGAGGAATTCGATTTCGCAGGTTGCGGAGGCGCGGATGCCGAGCTTGGGCTCGATCTTGCCGCGAATGAAGCCGGGTTGATTGCAGTCGAGAATGAATGCGGTGATGCCTTTAGACCCAGCTTCCGGGTTGGTGACGGCGAACATCACCATGTAGTCGGCTACGGGTCCGGAGGTGATCCAGGATTTCTTGCCATTGAGCAGGTAGTGCGAGCCGTCCGCCGATAAAACCGCGCGGGTGCGCATATTGGCCGCATCCGATCCGGATTGCGGCTCGGTCAGGCCATAACAGCCGAGGGCACGGCCTGAGGCAACCGGCACGACGAACCGGTGTTTCTGCGCCTCGGTCCCGAATTGTAATATTCCGTTGTTGTAAAGCGAGTTATTGACCGACACGATGGTCGAGTGGGCGGCATCGGCGTAGGCGATCTCCTCCATCATCAGCACGAAGCAAATAGAATCGAGCCCGGCGCCGCCGTATTCTTCCGGGACCTCGACGCCCATGAAGCCGAGTTCGCCGGCCTTGCGGATGGTGTCCTTGGGAAAGTCCCCCGAGGCGTCGAATTGAGCGGCCACCGGCGCAATCTCGTTCTGCGCAAATTCGCGCGCCGCTGCCTGAATCATCAATTGATTTTCTGTGAGCGTGAAGTCCATGTTTCGATTATCGTGGTATCCATGAAAAATACCACTCTCGTGAATCATCCGCCCGCCGTCGCTATCCCTACGGACAATCGGCCGCTGGTAGCGCCCATCTTTCAATCGGTGAAGTTCTCCTTTGACGATACGAATGAAACGCTGCGCTACCAGCGCGGCGAGCGAGATGGCTTTTTTTATTCGCGCACCTCCAATCCGACCCTGACTCAATTGCAGCGCTTGCTCAGTCAACTGCAGGGCAGGGACGACTGCCTGCTGACCGGCTCGGGCGTCGCGACGATAGCGGCAAGCCTTCTGGCTCTGTGCAAAGCGGGCGATCACGTGCTGCTGTTCATCGAATCCTACGGGCCCACGCGCTACATCGTGCAGCACCTGCTGGCGAAGTTCGGCGTCACGCATACCATGCTATCGATCGAAGATTTGGCGGGCATCGAAAAATTGCTCAAGGAGAAGCCGACTCGATTGGTGATCTTCGAAAGCCCCACCAATCCCATCACCAAAATCGCCGACATCGAGCACTTGACCGCGAACGCGCGGGCGGCAGGGTGTCTCACCGTGATGGACAACACTTTTGCCGGCTTTCACAACCATGGCAGCTACGACATCGACGTGTACCTTCACAGCCTGACCAAGTACGCCTCCGGACATGGCGATGTGATGGGCGGAGCCATCATTGCGCGGCAAGAACTCATCGCAGTCATGCGCAAAGACATCGGGCCCATGGGTCCGGCGCTCGATCCTCACGCGGCCTTCCTGATTCAGCGCGGCATGCGCACCTATTTCCTGCGCTACGAGCGGCAATGCGCCAATGCCCTCGCCGTGAGTGAATTTTTGCTTGGATGTCCACGGGTGAAGCGAGTGCACTATCCGGGTCTTCCGAGTCATCCGCAGCACGCGCTGGCGCGGCGGCAAATGAAGGACTTCGGCACCGTGGTCAGCCTTGAATTGGACGGCGGCTACAGCGAAGGCGCGCGCTTCGCAGAGTCCTTGGAATTGTTTTCAATTGCCGCCAGTGTCGGCTCCACCGAGTCGCTGGTCATGCCGCCGCAGCTATTGCACGGCGGCACATATACGGCAGAGCAGCGCGCAACCTCGCTGGTGGGCAAGGGGACGGTGCGCCTCTCGATCGGCTTGGAAGACGAAGAGGATTTGAAAGATGATCTGGCCCAGGCGCTAACCCAAGCATTTGGTTAAGCATTTGTTTGAGTCTTTGATTTAACATAATGTATTTAGTCCGGGGCAAAGGCGTTTTCTTGGATGCGCATCGAATCGAGGTTCAGCACCTGGATATCGCAGCCGCAGCCCGCGCGGCGCGCCTATAGGTTTCGAATCAATATATCGCCGAACTCGCTGCACTTGACCTCGGTCGCGCCGGGCATGAGTCGCGCGAAATCGTAGGTCACCGTTTTCTGCGCGATCGACCTGTCCATGGCGCCGATGATGGCATCCGCCGCTTCCAGCCAGCCCATGTACCTGAACATCATCTCGCCCGAGAGGATGACCGATCCGGGGTTGACCTTGTCAAGATCGGCATACTTCGGCGCCGTGCCGTGCGTGGCTTCAAAGACCGCGTGGCCTGTCATGTAGTTGATGTTGCCGCCGGGTGCGATGCCGATGCCGCCCACTTGTGCGGCAAGGGCGTCCGACAAATAGTCGCCGTTCAGATTCATCGTGGCGACCACGTCGAATTCATCCGGCCGGGTCAGTACCTGCTGCAATGTAATGTCCGCGATCGCATCCTTGATGATGACTTTGCCGGCGCTCTTCGCGGCGTCCATCTGCGCATTCGCTTCTTTTTCGCCCCGATCGGCTTTGATGCGCTCCCATTGCTCCCAGGTGAATACCTGGGCGGGGAATTCTCGCTCCGCCAGCTCGTAGGACCAACCACGAAACGCACCCTCGGTGAATTTCATGATGTTGCCCTTGTGCACGATCGTCACGCTCTTGCGCTTGTTGTCGATCGCGTACTTCACGGCCGCCCGGAACAGCCGCTCGGTGCCCTGCTTGGACGCGGGTTTCAATCCTATGCCTGAGGTATCCGGAAAACGGATCTTGGCGAACTGCTTCGGAAAATTCTGCTTGAATAAACCTAAAAATTTCTCGCACTCAGCGGAACCTTGCTCGAATTCGATTCCGGCGTAGATGTCTTCCGTGTTCTCGCGGAAGATGACCATATCGACCTTCTCCGGCGTCTTGACCGGGGAGGGCACACCCTTGAACCATCGCACCGGCCGCAGACACACATAAAGATCCAATAACTGGCGCAAAGCCACGTTCAGCGAACGTATCCCGCCGCCGACGGGCGTCGTGAGCGGACCCTTGATGGAGATCAGATAATCTCTGCAGGCGGTGACGGTTTCATCCGGCAGCCAGGTGTTGTACGCCTTGTTGGCCTTCTCGCCCGCGAACACCTCCATCCAATGAATTTTGCGCTTGCCGCCATACGCTTTTTGAATCGCGGCGTCGAACACCCGCACGCTTGCCCGCCATATGTCGCGTCCCGTGCCGTCGCCTTCGATAAACGGGATAATGGGTTGGTCGGGCACGTGCAATTTGCCGCTGGAGATGGTGATTTTCTCGCCCGCGGCAGGGATTTTCATGGTGACTGGCTTGGCTTCTGACATTCGCTGCTCCTCAAAAATGCAGCCGCAATGCTAGCATGCGCGGCCGGAGACCAAGCATTGCGCAACCTGATATCAACACCTGCGAAGGATGGCTTTCGCATGCCTGCGGAGTTCGAACGACATTCGGGCTGCTGGATGCTGTGGCCCGAGCGATCGGACAATTGGCGCCTCGGCGCCAAGCCGGCGCAGACGGCATTCGCTGCGGTCGCAACGGCGATCGCCGGCGGCGAACCGGTTATCGTGGGGGTTTCGGCGGTACAGTTTGAAAATGCGCGCGCGCGCTTACCGCGAAACATACGCGTCGTCGAACTCACCAGCAACGATGCCTGGATGAGGGACTGCGGGCCCACCTTTGTGATCGACAACAAAGGGCGTCGGCGCGGCATCGATTGGACGTTCAACGCCTGGGGAGGTCTTCAGGGCGGATTGTATTTTCCTTGGGACCGGGACGATGAAGTCGCGCAAAAGGTACTGGAGCTGGAAGGCGTGGATCGATACCGCACATCGCTGGTCATGGAAGGCGGCGCGATCCACGTGGATGGTCAAGGAACCTGCTTGACCACCGAAGAGTGCTTGCTCAATCCGAATCGCAATCCGCATCTGTCGCGCGTCGATGTAGAAGAGCAGTTGCGCCGCTATCTATCCGTGAGCAGCGTGATTTGGTTGGACAAAGGCGTCTACCGCGACGAGACCGGCGGTCACATCGATGAACTCGCATGCTTTACCAGTCCCGGGCATGTCGCGCTGACCTGGACCGACGATCGCTCAGATCCCCAGTTCGAGATTTCCCAGGACGCTTACCAGCGCTTGCGTCATGCCAAGGACGCACGCGGCCGCCGCTTGGAAGTTCACAAAATCCATCAGCCGGGGCCCCTGTTCATGACGGCTGAGGAAGCAGCGGGCGTCGATGCGCGTGCCGGCAGTCATCCGCGCCGGGCCGGGGACCGGCTGGCTGCCTCATACATCAACTTCTACATCGCCAACAAGTACGTGGTTATGCCGTTGTACGACAAGCACAGCGATGCGAAGGCTTGGCGCGCGCTCAAACGCTTGTTTCCGAGCCGCACTGTGGTGGGCGTCCCCACCCGCGAAGTATTGCTGGGTGGGGGCAACATTCATTGTATTACCCAGCAGGTGCCGCGCCCGGCCGGCACGCCATCGGGTGGCTAGAAGCGGCAAAATGGAACTTTGCTGCGCGCAAGGTCTCGAAAGCCTTTATTCTACGCAGCCTTAATCTCAAGTCCCCACCCATATATTGGAACCTGTAGTGCATTCAACGATCAAGAATAGGGCCCGCAATCGCCTGGCCGCGCTGCTCTGCGCGTGCACATTCGGCCTGGTGGCAGCCGGCTGCCACAACAATAATCTCGACAGCGGCTTCGGCGTTGCGTGGACCACTCTGAGCCTGACTGACGACGCGGGCCAATTCAGCAGCTACTTGGTGACGATCGATTCGGTCGTCATGGTCGGCAAGAACAACGGCTCCATCACGGCGATAGCGGTTCCGGAGCTTGTCGACTTTACCAAGCTCCAGAACCTTTCCGAACTTTGGGCAACCGCGAGCCTGCCGGTCGATACCTACACCTCTGCCATCATCACGCTCGATTACACCAGCGCGCAGATCTCCGTGATGGTCAACGGCGCGCCGGTGAAGGCGACGATCGTGGATCCCACGGGCGTCGTGCCGACCACCGTGACCGTGACGGTGAGTCTCGACCCCAGTAATGAATTGACCCTGTTGCCCACATTCGCGACCAGCAATGCGCTGCGTCTTTCCTTCAACTTAGACCTCGCCGCGTCGAACACCATCGATTTCACCACCAGCCCGCCGACGGTCAAGGTCAAGCCGTTCATGTCGGTCTCTACCAATTCACCCGACAACAAGTTGATGCGGGTGCGCGGCGCTTTGATCAACTCGAGCGTGGACCTCGGCACGTACACGGTTGTCGTGCGGCCGTTCTTCGACGAAGCGAACAGTTTGGGCATCCTGACGGTGTTCAACAATGCGAATACCATCTATACGTTCGGCGGTCTCACCTATGTCGGCGCTTCCGGGCTGACGCCGATATCCCAAGCTTCTGCTGGGAACACGCTGCTCGCCGCGTTCACCACTTTCGAGCCCACGATGACGCCCACGGCCGGCGTTAACGCCGGAATATTCAATTCCGTCTATGTGGTTGCCGGCGGCACGCTCGAAGATTTCTTCACCGAAGGTCTGGAAGGCGACGTGATTGCGCGCAGCGGAAATGTACTCACCGTGCGCGGCGCGACGCTAACTGTGAATTTGGCAGAAGTGGTTCAATACGAAAACCTGGACTCGCAGGTGATTTTGGGACCCAGCACCCTCGTAACTGCCGACGGTATCTCCACCTTAGGGCCTTTGAACTTCAATTCGGTTTCGGTCGGACAGCACATTACTGCACGCGGCCTCTACTCGGTCAATGCGGCGGGCGTTACGGTACTTGACTCCACAGGCGCAACATCGGAAGACACCGGTTCCGTGCGCATTCAATCAACGGAGCTCTTCGGCTCGCTGATTTCCGCAGGTGCAGGCAGCTTGTCCTTGAACCTGCAAGCCATCGAGAACTGGCCGGCCAGCGTTTACAACTTTGCCGGCAATGGTGTTAGCGCGGCGCAAGATCCGATCGCGGCCAATTACCTGGTGAATACCGGCGCATTGACACTGCCGACCGCCGCAGCGGGCGATCCGTTGTGGATCGATGGCTTCACCAGTCCGTTCGGGTCGGCGCCGCCGGATTTCATTGCCGAAGCGGTGAATGCCGAGCCGACCGTTCCCGCGACCTTGGTCGTCGCGTGGACGGGCACGGGAACTGCCGCGCCGTTCGCCTCTTTGACGTCCACGGGCCTGACGATCAATCTTGCCAACGCCGCTTTCGGCTCCGGCCAGCTGCGCATCGGCGCTGAAAGTGTCGACATCACGACATTGAGCGCGACGCCGACCATCGTTCCGGCAGCCGCTGTGCCATCGTCGAATCCAGCGTCGAATGGTCTGCCGCTATTTACGCCGGTATTTACCGTGGGAGCGGGCGCCTCTACCGAGGTGGTGACCGCCTCCATCGAGTCATTCAATGGCTTTGCCGCATTCGTGACGCAGCTCAATACGACCTTTGCCACGCCCACGCCGGCGACCCAGTTCGTGGCCAGAGGCTTTTATAACCGCAGCTCCAACACCTTTACCGCTTCCAGTATTGACGTGGTGCTCTAAACTCTCCCCATCATGGGGAAGCTCGCCACACAACTCGGATTGGCCTGCGCACTGGCCGCGAGTTGCCAATTTGCCTACCCCGCCGAGCAGGCGCCCCTTGAGAGTGCGCCGCTGGTGCGTCCGCGGATCTGCCTCGTGCTATCAGGCGGCGGCGCACGCGGCATGGCGCATATCGGCGTCTTAAAGGTCCTTGAAGAACTGAAAATCCCCATCGACTGCATTGCGGGTACCAGCATGGGCGCAGTGGTTGGCGGCTTGTACGCCAGCGGCATGACGGCTGCGCAGATCGACGCCACCATGCGCTCCTTGGACTGGCAGGAGGCCTTTCGCGATGCGCCGCCGCGGCGGGATCTGGCGTTCAGGCGCAAACAAGACGACCGGAACTTTCTCGTGCGCTTGCCCCTAGGCCTCAAGCACGGGCAAATTCTGCTGCCCAAGGGTTTCATTCAAGGGCAAAAACTTCAGGAAACGCTGCGCCAGCTCACGCTGCCTTTCAGCAACAGCACTGATTTCGACTTGCTGCCGACGCCGTTTCGCGCGGTTGCGACCGACCTGCTCACCGGCAACGCCGTGCTGATGGACCAGGGGGATCTCGCGATCGCCATGCGCGCGAGTATCTCGGCGCCCGGCGTGTTTGCGCCGGTCGAGACGCAGGGTAGGGTGCTGGTGGACGGAGGGCTGGCGGAGAATTTGCCCATCGATGTGGCGCGTGCGATGCACGCCGATATTCTCATCGTGTCCGACGTGAGCTTCCCCTTGCAGGCGCGGTCCGCACTCGATTCGGCCCTGTCCATCTCCAACCAGATGCTGGCAATTTTGGTGCGCAAGGACGCGAATCGTCAACGCGCCACATTGAGCTCATCGGACATTTTGATCGAGCCGGTGCTCGGGCCGGCCAGTTCTACCGATTTCACTGCGGCAAATTCGACCATTGCCGCCGGCGAGAATGCGGCGCGGGTCATGCTCGCGCGGCTCGACCCCTTGAGTGTCAGCGATACCGCTTACCAAGACTATTTGGTGCGGCGAGCCTCGCGCGAACCCGGACTGCCCGCCATCAAGTTCGTGCGCGTCGATGAGCAATCCAAGCGTTACGAGAAGACCATCATGGCGGAGATGCAGCCGCTGGTGGGCAAGCCTTTGGATATCGACGCGGTCGGTGCCCGAATCACGCGGCTCTACGGTCTCGGTAATTTTGAGACCCTGGACTATGCCCTGGTGGATCAAGGCCAGGGGGCGGACGAGGAATCCGGTCTCGAGTTGCGCGGGCGCCGCAAGTCCTGGGGCCCGAATTACGTGCGCTTCGGTTTGAATTTGGAGGACGATTTCCAAGGCAACAGCCGCTACAACGCAGCGACGCGCTTTATCCTGACCGAGCTCGACGATCTGGGGGCTGAGTTGGTGACCGATGTGCAGATTGGCAGCGATCCGAAGGTGGCGAGCGAGTTCTACCAGCCCCTGGACGCGGAGCGCACCTGGTTTGTGGCGCCCAGCCTGCGCGTCGAAGCGCGGGATCTGCAGCTCTATACAAAAGACGTCGAAATTGCCGACTATCGCGACCGCGAGGTTGAAGCCGATTTCGATATCGGCCGCACCCTCGGCAATTGGGGCGAGATTCGCGCCGGATTTCACAGAATCAACGGTGCGACGCATCTGCGCTTGGGCGATCCGAATCTTGTGGAGCAGGAATACAACGACGGCGAGCTATTCGTCAAATTCAGCTACGACCGTCTCGACAATCTGCATTTTCCGCGCGAAGGACAGCAATTTACCTTTCAGTGGGACGCCAATCGAACCGATCTGGGCGCGGACACCGCTTCGGACAAAGTGCAGGCCGATTATCTGATCGCCAATTCCATCGGCCGCAATACGCTGCTGTTCTGGACCTCCGCGGGCAGCGTGGTCGCCGGCAATATCAAAGCTACCGCGGTGCCCGATTTGTTTTCATTGGGCGGCTTTTTCAATTTGTCAGGCCTCGCGCCCACATCCTTGTTCGGCCCGAATTATGCAATTGCGCGCGCCATTTATTTTCGCAAAATCAGCCGGGGAGGCGAGGGGTTTCTTGAATTCCCGGCCTACATAGGCATGTCGCTGGAGCTTGGAAATATCTGGCAACAACGCAGCGATATCAGTTTAGGATCCGCGCACAAGGACGCATCGCTATTTCTGGCTTTCGATACCTTCCTGGGACCCGTTTACTTGGGTTCCGGCTACGACACGGCCGGGCACAGCGCTTACTATCTGTTCCTCGGCCGAACTTTTTGAGCGCTAACGCGCCTAATTAACGGGGTCGCGGCGACCCCGCCCTTAAAGTTCGGAATCGGAACGACCCCGCCTAATCTACGGGGTCGCGGCGACCCCGTTGAAAGGTTGCGCGAAGCGCATTTAAAAGCTTGCGCGAGGCTTGTTAAAAACTGCGGCTTTCGCCGAGTTTTTCCACTTTCTCGAAAACAAGCGCCGGTTGATCGCCGATGCGCGAATATTCGTGCTTGCGCGACATGTCATCGAGTACGCGATCGCGTTCGGCGGCGGTAAAAAACCAATGCGTCTTTTGCCAATCGGTGCCGACCAGCTTGGCGAAAGGGTCGCCATGACGCAGCCGCACGCGGATGCCGTAAGGTTGCGGCAGCACCGGAATATTGCGAGCCATGTTCTGCTGATTGGCGATTCCCATGCGAGGACGATAGCCGAAACGCGCATGCCGTGCCAGTCATTGCGTCGCTGTACAGCATGTTAGACTTCGCCGCATTCCAGATGAGGTAACTGATGGCATCGTCTTACACAGCCTCCGATATCGAGGTATTGAGCGGTTTGGATCCGGTGCGCCGACGGCCCGGCATGTACACCGACACCACGCGGCCCAATCATCTCGCGCATGAGGTGATCGACAACAGCGTCGATGAGGCGATTGGCGGGTACTGCAAAAAAATCGATGTCATCGTGTTCAAGGACGGCTCCCTGGAAGTCGCAGACGATGGGCGCGGCATGCCGATCGAAATCCATCCCAAAGAGAAGGTAAACACCGTCGAGTTGATCCTGACGCGATTACACGCCGGCGGAAAATTCAACGATCAGACTTATCAGCATTCCGGCGGTTTGCACGGCGTCGGCGTCTCGGTGGTCAATGCCTTGTCGAAGCACTTGGAGTGCTGGGTACGCCGCGGCGGCAAGGAATACAACATCAGTTTTGCCAACGGCAAGCCCACGTCCAAGCTGGAAGTCGTTGGCGATGTACCCAAGTCCAGAACCGGCACCACCATTCGCTTCTGGCCGGATCCGAAGTATTTCGACACCGATAAGTTTGCCATTCCGAAGCTCAAGCAGGTGCTGCGCGCCAAAGCGGTGCTGTGTCCGAACTTGCGCGTTACCTTGAGCAATGAGTTTACGGGCGAGAAGGACGAGTGGCTCTATACCGGCGGCCTGCATCAGTATCTCGCCGAGGAATTGGGCAAGGGTGAGTGGCTGCCGGCGGAGACCTTTTACGGCAAGCGGGATATCGAGGGCGGTTCGCTCGATTGGGCCTTCGCCTGGGTGCTGGAGTCCGAACACGCCGTCGCGGAAAGCTATGTGAATTTGATTCCCACGGTGGAGGGCGGCACGCACGTCAACGGCCTGCGCACCGGCGCAGCGGACGCAGTGCGGGAGTTTTGCGAATTCAGGAACCTGGTGCCGCGCGGTTTGAAGCTGACCCCTGAAGATGTTTGGGACGGCGTGAGTTTCGTGCTCTCCATGAAAATGCGCGAGCCGCAATTTGCCGGCCAGACCAAGGAGAAACTGTCTTCGCGTGAATCGGCGGGCATCGTGCAAGGCGCGATCAAGGATGCCTTTGCGCTGTGGCTCAATCAGCATTCCGACCAGGGCGAGAAAATCGCCATGCTGGCCATTGCCAATGCGCAACAACGATTCAAGGACAGCCAGAAGGTTGCCCGCAAGCGCATCGTCGCCGGACCCGCGTTGCCGGGTAAACTCGCCGACTGCGTCAGCCAGGATCCGGCCCGGGGCGAGTTGTTTCTGGTGGAAGGCGATTCGGCCGGCGGGTCGGCGAAACAGGCGCGCGATCGCGTGACGCAAGCCATCATGCCGCTGCGCGGCAAAATATTGAACACCTGGGAAGCGGATATCGGCGAGGTGTTGCAGTCCCAAGAAGTGCACAACATCAGCATTGCGATCGGCGTTGATCCGGCTGCGAGCGATTTATCCGGTCTGCGATATCACAAGATTTGCATCCTGGCGGACGCCGATAGCGACGGACAGCACATTGCCACGCTGCTGTGTGCGCTTTTTCTGCGCCACTACCGCCCGCTGATGGTCGCCGGCCATATCTATGTCTGCATGCCGCCGCTGTTTCGCATCGACGCCGGCAAGGAAGTGATCTATGCGCTCGACGAAGCGGAGCGCGAAAAGACATTGAAGCGCATTGCTTCTGAGTCTCCCCGCACCAAGCCGGTGGTCACGCGCTTCAAAGGCTTGGGTGAAATGAGTCCGTTGCAGTTGCGCGAAACCACGATGGCGCCGCAAACACGCCGCCTGGTGCAAATGACCATCGACGCCAAAGACAGTCCGGATCAGCTCATGGATATGCTGCTGGCTAAAAAACGCGCCGGCGATCGGCGCGAATGGCTCGAGAGCAAGGGCAATCTTGCGCAGATCTAGCGCTGTGCCGATATGAAAGATCAAGAGCTCAATTTTGAGGGCATCGAGAAGGAACCTCTAAAGGCATTTGCCGAGCGGGCCTACCTCGATTATTCGATGTACGTCATCCTGGACCGGGCGCTGCCTCACTTGGGCGACGGCTTGAAACCCGTGCAGCGGCGCATCGTGTACGCGATGAGCGAGTTAGGGTTGGCGGCCGGCGCCAAGCACAAGAAATCAGCACGCACCGTCGGCGATGTGATCGGCAAGTTCCATCCGCACGGCGATTCCGCCTGCTACGAGGCCATGGTGCACATGGCGCAGGATTTTGCCTACCGCTACCCCATTGTGGACGGGCAGGGCAATTGGGGCTCGACGGACGATCCTAAATCATTCGCCGCGATGCGCTACACCGAATCGCGGCTCACCCGTTACGCCGACCTGCTGCTCCAAGAGCTCGGATCGAGCACCGTGGATTGGGCGCCGAACTTCGACGGCTCGCTCGATGAACCCACCATGCTGCCGGCACGGGTACCGAATCTGCTGCTGAACGGCGGATCGGGCATTGCCGTAGGCATGGCCACGGATATTCCGCCGCACAACTTACGCGAACTTATCAAGGCCTGCGTGGCGCTCCTGGACGATCCTACCTTGAGCACGCGCAAAATCATGGCGCACATCAAGGGGCCGGATTTGCCGACCGGCGCGGAGATCGTTTCGCCGCGTGACGAGCTGGTGCAAATGTATGACACCGGTTCCGGCAGCTTCAAGGCGCGCGCCACCTACGAAATCGAGGATGGCGAAATCGTGATCGACACGCTGCCCTTCCAGGTGTCGGGCGCCAAGGTGCTCGAGCAGATCGGCGCGCAAATGCAGCAGAAGAAGCTGCCCATGGTGGAGGATTTTCGCGACGAGTCGGATCACGAGAACCCGACGCGCTTGGTGCTCGTGCCGAAGTCCAATCGCGTCGATATCCCGGCGCTGATGGCGCATTTGTTTGCCACCACTGATCTCGAGCGCAACTACCGGGTGAATATCAACGTCATTGCCCTGGACGGGCGTCCGCGCGTGATGGGATTGAAGGAGCTGCTGCTCGAGTGGCTGGAATTTCGCAAGTCCACCGTCAGCCGCCGCCTGAATCATCGCCTGGCGAAGCTCCAAGCGCGGCTGCACATTCTCGACGGCATGCTGATTGCGTACTTGAACCTCGACGAAGTGATTCGCATCGTGCGCACCGAGGATCAGCCCAAGCCCGTACTGATCAAGCGCTTCAGGCTCTCCGACGAACAAGCTGAGGCCATACTCGAGACCAAGCTGCGTCACTTGGCGCGCCTCGAGGAGATGAAGATCCGGGAGGAGCAGAAGAAGCTCGCCGCAGAGCGCGACGAAATCGAAAAGATTCTAAAGAGCAAGGCGCGTTTGACCAAGCTGGTTCGCGAAGAATTGATCAACGACGCGGAGGAATACGGCGATGAGCGGCGCACCCGCCTGGTGGAGCGCGAAGCGGCGCAGGCCATTTCCGAAACGGAACTCTTGACCAGCGAGCCTGCTACCGTGGTGTTGTCGCGCTTGGGGTGGGTGCGCGCCGCCAAAGGCCATGACATCGACGTGCGTGCCTTGAGCTACAAGAGCGGCGATGAGTATCAGGCATCCGCAAAAGGCCGCAATCTGCAGCAGGCCGTGTTCGTCGATTCCACGGGCCGCGCATACAGCTTGGATGCGCATCAGCTCCCCGCCGCGCGAGGTTACGGCGAGCCGCTGTCGGGCACGGTCGATCCGCCGGACGGCGCGACTTTTGCCGCCGTGCTCATCGGCGAACCCGATGATCTATGGCTGCTGGCGAGCGATGCGGGCTATGGCTTCGCTGTACGCTTGCGCGAAATGTATGCGCGCAACAAAAAGGGCAAATCAGTGCTGAAAGTGCCCGAGAGCGCGCTGGTACTGCCCGCGCAGCCCTTGGGAAACCCGGACGCGCTCGGCATTTTTGTCAACAATGACGGCGAGGTCCTGGCGCTGCCTGTGAGCCGAATCGAAGAAATGACCGCCGGCAAGGGACAAAACCTGTTTGGCATTCCCGGCAAGAAATCCGCCGAGCGCGACGAGTACCTGGTCGCCATGGCTGTGGTGGCACCGGGCGAGGTCTTGACGATTTACAGCGGCAACAGCGCACCTATGAAGCTAAAATTCGAGGAGCTCAAGCAGTTCCAGGACAAGAAGGGTCAGCGCCGCCAGCGATTCTCGCGCGCCTACAAGCAGATTGACCGGCTCGACGTAGCGGCGGCGTAGGGGGCGTGTGACAGCTTGGCGGCCTTTCAGTTAGCGCTCGCCCGACATGGTCACGTCTTCGGGCGCATTGACGAAGTACCCTTGAATGAATTCGATGCCCAGCTGCCATAGCACCGCCATGGTGTTGGCATCCTCGACGCGCTCGGCCACGGTTTCAATGCCTTTGCGCTTCGCGGCCTCGACCAAGCCCTTGACGCGCTGCTGTTGGATCTGATTGGTCGACAAGCCCTGCATCAAGGAGCCGTCCACCTTGATGAAGTTCATTTCGATATCATTCAGCAGTTTGAGCGGATCGCGGCCGGTACCGAAATGCTCCAAGGCAAAGCGGAAGCCCAGCTTGCGCAAGCTTTCGGCCAGTTCCTTGGTCGGCCGCACGTACTGATTCGCCATTTCCTCGGTCACCTGCATGCACAGGCGCTGGGGTTCGATTTTAAGTGATTTCAATTGCGTGTCGAGCCAAGCCAGCAGGCTATTATCGAGCACCGTGTCCTTCGACAGGCGCACGAAAATACACGCCGCCTTGCGATTGGCCGCGAATGACATCGATGCGCCCACCACCCAACGATCGATGTTCTTCATCAAGTCGTTGCGTTCGGCAGCCGCGATGAACTCGGCCGGCAGCACCTCGTTGCCCTGTTCGTCCAGCATGCGTACCAGCACGTCGAACATACCCTTGTCCTCGCCGAGCAAGCTGGCAATCGGCTGCTGCACCAAGCGGAAGCGATTCTCCATCAAGGCGCTCTTGATGTGCTTTACCCATATTTTGTCGTATGCCTGCACGCGCGTATCGGTGTCCGATTTGTCCACGACGTACATTTGATTGCCGCCCAGCTCTCGGCCGCGGCGGGTGGCGCTGACGGCATCGGTGATGGCGGCGCCCAGATCGGGATTGGCCGGGGGCAAGAGTCCCAAGCCCATGCTGACGGTGGCCGACAGGGTCTTATCCTCGATCACGAACACATGTGCATGCACGCGCTTGACGATGTTCTCAGCCCAGGTCTCCACATCCATGGCAGTGCCGCGGTCCAGCATCACCAGGATGCCGTTGCCGCCGAACCGTCCGCACAGGTCGGTGCTGGTCAATTGGGAGCGCAGCAGATCGGCGAGCTGCGCCATGAAATCCTCGCTGGCCAGCACGCCAATGGACTGCTGAATATCGATGAAACGATCGGGCTTCAAATGGGCAATCTGGCGCACACCGCCCTTCATGTTTTGCGCGGCGCGCTCGCGCATCGCGGCGATCAGATAGCGCTGCTGCAGAAAGTGCGTGGTGGCGTCATTCTTGACGGCATCCGCAAGCTGCACTTCGAGATCGCCGGCCTTTTTGTGCAGTGCCGAGATGGCGATGCGCACCGCCGGCTCGTTATCATAGTTGGCGCGCGCGAGAACCAACTCCAGCGCCAAACTCGAGCCATCCGACAACAGCGCCTGCACTTTCAGGCCGTGGCCGCTCCACTTGCCCTGCAGGCACGCTACCAGCGCGCCTTTGAGCGCCGCGTGGGTTTCCTGCTCGAACAGATCCATCAGCGGCGTGCCGTTGAGCGCGTCGTTTTCTGAATAGCCGAACAATTCGAGCCACGCGCGGTTTGCATCCACGATGATGCCTTCCTGCACATGCGTGATGGCATCGGCCGAGCCTTCCAGGAAATGCTGCAGCTGTTCGCGATATTCTCGCGCCGAGGACAGCGTGGTGGACAGTGCGCGTTCCAAGCGATAGGCGCGCAGCTCGCGGGTGACGACCCCCTGCAAGCGGCCGCGATTCGCCAGTGTCACCACGTCCTGGCAGCCCAAGCGCATGGCCTCGGCGATCGCTTCCTCATCGACATTCGCGCGCACGATGAGCACCGGCATGCCCGGCGCGTACTGCTGTCTCACCTTCATGATCGAAGCGAGATCCTTCAGTTCATCCATGAACGCGATCAGCATTTCCGGATTGAGCTGCGTCAGGGCATCGCCCAGATCGCTGGCATCGGGAAGCCAGGTGCAATGCACCGGATGCCCGGCGTTGCGCAGAGTACTGTTTATCGCCTCGACGTGGTCCTGGGACCTCGTCATGACGATCATCGGAACGGCCCCCTGTTCGCTCACCTGGCAAAATCCTCATAAATTGGGCGCAAAGTGTAACACCTTAAATTTTCGCTTTTCTGGGACAGGCGTCAACACCGGGCCGCGCATTAGCGTCCAACTGGCCACAACCCTTGAGTTGCGGCTATGATACGCGCCCTTCAACTCGAGGCCTTCGATGGCTAACTACAGCACGAACGAATTCAAAGCCGGCCTGAAGATTCTCATCGACGGTGACCCGTATGCCATCGTCGAGAATGAGATGGTCAAGCCCGGCAAGGGACAGGCATTTAACCGGGTGCGGGTGCGCAACCTGAAGACGGGGCGCACGATCGAGCGCACCTGGAAATCCGGCGATACGGTGGAGGCGGCCGACGTCGTCGATACGGATATGCAGTATCTATACAGCGACGGGGATTTTTTCCACTTCATGGTGCCCGATACTTTCGAGCAGCTCACTGCGTCCAAGCAGGCGGTGGGCGACGGCGCTCAATGGCTGAAGGACGGTACCATTTGCGTCGTTACGCTGTGGAACGGCGTGCCTCTGCAAGTTACGCCGCCGGCGCACATGGAACTCAAGGTAGTCGAGACCGATCCGGGTGTGCGCGGCGATACCGCGACCGGCGGCTCGAAACCCGCGAAGCTGGAAACAGGTGCGATGGTGCGCGTGCCGCTGTTCATCAACGAGGGCGAAATACTGCGCATCGATACGCGCACCGGCGAGTACTTGTCGCGCGGCAAGGGCTGATCGGCTCCCAAGCGCTGCCGGCGCAATACCCCGTTAAGCGTTGTCGATGCTGAAGGACATGGCGTCGGCCAATCGATTCGTCCCCAACGCGATCGCGACGAGCCGGTCAAACCCTAAGGCTACGCCTGCGCAATCGGGCATTCCATGCTCGAGCGCGGCGAGCAAGTTCTCATCCAACGGTGGTTGAACCTGGCCGCGCGCGCCGCGAAGCGCCAAATCTTTGATGAATCGAGCGCGTTGTTCTAAAGGCTGCACCAGCTCGTGAAATCCATTCGCCAACTCCAAGCCATCCAAATACAGCTCGAAGCGCGCGGCGACATGCGGATGCCCTGGTTTTAAGCGCGCGAGCGCCGCCTGCGACGCCGGGTAGTCGCAGATGAAACAAGGGCCTTCGCGTCCCAGCCGAGGCCCCACGACCAGCCCCATCAAAAGATCGAGTCTGGCATCGCGGTCCAGCTCGGCCGCGCACGTGATCCCATGGCGGAGGCCTGCGTCCCGAAGCTCAGCGTCGCTCGAGTTGAACGCATCGATGCCGGCGTGGCGCTGCAATGCGGCCGAGTAGCTCAAGCGTTCCGCGGTCTTGAAAGTGCGCATCGGCGCCAGCAGTTGCCCGATCAGCATTTCCAGCTCGTCCATCAGTGCCGCATCGTCGAACCCAAGGCGGTACCACTCGATCATGGTGAACTCCGGGTTGTGCCAGCGGCCCCGCTCCGCATCGCGAAACACCTTGCAGATCTGGAAAATGTCGCCGCTGCCGGCCGCCAATAGGCGCTTCATCGCATATTCCGGCGAAGGGCAGAGGTACGCGCTGCCCGGCATGCCGGCGATTTTCGTCGCCAATGATTCGATTTGCGGATCGCTCACCGCAGCAGCGCTCAATATCGGCGTTTCCACTTCCAGTACGCCGCGATGCCTGAAGAATTCGCGTGCGGCATCGAGCATTTCCGCACGCCGTCTTAAGGCTGCATTCGTTGCCGTCGGCCGCCATGTCACTGAAGCGACCCTAATGATTGGCCCAGTCTGACGATTGCGCCGGCGCGCACGCCGCCAAGCCAGCGCGCTCGACCCTGCTGGAACAACAAAATGATGGTAGAGCCCATGTTGAAGCGGCCCAGCTCCGCTCCCTTCTCGAGCGACACTTCCCGGCCAGGCAACCGGGTCATCACGCGGCGCGCGGCAGGCGTGATATCACCCGCCCAGACGGTCGCAATGCTTCCCACATTCAGTGCGCCGACCATGACCAGCGCGACTTGGCCGAATGCCGTGTCGAACAAGGTCAGGACACGCTCGTTGCGCGCGAAAAGCTTCGGTACATGCGATGCGGTGATGGCATTGACGCTGAACAGGCGGCCGGGAACATACACCGTTTCCTTGAGTTCTCCGCGCAGCGGCATGTGCACCCGATGGTAATTGAAAGGCGCAAGATAAATGGTGGCAAAAGAGCCGCCTTCAAAACTCCTCGCCCAGGGTTGCGCGGCCAACAGTTCCGTCAGCGAAAATCTGCGACCCTTGGCCTGTAGCAGCCGCTCGCCGTCAATCTCGCCCGCCTCGCTGATGGTGCCGTCGACCGGGCAGGCGATAGCCGTGAGGTCGGCAGCGACGGTGCGAGCGCCGGGCTTCAGCGCTCGTGTAAAAAACTCATTGAAGCTGCCGAAACTCAAGGGATCGCTTTGTGCGGCTTCCGTCATGTCGATCGGGTAGAGCTTCAGAAAGCCGCGTACCAGCCAATTCTTAAACCAGGGCGTGCGTACTCGCGTCGCAAGCAAAACGAGGCGCGACAGTGCGTGCTGGGGCAGAAGGTATTGAAACCACACGAACAGCCGGCCGGAGCTCATGCGCCGAAAGCATCCGTGAAGGGGCCGGTCAGAATGGCGGCGCGACCTTGGTTGTAGATCAAGCTAAAATCCGTCATGCCCCGATTATCCCACACCGCTATCAAACCCGTGCGCGCAGCCAAAGAGCGCGCCGCTAAAGTTAGTCCCGCTAAAGTTCGCGCCGCTGAGTGCGTTGGCGCCGCCATTGAGCGGTGCGCGCGGGCGCTGCGCTCAGCTCGGGTGTATTTCGGTCACGGCACCACGGACGCGCGCGACGAAGCGGCTGAATTGGTGTTCTTTGTCGCGGGTCTTGCGCATGAGCTCGGGTCAGACGCCTACGCCCGGCCGCTTAACGTAGTTCAGGTCGCGCGCATCGATGAGCTGCTGCATCGGCGCATTGCGAAGCGCATCCCGCTGCCGTATCTGACTCATCGAGCTTTTTTTGCGGGTCTGGAACTGTATGTTGATGAGCGCGTGCTGGTGCCGCGCTCGCCGATTGCCGAACTCGTGCTGCGGCGCTTTGCGCCGTGGAGCGGCGGCCGGGTGCGCCGGGTCTTGGACATCGGCACCGGATCGGGCGCCATCGCCCTGGCCTGCGCCAAGGTTTTCCCGCACGCACGAGTGGATGCCGCCGACATCTCCGCCGACGCATTGCAAGTCTGCCGGCGCAACGTGCGCCGGCTTGGGCTGGGAAAGCGCGTCTCGATTTTGCGATCCGACTATTTCAGCGCCGTTGCGGGTCGGCGTTACGATATCATCGTGAGCAACCCGCCCTACGTAGGGCGCGCGGAGATGCGCGCATTGCCGCCTGAGTATCGGCATGAACCTAAGTTAGGTTTGGCATCAGGCGTCGATGGCCTCGATTCGATACGGGCGATTTTTGCCTCGGCTCGAACTCACCTCGAGGATCGGGGCATTTTGGTCGTGGAGGTCGGCAATACCGAAGCGGCTTTGCTGCGCGCTTTTCCGCGACTGCCGTTTATCTGGCCGCGGATTGCGATGGGCGGCGGGGGCGTGTTCGTGCTGAATGCTAAGGATCTGGACGCAGCAAATTTGAGCGCGGCAAAGGAGAACTAAGGCGTGGCGGGCAATACCTTCGGTCGGATATTCGCCGTAACCAGTTTTGGGGAGAGTCACGGCCCCGCGCTCGGTTGTGTGGTGGACGGCTGCCCGCCGGGACTGGAGCTGACCGAGGCGGATTTGCAGGTCGATGTCGACCGCAGGCGGCCGGGTACCTCTCAGTACACCAGCCAGCGCCGCGAGCCCGATACGGTCCGTATCTTGTCCGGCGTGTTCGAAGGCAAGACCACCGGCACGCCGATCGCGCTGTTGGTGGAGAACGAAGATCAGCGCTCTCGCGACTATGAAAAGATCAAGGATCGCTTTCGTCCCGGCCATGCCGACTACACCTACCAGCAAAAATATGGCTTTCGCGATTATCGAGGCGGCGGGCGCTCATCGGCACGCGAAACCGTGGTGCGGGTGGCAGCGGGTGCCATTGCGCGCAAATATTTGCGCGAGCGGCTGAAGATTACCATCCACGGGTATCTTGCACAGATGGGTTCGATCGTGCTCGAGCCTAAGGATCCGCAGGCCGCCTACGGCAATCCATTTTTCTGCCCGGATCCCACCCGCGTCCAGGAGCTCGAGGATTTTATTTGGCGAATTCGCGAGGCGGGTGATTCCATCGGTGCGCGCGTCACCGTCATCGCGCACGGCGTGCCTCCGGGCTGGGGTGAGCCGGTGTTCGAGCGGCTGGATGCCGATCTGGCGAGCGCGATGATGGGCATCAACGCGGTGAAGGGTGTGGAAATCGGCGCAGGATTCAAGTCGGTCGAACAGCGCGGATCCGAGCATCGCGACGAAATGACTCCCGGCGGATTCAAGAGCAATCACGCAGGCGGTGTCTTGGGCGGCATTTCTTCCGGCCAGGACATCGTGGTGAGCCTGGCATTGAAACCGACCTCCAGCATTCCGCTGCCCGGCCAAACCATCAACATTCACGGTGAGCCCGTCGAAGTGATTACGACCGGACGCCACGATCCGTGCGTGGGCATTCGAGCCACGCCGATTGCCGAGGCCATGCTGGCGCTGGTGTTGATGGATCACTACTTGCGGTTTCGCGCGCAGTGTGCCGACGTGGTTTCGGCCACGCCCGTCATCACCCGATGAACGCCGCGATCCCATTGCCACGCATCGCAGTCGTCGGCGTGTCGAGCTTGATCGGCGCGGCCGTGATCGATGAGCTGCGGGCGCGGAAACTGGCGGTAGCCGAACTGCACGCGCTCGATGATGAACGCAGCGTCGGCACGCCGGTCAGCGATGAGGAAGCAAAGCTGACGGTGGGTGATGTCGCCGCATTCGATTTCTCGCGTGTCGATCTGGCGTTTTTTTGCGGACGTGCGGCGCTGTCGGAACGCTACGCGCAGGCTGCCGCGAAGCATGCATGGGTGATCGACGGATCCGCGGCGTTTCGCGCTCGTGCGGACGTCCCGTTGGTAGCGGCGGATGTCAATCCCAATGTGCTCGATTCGGTGGGGCCGCGCGGTTTGATCGCGCTCCCGGGAAGCGCGAGCGTCGCGCTCGCGACGGTGCTCGCGCCGCTGCACCGGCTGGCGGGGTTGGCGCGCGTCGACGTTGCAACTTATCAGGCGGTGTCGGGCAGTGGCCGCGGCGCCATGGACGAACTGGCCGGAGAGACGGTCGCCATGCTCAGCGGCAAGAAGGCGCGAGGTAGGGCGTTCGGACGTCAGATCGCCTTCAACGTCATTCCTCAGGTGGATACCCTGGAAGCGGACGGCGTATCGCGCGAAGAGCGGCGATTGTGGGAGGAGACCCGGCGTGTGCTGAATTTGCCCGACTTGAGGCTCAATGCCACGGCGGTGCGTGTGCCCGTCTTCTTTGGCCACAGTTTGGCGGTCCACGCCGCTTTCGAGCGGCCCATTGGTGTGGGGGAAGCCCGGCGCGTGTTGCAGCGCGGGAGCGGTTTGAGCGTTATTGACCCCGAATCGGTTGCCGAATTTCCGACACCTGCCACACAGGCTTTAGAGCCCGATCAGGTATATGTAGGCCGTATTAGGGCCGATTTGACCCGTGATCGGGGTCTAAATTTTTGGGTAGTAGCTGATAATGTTCGGAAATGTGCGGCGCATAACGCAGTTTCGGTGGCCCAGATTTTGGTAAATAGATCCCAGTGAGATATAGTTATTGGCTTATGTAAAAGGCAAGTGAGAATTCGCTTCCAAGCCCCTATAGCACAATGAACTTTGTGCGCTTGCCCACCAGAATTCTGGGAGTAGAAATGTTTGTGACCCTGCCTCGCCTAATGCTGATGGCGTGCCTGCTGTCCCCAGCCTTGTCGTGGGGCTTAGGCCTAGGTGAGATTCATCTCAACTCATCGCTCAATGAGCCGATGAATGCGGAGATCGACCTCATTGCGGCCGGTCCAGAGGAATTGAGCGCTTTGCGCGCCACGCTCGCGGCAAAGGACGCGTTCACGCGCTATGGCATCGACCGTCCGCCCTTTTTGTCGACGCTGACGTTCAAAGTGGGCAAGAGCAAGGACGGCCGCGACGTGCTGCTGGTTCGTTCGAGCGAAGCGATCCCTGAGCCCTTCGTGACGTTTTTGGTTGAGGTGAATTGGGCCCGCGGCCGCCTCATGCGCGAATACACGGTATTGCTCGACCATCCGGTGTATGCGCCAGGTGAGCGCGCAAGCACGGCCGCACCCGTGACCGCAGCGACCACCACGCCGGCACCGGCACCGGCTGCGCGAGTAAGACCCGCTCCCATTGCAACGAGCCCGGCGCAGGCCGCCGATACCGCCGCCGCGCCTGCCACCACCCCAAGCGTCCCAGCCCGTTCCTCCGGCCGCTCGGCGCGACGCGTATCAAGCGCAGCCAGCGCCTCGAACCCAAGCAGTACGGAAGCGTCCGGTCCGGTCGGCGACGGCTATCATGTTGCCCAAGGCGATACGCTGACCAAGATTGCCCGCAGTTTGAGCGCAGCGGGATCGAAAGCCGATATCGATCAATCCATGATTGCGATGTATCGCGCGAATCCCGATGCCTTCGGCGGCAACATCAATATTTTGCGACGTGGCGCCGTGTTGCGCGTGCCGGGCGCGGATGAAATCGCCGCGCTGAATCAGACCGAGGCGATCAGCGAAGTGCATCGGCAAATGGACGCGTGGCGCGGTAGCGGCGGTGCTGCATCGAGCGGTCACCTGCGTCTGGTTACGCCTGGTGCCGGCGGCGGTACCAGCAACAGCGTGAGCGACTCCGCCTCAAGCGGCGAAGCGCAAGCGCTGAAAGGACGCGTCAAGGATTTGGAAGGACAGCTTGCGGATGCGCATCGGCTGCTGGACCTCAAGAATAACGAATTGAGCGAGCTGCAGCGTAAGCTCGGCGCGCCGGTCACCGCGACTCCGGCACCCACGCCGCCGCCGCAAACGGCGACTGCGCCCACGCCGGCTCCTACGCCTCCACCCGTGGAAGCTCCGCCCGTGGAAGCAACGCAGCCGAGCACAACCACGTCCACGACTCCCACACCAACGCCGCTGCCGACGGAAAGCACGTCTACACCGACGCCGATCCCGGCGCCGAAACCGGCACCGGTGGTGGTGAAGAAGCCGGCCGCTACAGCGGAGTCAGGCTCGTTGATCGACTGGCTCACAGCAAATTGGTGGGTGCCTGCCGCAGTCATTGCTTTAATGCTCGCCGGCTTGGCAATCGTCTCGTGGCGGCGCCGGCAAGCCGGCAGCGGTGGTCGCGGCGGCTTCCCGGGACTGGATTCGACCGATATTTCCGAGTTCCGAGATCCGACTGCCCGAATCAGCAGCGCTCGCGGCGGCGACAACTCATTCGTCGTGGAGGAATCGGGCGAGCATCCCATGCCGGATTTCAACGAGGCGGAGCAGCGCTACGGCGAGACTACCGCGGACCTCAAGGCTTCTCCCGACGACACGATGTCCAGCGAGAGTGCTGTCAATCTCGATCAGGGCGATCCCCTGGCCGAGGCGGACTTTCATATGGCGTACGGTCTGTACGATCAAGCAGCCGACTTGGTGCGCATTGCGCTCGAGCGCGAACCGGATCGGCGCGATCTGCGTTTGAAGCTGTTGGAAATTTATTTCGTTTGGGGCAACAAAGACGCTTTCCTGCAAACTGCCAAGGGTCTGGAAGCGACCCGCGACCGCGCACCTGCGGGCGAGTGGGACAAGATCGTCATCATGGGCAAGCAGATATGCCCCGACGAGCCGTTATTCGCGTCCACTGCCGGCAGCGGCCGCGGCGCCGGTGCCTTGGTCGACTTGAACCTGGAAGGCGGCGAGAACCGAGTCGATATCGATTTGTTCGGCGATCCCGAAGGCGAACACAGCATCGATCACCCCATCGCCAAGGATAGCGACGACAACGCGGCGACCGGCGAATCGCCCGGCTTGCACGCTGCCTCGGATCTCGATTTCACATTGGATAGACCGGAACGTGGAGCGGATGATTCGCCGACCCGGGAAATGCCGCCGCGCGATGATCCGACCGTGGAATCCGAATTGATGAATTTTTCCGACTCGCCCACAATCGAGTCTCCGACCTTGAAACCCACCGATCTTCGCGGGCGGATTTCATCGAAGTTGGACAAGGCGAACAAGGCGGATCAGACCGCTGAGCTGTCGATCGACGATTTGGGTCTGGATCTGGATCAATTTGAAAGTACCGCCAATGGTGCTTCGGTCAGCATCTCGCCGCTCGAGGAGACCGATCATCCGTCGGATGCGCCGACCATGGTTGCCGGTCTCGACGAAAAATCACGGCGCATGATGGCGGAAGCAGAGAGCCGCGCGCGCGACAAGGATTTGACGGAGCTCGAACGCGAATTGGAAGCCTCATTCGTTGCCGACCTGGGCACGGATCACGAGGAGATCAAGACCGCCGTATTGGGTCCCGAGTCCGCACCCACGGTTCAGATGCCGCGCGGCTCGACTCCGGATCCTGCGGCCACATCAAAGTTCAAGCCGCCGGAATATTCTGACGCTCGGGAACCCGATCGGGGCGGCGATATCGATTCCACATCCAGATTGCGCGGACTGAATTCCGACAGCATCGACTTGGATCTGGATCGCCTGGCCAACGCTTTAGGATCCGGCGACACGATCGACCAACCGCGCGCCGAAGATGACGTGTTCTCGAACGAAGTGTTCGAGGCCAGCGCGCGCAACCGCGGCGTCGATCTGGACGTGGGCGAGGCGCTCAACGGCTCTGAAGCGGCCGCCACGAACAAACTGAAAACGATCTCGTCCACGCGCACCACCAAGATCAAGACCGAAGATCTCGCGCTGCCGGAGCTTGAGCCGGTCACGATGAGCGAGGTAGGGACCAAGCTGGATTTGGCGCGAGCCTATATGGACATGGGCGATCCGGAAGGAGCGCGCAGTATTCTCGAGGAAGTCGTCAGCGAGGGTTCTGCCAGCCAGAAACAGGAAGCGCAGCGCTTAATCGAGAATCTGCCCGGCTAACGTGACCGATCTTGGCCGCCGCGTCGCCGCCATCATCGAGTATGACGGCACCGACTATGCCGGCTGGCAGTCGCAGGCGCACTCCACG